>Ga0182015_10001107_pt1 | contig 36808 bp, 33 predicted proteins | sample 712P3MmetaG_FD_120478 | JGI IMG/M metagenome (GOLD analysis project Ga0182015, IMG submission 120478) | Permafrost microbial communities from Stordalen Mire, Sweden - 712P3M metaG | ecosystem: Environmental > Terrestrial > Soil > Wetlands > Permafrost | place: Sweden: Stordalen | collected...
CAGGTGCGGATGTGCTCCGCCAGTTCGGCTATACGGATCAGGATGGGGAGGGTGACGGCATCGGCGCACATTTTGAACGCGATGTGGCGGAGAAAGGTGGTCTTGCCGGCTCCGGGATCGCCGGTGATGACAAGGCGGGGATGCTTGAGCGCGTCTTCCAGGCGGACGGTCTCGCGGACGGCTAGCTCGCCTCGCTCGCCTGGCGCGGCCGTGGTGGTCAGCGGGATGTAGAGGTCCTCGATCGGGAAGCGATAGGCTTTGCCGGTGCCGACTTGGAGGCCGCGGATATCGATGAAGGCGGTCTCTTTGCGGAGGGAATCGAGGTACTTTGCGGGATCGCCCTGCACGGTCGGGCTTTCGCCGCGCCATTCGCGCAGGGCGCTCTCGATTTTGCCCCGCAGGTCGTGGGGGTTTTGGAAGGTGGCGCGAATGTTGCGGCCGAGATGTTGCTTGAATTTTGCGAGGTTGGCGAGGTTGCGCTGGACTTCTTCGGGGAGAGTGGGGGTGAAGGTCCCGTCCTCAATGGCGGCGGTGACGCGGTAGGATTCTTTGAGCTGGACGGGCCAATCGGTGGCGGGGTCTACGAGGAAGCCCAGCACGAGTTTGCCCTCGCGCTCGGCGTGCTCGCATTCGAGCCAGGTGATGCTTTTGTATTCGCCCGGGGGCTGGTCTTCCGGCACCCAGCCGTAGCGGTGCGCCACGATGGCTACTACTACGTCCGCTTCCGATACCTTGCGCAGGCATTCCGGCAGGGATGGCCCTCCAGTGGCGGCGAAGTACTCCATCATTTTCGGGAGGAACCCTGCGCCGATGGCGGCGTCGCGCGCGGCGTCGCGGTAGGGCTTGAGGTCTTCCGATGTGGATGAGATGAAGACGGTGGGCATTGATGCAACCTTATATGATGGCAGATGTGTGATGGACAGGCCGGGAGGCCCGTCTCATAAGAATTAGACTGATGGTCAGTGGTCCGGAACGCGGAAAATCAGAAGGCCTGTGTACATCTTATACCCCGCAGTGAAGCAACGCCTGCGCGTCGATGATGGCGGCCGTATTGTGATAGACGCCCGCCGTGCGCCGCTCAAACAGCGATCCGACGACGACCACGCCCAGTTCGGCGGCCAGGCGGCTGAGCGCCGCGGTGGATGGACCGGGAATGGACCCGGCCAGATCGAAGAGGCCGGCGTTCTCTTCGCGGCAGAAATACTGCGAGCGGAAGAGCTCCTGGAGGCAGACGATGTGGGCCCCGCGGGCGGCGGCTTCGCGGATGCGCCACTCGGCTTTGGCCAGGTTTTCGTGGGGGTCGAGGGAGCAGGCCATTTGGACCAGGCCGATGCGGAATTTGGCGGGGGCACGTTGATATTTTGGCAGAGTGCGGGCGCGCGTTGCGCGCCGGCGTTGGGGGCTGGGGTTGTGTTCTGCGCGGGCGTCGGGCACGATTGGGCGTTTTTGTGCGTTCTTGTGCATGGGCCGGGTGGAAATTGGGTTCGCTTCGTAAAATGCGGTGGGGGGCGCCGGGCCTGCTACATGGCTGCATTTTCCGATTTTGTGTTGCATTGTGTCGCATCGGCGCGGCTTGTGGGGAGTCGAAAATTGGCTTTCGTTCCGAACTTTTATTGAAAACAAAGGTGCGAATTGGGTTCGTTCCGTTTTTCTTACTTTGGGTTCGTCTCTACGGATTGCGGACCGCTCCGCGGGATCCCCGATTTCATGTAGCAATCGGTGACATCAGGCTCGTTGGACTGTGGCTGTAGCCGCTCAGGTTACGGCTCGATGGAGTACGCCGCTCGAACTCAGGACCAAGCCTGCCACCGGCATGGCGCCGTCGCCGTTCTGGCCCGAGAAGCTGTGGAACACCGTCCCCGTCCACGCGCCGCCCGATGTCGACGGCGGTGTTAGTGCGAATACGGTGCCGCAGCCAGGGTACAGTTGATAGTAGCCGACCCCGGGGCCAGATCCTGTGGGAGCAGGCAAATCGGCCCGCCAGATTCGCCCTGAAAGACTACCATTCACCTCTCTCCAGAATGCGGCGGGCGGCTGCGGATGTGAATTCATCCGTCGAGCGCTCCAACCAGGCACAGACTCGATCTATAGCCTCAGTGATTTCTTCCGCCGCGTGCCGCGCCAAATACTCCTTGACCGCATCGCTGAACAATTGGCTGCGCGACCTCCTGGTACGCTTGGCCAGCCGCTCGGCCCGAGCAAACACATCGTCCGGAACAGAAATCTCCGTCTTCATACTTTAAGTATAACCGCTAGCACGAAGAGGGCGACGTGGGCCTTTCTGCAAGACTGGCCACAGGGCTAGCGAGTCCTACGCAAATCCGCTACCGTTTGGCGCCACACGGCCAACAACACCGAGCCGATCAGAATGCGGCCGCAGCAGAGGCCCGTCCATAGCCCGGCCGCTCCCCATCTGGCGCGGAAGCATAGCCACATTCCCAGCGGCAGGCCGACGAACAAATAGAACAGCAGGTTGCACCACATCGGCGTGCGCGTGTTACCGGCGCCGCGCAGTGCCCCGGCGGCGGCTTCTCGCTGTACGATCAAGCGCCCGACACGCACGGCGCCTGATCGTTCGATCCCAGGAAGCGCAGCCGCCCCTAATGCGTCCTTCGATCTGTGTCGATATACGAATAGCAGGCGCAACGGGAGGACGTGCGCATGCCCCGTCCCAGCACCAGGCTCCCCGGCTGCGTTTGCTTTAGCCGCGCACGTCGCCTAGAATCGTATCTTGACCTCCCCCCGAAGCAGCTAATCATTCGGTAACATTTTCTTTTAGATGAACGGCAACGGAAAAAGACCACTCGGCGTCGATTTGTTCGCGGGAGCGGGCGGGATGAGTCTTGGCTTCGAGCAAGCCGGGTTCGATGTCGCGGCCGCCGTCGAGTACGACCCCGTCCACTGCGCCACGCACGAGTTTAATTTCCCCGACTGCGCCGCCATCTGCCGGAGCGTCGCGGACGTCGACGGTGCATATATTCGCGCACATTCGAGGATCGGCAGCCGTTCCGTGGATGTGCTTTTCGGCGGAGCTCCTTGCCAGGGCTTCAGCATGATCGGCAAGCGCGCCCTCGACGATCCTCGCAATTCGCTCGTCTACCATTTTATCCGTCTCGTCGCCGAGCTGGACGCCTCGTATTTCGTGTTCGAGAACGTTCGGGGCCTTACAATCGGGGCGCACAGGAAGCTCCTCGAAGATATTATCGTGGAATTCCGCGGGAACGGTTACCGCGTGCTAGAAGACTACCAAGTTCTCAACGCCTTGCATTACGGCGTGCCGCAACACCGGCAACGGCTGTTTATAATGGGAGCGCGAAGGGGTTTCCCCTTGCCGGAGTATCCCGAAGCTACCCACGAAATGAGCCGCGAGGCCGAGGCCGGAAGCTTGTTTCTCCGGCCCACGCCGACCGTCTGGGATGCTTTGCCGGACATTCCCGAGGCGGACGACTTCGAGGAATTGCTACATCGGGATTGGGTTAAGGCGAGGTTCAAGAAACCGACCCATTACAGCGCACTGTTGCGAGGGGAAAGAGACGACCCCGAGGATTATTCGGCGCCTCGTGAGTTCGACGCGACGCTCCTCACGTCGAGCATGCGAACCGTTCACACCGATTTGTCGAAAAGGCGTTTTCTCGCAACGCAGCCCGGCGACACCGAACCCGTGAGCCGGTTCCACAGGCTGGATCCCGAGGGCGTCTGCAACACGATTCGGGCCGGGACCGCTAGCGACCACGGCGCGTTCACTTCGCCGCGTCCCATACATCCATATTCGCCTCGTTGCATCACTGTGCGTGAAGCGGCGCGCCTGCACTCCTATCCCGACTGGTTCCGCTTCCACGTGACGAAGTGGCACGGCTTCCGTCAGATCGGCAACTCCGTGCCGCCGCTGCTGGCCAGGGCCGTGGCGTCGAAGGTCCGCGGAATGTTCCCAGCTCCGCAAAAGTCCAATTGTCCCATTGCTGAGGGCGATTCTCGCTTGTTGTCGTTCGGCATGTCCGACGCCGCAGCGCATTACGGCGTACCGCCCGACGTTGTGCCGAAGCGTATGCGCGTGGGGCTGAGGGCCGGGGCGAATGGCTAGGAAGGAAGGCGCACAGCCACCTAAGAAGCCGAACAGTTACTCCGCTATCATCGGCACGATATTTGAGAATCACTACAAGTCCGGCAAGACGCAGTTCGAATTCTCGCGCGACGAATTCGTCGAAATCGCCAAATCGCTTAAGATCGCGCTCCCGAAGAACCTGGGCGACACGATCTACTCCTTTCGGTTCCGAACCGCCTTGCCGCCCGAGATCGTCGCCACGGCAGCCAAGGGCATGGAGTGGGGAATCGAGCTTGCAGGTAAGGGCCAATACCGCTTTAAGCTCGGCAAGCTTGTCCGGATCTTACCCAGGCCCGATCTCATGGCGATAAAAATACCCGACGCCACGCCAGAGATAATCGCCGCTTACGCGCTCACGCACGAGCAGTCGCTCCTGGCCAAAGTCCGCTATAACCGCCTGATCGACATATTTCTGGGTATCGCCACTTATTCGTTACAGAATCACTTGCAGACCTTTGTCAAGAACATGGGGCAAATCGAGGTGGACGAGGTTTACGTAGGGCTGAACCGGCACGGCCAGCAATTCGTTGTACCGGTTCAGGCCAAAGGCGGAACCGATCGGCTTGGGGTTACCCAAACCCGGCAGGATATAGCCTGCTGCCTTCAAAAGTTTCCGCACCTTACGTGCCGCCCGGTTTCCGCGCAGTTCATGACGGACGACACGATCGCGTTATTCGAGCTTGCGCTTCAGGACGACGACGTCAGAATCGTTGAGGAGAAGCATTACAGGCTCGTCCCCGTCCGATCAGATCGGTGCGGACGATCTTAAGCTCTACGCCATGCGGTAGGACTGAAAGCGATGCGCGATGGACCATGTATCGAAGGAAGTGCGGTCCAAGATCATGGCGGCGATCCGCTCGCGGGGCAATACGACGACCGAGTTGCCGCTTGCAAAACTGCTCTGGGCGGCAGGCGTAAGGGGCTACCGCAAGCATTGGCCGGTAGCCGGTAAACCCGATTTCGCATGGCCAGGCCGTAGGGTGGCGGTATTTGTGGACGGCTGCTTCTGGCACGGATGCCGCTGCAAGTACCTACCGCGCACCAACACCAGATTCTGGCGCGACAAGATCGAAAACAACAAACGCCGCGACCGGCGCGTATCCCAAGCGCTGCGGCGCGATGGATGGGCCGTCATTCGAGTGAAGGAGTGCGCCGTCCGCAAACCCTCGACTGTCGCGCGCATCGCAAGGGCGGTCGCGGCGAAGTGAATAGGCCTGGGCGAGTCTGCCACGGTCGCTCAGGGGCACCATGCGCAGGACCGGTGGGGAGCGCCGTTCGGTGCACTGCGCTTTGCCAGCGTGAATCTGGGCCATTGCGGCTTACGCAGGGCGCGAAGCAGCCGCGCTCCGGCGCAGATCCGCCACCGTCTTGCGCCACACGGCGAGCAGGACCGAGCCGATCAGAATGAGGCCGCAGCAGAGGCCCGTCCATAGCCCGGCCGCTCCCCATCCGGCGCGGAAGCATAGCCACATTCCCAGCGGCAAGCCGACGAACCAGTAGAACAGCAGATTGCACCACATCGGCGTGCGCGTGTTACCGGTACCGCGCAGCGCGCCGGCGGCCACCACCTGGCAGCCGTCGAACAACTGAAACGCGGCGGCGATGGCCAGCAGCGTGACGCTGACGCGGATGACGGCGGGGTCTGCGGTGTAGATGCGCGCGATGCGCTCGGGAATCGTCAGGAACGCGACGGCCGCCAGGCTCATGAACGCCACGCCGCAGGCTAGCGCGCTCCATCCGGCGCGGCCGGCGGCGGCGGGATCCCGCTGTCCGATCAAATGTCCGACGCGCACGGCGGCGGCCGAGCTGATGCCCAACGGCACCATGAACGTCAGGCTGGCCATGTTCAGGGCGATCTGATGGCCGGCCAGCGAGGCGGCGTCCAGGCGGGCAATCAGAGCGGTGGCTAGTCCGAAGACCCCAATCTCCAGGACGACGTGCGTGGCGGCGGGAATGCCGAGTTTCAGCAGCCGCACTATAAGTGGCCAATCCGGCGCCAGCGGGACGAGCAACAATCCCGAGCGGCGCGGGCGATCATAGTACAGGGCGCTGAAGACGATGACGCCGGCCATATAGACGCGCGCGCCGAAGGTGGCCCAGGCCGATCCTTCCGTGCCCATGGCGCGGAAGCCCAGATGGCCGTAGATCAGCACCCAATTCCCAAAGAGGTTGACTACGTTCGCCGAGATGAGCGCGAACATCACCGGCTTGACTAGGCCAATGCCCTGCAGGTAACGCCGGAAAGCAAAGTACAGGATCAGCGGCAGAGTGCCCCAATTCAGGATGCGGATATACGCCGCGGCTTGGGGCAGGACCGTGGGATTCACTCCGAAGCGCGGCAGACCGGCGGCCATGGCGGCATTGACGATCATCAAGGCGGGCGTCATCGCCGCGCACAGGTAAAGAGCGCTCCACAAGGCGCGATGGCAATCCGCGAGCCGCCCTGCGCCGTAGGCTTGCGAGACGACCGTATCGAGACCCAGCAGCAGACAACCGCCAAACACCGTCCAGGTGAAGAACAGAATGCTGCCGAGGCTGACTGCGCCGATGGCGGCGGCGCTATCCGGCAGGCGGCCAACCATGATGGTGTCGACGATGCCCATGGCCATCCAGCCGAGCTCGGCAAGGACCAGCGGCCAGGCCAGCGCCAGCAGGGGCCGCCATTCGTGCCGGATGTTTTCGAGAGCGGACATCTACTCAGGATCACACACCGGGGGCGCGCTACACGCTGAGCCGACTCACAATCGGCCTGCAGGTTGCCAACCTGCCCTCCAAGCTATATTGAGAGTTATCGTGCGAACCCTATGCGCATTTCTCATCGGCGCCGTTCTTTTGAGCGCCGCCGAACCGTACCGCGAGTGGACCGTGTACGGCGGCGGTCCGGATAGCATCCGCTATTCGGCTCTGGACCAAATCAACCGCGGCAATGTGGCGCGCCTCGAAGTGGCGTGGACTTACGACACCGGCGATGCATTCCCGGAATCCGAAATGGAATGCAATCCCATCATTGTGAACGGGCTGCTCTACGCCACCACTCCCAAGCTCCGGCTGATCGCGCTGGATGCGGCCACCGGCAAGCTGCGCTGGTCCTTCGATCCGCGGCAGCACCAGGAAAGCTTCGGCAAAGCCCGCAATCGGGGAGTCACGTATTGGGCCGATGGCGCGGACCGGCGCATCTTCCTCCCAGCGAGCCACTGGCTGTACGCCCTGGATGCGCGCACCGGCGCGCTCATCAAGACTTTCGGAGAAGGCGGCCGCGTAGATCTGCGGCAGGGCCTGGGCCGTCCGCCGGAGGAGATGTCGATTTCCGCCACCAGCCCTGGCATCGTCTACAAGGACCTGCTGATCATGGGCAGCATCGTCAGCGAAACGTTGCCCGCGTCGCCGGGCGATATCCGCGCCTACGATGCCCGCACAGGCAAAATCCGCTGGACCTTCCACACCATCCCGCACCCCGGCGAATTTGGCTACGAAACGTGGCCGAAAGACGCATGGCAGTACATCGGCGGAGCCAATAACTGGGCGGGCATGAGCCTCGACGAAAAGCGCGGCCTGGTCTTTGTCCCCACCGGATCGGCGGCCTTCGATTTCTACGGCGCGAATCGCAAAGGCGACGACCTGTTCGCCAACACGCTGCTCGCGCTGAAGGCCGAATCGGGCGAGCGCGTCTGGAATTTCCAAGCCGTACACCACGATATTTGGGACCGCGATTTCCCCGCGCCGCCCAACTTGGTCACAGTGCGGCGCGATGGCCGCGCGGTCGATGCGGTCGCACAGATCACCAAGTCCGGCCATGTATTCCTGTTCGATCGCCTGACTGGCAAGCCGCTGTTTCCGCTCGAAGAGCGGCCAGTGCCGGCCACCGAAGTGGAGGGCGAAGCTACCGCCCAGAGTCAGCCCCTGCCGCTGAAGCCGCCGCCCTTCGCCCGGCAGATCTTCACTGCGGACATGGTCACGAACCGGACGCCCGAGGCGCACGCCGCGGTCCTCGCGCGCCTGCAGCAGGTGCGCAGCGCGGGCCAGTTTGTGCCGCCCAGCCTGGAAGGCACGGTCGTCTTTCCGGGCTTCGATGGCGGCGGCGAGTGGGGCGGCGCGGCCTTCGATCCGGCATCCGGGTTGCTCTACGTCAACGCCAACGAAATGCCCTGGATTCTCCGGTTGGTTGAATCGCCGCAAGGCCGCCAGACCTCCGGCCGCGGCTTGTATAACGCACGCTGCGCAGGCTGCCATCGACAGGACAGGAAAGGCAGTCCACCGGAGTTTCCCTCGCTGGTGGACATCTCGGCGCGCCGCACGCGCGCGCAAATCGCGGTGATCGTGCATGACGGCAGCGGCCGCATGCCGGCGTTCGCGCAGTTGCCGCCAGATGCGGTGTCCGCCATCATCGCCTACCTGACAACCGGCGAAGACCTGGCGGTAGCCGCCGTCGCGCGAAGCCCTTGGCCGATCGAACAGAAGTACAGGCACGACGGCTATAACAAGTTCCTCGATCCGGATGGCTACCCGGCCGTCGAGCCGCCGTGGGGAACGCTCAACGCCATTGACCTGAACAAGGGCGAGATCGCCTGGAAGATCCCCTTCGGCGAGTATCCCGAACTGGTAGCCAAGGGCCTGCGCCACACTGGCAGCGAGAATTACGGGGGACCAGTGGTAACCGCCGGAGGGTTGTTGTTCATCGCCGCCACCAACCACGACCGCAAATTTCACGCCTTCGATAAGGCCACCGGCGAGTTGCTTTGGGAAACCACGCTGCCCGCGGCGGCCAACGCTACGCCCGCGACTTACGAGGTAAATGGACGCCAGTTCGTGGTCGTCGCTTGCGGCGGCGGCAAGTCGGGCGCGCCTTCCGGCGGAAGCTACATGGCCTTTGCGCTGCCTGGGAACTAGCGGCGGGCGACCGATCCTGCCCGGATCATTGCACGAAAATCGTGACGGTGTTGGAAGCCATGCCCTCCATGGAAATCGCCACCGGCAGGGCGCTGCCGGGGGCCACGCCCGCCGGAACCTGCGCGTTCACCTGGTACAGCCCCACATAACCGGGCGCAAGACCGGAGAACGATACATCCGCCGGCACCCCTCCTACCGTCACTGTCGGAATGACGGCCGTATACGCGAGCGGGCTCGATGGAGCGGGCGAGCCGGTCGGCGGCTGGTTGCTCACCGGGCCGAGGCCCGTGCAGAAAATCTGCAACACGGTGCTGCCGGGCGTGGCCGGGTTGGAGGCGTCAACCAACCGATTGGACTGGTCCAGGATCGCTCCCTGGCCCGAGCCTTGCGCGTTCATGGTGAAGATGGCTGGCGCGTCAGGCGCGAGATTCACGGCTTGCGCGGCGCCGGTCTGGCCGTTCAGCGTAGCGGCCAGGCTCACGTGCGATTGAAAGGCCAATTCCCAGGGGACTTGGAGATTGACCTGTCCGCCGGAGGCGAAAAACAGCGGCGCCGGCGGGCCGAAATTGAACTGCAACGAAAGTCCGGAGAGGCTGGCCGGCAGCGGCGACTGCGTGGCGCTGAGCGGCGCAGGCAGGAAGAAGTCGCCGAAGACCGAGGCGATGCTGCCAGGCGCTACGGGGGCTGTGTAGCCGGCGGCGGTCACCAGGCCGCCTGGGTTTACCGAGGGCTGAGGGGTCGCCAGTTTAGCGAAAACACCGTGCCGTCTCCGCCGGTCCCGCCGCTTCCTGTAGTTCCATAAAGAGTCCCGTCGCTGCCGATCACCAGGGGGCTGCTCGGTACGCCGCCGTCGCTGCCGCCGGTGAATTGTGGAGCGTTGCCTTCGTCCAGGCGCCCCAGGCGAGGCGGGCGGCGTTAACGTGAACAGGCAGGCTACCGCACCAGTGCATGCGTTGGAAGGGCCGCTGCATACACGTGAATGATTTTCGCGTCGGGAGGCGGAAATATGGACGTGAAGAGCGACAACGGCACCGCCACGACCCCGACGTCGGTCGTCAGGGCTTCGAAAGTTATCGGCGTAGAGGCGAGAGCGGCGCCTGTGGAATCCGCCGCACCAGCGTTGCGCTGGAGACCGTAACACTCAGGGGAACGTTTGTCGGGACAATGGTCCCATAATCGCGAACAAGGGCGTCCGCATAGACCACCGCTAGGGGGAACTGGCTAATCGAGGCGCTGGTCACGGACGCCGAGACGGCCGTGCCCGGGGCAGTGTCGGCCTGGGGAAGCAGTTGGTTGGGGTCATGCACCCGTACGATGAAACGCACACCCTCTTGCAAGGTTAGGGCAACCGGCACCGCCCCAGTCCCGACCGTAGCGCCTACTGGGCCGCCCCACTGGCAAGGGTCCAGGTAAGGCGATTGCGGCTGCGGACGGGCACATAGCAGGTACTGCCCAGACTGCGAGGCAGAGGTGGGTTTCAATATGGCAGTCACCGTGACCCCGGTCAGCGGATCGCCGGTGTCTGCCGCGGTCACGGTCCGGTAAGATTCGGAGCCGCCGCAAGGCAGACCGCCCGGACCGCGGCGAAAATGGCGACTGGCATGTAAAATCCTCTTCATCTCGCTCCTCACTAGCAGCCCGAACCGCTGGCCACGCTGATCGAATAGCTCGGCGACGGGGACTGCTGGTGCGGGTTCAATACTTCGAACGTATACGTACCTGGGACGGGAACGTTGCTGCACCCAATCTGGGCATTGATTTGCTGGGGGCTCCCGTCCCAGTAGTAGGAGCCGCCAGGGTCCCCAGAGTAAAGCCAATCCGTGGTCGTTCCGGCAGTGAGTCGCACGGTGTTCCCCCCGGCCGAGTCGAAGCCGGCGCCGTAGATCGAGATTGTGTCGAGCTGGGTGGCGTTGATGACGCAATTCGGGTTCTGGCTGTAATAGCAGATTTGGCCGCTAGCGTCTTCGACTACGTGGTCTATAGAGGGGCCCGCTCCGACGGTGACCGTCACGGATGGGGTGTGCATGCGGGGGCGGTGCAGTTGGTCGCGGTATGGTTGGTGTTGCCGTCCACGTCCGTGTTGGATCCTTTCAGGGTGATGGTCAGTGGCTGGGGCGTGCTCGGCATCGTGACGATGGCGGACGCGCAGGACCCCAACAGGGCGCTCCTTGAGGATATTTCGTTCGTTGAGCCGCAGGAGTATATGCCTGCCGTTGGCTGTGAAGTGAGCGATATGGAGGTGACGTCGGCTGCGCCCCAGGTAATCGTGGCGGGATTGCCTACCGTATAGTAGGTCGCGTCGGAGGCAACCGCCAACGCCGGCATCGGCGGTGAGGTTTACGACGGGCAGTTTCCCGGATAGTCCAGGAAGTTCGTCCAAGCCGGTTTCGCGGAGCTCTTGTCACGCGTATAGGTCCGCGCGCGGCTCTTCGATCACCGCGCCGAGTGGCGCGGTATTACGCCCGGGTACCGTTCACCGGGCGTCAAGAATTCGGCCCCTTGTTCGCCATCGCCTATAATCGGTCCTATTTATTTGAACATTGCAAGTATTATCCAAGAATAGTGCCGGTGATTCCGCCTGTCAAGCTCCGTATTACGTTTTTTTTTGGGCTGCCGGCTGGCGTGATGTTGTGGGTGCACTCTATCGCGCGACTTAGCCGGACTTAGCTGGGAACCCGATTCGGATGAACGCAAGATCTCCGGGGCGGAGGCCACGCGCGCACTGAGATGCGGCCGCGCGGAGTTGGCCGGCGGATTTCCGCGGGTGTCGCCTTAGCGATCCGGCGCGCCTCGCTACGCTTGCGGAGCAGGCGCGGCAACAGGCGCGGATCCGCCAGACTCGCGCGCAGGATGGTCCACGCGAGTCGCAGTTTGTTGGCGACGCCGGAAGCGTGCCAATCTCGCCCTTGAACCGGCATAGCCGCCAGCGACGCGTCTCAGCGGCGCACCGTGAAGTAGCAGGGTTCAGCGGCAGCAGACGAACTACCGCGCCAGACATGCACAGGAATCGCCCGGGATAAGCGCGCGCAGCCCGAGGTCCGCGCCGCCGGCGAGGAATCGTCGCGGGGAGCCACGAAGGAAATCGATAGTAGTGCAAGACGTTTCAATGCTATACTCTTGGCGCGACCTTGTAAGCTCGCAATCAGGGTCGAGAGGCCGCATTTTGCTTACCCACGCTCTCTCGAATTCACCCGGAAAGGAGTGTTCTCATGCTCGACTTAACTATCGTTCGCATCATATTCGTGCTCGTATTAACCGCGTCCGGCTATTTGCTGCATCCATTTCAATCCGGTCCTTCACCTTGGGCGGCACTGGCGGGACTTGTCCTGGGCGTCTGCATCATCTTTTTCGAAGTCCGGCTGGAAGAAGTCAGCCTGAAGAGGCTGATCGGAGCGGCTTTTGGATCGGTGCTCGGCATCATCGGGGCGTTCTTCATGTCGCTGGTGCTGCGCGGGGCGCGGCCGGAGGGCGGAGATACCTCCCACATGATTCCATTCATACAAATCTGCCTGCTGCTTTGGATGACTTACGTCGGCCTGATCGTGGGCGCCAAGAAGGGCGACATGCTGAACCTGTCGGCCCTGGGCGGCATTTTCGGCGGCGAGAAGGTGTCCAAGAAGTCGTTCAAGATCCTGGACACCAGCGTCATCATCGACGGCCGCATCGCGGACATCGCCGAAACCGGCTTCCTGGACGGGGTGCTGGTGATCCCACAATTCGTCCTGCGCGAGTTGCAACTGGTGGCGGATTCCGCCGATTCCATGAAGCGCAATCGCGGACGCCGGGGGCTCGATATCCTGCAACGCATCCAGAAGATGGCGCACCTCAACATCCAGATCGTCGAGGACGATTTCCCGCACGTCCGCGAAGTGGACATGAAGCTGATCGAACTGGCCAAGGTCTACGACTCGAAAATCGTCACCAACGACTTCAATCTGAATAAAGTCGCCCAACTGCACGGCGTGCAGGTGCTTAACATCAACGAGTTGGCCAATGCGCTCAAGCCCATCGTGCTGCCGGGCGAGACCATGCGGGTCTTCATCCTGAAGGAAGGCAAAGAATATAACCAGGGCGTCGCTTATCTGGACGACGGCACCATGGTGGTGGTGGACAACGCCCGGAAGATGATCTCCAAGACCATCGACATCTCCGTTACGAGCGTGCTGCAAACGACGGCGGGTAAGATGATCTTCGGAAAATTCGACGAGCGTATGCACGCGGTAGCCGCGGCGGCCGGCGGCGACGGCAGGCACGACCGGTCTCCGCGGAAGGCGGATCCGTTCTCCCCCGAGAAAAGCACGGTAGAATCGTAGATTGCGATAGTACCGAAGGCAGGCGTCGCCACGAGTGGCGACGCGGCACGCTGGGAGCGTGCGCCACGCAAAGATTGCCTCTATGAAAGTAGCCGTGATTCTGCCAGCCGCGGGGCTGGGCACCCGCATGGGGCGGACCTCCGCCGAGAAAGCGGGAACCAGCCGGAAGCAGTTCATGCTGCTGGACGGCGCTCCCATCCTGCTGCATTCGGTGCGCAAATTCGCCGCGTCCGCGCGCGTCGATGAAATCGTGGTAGCCGTGCGACGCGAGGATCTGGAGTGGGTCGCGGAACTGCTCGAACGCGAAGTCAGGGGCAAGAAAGTGCGGGTGGTGGAAGGCGGAAACTCGCGCCAGCAATCCGTGGAGAATGCCCTAGCCGCGCTGGATCCGGATACCACGCTAGTGGCCGTACACGATGCGGTGCGGCCGTTCATCGATCCGGAGACCATCGATAAAGTCATCGACGAAGCCGCTGAAACCGGCGCCGCCATCGTGGGCATCGTGCCTGTGGATACGGTGAAGCAGGTGGCCCGCGCCCAAACCGACAAAGCCAAGATCCGCGCCACTCTGCCGCGCGAGAAGCTGGTGCTGGCGCAAACGCCGCAAGTCTTCCGTTACGACCTGCTGGTGCGCGCCTTCGCCGCCGCGCAAAGCGACGGCTTCACCGGCACCGACGAATCCAGCCTGGTGGAGCGGCTGGAAGTGGACGTCAGCGTGGTGCTGGGCAGCGACCGCAACATCAAGATCACCAAGCCTAGCGATATGGACCTGGCGCGCCTGTTCCTGGAAGAGGAAACCGCGCCCCGTGAACTATGAGCGAATACCGCACCGGCATCGGCTGGGATTCTCACCGCTTGGCCCCCAATCGCCCGCTGATCCTGGGCGGCGTGGCCATCCCCTCCGAACTTGGCCTCGAAGGGCACTCCGATGCCGATGTGCTGGCGCACGCCATTACCGACGCGATCTTGGGCGCCGCCGCGCTGGGCGATATCGGCATGCACTTCCCGGATACCGAACCCCGCTGGCAGGGCGCAGGCAGCCTGACGTTCCTGGCCCACGCCCGCGATCTGGCGCGCGCCCGCGGCTACTGCATCGTGAACGTGGATTCCACCGTGATCCTGGAGCGCCCCAAGCTCAAGGACTATCGCGACGCCATTCGCGGCCAATTGGCCGCCACACTGGAAGTCGATGCGGACCGCGTGTCCGTGAAGTTCAAGACCGCCGAAAAAGTAGGGCCCGTGGGCGAAGGCCGGTCCGCCGAGGCTCAAGCCATTGTCACTCTGCGGCGGGATTGACTTCCGGTTCGCTCAGAGGCGGGCAGTTCCCTTGGCGGTCTTCCCTGCACCGGTTGTAGGCTTCGCGAAATTCGGCCTTGGCCCGGTGCACCAGCACGCGCAGATAATCCCCATCGACGTTGAACAGCCGGCAGACTTCCGCCTTGTCCTTCTCATCCAGAAATACCGCTTGCAGGATGGCGCGGTCCTTCTCCGGCAATAGCGCGAATACCTGCTTGATTTCCCGCTTCATTTCGGCGTTGACCAGTTCGGCATCCAGGTCCACCGTGGGATCGATGGGCTCATCCATGTTGTGTTCGTCCCAAGGCTCGGTGCGCTCGTCCAACCGCTGAAGCTCCCGCATCACGTTATTGCACACGCCGTTGACGAACGCCCCAAAACGCTCCGGACGCTCCACCCCCGGACCCTCTCGCAGAATCTCCAGCACACGGGTGAGAGTCTCCTGACAGATGTCCTCGATCAACTCGATGGAGCGCAGGCGCACGCGCAGCTTCAGATATAACAGGTCGCCGAAATACGAGGCAAAATGGCCGCCTGCATCGGAATCCCCGTCCGTCAGACGCCGCACGTAGTCCTCGTTGAACGATTCGAATTTCAAAACCAGTTGTGCGCTTGGCAGAGCCTTTATGTTATATTAGCGAAATCCCCGATGCGAAGGGGACCAAGAAGTTACTAATACAGGGTCAAATATGTTCGACGCGACCCGGGCGGAGTTTTCGGACTCCGCCCGGCAAGCTCCGCGCACTCGCCAGGTTCTCCGCATCTTCATCTCATCGACCGCCATCGATCTGACCGGCTATCGCGATAAGGTTCGCGACGCCGTGCTGCGTCTGGAAAACCTGCCCATCGCCATGGAGACGTTTTCGGCGCTGGGTGGCCCGCCGGCGTCCGCATGCATGCGGATGGCGGCCGAAGCGGATGCAGTCGTTTGCATCGTGGCGCATCGCTATGGGTATGTGCCGCCGGCGGAACTGGGCGGCGATGGGGAGCGCTCCATCACCTGGCTCGAGGTGGATGCAGCCAAGCGTGCGGGGAAGCCGGTGTTTGCCTTCCTGGTGGATCCCAAGGCTGTGTGGACGGATGTCAAGGAAGAAGACAGACTGGCCGGGGAGCCGGATAAGACCGACGAGATCTTCAAAGCGGTTCAGAAGTTGGAGGAGTTCAAGGCTTACCTTGGGCGCGAGTGTGCCCGGCAGACATTCACCAGCGCGGAGGAACTGGCGAAGCTTGTCGCGATCTCCCTCGCCAACGCGACACCGCGGGCCACCGCGCGTGTCTGGACGCCACTCTTCTGCCACGCGCTCCAACCCGCCCAGCACTTCCGGGGACGCGCGGCGAAGCTCCAGGAGCTGAAAGACTGGGTGCAGTCCCCGGTCACCCCGGATCGCGTCCTCTCCGTCGTGGCAGCGGGCGGAACCGGCAAGACGGCTCTCGTCAACAAGGCTCTGCGCGAGGCAACCCTATCCGGCCGCGCCGGCGTCTTCGTCTGGTCGTTCTACGAAGATTCCCATACGGACGCCTTTCTGCGCGCCGCCTACCTCTACTTTACGGGCGAACAGGACGCGCCCGCGGGAGGTATGCTGGAACGCCTGCAACTGGCGCTTTCCGGCGACGCGCCGCACGTGTTGGTGCTGGATGGGCTGGAGCGTGTCCAGAGTGAAGGCGATCGGGCACGCCGCGGCGAGCTTGAAGACCTGCAACTCAAGCGCCTGATGCGCGCGCTCTCTGGCGGCGTGGGCAACACCCGTGCACTGGCGACTTCCCGCTTTCCACTGACGGACTTGGAAAACTGGACCGGCGCTGGACACCGCGCCATCACGCTCGACGATCTTGAACTTCCGGTGGCGCTGGATGTGCTGCGGGCGTGGGGCGTGAAGGGCGACGATGCCGCGCTGGCGCGTTTGATCGAGCCGTTAAATATCGGCGGCTTCTATCATGCGCTTTCCATCGCGGTGCTGGGATCGTACCTAGGCAACTTCGCGGGCGGCGATCCGAACCGTGCGCCCAAGTTCTCGCTGAGCGAAGTTGAGGATTCGGACGATCCCAAGGCCCGCAAGCTCTATCGCATCCTGGAGCAGTACGCCAAGGCGCTCACTCCGGTGGAACGCGACCTGCTGGCCCGCTTGTCGCTGTTTCCGCGCGGCGTACAGGTCGAGTTGCTGGGCTGGATCGTGCAGTCCGGCGGCGCCGTGGCGGGCGCTCTCATCGGACTCTCCGATCGCGAACTGGTCAGGGTTTTGGAAAGGCTGAGGGCGCTCGGACTGGTGTTCCGCTACGAGATCGATCGGCAGACCGGCTACTCCGCCCATCCTTTTCTCCGCGAATTCTTCCGCAATCTTCTGGGAACGGAAGCGGAGTCCGTCCATGAGTCGGTGCGTTCGCGGCTGGCGCCCAGCATCGAGGCGCGGCCATCTAAGCCACCCAGAGACGCGGCCATTCTGGATCAATATGAACTGTTGATCGAACAGACGTTGATGGCCGGGCGGATTGAAGGTGCGGTTGGTCTGTATTGGGACGGTTTAGGTGGCTACGGCAACCTTGGCGCGGTCCTGGGAGACAACGTGCGCGGTCTCCGCATCGCGGAGCGCTTCGTCCCGCGCGATGATTTTTCCAGCATCGAGGCGCACCTATCGCTGCAAGGCCTAGGCGTTCTCATCACCGCTCTGGGCCTATTCGCGAAGGGTCTCGGCGACCTGGCCAGGGCGCGCGCGGCCTTAGCGCACAGCCAGTTGCTGTACGAGCGCGCCTCCAAAGACAATAACGGGTCCATCGTCGCCCAACGCCTTGCCGAGGTCGAACTGCTCGCCGGACGATTCCGGCAAGCATTCGAGCACTCGTGCATAGCGCTTACTCTCGACGCCAAGGGACAGAACGAAAACGGGAACTCGTTTGCGCGCCGGGCGGCGGCCAACTGCGGCCTGGGCGACAACTCCGCAGCCGTCGCCGACTTCCAGCGCGCGACCGAACTGGAAGGCCAAGCTCTGTATAGCATCCACGGCATCTGGGAGGCCGAGTGCAAGCTCCTCGGCGGCGACCGGACCGGTGCGCTCAGCCAGACGCAAGCCAACCGCGAGGACTGTTTCCGGTACGACTGGAACGACGACCTCTGTCGCTCGAACGCACTCCTGGCCCGGCTGGTAGCATCCGAAGATCCCGCCCAGGCCGCCCAGCACCTGCAAGAGGCCCGTGCTTTCGCCAACCGCTCCGGCGACGTCGAACTCCAACTCCGCTGCTTCCATGCCGCCTGCGAACTCCAGCGCCACCTCGGCGATTACCCGCAATCCATCGCGGAAGGCGAAGCCGGCATCCTGCTGGCGGACACTTGCAGCTTCGGGAAATACTCTATCGACCTCCGCCTGGCTCTTGCCGAAACGTACCTCGTCGCCGGCGATCCCCGCAAAGCCCTGCAAAATGCCCGCAACGCGCTTGACCGCTCCGAAGAGCCGGATTGCCAGTATGCCTGGGGAAAGGCCGACGGCCTGTACTTCTGCGGCATCGCCCACCTGCGTCTTGGCGAGCGGGAGTTGGCTCGGCAACGGCTTACTGCCGCGCTGGAGATCCGCGAGCGGCTGGGGCATGGACGGGTTGAGGAAACGCGGCGTGCTTTGGAGATCTGGGGAAGGGCCGATTAGCAATCGGCCCGCAGGTTGCCAACTAGTTGGCAACCTGCCCCACAGTTCGCTACGCCGCTGCTGGGTTGCAGCCGGTAGCCCAATCCGAAGACGGTTTCGATGTGCTGGCGGCTATACGGCCCCAGCTTGACCCGCAGCCTGCGCAGGTGCACATCCATGGTCCGGGTAAGGATCTCCGGGCCGTAGCCCCACACGTTCCTCATCAGGGTATCCCGCGATACAATCTCACCGGCATTACGGGCCAAGTGGGCCAGGAGGCCGAATTCCATCGGCGTCAGGTGAACGGTTGCGCCGTCCGCAAGGACCGTCTGCGTGCGGAAATCGATTTCCAGGCGGCCGTCCCGGTAGCTCGGTGCGCGATTGGATTCCATTTGAAGCAGTTCCATCGATCCTCCTCCTTTTAGCCCTGATGCCGGCCTCGATGTTGCCTCACACGCCGCGCGGCGGCCATTCTTATGGCCCAACGGACCCGTCTCCGCAAGGTCAATCCGAAAGAGTGTCTGTTACGCATCGTTTGCCACCTCCACGACAATAGTGACGCGATCCCGAGCAGTGTCGCAATATATTCCGGCTGTAATCGAAATTCTCAGCCTGTAATCGAACTGTACAGCTAAGTTGTTGATAGCACAGTGAGATATTTCATCGCCTGTACCAGCGAATATGGCCCGTTGAAAAGTGCGGCCCGGCAGTGCGACGATTGCTAAGGGATGGATCGCACGGACAGGGTGCTCGCGCTGGACTGGCTCAGGGGCCTAGGCGTCCTGATCATGCTGCAAGGGCACCTGTTCGATTCGTTTGTGCAGATCCGCGCGCGCGATCAGCCGGTTTACGTTCTTTCGCAGTTTATCGGCGGTATGCCGGCGCCCATCTTTCTATTCCTGGTGGGCGCGACGCTGGCGTTCCGGATGGACCGCGGCGATCGCGAAGGGCTGCCGCCGGTTGCCCGGTTGAGGTCCGCACTCAAGCGAGCGGCATGGCTGGCGGCCATCGCCTTCGCGTTCCGGTTCCAACTGTGGCTGTTCGCATGGGGGAATCCCTGGACGGAGATCGTCCGTGTGGACATCTTGAACTGCATGGCGTTGGGCGTGGCGGTGCTCTCTCCGGCGGCACTGTTGACGCCGCAGCGGAGAATCACCTGGTGCGCAGCGGCCGGCTTGGCCATCGCTGCTTTGGCGCCAGTGGTCTTGATGGTGGACTGGTCCGGAGTTCCCTGGCTGGTGCGCAATTACATCGTGCCCAACAAGAATTTCTTCAGTTTCTTTCCGGACGCGGCCTACATCGCCTTCGGGGTGAGTTTCGGCGCGCTGCTGCGTACGGCCGCGCCGGCCCGCGACCGGACGATGCAATGGGCGGCCTGCTTCGGGCTGGCGCTGGTGGTCACCGCCCATTACTTTTCCAACCTGCCCTTCTCCATTTATCCGAACTCCGATTTCTGGCTGGATAGCCCCGGCTTGATTTTCATCCGCTTCGGCATCGTGCTGGTGCTGGTGGCGGCCGGATTCGTGTGGACCGCCGGGCAGCAGCCGGAAAAGCTGGCCTTCATGCGGCGATTGGGTACGAATTCGTTGCTGATCTATTGGGTACACGTGGAGCTGGTGTACGGGCGGTGGTTCTGGTTCGCCAAGGAGCGGTTGACGATCGGGGAGTGCGCGGCGGCCAGCGTGTTGCTGATCTCCCTGATGTATGGGCTGGCTTCATTGAATCTTCCTACGCGGGTGAGGCGGAGATGGCGGCGCTGGAGATCCGAAGCGCCGGTGGCGGAGGCCGCTTGGCCCCGATAGCGTCGAAGACGGGCGTCGGCACGAGTGCCGGCGCTGCACGCATGAGTGCGTGCGCCACGTGGGCGCTGGTGGCGGGGTTCATTGGCATCCGGCTGTGGAACCTCACTGCATTCTGCCTGGACTCGGACGAGATTTTCAGCCTGCTATGCGCGCGGTATAAATTCGGGCACATGCTCGAATCGGTGCGCGCCGACGTGGTGCACCCGCCGCTTTCCTATCTACTGCTGTGGGGATGGGTGAGGATCGGCGGCGAATCGTTGCTTTGGATGCGGCTGTTGCCGTTCCTGCTCTCGATTCTGGCGCTGGTTCCGGTGTTGATCGTCTTCCGCCAGCTCCGGCTCAGCGCGCCCGCACGGATCATCGCGCTGGCGCTGTTGACTATCAACGACTACCAAGTGTTTCACGCCCGCTATGTGCGCATGTATGCGCTGTTTTTTCTGCTGAGTCTGGCCTCTGTGGCGCTGTTCAATCGTGTGCTGGAGAGCGCCAGCAAGAAGCGCGTCGCCGCACTTACGGCGGTGAATCTACTGCTGGTTTATACACAGTATTTCGGCTGGATGGTGATCGGGATTGAAGGGCTGCACCTTTTGTGGATGGATCGGCGCAAGCTGAAACCGCTTTTGATGGGCACCGCGGCGATCGCGCTTCTGTTTGCGCCTTGGGCTTATGCAGCCACTCAGGCCGCTATTGCGAAGGGCGGGCTGGCGCCGAACCTGGGCTGGATCAGACATCCGAAGATTGGCGATGTGTGGTGGTATTACGTGGGCTGCGATGGTCCGCTGTGGCCGGTTCCAGTGGCGTCGGCGATGGTCTTCTTCCTGTTCGGCGCCATGATTGCGGGGCTTTGGAGAGTGTTTCGCGGCGTCCACGATCCCTTGCAATTGAGCAGGCTGCGCTTCGCCGCGCTGCTGGCTTTCTTGCCGCCATTTACGGCTTATGTGTTGAGCAACGTGCTGCGGAATTCGATTTGGGGCAACCGGCATTTGATTGTTTCGGCGGTTCCGTATTTGTGCCTGCTGGCCATGGGACTGGTGGCGCTGCGGCCCCAGTGGGCGCGATTCATTGTTATATCGATTGCAGGGGCTTGGGGGGGCTTCGGGCTTTACCGGGTGACTATGTACCCGGAACTTAGAAATAATATGGACGTGCTTACCGGACAGTTGGTGGAGATGAATGGGGCGGGCGCCGCGACTGTCGAGTTTCTGGACCCTTATCTGGCGTTTCCGATGGGTTATTATCTGGAGTCGCATTATCACCAGAAGTGGAACTTGGTTAATGTGGCCGGGGTGGACGGGATTACCGGGGATCGGGTGTGGGTGGGGTATAACCATAAGTCGTGGAAGCAGGCGCAGAGCCCGGAGGAATTGCTTCGACGGCGGGGGTATGAGATTGGCCCGGGGGTTTGGGCGGGCGACCGGTGGGATCGGATTGCGGTGTTTTTGGTTTATCGGAGTGGGGAAGCAAGTGTCCGCAAGACCGCGGACACGGCACGCTGAGAGTGCACTGTCGCTTACTTTTCCTGTAACCTGAGCACCTGCATAAATTGTGGGGCGGTCCCCCTGGACCGCGGCCGACGCCCTCGTCGGCCTCTCGCGATTTTCGAAGGCCTTGGTTTTTCGAACGAAAGAGCGGGTCCAGGGGGACCCGCGCAGACCAGGGGGTCTGCCCCACGAATTCCGCAGAACCACCGGCATTGGGAAAAGTATGCGGCATAATAAAAGCTTATGTGCGGCATCGTCGGCTACATCGGAAACCGTAAGGCGGTTCCTATCATCTTGGAAGGCCTGAAGCGCCTGGAGTATCGCGGCTACGATTCGGCCGGGCTGGCGGTCTATTGCGATGACGGCCAGCTTGCCGTGCGTCGGGCACCCGGCAAGCTGCGCAATCTGGAAGAGGCCATCCGGCTGAACCCCATCGATGGCTCGTACGGCATCGGGCATACGCGCTGGGCCACGCACGGGCGGCCCACCGAGGAAAACGCGCACCCGCACCGCGATTGCACCGGCGACATCGTGGTGGTACACAACGGCATCGTCGAGAATTACCTGGCCTTGAAACGGCAGTTGCAGGCTGAAGGCCACACGTTCAAGACGCAGACCGATACCGAAATCATCGCGCATTTGGTGGAGAAGCACTTCCAGGGAAATCTGGAAGAGGCCGTGCGCGCGACCGTCAAGGAACTAGCCGGCGTCTTCGCGTTGGTAGCGATTGCGCGCACCGATCCAAACAAAATCGTAGCCGCGCGTTTGGGGCCGCCGGTAGTGATCGGGCTGGGCGACAACGAGTATTTCGTGGCGTCGGACGTGCCGGCCATCCTGCCTCACACGCGCGATATGTTTTTTCTGGCGGATGGCGACCTAGCGGTGCTCACGGCGGACGGCGTGCGCCTCAGCGACTTCGACGGTCGCCCCGTGACCCGGCAGGTAACCCACATCTTGTGGGACCCCATCATGGCCGAAAAAGGCGGTTACAAGCATTTCATGCTCAAGGAGATTTTCGAGCAGCCGCGGGCCGTGCGGGACACCACGCTGGGGCGCGTGAGCCAGGAGACCGGGCAGGTTTTCCTGGACGAGATGGACATCACGCCGGCGGAGTTCCGCGAGTTCCGGCAGGTGAAGATCATCGCATGCGGCACGAGCTGGCACGCGGCGCTGTGCGGCAAATTCATGATGGAGAAGCTGGCGCGCATTCCGGTGGAAGTGGATTACGGCAGCGAGTTCCGGTATCGCGATCCGTTGGTGGATGCGGGCACGCTGACGGTGGTGATTTCGCAATCGGGCGAGACGGCCGACACGCTGGCGGCGCAACGCGAGGCCAAGCAGAAGGGATCGAAGACGCTGGCTATCTGCAACGTGATCGGCTCGATGATCACGCGCGAGGCGGCGGGCGCCATCCTGACGCACGCGGGACCGGAGATCGGGGTGGCGTCCACCAAGGCATTCACCTGCCAGTTGACGGCGCTCTTCATCCTGGCGATGTATCTGGGGCAGGCGCGGGGGCAGTTGGACGCGGCCGCGTCGCGCGCGCTGGTAGACGACTTGATTCACATTCCGGGTAAGCTGGAGGCGGTGCTGGCGCACGATGCGGTCTACGAAGAGCTGGCGCGCAAGCTGTTCCGGGCCGGCGACTTTCTTTTCTTGGGACGTGGCGTGCACTTCCCGATCGCGCTGGAGGGCGCGCTGAAGCTGAAGGAGATTTCCTACATTCACGCGGAAGGCTATCCGGCGGGCGAGATGAAGCACGGGCCGAATGCGCTGATCGACGAGAATCTGCCGGTGGTGGTGCTGGCCACGCGCGATCCGGCGAGCGAGGAAAGCCGCGTGCTGTATGAGAAGACGCTCTCGAACATCCAGGAAGTGAAGGCGCGGGAGGGCACGGTGGTGGCGATTTCGACGGAAGGCGACGAGGACGCGCGCAAGACCGCCGACCATGTGATCGAGATTCCGGCGGCGAACGAGCTGCTGGCGCCGATACTGGAAATCGTGCCGCTGCAGCTTCTGGCGTATCACATTGCGGTGCGGCGCGGGTGCGACGTGGATCAGCCGCGCAACCTGGCCAAGAGCGTGACGGTGGAATGAACGGCGGTCTGTTGATGCTGGCCGGGCATGCCATTTATCAGGGCGGCCGGTGGCATGGAGGGCATCAGAACGAAGACCGGCTTTACGAGACGCACGTGCGCGATGCATTTCGTATCTTCGCGGAGGAGGGTTACCAGGCGCTGGCGTTGAGCGGCGGCCGGTCGCGTCCTCAGCTTGCGCCGGAGATCGGCAATTCGGAGGCGGAGGGCATGCTGGAATATGCCAGCTCGGCCGGGTTGACGGGGCGCGGTGCGGTGTTGCTGGAGCGATTCGGGCGCGACAGCTTCGAGAACCTGTTCTTTTCGATGTTGTGCTTCCATTGGCAGTTTGGTGAGTGGCCGTCGCGCGTGGGGGCGGTGAGTTGGAAGTTCAAGGCGCTGCGGTTTTACCTGATTGCCTGCGGGTTGCGGCTGGCGGAGGGGCGGTTCCGGTTTTTCGGCAGCGGCGATCCGGCGGGGCAGCCGGCCATCGAGGCGTTTGCGGCGGCTAGCGTGCAGTATGATGCGATGATCGTGCGCGGCGGCGAGATTGTGGACCCGTTGCATCGCGATGCACAGTGGTTCGGGGCGAAGCGGCTGGGACGGATGCCTCGGGAGTTCGCGAGTAACGTGGATTATATGCGGCGGGTGAAGCAGGAGTACGGCAATGCGGAGTTGATTGACTTGGTGGAATCGCTCGAGCCGGGCGCGGGGTGGCGAAAGGTGACATGGCCGTGGTAAACAACTCGCGTTAGGAGGAACGATGCCTAGTATCAGGATTCAATCCGGTATGATGCTCTCGTTTCAGCGCTGCTGCTCGCGGTAGCCGCAGCCCGCCAGACCCAAATACCAGTCATGGGATTTTGTAACACTGGTTTAACCAAGGCGAGCCCTCTGCCCAAGGGCTGCTATACCAGTACCCTGGTAACTCCTGTAAATCCCGAAGCCGGCGGGGACAGCGTGGACGGCAACTGGCAACTGGCGACTCCCTATCCCTCTGCGCCGTACAACGAACCGGCGCCCAGTGGCTGCGGGCGGCTGGTACATCTATCGCATCGGCGTTCCGATACCCCTCATCGAGCCTGGCGACACTTATTACGTTCTGACTGTCACGGGACAGGCGTTGGTAGATGGCAACCTTGTGGCTATCGTTCTCGAGGACCCTCCGGGTAACACGGCCTGTTGCCGACCTATAGCGGCGCCTGCTGCCACCGTGTTCAGTACGTGGTCCCCCTTTAGCTTCGCCGCGCCGGTCGTACCCCACACACTCGCCGTCCTGTATTTCATTACCTATAATGCTGAACAATCCTATGGAAACCGCACGGGCTTGCGAGTGGAATTTACGTCCGGGTACTTCACTCCGGAGTAAATAAGGTGAGCGAAGCGACCCACAGCCCGGCCTGTAGCCCCCAGCGCATCCGCGTTAGGTCATCCCGCCGGGCAGCCGGCCATCGAGGCATTCGCCGCACCCGTTGCACCGCGATGCATTGTGGTTCAGGGCGAAGCGGCTGGGACGGATGGGTGGGGAATTCGTTAGCAACGCGGATTAGTGGAGTCGATTAAACCGGGGGCCGTATCCTGCGCGCCGATTGACAATCGGCCGCAGGTTGCCAACAGTTGCCAACCTGCCCCACAAGCAAATTGGCCCACTACCGAGTTGGTTGCGGCAGCTATTGGACAATCAAAGCCCAAGTAAGTGGATCTAAAGAATGTGGTGGGCTGGATCGCTTTGCTTGCTGTGGCTGGTGGGTAGGGGCTGGTGGCTGGTGACGTGTTTGGGGGCTCGTGGGGAGGGAGTGATCGTGTATCCGTTGTGCAGTGCGGTCTGGTTGTCAAAGATCAGGAGGGCGGGTTACTAGCGCGTGTCCGGCGCGGCGGGGGAACAGAAGACCGGATTTGCGTCCGCCGCCTCCGACATTACATATTCGGGTGGCGGCACGTCCGGCTTGGTTTGCGGCGGCGGCGGCGCTGGCGCGGTTGGCGCGGTTTTGCCTGCTCGCGCGGGTTGCGGCCGGGGCTGGGATTGCGGCTACTTTTGTAACTGTTTCAAGTCCTGGACAGCGGTTCTGAAGGAACGCTCCAGACGCGCGCGGAGCGCGGCAAGGTCTCGCAGCAAAGAAAACTCGTCGCTTGGCCGGAAGCCGGCACCATAGACCCTGCGTTCGCGATTGGCAATCCGCGCCAAGAGCCATTGGGAGGTGGCCATCTGTTCCAGATGGAGCCGTTTGGTGCAGTTCTGAGGTTGCCAATCGGCTTCGAGATCGGCCCAGAGTTTCTTGTATTCCTCGGGGTCGTCGCCGGGGAGGAGGAGGTCACGGGCGCGCAGGCCGTAGGTGAGGGCGTTGAGGCGCACGGCGGCCTTACCCTCGGGAGTTTTCGGACCGGTGGAGTGTTGCGCATTCTGCCGGTTGGCTTCTTGTTGTTTGTCTGAAATTAGCATTTGAAAGTACCTTCCGATTTGATGATAGAGCGGGAGTTGTAAGGAAAAGGTGCGCGTGGAGGGGGTGAGTTTAGTAAGTTGTTTGGGTGGTGTTAGATACGGGACGAAAGTTTATTTTCGAAGTTTGTGAACGGGTTAGCAAGGTGTCCCCATGAGTGGGGACACGGCACGTTAAGAACGTGCGCCACGGATCGCTTCTCCTATGCGGTGCATCCAGGCGAGTTCGTCATCGGACATTGGGCCTTGGGTTAGCGCGTTGAGGGCTTGGTCGAACTGTGATGCGTTGGACGGTCCGGTCATGCAGATATTGACGGCTGGCTGGCTCAGGACGAAGCGATAGCAATCGGCGGCGGTCGGAAGTTTCTCGCCTGGCGGGATGCGCTTAGGGGTTAATAGCTGGCGCCAGCTTGTGGCGGTGAATGAGACTAATCCGGGCGGATTCTGCGCGGGCAATTGAGAAAAGACTTCGCGTTCAGCGCCGCGATGCACGGCGTTGTAGCGCACGTGGAAGATATCGAACTGGGGATCGGCCGCTAGGCGCGCGATCAGCGGACGGTTGTGCGTGGAGACGGCCAGATAGCGCACCAGGCCGCGTTCGCGCAGTTTGCGGCAGGCGTCCAGGATGCGGGGCGGGGGCGCGCCGTTCCATAATCCCAGCAGGAGCGCGTCGGTGTAGTCGAAGCGCAGGGCGCGCAGTGCGCGTTCGAGGCTGGGGGCGATCAAGGAGGCTAGGCGAGAATAGGACTGCGTTACAAGAAGGAAGCGGTCGCGATGGGGCGCCAGGGCGCGCAGGCCGTCGCCGAAGGGGTTGCGGCGGAGGCTGCCCCAGTAGAAATAGTTCACGCCGTGGTCGAAGGCTTGTTCGACGGTGGTGGCGGGCGCGCCATAGCTGGAGGCCAGGCCGAGGCGGCAGACTTCGATGCCGGTGCGGCCTAGCGTGGCGCGGGTGAAGGACATATGGTTGATTCTAGCTGGGTGGCTAGGGAGAAGGCAGTTCCCGGACGCAGCGAATGCCCATGTGACTGTGACGTCCTACTACCACGTTCCTGCTGCGGTTCGACACGCGCAGCCTTGTCCGGTTAGTCGTATCCCCAGGACCGCTAGGAATAAGGGCCCAGGATCCCCCGCGAACCTTCATCTCCAGACGGTTCGGATTCTTGGCCGCGGCTTGGGAGTAAGCGAAGTACCAATCGGCCGTCCATTCGTAGACGTTGCCGGCGAGGTCATCAATAGCCTGGGGTGTGGCGCCCTCCGGGTACATTCCAACGGGGGTCGGTTGCCCTGGCCCTCCCTCGGCGTAATTGGCGCGGAATTGGTCTGGCGTTTCATTGCCCCAGGGATAGAGCGCGCCTTCCCGGCCCCCGCGCGCGGCGCATTCCCACTCCGCTTCGGTGGGCAGGCGGCCCTTCGCCCAAGTGCAGTACGCAGCGGCTTCGTACCAGCTCACCTCGACTACCGGCCGGTTTGGATAGCGAAGCTGCTGTTGCCAATGGCCGGGTGCTTGAAATTGGCCGTATCCGCCGGCCTTCCAGAGCTTCTCTTCGGTGTAGCCGCCTGCGGCGGTGAAGCGATCGTATTCGACGACGGTTGCCGGATAGCGCCCGATGAGAAACGGCGACACTTCAGCTTGGTGAACCGGCGACCCGTGCTCAGAGGCATCGGGGTCGTAGTTCCTCCCCTTGGAATCTGCGTTCTGTGCGCCCACCCAGAACTTCCCGCCGTCCACTCGCACCCAGTTGTCCTCCTCCAGCCTGGGATCTCCTGCTTGGCCGAGCGCTTCGGCTGCCTCAAGACGAACCTGGAATTCGATTTCGCGCGCGGCCTTGGCATCGAAGATCTCGATCATGCGGTCCAGATTCTCCTGGTATCGCGGGTCCGCGATGTGGTAATTCCACGACCGCAGATCCTGCAGAATGCGGCCGATCAGCCCCACGGCGCGCGCCCGCTCGGCTAGGGAGGCATCTTTTCCCAGACCGTCCAGGATTCCGGCCAGAAATGCGTCGATGCGCTCGGGACCCTGGCCGCACAAGATCCCTGCCAGCAGCAATACGGTTTCGCGCCAATCCGGCAGGTATAACTTCCCTTCGTTGAATAGCAGCCGCGGGCGGTCCGCGTCCCGTGACGCCAACGCCGCTGCTGCCAAATACTCCTGGAAGGTCAGGTGCCAAAAACGGAGCGTGTCGCCACGGCTTACCAGGATGCCGCTGTCGATTTCCTCCTCGTTCAGGAAGCTTGTGGCGGCAGGGTGTTGTTCGTCCTCCGGCAAGCCGCGGAACCTGGGCGCCAGGATTCGGGCGGCCGCATAACGGGTGACTTCCGCCTGTTTGCCTTTGGGATCGGTGTGCATGGTGTAGGCCAGGTGCTGCATCAGGTCCAGGCACTGTTTTGCCGGTGTGGTTCGCTTTTCCTCGCGCGCGGCGGCCAGCCACTCGAGCACGGATTGGTACAATTCGCTGCGCTGATCCGGCAGACTCTTGCGGTTCCACTGCAGGACTGCCAGAGCGGTCAGCATTACCGGATTGCGCGCCATTTCCTGAATCTCCGGCTTGCTGCCGATGGCGTCCATCAGCTCGGTTTGGTGGGCGGCGGCCTTCGCGGCGGCTCCGTGCAGCGCGCGGCACCAATTCTCGACGAAGGCAGCGACGGCCGCGTCCTCCAGCGGACCGATTTGGATGGTGACGAATCCGGGGATCACGGTTTCGCCGCCATAGGCCGGCGGGCGGCTGGTGGCCACCACGCGCGCCGTTGCGTATGACCGTGCGGCCTTTTCGAGCAGCCGCGCCATGGCTTTGCGCTGGACAAGGTCCGGAACTTCGTCGAGCCCGTCCAGCATCAACAGGCAGGAGCCGGCCAGTTTCTCGCGGAAGAACGCGGCACCCAGGTCCCAGGCGCTTTCGCGGGACGCGGTGTCGAGATAGCGGATCAGCCAAGCGGGCGCATCTGTGTCGGCGGGGTGGTCGCCGGCGGGCGCGGCCTTGCGTTTGCGGATATACTCCGCCAGGCTGGCGGCCCGGATCAGGATGGGGAACGGGCAGGGCTTCGGAAGCAGTTCGTCGGCTGCGAGCGCGTTCTTGCCGAGCAGCGTCTTGCAGGCCGCAAAGGCTATCCGCCGCAGGAAAGTGGACTTGCCCGCGCCGGGATCGCCCACCAGCACTACGCGCGCATTCTTGAGCGCCTGTTGCAAAGGGACCGGTTTGCGATCGTCCGGGCCTTCCTTGCGTTCGGCGCCCGCAAGCACCGTGGTCAGCGGCGTGTATAGCTGGTCGATATTGAACTGGTGCGCGGATTCGTTGCCGACACGAAGGCCACGGATGGCGATGAAGCGGGTCTCTTCCCAGAGGGCGTGGGATCGGCTGCATGGGTACCGGAGGACTCCCGCTCCCAGTTGCGAATGGCGGTGACGATTTGGGCGACCAGTTGGTCGGGGCTGGTGAATCCGATCGACACGATGCGGTCTTTACTGTCTAGGACGGCTTGACGGAAGGCGTCTTGAGCCCTCGATTTCCACTGCGGCTCGCGGAGGTTCGCGGGCACCGGAAAATCGTCGGGCGCCAGAAACAGCAGGCGCGGCAGCTTGGCTTCGACGGCCGCATGATACTCGCGTTGCGTGTAGGATTGTTTGGTCTCCTTTGGTCCATCGCCGAAGCGGTGCCCGATAATGCCGATGAACAGGTCGCAATCCTTCACTTTGTTTTGGCTAAAGGCATCCACATCCCAATCGCGCGCGCCGAAACCCTCCATGCGGATGCAATGCCAGCCGTCCAGTTTGTGCAGCGCGGCATGTGCCGCTTCGCGGTAAGTGCGCAGGTCTGCGCCGGTGGAACTTAGGAAGACTTTGCGAATGGGCATGGGGGGCGCGCTCCTCGAATTATTTTACATGAGTGGGATACTTGCCTGGCCGGAAGGAGCCGCCTGAAAGGCGGCTGCGGGCAAGATTGCCCGCCCTCCAGTACAAGCTTCGGGAAGTTAGGGGAGTAGGTGAAAGAAAGCAGGCGTCGGCAGGAGTGCCGACGCGGCACGCTGGGAGCGTGCGCCACGGGCTTCCCGGACGCCGCTTTCCGTCAGGCTGTCGATCTTCACGTCGAGCAGGCGGTTGGGTTCGGCGGCTTGTGCCAACTGCACCTTCAGATAATTGCCGCTGAGCGCTTCGCCCGGCTGGTGCAGTGTTACTACGGAGAGCGTACGGCCTAGCATGCTGCGCCGGAAGTCCAGATTCTTGCGGGCGGCCAACTCGCGCAACATGCGATTGCGCTCCTTGCGCACCGGCATGGGCGCTTGGTCCGGCATTTCAGCGGCGGGCGTGCCGGGACGCTCCGAATAAGTGAAAACGTGCAGGTAAGTGAAGGGCAAGCTCTCGATAAACTGGCGGCTTTCCTCGAAGTCGGCGGCGGTCTCGCCGGGGAAGCCGACCATGACGTCCGCGCCCACGGCGCAATCCGGCATCAGGGCGCGGGCTTTGGCGACGCGGTCCGCGTAGTGCCGCGGCCGGTACTTGCGATGCATGCGGCGCAGGGTGCGGTCGCAGCCGGACTGCAACGGCGCGTGTACGTGGCGGGCGATGCGGGGCGAGGCAGCCATCAGGCCTAGCAGATCGTCGGAGAAATCCATAGGCTCGACGGAACTGAGGCGCAGGCGTTCGATGCCGGTCTCATCGAGCAGGCGGCGGATGAGATCCGCCAGGCGCACGCGGCTGCCCGGCTCGCGGCCCCAGCGGCCCAAATTGATGCCGCTCAGGACCACTTCGCGATAGCGGCGGCTGAGGCTGCGCACCTGCGCGACGACCTGGTCCGCCGGCGCGCTACGGCTGCGCCCCCTCACAAACGGAATGATGCAGAACGAGCAGCGGTTGTTGCAGCCATCCTGGATCTTCAGGTTGGGGCGGGTGCGGTCGCCGGCGGCGTCCTCCACCGGGGCGGAGAGGAAATCGTGCTGGGCGAAGATATCGCCAACGAAGATGTTTCCGTGATAGGGCGCGGCGGCGACCAGTTCGGCGATCTGCGTTTTGTGGGAATTTCCCACGACCCATTCGACGCCCGGCATGGCGGCCAGTTCGTCGGGCGCGCGCTGTGCGTAACAGCCGGTCACCAGCATGCGGGCCGCGGGATTCTCGCGGTGTACGCGGCGAATGGTTTGGCGCACGTCTTCATCGGCGGCTTGGGTGACGGTGCAGGTGTTCAAGACCACCAGGTCGGCGTGGCTACGCTCTACCGCGGCTTGCAAGCCCTTGGCGGAAAGCAACGTCTCGAGCGCGGCGCCATCTGCCTGGGTCGCGCGGCAGCCGAAGTTTTGCACGAAGAAGTTACGCACGTTATCTATTATAGCTGCGACGATTCTGGCAGACGCCCATCGAGACGTCCGATGGGGCAAACCATTAGCGGCGATGCGGCGGACGTTGCTCGTGTTGTTGGGCGGCTTACGGCATGGCGGTAGAGTAGCCAATTGGGAAATAGAGGCACCGAAAAGTTATGTCTCAGAAGGAGGGCCTTAAGCCGCTGCATGATGCCAGCGACTGCATGCTAGACTTTGGCTGTATGACCCCGCCCAATGAAACGGGGTACTTCTGGCGCAATCTGTTACGCGCCGTGGAAGTTGAACCCCGAGAGGCGCCCTGGTTACGTGGCTCCTCGGGTATCGACCATCGCATCACGGCGATAGGGGTCGATAAAGCCCGCCGCCGGGTCGTGGTCATCAGTTCCGTAGGCGACCCGCGTACAGCCGCGTTCATCCAATCGGATCTCCAACTTGCCATTCCGAGATCCCCGAGGATCTGAACCCCAGGATCTCACTAAGCTTCTTGCCGATTCACCGGCTATCAACGAGGTTTTGGCGGCTATGCGGAAATCCCTGCGAAATAACTTCGGGCCTTGAGTTCTGGGAAGACAACGGCTTGAGCGCATCCTTTCAGCCTTCCGCCACGTTCCTGCTGAAGCGGATGCCTTGGTCGGGATATGCGGAATCCCGCTCCACCAATTTACGGAGACGGATACGGAACTCGTGAAGGAAGGCAAAGGTCTCGACGCCATACGGGGTCTACTTAAGAGGCTGGACACACTCCAATATTTCTTTTCTCCTCCGGACCAACTTGCACTGGGACTGATAGATAGAACGGACTCCACAGCCGACCTCCTCATTGCGCAGTTGGAATCGTCAATCGAACGCGGCCATCCTTTCGGCCAAAACGAGCTTGTATCTACCCATCGTAGATCTTCAGGTTGGGGTGGCTGCGGTCGCCCGCGGCGTCCTGCACCGGCGCTGAGAGGAAACCGTGCTGCGCGAAGAAATCGCCGACGAAGATGTTTCCGCGATGAGGCGCGGCCTTCGGCGGCGTGGGTCTGGCTAACATCATGCTAGTTTCCGTGACGCAACGCACGCGGGAGATCGGCATGCTGAAATCCGTCGTCGCCACAAGCCGTTCGATCCTGTTCCAATTCCTGCTGGAGGCCATGACGATTGTTACGGTGGACGGCGTACTCGGCGTCGCGTGCGGGTACGGGGTCACGGCGACGCTGCAGACGCTGCCGCTGGCCGCGGGCAGAATTGCCCGCCCCACAAGTCAAACTGACCCACTACCAGTTTGTGGGACTGATCAGATTGAAGCGTTGCGGCACGAGCACCGGCGGTCCCTTCGGGAACCTCTCTGGCGCCAGAAACCAGCGCCAAGCGACCGCAGGAGTGCGGTCGCGGCAGGCACGAGTGCCTGCGCCACGTCGTATCAACGACTTGCGTCAAGGTTCCTGGAGAGTAACTAGCCTCGCAACAACTGAGGGATGCGCTGGAAATGCCGATCGCGGGTGACCAGGCGGAGATCGTGTTCCAAAGCCAGTGCCGCGATCCAGAGGTCGTTATCGGGGACCGGAGTGCCGGCGCGTTTCAGTTGCACAAAGAGGCGCGCGTAGTGCTCAGCGGTCTCGCGGCTCGGCAGCAAAACCCCGACGATTGTCTTAGCGAGCAACTTCCGGAGCAGCGCCTCATTCCGAATTTGTTGCGTGCCTCCGTAGAACCCCGCCTTGAGCTCGGCGAGAACAATGAGCGGAACCCAGACTTCGTCGCAAATCCCCAGCAACTCGGCCAGCGCGGCGTCGCCTTGGAACAGATCGGTCAGCCGGTTGGTGTCCAGCGCAACTCTCATTTCCACTTGGCCCGATCGATCTGGCGCTGGGCAGCCAGAATCTCGTCGAGGGCGGGATCCGCTGTCCACTGGCCGACAAGGTCGGAGAAGTCCGCCCGGCGTCTTTGCGCGCCAGTCGCCATGGTGAGCTCGTCGACAATGAGTTGGTTGAGGCTCTTCTTGCGCCGCGCGGCACTTCGGCGGAGCGCGGAGTCTACCTCGGGCGGAATGCCGCGGATAGTGTAATGGATGGCCCGTGGCTGCTTCCGCATGCCTGCATGATAGCACAATATGCAGGCATCGATCCGACACGCGATTGGCGGCTCTGTAAGGTTGCGGATGGCAGGCGGCTCGGCAGGTTGAAACCGGATAGAATGGCAGTTCAGGAGATATCGATATGGAACTCCTCACCAGCAGCCTTCTGGAGTTGATTACCCAGACATCCACGAATCTGCCGCCGGACGTGCGCGCGGCCATGTCGCTGAGCGCCAGCACGGAAACGCCGCACACCCAATCCTCGCAAGCGCTCGGCATCATTCTGTCGAATATCGATATGGCGAATGACGACGAAGGTCCCATCTGCCAGGACACCGGCATGCCCACCTTCATCGTGCACACGCCGGTGGGCGTGAATCAGATAGAGATCAAACGAGCCATCCGCGCGGCCATCGCGGAAGCTACCCGCCTGGGTAAGCTGCGCCCGAATTCAGTGGACTCACTCACCGGCAAGAACAGCGGCGACAACCTGGGCACCGAGACGCCCGTGATGCATTTCGACCAATGGGAGCGGGACGAGATCGAGGTGAAGCTGATCCTGAAAGGCGGCGGCTGCGAGAACAAGAATATCCAGTATTCCGTGCCTTGCGAGCTGGACCATCTGGGCCGCGCCGGCCGCGACCTGGAGGGCGTGCGCAAATGCATCCTGCACGCGGTGTGGCAGGCGCAAGGCCAGGGCTGCGCTCCGGGCGCGCTGGGCGTGTGTATCGGCAGCGATCGCGCGCATGGCTACGACTTAGCCAAGGGCGAGTTGTTCCGCACGCTGGACGATGTAAATCCGAATCCGGTGCTGGCGAAGCTGGAAGGCGAGATCATGGAGGAAGCCAATCGGCTAGGTGTCGGCGCGATGGGCTTCGGCGGCAAGGCGTCGTTGATCGGCTGCAAGATCGCCGCGGCCAACCGGCTGCCGGCCAGCTTCTTCGTTTCTGTGGCGTACGAATGTTGGGCGTTCCGCCGGCTGGGCGTGCGGCTGGATGCGAGGGACGGCGCCATCACCAGGTGGCTGTATCGCGATCCCGACCGTCCGGTCGAGCGCATGACCAAAGCCGAAGGATTTCCGCTCACGGGCCGCGAAGTTGTGCTGACCGCGCCGCTGAGCGAGGCCGCCGTGCGCGCGCTCAAGGTGGGCGACGTGGTGCTGATCAACGGTGAGATGTTTACCGGGCGCGATAACGTGCACGCGTGGCTGATGAAGAATCCGCCGCCGGTGGACTTGCAGGGCGCGGTTTTGTATCACTGCGGACCGGTGATGCTGAAGCAGGGCGAACGCTGGGTGGTGAAGGGGGCCGGTCCTACGACCAGCATGCGCGAGGAGCCGTATCAGGCGGAGGTGATCCAGCGCTACGGTGTGCGCGCGGTGGTCGGCAAGGGCGGCATGGGTGCGAAGACGCTGGCCGCGCTGCAGGAGTATGGCGCGGTGTACTTGAATGCCATCGGCGGCGCGGCGCAGTTTTACGCGCGCACGGTGCAGGATGTGCCGGGCGTCTACTTGATGGAATTCGGCGTTCCGGAGGCCATGTGGCGCCTGCAGGTGCACGGTTTTGTGGCCATCGTGACGATGGACGCGCACGGCAACAGTCTGCACGCCGCGGTAGAGAAGACCACGGGAGCAGAGCTGGCCGCCTTGGCAACGCTCGCGAGGCGGTAGAGAGCCTGTCCCGGAGCGCGTCTGATACAATAGCCGATTGGCGGCCAGGTAGCTCAGTCGGTAGAGCGCAGCCCTGAAAAGGCTGGCGTCGGCGGTTCGATTCCGTCCCTGGCCACCATAGAATCAATAACTTAGAAGTAGCCAGAAACATCGGTTTTCAGTCAAGGGAACAATAGGGGAACATTCAAACCGCAGTTCCCTGAACCTGTTCCCGCCTCTCTCCTTCCATCAGTCTCCACATCTCGCGGGCCGTACTCCCCGTCTTGGCGATGTGACTCCGGGCTAGATTGGCGTACCGCTCCGTCATTTTGATGTTCGCGTGGCCCAGGATCTTGGCCAGTTCGTAAAGATCTCCGCCGTTCATCATGTACCACGAGGCGAAGGTGTGCCTCAAATCGTGGAAGCGGAAACCCTCGATACCGGCCAACTCCAGGATGGTTTCGAAACTCTTGTCCACCCTCTGGCGTTCCCGCTTGGCACCCGGTTGGGGCGGGAAAATCCGATTCTCCCCAAGCATCACCGGATACCGCTTGAATTCCACGGCCAACTCCGGGCACATCGGCGCGTACCGAACCTTGCCACGCTTCAGCTTGGCCCGAACTGCGATCAGTTCTTCCCGGAATAGCAGGTCGCTCCATCTGAGCGCGAAAATCTCTGCTATCCGCATGCCCGTGGTCAACGCCGTCAGAACGATCAAACGCAGATGAAAAAATGTCTGGTTGATGCCCTTGCCGGCCTTGCGGTACATCTTCTCATCGAGAACAGCCTTGAGCCTGACGATCTCCTCCACACTCAGGTACCGCTCACGTTGGTCATCCGGCCGCTTCACTTCCACGTCATCAGCCGAATTCCGGTCTGTGCCGGATTCCTTGCTCCAGATCGTGGCGGCCTTCTCCATCATGTGGTGCATGACGTTGAAGTGCCGGACGGCCGTGCCCGCCGACAACCCCTTCGCTTCCGAGAGACCTTGATACCAGCGTTGAATGCTGGCGCCGTCAACCTCCCGGACAAACAGGTCCCCAAGCTCGCCTCGGATTCCCTCCAGAACCGCTTTCTCGCGGTCCTGAGATTTTTTCTTACTGGCGTACTGCTCCCAGTACCGATCAATCAGCGCGGACATTCGGAAATTGACCTCCCGCTTGATATCGAGGTGGCGGTTCTCATCGCGCGCCGACAGCCGCTTGCGGAGGATCTTCCTGGCCAACTCATGCGAGCCATGAACGCTCAGACTTCGGTTCCTGCCTCCTTCCCTCCAGCGTTTTTTTAAAAACTCCGTCTTCAACTCTGTGAATAGACACTCTGCGTACTCCTTTCAGTCGATGGTTTTGATTGTGTGCTGTTCGATCAGGCGATCTAACGCCTGTTTGTCGAACCGCAACGCTCGCCCCACCTTGACGAAGGGAAGCTCCCGGAGCCGAGCCTTCTTGTAGACCGTGTCCACCTTCAGACCCAGGTATCCGGCAGCCTCCTCGACATTCAGGAGCCGCTTACCGACGCCACCATTAAACACCATTGCGGATGCGATTGCCAAGCCACGTACCTTCTCGACGTCCACACCCTGTAGGCCGCCAGGTGTCGCGGCTGTGACATCCGCAACCGGCGCCCGGCTGCTTCAGTGCGCGGTTTTTCCTAAGGGAGGCGGGGCGCGGGTAATTGATTAGCGGGAGTCGGCCATGGAATCCTGCAACCGGATTTAAAAGCTGTGGACTTCCAAAACAGAATCGGACCATAATGTTTTTATGGCGGATCTGGACTCCCTCAGTCGAGAC
>Ga0182015_10001109_pt1 | contig 36776 bp, 22 predicted proteins | sample 712P3MmetaG_FD_120478 | JGI IMG/M metagenome (GOLD analysis project Ga0182015, IMG submission 120478) | Permafrost microbial communities from Stordalen Mire, Sweden - 712P3M metaG | ecosystem: Environmental > Terrestrial > Soil > Wetlands > Permafrost | place: Sweden: Stordalen | collected...
ACGCCGCCACCGCCCCTAGCCACGGCGGCAAAATCATCGCAGCGTACGTATATAAGGACCCCGGCGAAGCCGAATACCGCGCCAATTGCCCAATGCACAGCGCCACCAGCAGCACCGCCACCGTCGCCAGCGCATACGCCAGCCAGGTTCCATTTCCCGCCAGGCCGCACACCAGCGGAATCGTCGCCGCCGGCGTTGTCGTCGGCGCAATCGTCGAAACCGATTGCGCCAGCGTCTCCAGCGGCGAAAGCGCCCCGCGCCGCAGCCCGTAGCCCGCGCTCTGCGAATCTTTCTCGCCCATCCCAGTTTTTTCGGAGTTGTTTCCGGCGGCAGGTGGAATTTCCATGCCGTACCATAGCGGCCCAGCGCATCTCGCGCAACATTTCCTTCGCGCGAACTCTGGAATTTGCCGTTGTCGTTGCAGTTGTAGGGGCGGAGCTTGCCTCCGCCCGCAGTTGCCGTTCTCTGCGCCCGCCTCAGCGCCCTCCGCGTCTCTGCGTTATCTTTCTTTGCCCTCAGCCTTGGCGGCGGCTCGCACTCCTACTGCGGCGATTTATCCGACATCGCTTTAATCACCTGATACACCGCAGGCGTCGCGCCAATATTCCGAATCGTGCGCTTATCATTCGGCGCGCAGTAGAAAAACGACCCCGCTGAAATCCGCGCCGCCACGCCATTCACGCGCACATCAAGCGCCCCCGATTTCACCACGAAGAGTTCATCGCCCGGATCCACAATGTCCGGCAGCGAGCTTTGCCCCACATTCAGCGTCGTGATATGGCTCTCCAGCCGCACAAACGTCAGCGTCGGCGAATCCACGCAGCTCGCGCGCGATCCAATCGCATTCGCCACCTGCGGCATGTTGTTGCAATCGAGCACCGAGGAAGGCAGCATCCCCGCCACCGCCTGTTCCTCCGCCGGTTTATCCGGCGCGCTCAGCGCCTTGTCCGTCACAAAATTGATCACGTAGTAGGTTGCCGGCGTCGTCCCCACGTTCGTCATGTTGTGCACGTCATGCGACGCGAAGAAAACCAGATATCCCGGCCCCGCGTGTTTCTTCACGCCGTTGATCGAGACGTCGAAATCTCCATCCTTCACCAGGATCAACTCCTCCCAAGGATGGTGATGCACCGGGTGCGACATCATCCCCGGATTCAGCGTCGTAATATGAACGTCCAGCTTTTCCAGCGTCGCCGTAGGATTGTCAAACGCCACTCGCAGCTGGCCCACCGCCGTCGTTCGAACCGCCAAGGCATCCCAATCCACAAACGTGGTCCCCAGCACCGCCGATTGCCCCGGCGGCCCATACTTCACGTCAGCCGGCGTAGTCATCGCGCCCGGTGCAGCCGCAGCCGCGCCCGAGTCCGCAGCCTGTGGCGTCATCTGCCCTTGCGCCGCTGCGCACGCCAGCAAGGCCATCAGCGTCAACGCCGCCACGCCCGCGCACATCTTCGCCGCTCGCCCCATCCCACTCGTATCGATCATATTCCACCTAGGCGTCCTCTCCAGGATCGCCACCCTTTCCGCACCTCGCCACTGCCGCACCATAAACCAGAATAGTTCAACGCCGCGCGCTACGAAACCCTCCGGAACCGCAACGCCTGAAACGGCGTTCCCGTCAGCTTCATCTTGGTTTTCCCCGCGAAAGTTCCCGGCAGCGCCGTCACCGTCATCTCCCACGGATCGATCATCTCGGCCGAATAATTCCCGTCCGGCAGTGGAAACTCGTAATAGATCGGCTGGTGAAAATCGAAGTAATAAAGGATCGCCTGCGTCGCTACTCCCGCCGCATCCACCGCCGAAGCGTTCAAATAGTAGGGTGCAGCCGCCGCTTCAAGGCCTGCACGCGGCTCGACCGTGCCCGCCGCGCCCGCCGTCTCTTCCACCAGCTTCCGCAAGAAGGCGATCCTCGGCGGACTCGTCCCCTTCAGCGTCCCTCCATGCGACCACCAGATCGCCGGCGTCGCGTTCTCGTCGAACGGCTCGTTCGGGTCGATGTACGTCTCTCCGTGCGTCACGTAGCATCCCGCGATCACGCCCAGCCAGACGCGCCGCGCCATCTCCTCGCCCGTAAGATTTCCCCAGCGCGCGTTCAGATTGCCTTCGTACATCACCTCGTCGTACACCACCGGCTTGCGCCATTCCGCCAGCCACGCCGGCGCCGAATCGAAATCGTGCGATTGCAGGCTTGCGTGCGTCACCCAGGTATGCCCGTAGTCGTACATCACGCGCGAATAATGTACCGACCGCAAATGTCCCACCGCGTCGCGCTGTTCCACAATGTGAAAGAAGCGATCGAAGTCCTGCACCGATTTGGCCTTCATCAAATCGAATTCATTCGCCAGCGACCACCAGATATTCCGGTACGCCGATAGCCGCGCCAGCACATACCGAAGATACCGGTCATCGGCCTCCGCCGGCATCGTCGCGTATCCCCATCGATCGTAGGGATGAAACAAAATCAGGTCCGCTTCGATTCCCAATGCGCGCAGTTCCGCGATGCACTGTTCCAGATGCGCATAAAACGCCGGATTCGGCCGCGCAAAATCGTTCTCGCCTGCCGCCGAGCGCTCGAATGGATAAAGCGCCGGCTCGTTGTGGTTGTATTCGTAGCTCTTCGGAAATAGGCACATGCGGATTTTGTTGAACGGCGCGCCGCGCAGCGTCTCCAGCATTTCGCGCTGCAGCTCCTCGCTTTGGTGTATCCACGCGTAGCACGTCGTACCGAATGGAAAGAAAGCCGTCCCATCCGCATACGCGAAGTGATGCGTGTTGCGCACCGATACCGGTCCATGCGCCCCCGGCAGCGCCGCCACGCAAGCGAAGCTCCCCGTTTTTCCATTCAGCTCGGCGTGTTCGCTGCTCGTCGTGTAGCTCCACTCGCCTTCAGCGTCCGGCATGAACCGCACCTTGTAATTTCCCGCGCCGTCGTAAAATCCGTCCAGCAATACGCTTCTGTGATCCATCGCGAACGTGGCCGAAAGCTCCACGTCCACAAAAGGGTCCCCCGTCGAGGGCCCCTGCAGCGTCAGCTCAAACATCTCCCACTTGGGCACGGCGGGATGCGCACTTTCCATCTCTGCCGCGCGCGCAATTCCGGGTGCGCCTGCCGCTAGCGCCGCCAGCGACCCGGCAGAACCCAACTTCAGCAACTCGCGTCGATTGATCGAATCCATCGAATTATTCTCGGAGGGCCGGCTGCGCTGCCTCGACGTTCTGCGTCGTCATTCCGCGCGCATGATATCACTTCTCCGCTTTGCGCAGCGATGCCCCGATTCGGCCCGATGCCCCTCAGCAAGCCTCGATCTTCTTCTCCCGCCGTCGTCTCCCGGCCGTTCGGAACTTGACAGGAGCTCCACGTTCCCCCGATAATCAAACCAGTCTAAACTAGTTGATCCGGGAGCCCAGCATGGCCCTGATAGGCGCCTTCGACGCCAAAACGCACTTATCCGATCTGCTCGACCGCGTTGGCCGCGGCGAAAAAATCACCATTACCCGTCACGGTGTCCCCGCCGCCATACTCATCCCTATTGCGGAGACCAGTCCCAAGCTCTCGCACCAGGAAATCGTCGCCGGCATGCGCAACCTCCGCAAGCGCATCAAGCCCAGCAAAATTGGCGTGCGCGAACTGGTCGCCGAAGGCCGCCGCTTTTGAGCCACGTCGTAGTCGATGCCTCGGTAGCACTGGCCTGGGCCTTCCCCGATGAGTCCAGCGATTATGCCGAAAAGGTTCTCCTGGCCTTGGACGGCCAGACCATCTTGGTCCCCGCCCTTTGGCCCATCGAAATCACCAACGCGCTCCTCGTCGCCGAGCGCCGCAAGCGCATCCGCCCGCCCGAAATCCGCCGTTTCGCCGGGCTATTGGCCGATCTAACCGTGGTAATGGACTCCCAATCCGTAACCGACGCCGTCGCCAATATCCTTCCTCTCGCGCGCGAATACTCCCTCTCCGCCTATGACGCCACCTATCTCGACGCCGCCATCCGCCACGGCGCCGCGCTCGCCACTCTCGACGTCACTTTGCAGCGAGCCGCCCGCAAAGCCGGTATCGAGATTCTCACCGGCGCGTAATCCCGAAGCGCGCGCAAACCGCCAGTCGCCTCGCTTTTCGGCGTCATTCCCGCTATTCGCGGCTGTTTCAGGCCTTAAAACCCGCCGCTGGCGGTTTCCCCATGTGCTAATACGACACAATTTAGAAACTGTACCAAAGCGAACAGTCTTCATTTCTAAACAGTTGCAAAGTGAACCACTATTACTGCAACTAACTATGAATGATCCGAACAAACTCGTCCTTTTAATCGATGGCGATTCCGGCCACGCCAAGGCTCTCAAAGACGCCTTGATCTCCGCCAGCGGCGTCCGAGCCGAGTTTGAACACGTCAGAACCCTCTCCAGTGGCCTTGAAATATTGGCCCACAAAAAGGTATGGGCAGTTTTTCTGAATCTCTATCTGGCCGATAGCTGGGGTCTTCAGACCCTCGATAGTTTTCTCAGCGCCAATTCCTCCGTCCCCGTGGTTGTCCTTGCCGGCGTGAATGATGAAAAAATCTGCGCCACGGCCATGTTGCGCGGCGCGCGCGATTATCTTCTCGAGGGTCACCTCGATAGCTATTCATTCGCGCGAGCCATTCGCAACGCCGCGGAACGCGAAATCGCGCGGCAGGAGCTGTTCACGGAAAAGGAGCGCGCCCAAGTCACCCTGAATTCCATCGGCGACGCCGTATTGAGCACCGATATCTTGGGCAAAGTAACTTACTTGAATACGGTTGCCGAACACATGACGGGATGGTCCTGCAAAGACGCCGCCGGCCATGAGCTCAGCCAGATATTTCAAATCATCGACGGCGTTAGCCACAAACCGTCTCCAAATCCCGCACAGTTGGCCATTAGAGAAAACAGGACGGTAGGCCTCGCCGCGAACTGCATCCTGGTTCGCCGCGACGGGTATGAGTGCGCCATCGAAGATTCCGCCGCGCCCATTCACGACCGCAGCGGCCAGGTCACCGGCGCCGTCATCGTCTTTCGCGACGTCAGCGTCGCCCGCGCCATGGTTCTCGAAATGTCGCACCTGGCGCAGCATGACGTTCTTACCGATTTGCCCAACCGGCTGCTCTTCAGTGATCGGCTTACCCAGGCGATTTCGCTGGCCCATCGCAACCACTACCAGCTGGCCGTGCTTTTCCTCGATCTCGATGGCTTCAAACATATCAACGATTCGCTGGGCCACTCCATCGGAGACAAACTTCTGCAATCCGTGGCCGACCGTTTGACCGCCAGCGTCCGTAAATCGGACACGGTCTGCCGCCTGGGTGGCGATGAGTTCGTGATCCTCTTTCCGGAAATCGCCCACGCCGAAGACGCCGCCATTAGCGCCGCAAAAATCATCGCCGAGCTTAAGAACACGCACGCCATCGGCGAACACAACCTGCGCGTTACCGTGAGCATCGGAATGAGCACCTATCCAGACAACGGCGAAGATGCGGAAACTCTCATCAAAAACGCCGATACCGCGATGTATCACGCCAAGCAATCCGGCCGCGACAATTCCCAATTCTTCCGGCCGGACATGAGTCTCCGCGCCGTCGAACGGCAATCCCTTGAAGGCCAGTTGCGCTACGCCCTCGAGCGCAACGAGTTGTTGCTGCATTATCAGCCCAAGGTAAATCTTAAGACCCGCGCCATCACCGGCGTCGAGGCATTGGTGCGCTGGCAGCATCCTGAGCGCGGGCTGCTTTTTCCCGGCCAATTTCTCACCATCGCCGAAGACACCGGGCTGATCGTCGCCATCGGACAATGGGTGCTCCATGAAGCCTGCCGCCAAACGCGCGCCTGGATCGATGCCGGCCTGCTGGCCGTTCCGGTCGCAGTCAACATTTGTTCTCTCGAATTTCGCAACGATCAGTTCTCCGAAGGTGTCCGGACGGCGCTGAAAGATAGCTCGCTCGATCCCAAATATCTTGAATTGGAATTGACCGAATCCGTGCTCATGCGCCACGCCGAATCCGCCGCCCTCGGCCTCGAAAAACTCAAAGCCATCGGCGTGCGCCTCGCCGTCGATGATTTTGGCACCGGCTATTCCAGCTTGAGCTATCTCACGCGGTTCCCCATTGACGCCCTGAAGTTGGATCAGTCCTTCGTTCAAGGCGTTGTCGACAATACGGACAACGCGATCGTCGTCAGCGCCGTCATCACCATGGGCAATAGCCTGAAGCATCGCGTCATCGCCGAAGGCGTGGAAACCCTCGATCAGTTGAAATTTCTTCAGGCCCGCGGCTGCGCCGAAGGCCAGGGCTATTATTTCAGCCGCCCCGTCGCCGCCCCCCAGTTCGCAAAACTGCTCGAATCCCGCGTCCCCACCGCCGCCGCGAATTAACGCAAAGCTCCGCTCCGAGCGCGCTCTCGAACTTCGCCTAGCCTCCGCCTAGCCTTTAAATGTCATCCCGAGGCTTAGCCGAGGGATCCGTTTCTTCGCCCCCCTCGCGGCTTCCGCCGCTACCACGGCTTCTAGCAGGCGCGGCTTCGGCGCCCGCGTAACCGTCGGAAAAGGAACGTGGCTATCGCTCTCGTTGCGTCCCGGTGCCTTGTGTCGGGAAGCCGCTCGACAATCCGACGCATCAATTTTTTGCGCGTCCGCACCGCCGTTGACGCTGCTACGCTCGCGGCCTATAGTCACAACCATTTTGCGAGGGAGCATCGCAATTGCTCGAGCGCATCTTTCATCTGAGCGAAAACAAGACCACCGTCCGCCGCGAGATGCTGGCCGGCATCACTACGTTTATGACCATGGGGTATGTGGTCGTGGTCAATCCGAAAATTCTTGCCCAAGCCGGCATGCCGGTCGAAGGCGTGCTTTTCGCCACCTGTATTTCCGCGGCGCTGGCCACGCTGGTGATGGGCATCTGGGCGAACTATCCGATCGCGCTCGCGCCCGGCATGTCGCTCAACGCCTATTTCACCTATTCGATCGTCATCGGCCGCGGCGTTCCGTGGCAGACGGCGCTCGGCGTGGTTTTTCTTTCGGGCATGCTCTTTCTTCTGCTCACGCTCACGAATATTCGCGAGCAAATCGTCAACGGAATTCCCGATTGCCTGAAGCACGGCACCGCTGCGGGCATCGGCTTGTTCATCGCGTTCATCGGATTGCGCAACGCCAATATCATCGTGGCGAATCCGGCCACCTACGTGGCGCTGGGCAAAGCCAGCGATCCGGGATTTTTGCTCGCGGCGCTCGGCGTAATCGTCATCGCCGTGCTCATGGCGCGCAAAGTGGGCAGCGCAATCCTCATCGGCATCGTGGCCATCACGCTGCTCGGCATTCCTCTGCACCTCAGCCACTGGCCGCAGCACTTTTTCGCGTGGCCGCATCCCGGCGGCACATTTTTGAAATTAGATCTGCGCGCGGCCACCAAGATAGGGCTCGGCGAATTGGTCTTCGTATTTTTCTTCGTCGATCTTTTTGACAACGTGGGCACGCTGGTGGGCGTTTGCGAGCAGGGCGGTTTTTTGCGCGATGGCAAATTGCCTCGCGCCAGCCGCGCGCTGCTGGCTGACGCGTTCGGCACCATCGTCGGCGCGCTCACCGGCACATCCACCGTGACCAGCTACATCGAAAGCGCCGCCGGAGTCGCCGCCGGCGCGCGCACCGGCCTCGGCAATATCGCCATCGCCGGATTGTTCGTGGGCGCGATGTTCTGCGCGCCAATCGTGGCCTGGATTCCCGCCTACGCCACTGCGCCGGCGCTGATTCTAGTGGGCGCGCTGATGTGCGGCGCCGTCGCGCGAGTGAAGTGGGACGATTTCACCGACGCCTTTCCCGCGTTTCTCACCATCGTGGCCACGCCACTCACCTTCAGCATCGCCACGGGCCTGAGCCTCGGCTTGCTTTCCTTCACAATCCTCAAACTCGGCACGGGCCGCTATCGCGAAATCAGCCCGCTGATCTGGGTGCTCAGCGCGTTATTTCTGCTGCGTTATATTTTTCTGGGATCGGAATAAATTTCTTAGCGGGAAGTCTTCGGCTTGCGGGCGCCCTTGGTGTCCGCGGGTTGCGTGCGTGGGGCACGCAACCCGTGGACGACCCGAGGGTGGGGTGATGCAAACTAGAACGCGAACTTCAGGCCAAACTGCATCTGGCGTGGCGGGTTCGCCGCGGTGATGACGCCGAAGCTGCTGCTGGTGATAGTTGTGCTCGGGTTGGAATAGTTCACTCGGTTGAAGGCATTGAACGCGTCCCACTGGAATGTCACGTTCATGCTTTCTTTGATCGGAAAATTCTTGCGGAGCGAAAGATCCCAACCGTAGTAGCCCGGTCCGAAGATATCGCCCAGAGGAGCGTTGCCAACGCTTGTGGTTGGCACGCTGCCGCCGGTGACGCTGCCGGTTGAATTATAAGAAGCGCCGAATGCGGCCGGATTAACGTCGCAGATTTTGCCGACGGGGCATGTCAGGCTGCCAATCGCCGCGCCGCCCTGGACAACGCCCACGGCAGGCGATACGCCAGTGACGATATTCGCCCTATTGGTGAAAGTCGTTCCGCCTGACAACAGCACGACAGCGCTGGTTCCGGGATTCACTGCTCCAATTCCACCGGAGCCCGTTACAGTGAGTGCCTGACCGGATTGCAGTCGGGTGATGCCGCTGAGGATCCAGTGGGAAAGGAACGCGCCCTCGACTCCCCTGAGATTCTTGAGGAACGGTTCGTTCAGAGTGTAGGAAGCGACAAACACTTGCGGGATATCAAGGGTTGTCGGTCCGTACCAATAACGTATCCACGATTCCGTCGCGCCGGACGCCGTGGTGCATGAGTAGGCGCATTCCGGGTAGAGGTTATCGCCAAGCCCGGTGCCGGTGGAGAGAGTTTTGGACCAGGTGTAGGCGAGTTGGAAACTGGAATCGCCCTTTGTTTTGGTGGCGGAAATTTGCAACGAATTGTAGTTGCTGATGCCGTCGCTCTGGTACACGCCCGGATCTGTGTAGCCCAGGTAGGGACGAATTGAGTTGATATAAGTTGCGCCGTAAGCGTTGCCCGCCAAAGCTGTTGCGGCCGTGGCGAAGGTCGGCACGTTGACGTCGGGTTCTCGCAATTCATGCCAGCCGTGATCGCCGACGTAGGCAATTTGAAAAAAGATGCCGTCGGGCAATTGCCTTTGTATGCTCAGGCTGTACTGCTGAGAGCGCGCGACCCGGAGGTTCGGATTGATGCCGGCGGTACTGCCGACGGTCGGGCTGGCCCCACTCGCAGGAAGGACCCCCAAATTCCCGGCCGTGTACGTCACCGACTGTACGAACGGGACAACGCCGGTGTTGCCGAACACCAAGTTGCCTTCCGGCTTGTCGTAGAACACGCCATAGCCGGCGCGAACCACAGTTTTGTCGTTGACGGCCCACGCGATTCCGACGCGAGGACCGAATAAGCCCTCGGGATTGAAGAAACCTCGATCGCCTGACGCGCCGACGGAGGTGACGAATGGACTGAGGCCGTTTGGCACTCGGATCAACTGATCCGTGGGCACGAATCCGGTGCGCTCGACGCCGTCAACAACGTATCCCCCGGAGTTACACGGGCCTGAGGCGGCGGCGCTAACGGGAGGACCGGGGCAATCGAGGTTCAAACCGGAGCCAACGGACATGGGGATATTGCTGCTGTTGTTGGCGACCGTGACCAAGCCGGGGACGTAAGACGCTGGATTGAAGAACGCTAAGTTGTTGGCTTGGGTGTAGGTTGGGACCGTGTAGTCCCAGCGAATGCCCAAGTCCAGGCTCAACTTATGCGTGGCTTTCCAGGAGTCGGCTGCGTACACGCCGTAGTCGTTGAACCGATAGTGGCCAACGGGATCTCCGGAAAGCTGAGTGTAGGCGTTGTAATCTCCCAACAGCGCATCGGCGAACTGATCTCCGGTCGTGTTGGGGTTGGCAGAACTGAAGGTGACGTTGCCCTCGGGCGACTGTTGCCGGGAATTCTGGTCCTTGCGATTTCTGGCGTAGAGCGCGCCAAACCGGAAGGTATGGTTGCGCCAGGAGTACGTGAGATTGTCCATTGGAGAGATGTCCACCGTCGGAGCCAGTAGATAGTTGTAGGGCCCGTAGATTTCCGCTGGGCAATTGTTCTTGGAGCAGGTTCCGCCATTGATGTTCAGGGTGGGTATGCCGGTCGGATAGGGCCCAACGTTGCCGAACGGTTCCTGGTAGTTGCCGCCGGTTCCATTGGTGAATCCGTAGGTGGCTTCCTGCCACAAATTGCCAGTGACCGGGATGCGCTGCTTGTTCCACACCACGTTTAATTTCGCTTCGTTAACAAGGTGGCTATTCGCAGTCCACACATCGGCCAACTGGAAGTCGTATCCTGGGCGATTACGCGCCGAGGGCGATGTTGGCAGCGCCGAGCCGTGGCTTGGTCCGAAAGTGCCGAACGGATCGATCAGGAGCAAGTGATCGTGTATCGACCGGAAATACATGCTGTGGTTTTGCGTCGGGTGGTAATCCGCACGGACGAGATCCTCTTCCCAGTCTTGCGGGGTGGAGGGAGTAAAGGTTGCGTTCGGCGTGCTCGTCGCGGGGTTTGAGTAAGTGACGCTGCTCGCGGAGTATGGCGTGGCCCCGGGTGTATCCAGCAGCGTATAAACTTTTGCGATGGCTTGGCCAGCTCCCGTGATGCAACTCGGGTTGATGGCGTTACCTGTGCCGGTTGAGCTAGCGACGAAGACCGCCGTGCCGTTGTAACTCCCGATGCAGCTATTGGCGACCGTACCCTTGGCCTGGAGGGTTTCGCCCGTGTCCGCGAAATTGCCTATCAGCTCCGCGGGAGAAGGAACGAGATCGGTAACAGTCCCATCCGTGGGCAATACCAAGCGCTTCGCTTCCATGCCGAAGAAGATGAAAAGCTTGTGCTTGATGACGGGCCCGCCGACGTCGCCGCCGAAATCGTTGAAGCGCAGTTCGGGAACGATTTGTGCCGCCGTGTTGCCGCCGGAAGCTTGGAGAGCGTTTCGGGCGTCAAACACGTTGTTGCGCACATACTCGAACGCTCCGCCGTGCCACTGGTCTCCGCCGCTCTTGGTGACGACGTTGACGGACGTAGCGTTACTTCGGCCGTATTCGGCGCCGTAGTTCGAGGTTTGGATGTTGACTTCCTGAACGAAGTCGATGCCCACGTTGTTGACTTGGGAACCGTTCGAGCCGCCATCCATGTTGAAGGCGCCATCGACCGTCCAGAGATTCCCATCGCCGCGCTGGCCATTCATGACCGAGGCGTTGATCACCTGACCGGTGGTGAACGAAGTTTGGTCAAAGTTTCCCTGGCTGACCGGCGCGCCAGGAATCAAGGTGGACAACTGAACGTAGTTGCGTTCGTTCAAAGCCAGATTCAAAACCGTGCGGGTTTGAATCGTGGAAGCGATTTCAGCGGAAGTTTGATTGATGGTCTGGCCGGTCGCGGTCACTTTGACGGTCTCGGAAGTCTGGCCGACTTCCAATGACAGGTCCACGGTGATGTGGGCGCCGGCGGCCAAATCGTTTCCAGATTTTGTCTCGACCTTAAAGCCTTTTAATGTGGCGGAAACGGTATAGGTACCCACCGGAAGCTGGGCGGCGACAAAGTACCCATCGTCGTTGGTGATCGCAGGGCGGACTAATCCGGTCTGCTCGTTTGTAATTTTGACGCTGGCGTCCGGAGCCGCCGCGCCGGTCGAGTCGGTGACGGTTCCGTTGATGGTGCCGAATACGTCTTGCGCCCTGGAAACTTGAGCCGTGAAAGTAGCCAACAACGTGGCCAGCAAAACTGTCAGCATCTTGGCTGACAAAACACGAAATCGCACAGTTGCCTCCTAGGCAGAGGATTCTTAACAGCCCTTACCACCCCTGGAATCCGCACGCCGCCGAAAATGCGCGGCGCAAGGATTCTTTTCAAGCAAAACCAAACTCTCTATAACCCCGAGAAATATCGATTTTTCTAACGACCCCACGACGCTGGGCGACATATAAATCCAAACGCCTAGGGCTTGTCAAGTGAAAGTAACAACTTTCTTGGGAAGCAGCGTTATCGCCAGGCGAGGTTGAGACTCCGAGGAGGATGCGAGGCAGGACGCCGCCGAGCCGAGGTGCGACCGCAGCAACACGCCTTCGCGTATTCAGAATTCTGGCTAGGATCAAACCCGTGCTCCCGTGCGCGCGTATATCCCATTTCCAAGGGAGCCGAAGGAAGTTAGTTAACCGTGAATTCACGGTTAAGTTTTCGCAGAGCCAGAGTTGTACAGAGCTTCTAACTCCTCAGAAATGGACGAGTTACTGTGAATTCCATGGTCGCGCCCTAAAATATTGCGAAACCCAATATTTTGAGTGGAGGCAAACAGCCGTTTTGAGCTTTGAAATAATAAGGGCTCGCCGAAGGGGGCGGGAGGGGGCGTGCAGCCGAAATTGAGCTATACTTCCGCACAAATAGACTGGTGAGGGCGAGGGTCGCCCGCTCCTTCCGGGGTGGAAGCCGTGGAATCGACAATCAGCAAATTCGAGGTCGAACGGGCTGAGTTGGAGTCACTGCTCAGTTCGGAGACCTTCGGGCGCGTAAACAATCTGGCACGAATCCTGAACTTTATCTGCGAAAAGTATTTTCAAGGAACTACCGACGAACTCAAGGAATACGACATCGCGGTTCACGCCCTGGGACGCCCGAAGGATTTCGATCCGCAAATCGACACAATCGTCCGAGTGACGGCTCATGCTCTTCGCAAGCGGCTGGAACAGTACTATCGGACCGAGGGAGCGGGGCGTGCGATTCAAATCTGTTTGCCGCCCGGCCACTACATTCCCAAGTTTGTTCCCAGGGTTGAGGCGCGGGCGGAAAGACTCCGGATTGGGCAGGAAGGCGGAGACGCGGCCGCCGAAAGCCGCGCGACTCCGGCAATTTCCACGGCGGCCTCCGAATTGCCGAGAGTTTTTCCGAATCAAGCGCCTTCAGCGTTTGACAGGATCCCGGGCCAAGGCAAAGCCGCGCCAGCCATCTTGGAGCCTGCGCCCGTGGCAAGATGGCGATTCCGAATCTGGACAACACTCGCTGTCGTCCTGACTCTCTGCGCACTAGCTGGCGTGGCGCTGTATGTGTGGAATCGCGCTCATGAAGCAGGGCTGGGGGCCGAATCGCAGACGTCGCTTCCCGATCTTCCAGTGGACGTATCCGGAAGCTCCATCCATGCCCTGGTGGGAGACGGCCGAGCTGCATACGTGGATCGCGCCGGCCAGACCTGGGCTAGCGACACTTCCTGCACGGGCGGAACGTCCTTTTCCGTTCCGCCCCGCGCGATACAGGGAACGCGGGATTCGCAGCTGTTCCTCGGCGGACGCAGCGGGCTATTCCACTGCGCCTTTGCATTTCCCCCGGGGACGTACGAAGTGCACCTTTTGTTTGCTGAGACCACGGGCCTTGAGGAAACCGGGCGCACCGTTGTTTACTCCATGAACGGAGGACCATCGACGGGTTTGGACGTCGTGGACGATGCCGGCGGCGATGGCATCGAGACGGAGAAGGTGTTCGTGAACGTTCAACCGGAAGGCGACGGCAAGATCCATCTGGATTTTACGTCTTTGCAATCCTTTCTGAACGCCATCGAAATTCTGCCGGGAACTCCGAATCGGATGCGGCCGCTGAGAATTTACGCGGGTGAGACGACTTACCGTGATTCCGAGGGCGATCTGTGGGAGCCCAACCAGTATTTTTTTGGCGGGCGCTCAAGCCATCTTGAAGTTGTGGATGCGACGGAGATCCCGAACGGCGGCTTGTACTCCGCCCAATGGATTGGGCACTTCCATTACATCATTCCGGTGGCTCCCGGGGAAAGATATACGGTGAGACTTTATTTCCGGGAGTCGTGGTTCGGCAGCCAAGGCGGGTCGGCGGGCGGAGTGGGCAGCCGAAAATTCGACGTGTGGTGCAACGGAACCGTGGTCTTAAAAAACTTCGATATTTTCCAGGAAGCCGGCTCGGCTCCTTTGCAAAGGACCATTCCGCACGTTGAGCCGACCGGCCAAGGCAAGATCGAGCTGTACTTCGTGCCAGTGGTGAATTACCCCTCGTTGAACGCGATCGAAGTGATTGCGGAATAGGCGCTCCCTCCGGGTTTCCACAGGCGACCGGCGTCGCCTGGTGGAACTTCCAATTTAAAAATAACGTTATTGTTGAAGGGAAGCGGCGACGGCGTGCGGCCCGTGCGTTCTGGACGACTCTGCGATACACTACGCGGGCTTTCGGCATGGACGCAACGGCGATGGGAGTCTTAGCGCTTTAGAGGCGCGGCTTCTTCGCACGCTTCGTCTTGGGGCCGCGTAATGGCCCCGCGCGCGTTTTTGCCGGGAGACTGAGATACGCCGTATGACGCCTCGCGCGAACACAACCAATACACGAAAACAGTTCGCGGTAACGCTTAAAACCGTAGCCGAGCGCGTGGGCTTCACGCCGGGGACGGTTTCCGCGGTGCTGAACAATTCCGCGGCATCGCGTTCTTTCCCCGAGCGCACCAAGAATAAAATACTAGCGGCGGCGCGCGAACTGAATTACCGGCCGAATCTTCTGGCGCGATCGTTGCGCGTGAAGCGCACGCATACGATCGGCGTGATCGCGGAAGAAATTGGAGATGCGTACGGCGCCTTAGTGATCGGCGGCATCGAGCGGCATCTGGGCCAGCATGGATATCTGTTTTTGACGGTAGCGCACCGGCACGATGCGAAGCTGCTGGACACATACGCGCAATTGCTTTTGCAGCGCGGAGTGGAGGGCATCATAACGGTGGACGCATCGATGCACCGGTTGATGCCGATTCCGGTGGTGGCGATCGCGGGGCACCGGCGCGTGAAGGGCGTGACGAATCTTGTGCTGGATCATCGCGCGGCAGCGCGGCTGGCGCTGAGACATTTGCAGGAGCTGGGGCATACGGAAATCGTGTTTATGCACGGCCCGACGACCAGCTCCGATAGCGAAGACCGCTGGGGCGCCATCGTGGAGGTGAGCCGTAAGTTGGGCGTTGCGATTCGTCCCGGGCTTACGGCGCGCTTGACGGGCGAAGCGGGCGTGCCGCAAGTGGGATATCCGTTCGTGAAGCGTTTGATCGAGAGGGGAAAGCGGTTTACCGCGGTGTTCGCGTATAACGACAACGCGGCCGCGGGCGCGATTCGCGGAATGCGAAGCGCTGTCTTGCGGGTACCCAAAGACGTCTCGGTGGTCGGGTTCGACGACATCGCAAGCGCGGCGTACGGCAACCCGAGCCTGACGACGGTTCGCCAGCCGCTGCGCGAAATGGGAGAGCTGGCGGCGAAGACGGTGCTCGAGCGGATCGAGAACCGCGGGAGATATCGACCTGAGATCACAGTGGCGCCCGAGTTTGTGGTGCGACAATCGACGGCTCGCGCGCCCGGCCTTTCGCGCGGTTAGAAAATCCGGTAGGCTGCGCAGGCCGCCTGCGGCGCAAAGATTGGCTTGGCCGGGCTTGGCGCGGCGAGCGGAGTAACCGGTAAATGAATCCCGAATGATGAGGATCGAAGAGAACAGCGCAGCGAGCAGCGAGGGATCGGTACGGTCCGATTTGCCGGATAGGGCGGCGGCGAAAGCGCTCATCCACTTCGGATTCGTGGTGATGGGCGTGGTGACCGTCATTCTGGGACCGATTCTGCCGATCTTGATCGCGCGATGGTCATTGAGCGACGAGCGCGCTGGGCTATTTTTCGTGTGGCAGTTTTGCGGAAATTTGCTGGGTGTGGCATCGCTGGGGGTGCTGCTTTCCTGGCGCGGTTACCGGGGAACGTTGAGCGCGGGATATGTGCTGGTGGCGCTGGGAATCGCAGGGCTCGCGTCTGGCAGTGAAGGTTTTGGATTGCTGGCAACGGCGGTGTTCGGTTACGGCATGGGGCTGGTGCTTTCGGCCTCGAATTTATGGGTAGCGGAGATAGCGCCGACGCGGCGGGCCGCGGCGGTGAGCGTATTGAATGTGGTGTGGGGTATTGGAGCGATCGCATGCGCGCCACTGGTGATGTTCGCGCACCGGGGCGGCATGCTTGGGCCATTGCTGTATTGCGTCGCGGGACTTTCGATCGCGGTGGGGTTCGCGCTTGCGGCGATGGAGATCGAACCTGTATCGCAAACGGGCGCGGACGCGGCGAAGCCCTTGCCGAGCATCGGCAAGCGAACCGCGGTGGCGTTGGGCGCGCTGTTTTTTTTATATGTGGGCACGGAAAGCAGCGTGAGCGGCTGGGGCGCGGCGTTTGCGAAGCGCACGGGCGCGGCGAGCGGAAATCTGTGGGAACTTGCGCCGATGTTTTTCTGGGTTGGATTGATCGCGGGGCGGGCGCTGGTGACGGTAATACTTCCGCGGATCACGGAGAGGGCGCTGGTGATGGCGGGACTTACGGTTGCCGGGCTCTCGAATGGGGCGCTGGTTTGCGTGAGCGGATTTCGCGCGGCGATTGCCTGCCTGGTGGCAACGGGGATTGGATTGGCGTGCGTTTATCCGCTGCTGGTGGCGTGGATGGTTGGATACTACGGCGCGAAGGCGAGACGCGGAGGAAACATTTTATTTGGCCTGGCGTCGCTGGGCGGAGCGAGCATGCCGTGGCTGGTGGGATTTATTTCCACGCGCGCGAACAGCTTGCGCGCCGGGCTGTTATCGCCGTTGATCGGATGTTTTGCGATGCTGGGTCTGCAGTTTTTATTGCGAAAGCCGGCCCTGATTTGAGAACGTCCTGAAATTTCGTTTCCATTTTGAGAATCTTCACGTGAGGTGTGCCATGAATCGAGCGTTACGCGCGGCTGTGAAATTCGCGGTGATCGCGGTTTGCCTGTTGGGAATCTCGGGGCTGGCGGCGACGGCGCCATCCAGTGTGATCGCCAACGTTTCGGGCAGGACGGCGATCAGCCTGGACGGAACATGGAACGCGATCGTGGATCCGCTGGGCACGGGAGCGGGCGGGAACATGTGCAAGAACGCGAAGCCGAAGGATGCGCGCGAACTTGTGGAATACAACTTCGACGCGGCGGGAACGCTGAAAGTTCCCGGCGATTGGAATACACAGCGGGACAATTTGATGCTGTACGAAGGCTCGATTTGGTACGAGAAAACTTTCGCCTACCAAACGAAGCCGAACACGCGGGTGTTCGCGTATTTCGGCGCGGCGAATTACCGCGCGTCAGTTTGCGTGAACGGCGAAAAAGTGGGCGAGCATCTGGGGGGATTCACGCCGTTCAACTTTGAAGTGACGAACAAGCTGCACGACGGTGAGAATTTCATCGTGGTGGAGGTGAACGCGCAGCGCGCGGCGAACGGCGTGCCGGGGCCATCGACGGACTTTTGGAACTATGGCGGGTTGACGCGCGGCGTTTCGCTGGTGGAAGTGCCGGATACGTTTATCCAGGATTATTTTGTGCAGCTGGCAAAGGGATCGATGGGCGAGATCGCGGGATGGGTGCAATTGAATGGCGCCGCGGGCGCGGCGCAGCAGGTGACCATCGAGATTCCGGAAGCCGGAATCAAGCAAGCGGTTACCACGGATGCGCAGGGCTACGGGGAATTTCATTTTCCGGCGAAGCTCGATCTTTGGTCGCCGGAGCATCCGAAGCTTTACGACGTGAAAATATCGGCGGGCGGCGATGCGCTGAGCGATCAGATCGGATTTCGCACCATCGAGACGCGCGGGCAGCAAATTCTGCTGAACGGGAAACCGATTTACCTGCGCGGCATCGACATGCACGAAGAAAGGCCCTTCAGCGGCGGCAGAATTACGACGGTGGACGACGACGAGACACTTCTGAAATGGGCGAAGGATCTGGGCTGCAACTACGTGCGCATGGCGCATTATCCGTACAACGAAGCGATGAACCGGCTGGCGGACAGGATGGGGATCATGGTGTGGTCTGAAATTCCCGTGTGGCAACATGTGGCGTTTGACGATCCCACGACGCTGCAGATCGCCGAGAATCAACTGCGGGACATGATCGGGCGCGATCACAATCGCGCCTCGGTGATTTTCTGGTCGGTTTCAAACGAGACGCCGGTGACGCCGGAGCGTTTGACATTTTTGAAAACGCTGATCGACGAGGCGCGGGAGCTGGATGCGACGCGCCTGATCGCTTCGGCGACGAATCACGTGGTCCTGGAGCTGCCGAACACCGTGACGCTGCCGGATCCACTTGCCGATTTGCTGGATGTGGTGGGCGTAAACGAATACATCGGCTGGTATGGCACCGCGACGGCCGCTGGTTCGGGCAGTCAAGTTTGGCTGACGCCAGAAGATTGCGACCACTTGCATTGGAGTTTGCCGACGGACAAGCCGGTGGTGATCAGCGAAGTGGGCGCGGAAGCGCCATACGGAAATCATGGCGATGCCGGAACGCGCTGGACCGAGGAGTATCAGGCGAATTTCTACGTGCATCAGCTGGCGATGCTAAACCGGATTCCGGGGCTCGCGGGGATGTCGCCCTGGGTGCTGGTGGATTTTTGGTCGCCGCGGCGGTATCTGGCGGGAGTGCAGGATTTTCATAATCGCAAAGGATTGATTAGCGATCGCGGACAGCGCAAAGAAGCGTTTTACATTTTGCAGAAATTTTACCAAGAGAAGGCGCAGAGCCCGAATTGAGGCTTGGCCGAGCGGAAAAATAAATTATTCGGCGGCGGCGGCGGGCGGCGAATAAATTCCGTGGCGAATCGCGTAGTGAATTAAATCGGTGATGCAGTGCAGGCCGAGTTTTAGCATGATGCGCGCGCGGTGCGTTTCCACGGTTCGGGTGGTGATGCCCAGCTCGGCGGCAATTTGCTTGTTGGTTTTGCTTTCCGCCAGCAAGCGAATCACTTCCACTTCGCGCGGCGTTGGCGCGGCTTGGACGCCCTCGCGCGGCTCGGATTGTTTTCCGGTTTTCAGGAATTCCTTGAGCACAATTTCGGAGACTTTGGGCGCCAGAAAAAGTTTGCGCGCCGCGACGTCGTTCACGGCCTTGGCGAGATTCGCGGCGAGATCGGATTTCAAAACGTAGCCGCGCGCGCCGGCGTCAAGCACACGGCGAACCATCTGATCGGATTCGTGGATGGTGAGGACTACAACCTGGGTATTCGGATTCGCTTTGCGGATGCGTCGCGTGGCTTCAATCCCGTCCAAACCCGGCATACTGACGTCAATCACGACGACGTCCGGCTTGAGCTTTGTGGATTTTTCCACAGCTTCCAAGCCGCTGGACGCTTCGCCGACGATGGTCCAGCTACGCCGCGGGCGAAGAAGTCCCTGTATGCCGCGCCGGACGAGCTCGTGGTCGTCGGCCAGCAGGATACGAAGTTTCCTCGTTTCGCTGTCCTCCGAGCGGTATGGTCACATGCACCGTCGTGCCGCTGCAACTGGATTCAATTTCAAAGTGGCCGCCGATGAGTTTCACGCGTTCCTGCATGCTGGGGATGCCGACGCCGAGCGCGGGCGACAATTCACCGTTGGGCTGGCGCTTTTCGGCGCGGATTCCAGCGCCTTGGTCGCTGACGGCCAGGGTAATTTTCGCCGGGCCGCGTACGATGCGGATTTTGGCCTGACTGCTTCCGGAATGGCGCTGAACATTTGTGAGGCTCTCTTGAACGACGCGAAAGAGCGCCACCTCGATATCCGGAGACATTCTTTTGAAGCGCGGCGATATTTCCAGATCAACCTGGATTCCGGTGCGCTCGGAAAGGCCGTTGGCGTAATGGCGAATGGCATCTTCCAGGCCGGCTTCATCGAGCATGGGCGGATACAAAAGATAGGAGAGTGTGCGAATTTCGCGCACGCAACGATCGGCCAGAGCCTGGCACAGCGTGGCGAGCTTGCGCGATTCTCTGCGCGCGGAGGGAATGGAGGCGCGAAGCTGAGCGATGTGGGCGGCCAGCGCGACTAGAGTTTGGCCCGTGGAATCGTGCAGGCCGCGGGCAATTCTGCGGCGCTCTTCATCCTGCAAACGCAAAAGTTCGCCGGAGAGGCGGCGCAGCTCGTCTTCGGCGCGCTTGCGCTCCGTGATGTCGCGGGCGACGGCGATGATGTAGTCGCCGGTTTTCAGGCGGCCGAGTTTGATCTTGGTTTCGACGGGGAAGGACGATCCGTCCTTGCGAATGTGAATGCCTTCGCGGACAACGGAGCCGGTTTCGCGCAACTGCTTGATGATCTTAAGGTGCACGTCCCAATCGACGGTGGGATCGATATCGAAGATGGTGCGCGAGAGAAGTTCTTCGCGCGTGTAGCCGTGATTGGCGCAGGATTTCTGATTGATGTCGAGCAGGCGAAGGGTTCCCGGATCGATGACTTCAACGGAGTCGTCGACTTCGTCGAGCAGAGTTCTGAACAGAGCGATGGCTTCTTCGGCGCGTTTGCGTTCGGTGATGTCGCGAGCGATCGCCAGCCTGTACGTTCCGGCTTCGAGATGAATCAGTTTGATTTTGACTTCTACGGGGAAAGTGGATCCATCCTTTCTGCGGTGGAGACCTTCCCAGATCACGGATCCGGATTCGCGCAATTGCCGGACGATTTTATCGTGCGCTTCACCGACTAAAGTTGGATCGATATCGAAGATGGTGCGAGAGAGAAGTTCTTCACGCGTGTAGCCGTGATCGGCGCAGGCTTTTTGATTGATGTCGAGAATGCGGAGCGTGTCCGGGTCCATGACCTCAACCGAGTCATCGAATTGATCGATCAGTGTCCTGAACAGCGTGAGCTCCGCTTCGGCGCGTTCGCGTTCGGTAAGAACAGATTCAGCGCGCGTGGCGGCGCGGCGCAGTTCTTTGCGCTGGCGGCGAATGATTAAAAGTGCGACGGCGGAAACGAAAATGGCTGTGAGAAGGGAAGATAAGACGGCCGGCCAAGATTGAAGTGGGAGGAATGACGCGGAAAGCGCGAGCGCCCTCGTCGAGACAATTGCTGCGATTGAGGAAACCATAGCACGACCCTTCCTGCCGAATCTGCGGGCTTACTTGAGCTACGGGCCTTTCCTGCTGGGACGTTGTGACCGAAGAACCCTTCTACTTGTTCACCGAGAGCGCGAAGAACCTCGAACGGGGGAATGGACGATCAACACATCGACCGATTTCGGAGCCGATGGTAGCGCAAATTCGGGAAAATGACTCGCAGTTCCTGATGCTGGCAGCTTCGGGCGGGACCAGGATGGGGACTGGTGCAAAAAAGAGAAGTTTCGGGTCGAGGTGGTAACATTCGGTCACTGGATGTGGGCGATACATGACCTTACGTGGTTCGCGGTACGTAGATTTCCGTATTGCGGGCGGAAAAAAGAGGATTCATAAGAAGAGGCACGTGGAGTGAATTTCGTCCTTGGGCGATTGGGCTCGTTGCCGGCGGGATTCAGACCGGTTGGACGCGAGCTGCACGGGCTGGCACATGGCTACGAAGCGGGCCAAAGCAATGGGCTCGAGTGATCTGAACGGCGGCTACGAAATGTGGCGCCGTTTTTTGCGCGTCTGGGGGATTCGCGCGAGAGCGGGCGCGCGAAAATAACAGCGGCGAAATCCCCCGGCGAATTCGAAGCGAAATGGAGGTCTTCGTGCGCACGGTGCTTATCGTCAATGAGGACAACCTTACCCGAAGCATTCTTCATACGCTTTTCGATCTCGGTAGCGGCTTCGACGCGTTTGTGGACGCGGGAAACAGCACGGAAGCGGTGGCCATCAGCGCGCAGCTGCTGCCCAACCTGGTGGTTCTGGATTTCGCGCTGCCGGGGATCAACGGAATCCAACTGGCGCGAAGGCTTATGAACATCATGCCTAAGGTGCCGATCTTCATGCTGACGGAAGATTACACGGCGTCGAGCGAGCGAGAAGCGCTTTCGTGCGGGATAACCGCGGTGTTTTCCACGCGCGACGATTTGATGCCCTTGATTGAAAATGCGCGGGCGGTGTGCGGAATCAATTTGCCGGCGTTTGTCAGCTGATTCGCGGCCGCGGTGGGCAGAGGATTTTTGCGCTCGCCGCGAACGGAAATATCACCTCGGTTTAACTTCGGCACTCCACTTCGAAAAAAATGCAATTCTGTGCGGCAACCTCGATTGGATTTCCTTTTCGTGCGCGAATTTGGAAAAGCGTGCGGATGTTCGCGCGCTCGCTGAATGATGTATATTTTCAGTGCGAAGTGCGCGCGGGGAATATAAGAATGTTCGGATTGTTCTCGATCACGGTGATTGGATTTTTGCTGGGGATGCGGCACGCCACCGATCCCGATCACGTGATCGCGGTGACGACGATCGTGGCGCGCTACCGGAAAATCGGCCATGCCGCGCTGATCGGCGCGATTTGGGGCGTGGGACACACGCTGACGATCTTGATGGTAGGAAGCGGAATAATTTTGTTCGGCTGGGTGATTCCAACGCGCGTGGGACTTTCGATGGAATTGTGCGTGGGATTGATGCTGATTCTGCTGGGCGTTTTGAATCTAACGGGAATACTGGCTTGGATCACGAACGCGTTTTCCGGCGGAGGAGCTGCGGAAGGAATGAGCCATTCGCACACGCATAGTCACGGCGATTACGTGCACTCGCATGCTCACGATCGCGAATCGGAAGCTCATTCGCACGCAGCGGAGCAAACGCCGCTGGGCTGGTTTGACCGGTATTTTGGGCGATTGGGTGTGTATCAGTTCATGCGCCCGTTGGTTGTCGGGCTGGTGCACGGGCTTGCGGGTTCGGCGGCGGTGGCTCTGCTGGTGCTGGCCACGATTCGCAATCCGAGATGGGCGATTGCGTATTTGCTGGTGTTTGGCGTGGGCACCATCGCGGGGATGATGCTGATTACCGGAGCGATGGTGCTGCCGTTTGCGTACGCGGATCAGAGATTTTCGCGGATCAATCGCGGGATGCGGATTGCTTCGGGCGTGATCAGTTTGGCGTTCGGAATTTTTATTCTGTACAAAATCGGATTTGTGAGCGGGCTGCTCACGAGCCATCCGCACTGGACGCCGAGCTGATCGGGCGGAATCAGCCTGCTGCGCAGCCCGAGAGGCGCAATGCTACGCCAGGGGGTGGACTTAATGATCGGTATTGTTTGTGCGTGATCGTTTGGCCGATCAAGACTATCTCTAAGGGTGAGCCACCCGCCGAAATCTTGGCGGGGCACAGGACAAGAAATAGGAGCACTTCAGAGCCAGTCCAGAGGAAATACAAGGAAACCTCCCGTCTGTCCCCGGTTTTTGTCCCCGGTTTTTTAGGGTACGTCGGCAATGGTCAGGATTTCGTTTGCCAACACCGCTATGCGATGGCCGTCGGGACTCATCGCGACATCGATCAGGGCGCGCGGAGTAACAGGAAATGTGATCAGCTCTCTGCCGGTCGCGGTTTCATATACGGCTACGCGCCGCGCAGTCCTATGGCTGCCGATGTCCAACAGCCAGGATCCTCCCCGCCATACTGTGACGGCTGCTGCGAAACGATCGCCCGTATCGTCTCCCCAAACAACCTCGGCACCCTCCCGGGTAGATAACTTCGCGTGAACGACTGTGCGCCCGTCGAGTGATCGCACTACCAGCAACTCTCGCGCGGCTTTAACTAGCATCAACGAGTCGTTCAGCGGATGTGGAAGGCTCCTTGACGTGATGGGGACCTCGCTGCGCTGGGCGGAATCGCACAGCGGCGAGTGGTAGATAACCTCAGCGGTCCCTGGCGGACTTCCACCCAGTTGGTTGGAGTATGCGAAATCGTCAGCAACAAAGTATGTTCCGTAAGGTAGCACCGTACAGTGCGTCGCAATGCTCGGATTTGCGGCATCCAGAATCGAAACGGGAGGGTTGGCATCCCAGGTATGGAGATAGAGGGTTCGGCGGCTCGGTGATTGATTTACACGACACGTGGCCGTGCATGCCGCAAGCGTTCTCCAGTCGCTCGGCTCGACCAATCCCTCCGCAGGCGCAGTGAGCATCTGTAGTTTGTCGTCGGCGCGAGCGATGATTCGGCCAACTTCATCCAAATAAACCCCATTCCCGAGCCAGTTATTGGTTGGCAGATCTAACGAGAGATCCGCTTCGCCGTTAACCCCAAACCTAACAATGCGGAATGAAAGCCCCGGTTGCAGGCGGGTATCACGCCCGTTGTGGGGCTCGCGCATCGTGAAACCCACCAAAACCCGGCCTTGATCGTCGACGGCGATTCTCTCACTAGTGAGACTGTCAACTTCCGGAGCGTGGACCGTGGGCGAAGGCTGCCAGCCATAACGAGTAAGATTCACGTTTGTAAATTTTCGGTCGACGGCCACTTTCTGCTGTGCCCGTGAAGGCTGGCATACGAGGAGAATGACCAAAAGTAAGGACATCGCGGGATTTCGAGGATATCGTCCGCCTGGCATCTCGGTGGGTGGCGCAGCCTTTGCCGCTCTCTTGATTGCTTCAATTTTCACGCGGCGATCGATGGGAACGCACCTTCGTAGATCTGATTATTCCGGGATGACTTCGATGGCATTCACCAGGGGAAAGCTGACTCCGGGAACGAAATAGATCTCGATTTTGTCCTGAGTGGTCGGCTGTACGTGCGAAATTGTCTTTGTAAGGGGTTCAGAACTGGCTTCACGGAAAATATCAAAATTCTTCAATACCACAGCCCCGTTGCACCAGACGTCGAATACACGTTTGCCCACACCGCCCCCAATGGTTTGGTCGCCGAATACGGACTCTCTAAAGTGAAGCTTCACCGTATACCGTTCTCCGTGCGCGACCGGTATCACATAGTGGAAATGCCCAACCCATGAGGTGGCGTAAAGAGGGCCGTCCGGCAATTTTGTGGTATCCGCCTCATAGTGGCTCAGGCGGCCGCCAAAGAAATACTGATTGGGAAGCCAGAGATTGCCCGCGGAATCGCGGTAGGAAGCGCCTCCCGTATAGATCCTGAGCGGTCGCATACGGTTCGGGACGCTGGCGCCGGGAACAATCTCGACGGCATTCAAATAAGAGGCTACCGATGTGAAATCGATATGAATCTTGCCGTCCTCCTCGGGGTGGACGTCCGTGAAAATCTTCTCCGTCTCAATGTTGTCGCCGCCCGCATCGAACACAACATCGAAATCCGGCGAGGGTCCTCCGTTCACCGAGAAAACAACGGTTCGCGCGCTCTCCTCGAGGTTCGAGGTTTCGGCAAACAAGAGGTGCACTTCGTAAGTTCCGGCGGGAACCGGGAATGCGCACTTGAACAGACCGAGGCGTTCGCCAAGGAAGATTTGCGGGTCCTGCGTGCCTCCTATCGGGCGAAAAGGCACGGCGACAGTGGTTCCCCCGGAGCAGGCGGTGTCGCTGGCCCAGGTTCGGCCGGCGGCATCTATGTAGGCCGGACGGCCATCGCCCACCAGCGCGCGAACGGTATCCCCGGAAGCTGCGGCGAGTACGGGAGGCGAGGCCTGCGATTGGACGGGAAGAATACTTTCGCGGGCACGAATGCGCATGTAGGACGCTACAACAGCGATCGTGCACAAAGACACGAGGACCATGGCGACGGCCGTCCAGATTCCGACACGACGCGACGTCCTGACCGGCGGCTCAGCCGATTCTACTCTGGCTTTACTTGGCGCCCATTCGAGTTCTGGGCGTTCATCGCCCAACTGCGCTCGCTGAAATTCCGAGGTTCGGGTGGCGACCGCGGGAAGCGTCCCGTTCTCGCCAGTCTCCGAATCATCTCTTGGCCCAAGATGGAGCTTCTCGGTCTTCAGGTCGGCGCTGCGAACAAACTTGGGAACATACCGTCCGTAAGGCAGGTAGATGCGAAGCGGATGCTGCGCACCTTCGGTCCTGTAGTATTGTTCCAAACGCTTGCGAAGTAAGTGTGCTGTTACCCGGACGATCGTATCGATTTGAGGATCGAAATCCCCGGAGCGTCCCAGGGCCTGGACCGCGATGTCGTATTCAGTGATATCGTCGGTTGATCCTTGGAAATATTTCTCGCAAACGAAGCTTAAGATTTTGGTGACGTTGCCGCCGCGACCGAATGTCTCAGAATTCAGAAGTGAATCCAGCTCAGCCCGTTCAGCCTCGAATTTGTTAACCGTGGATTCCACAGACCGCCCCGGAAAACGCGCTGCCACTGCTTAAATCGCATGCAGAGGGTGGAGTATAACTCAAAATTGGAGGCGGGTTTGCCTCCAGGTTGACACCGGCGACGGTAGTTGAATTGAGCCGCAGAGCGCCAGCGCTTCGCGGCTTAGCCTCGCGATGTACCGAGACCACGCTGCCTGGATTGGCATAAACCATTTATTGTAAGAGATATCGCCTACCTCGCGCGGCGCCAGCGCGCTCCGTTCTGTAACGTTATTTCACTGTTATCTAACTTCTTTCGCCGTTTGAAGCCGTGCTAAACCGGCGCCCATTGCGGGTGTGGGTCCAATTTTGTACTAGGAGGCTCCATGTTGAGGCAGCTTCGAGGATGTACCTCGTGTGGAAAGGAAAGAAAACTGCCCTTGGGAATGGCGGCAGGTTTCTTGATCGCGATTCTGATAGTGTGCGCCCCGTCGGGGTCGGCACAAGTGCTCTACGGCAACCTCACTGGGAACGTAACCGACCAGACGGGCGCCATCGTGCCGAACGCATCTGTGGAGGTTCTGAACACCGGCACCGGGATTGCCACAGACACGCACACCGACGACCACGGCGTTTTTGAATTTACCGACCTTGTGCCCGGCGTGTACAAACTGACCATCGGCGCCACGGGCTTGGGCACGTCTGTTCAGGAAGGGCTAAGAGTGGAATCGAACATCTTGCTCCGCGCCGACACGGTTTTGACAATCGCAGGCAAGACGGAAACAGTGACGGTTACCGCGACCGCTCCCGTACTTCAGGCGGATCGGGCGGATGTGCACACGGACCTGGATACGTCCGAATTGGCTAATCTCCCGCTGAACTCGTCACAAGGTCGGAATTTCCAGATTCTTTATAAAACGATCCCCGGTTTCAGCACTCCGGTGGAAGGCAATTCGGCGGCGGCGAATCCGCAGCGCTCGATGTCGGCGTATGTAAACGGAATGTCCAACGAGACGAATACCACCAGAATTGATGGCATGACGGACGTCTATAACTACCTGCCGAACAACACGGCCTACGTGCCGCCTCCCGATGCGATTGAGACGGTGAACATCGTCACCAACGACTTCGACGCCGAACAAGGAATGGCGGGCGGCTCGGCTGTGAACGTCACGATCAAGTCCGGCACGAACCAGCTTCATGGCGGCGCGTTTTACAGTCACAACGACCAGCACATGACGGCGCTGCCCTACTTCACGCAAGTCGATGAATACGGCTCCAATTGCGTGGTCTCAGTTTCAATTAACAAGTGCGGCCCCTTGCGCAAGAACATCAACAACCAGTACGCGGGCAACGTGGGCGGCCCGATCATACGGAACAAACTATTCTTCTTCGGAGATTACGAACGGACCACGCAAAGGCAAAACGCTTTTGTGCTGCAGACGATCCCGGACCTGACACTTTTTCCGACCTCTACCGCGGGTGTGACGTTTCCGAGCTCCACGCCAATCTACGAGCCGTGGACCGGCAACGCCAACGGAACGGGCCGCACGCAATTTCCAGGGAATACGATTCCGCTGATGGATATCAATCCGGCGGTGATCGATTATCTGAAATATCTGGCGGTGCCCGCCGGACAAGTATTCCAACCGTATTCGCTGGCGGGAGGCAACAACTACGAGAACAACGCGGACGGCGATTACACTCGCAACGACATAGACACGAAGTTCACCTACCTTCCCAGCAGCAAGGCCACAGTCTTTGGGCGCTACAGCGAATCGGGCAGCGACACGTTCGATCCGCCATCCCTCGGAGGCGCCGGCGGCGAAGCCACCAATGGCGGCCAACAGGGCAACTCGGCCGGCCGGGTTCAAGTCGTGGGCCTTGGCGGCACGTACACTTTCTCCCCGTCCCTAATTCTGGATGGAAATTTCGGATATACGCGGCAACGACTCGGGGCGCTCAACGTGGACCTGGGCACAAACTATGGGGTGCAGTTCGGAATCCCGAATACAAACGGAACGACCTCGCTCGAAGGCGGATTCCCGGCATTCCTTTTCGCGAGCGCTCCCGGCAGTTTTGGCGGGGGGCTTGGTGATCCCGCCGCGTCAAACCCCTTCTTGTTCCGAGACAACCAGTATGTGGGCGACCTGAACCTTAGCTGGCAAAAGCACACGCATGCGTTCCGATTCGGTTTTGAGCGCGTGCATTGGGGACTCAATCACTTCCAACCGCAGGGGAGTTTCGGTCCGCGCGGGGCTTTCAATTTTACTGGCGACATGACGGCTCTAAACGGCGGGGCAGCGGCCAATGGCTACAATGAGTGGGCCGATTTTCTGCTCGGGCTGACGTCATCAATGGGCAAGACAGGCGAGGAATACGACCCAAATACACAGCGGGAATCGGTATGGTCGCTGTATGCGCGGGACCAATGGCAGGTGAACCAAAAGTTGACGGTCACGTATGGCGTGCGCTGGGAATATTATCCCTGGGTCACGCATGCCGATTACGAAGGTACTCCTTTCGGGGTTCCGCTGTTCAATCCCGCAACCGGGCAGGTGGAAATCGGGGGCATGGGCTCGACGCCGCTCAATGACGGCGTGAAAACCACGCCGCAGTTCGTTCCCCGCATCGGTCTCGCGTATCGCTTGACCGAAAAGACGGTGATTCGCGCGGGCTTCGGCATGACCGTTGATCCTTCCAACTTCCGGGAGATACGTGATGCGTATCCGTCGGATCTCCTGGAATCGTTCAGCGGCGTCGTGGGGAGCTCTTCGTATTCGCCGGCCGGAATTCTCTCGCTACCTTCGGCGGGCGCCCCGGAGGTTTGTTCGTCGGTGAACCTTACGTGCACGATCGGATCGGCATTTACAGGCGTGCCGGTCGGTCTCCAACCGTTGGTTTCGCCCAATCTGAGCACGGGCTCGATTCCGCTTCCCAACAACTCGGCAACGTTCACCTTCCCGATGGATTACAAGCGGGGCTACATCGAATCGTTCAATTTGACCGTGCAGCGCGATATGGGGGCCGGCTTTAACTGGCAAGTATCATATGTTCGGTCCCTTGGAATTCGACTCGAACAAGACGACCAACTCAATTATGCACTTCCTGGCGCGGGTGCCGGCGGCTTGGCGCTAGCGCTGAACGCGTCGCTGCCGAATCTGTTTGGGACGGGATTAACGAATTGGGGAAGCATCCCTATGCAGGGCCCATTCGGCACGGCCAACTACAACGCTTTACAGACGCAGTTGAAGCGCCGGATCGGAAACGGCGGATTCATCGCGGTCAACTATACCTACTCGAAAGCGATTGATAATTCCAGCGGCGACAACGGCGATGGCTCGCTTTTCTTCGCCGCTCCCGCGTATCGCTATCGCAACCGGTCGGACTCGGGGTTCGACCAAACCAACAACCTCGAAATTCTGGGCGTGGAACCTTCTCCCTTCGGCAAAAACGGGCGCTGGATGAAAAGCGGCGCGGCCTCGGCCATCCTGGGCGGCTGGCAACTCAATGAGGTACTGACCAAAACGAGCGGGATGCCATTTACCGTGACCGGGTCATCCGCGTCGTTGAATGCCGGAAACAACTCGCAGGTGGCCAATCAGATCCTGCCGACGGTGGCGGTCTACGGAAACATTGGCACGACACCGGGTGGGCCTGCATGCGTTTCCGGGTCGCAATCGTGCACGTATTTCAACACCGCGGCGTTCGCGCAAGTGGCCGCGTGCGGTGGCAGCAATCCGATCGGCGCGCCATTCTGCGGCCAGGTGTTTGGCTCCTCGGGCAGAGATGAATTCCGGGGGCCGGGCATCTTCAACCTGGACATGAGTGTTTCCCGTGCATTCCCGATTCGTGAGCAGATGAGCCTGCAGCTCGAATTGCAGGCATTCAGTCTGACAAACACGCCACATTTCGCCAATCCCAACGGAACCTGCTGCACCGGCACCTTTGGAGAAATCACATCCACGCTGGGCTCAAGCGGAAGCGGTGCCTCGGCGGTCAGTTCCGGTGCGCGGCAGCTGTGGGTCTCTGCGAAGTTTATATTCTGAGGTCAACCTAAACTGAAAAGAACCACTGGAGTGCTCTTTCGATTTTCGGAAGAGCGCTCCAGTTTTTTCAGCTGCGATCGCATGGACGATGAGCTTGTAATTCCAGACGATCGATCACCGCCGCGCCAACGCGAGCGTGGAGTACAGAGGCGTAACGACAGGAGTTCGAGCGTGCGAAGACGATCGACCGGTCCGAATAAATTTTTGGCGAGCAACATTTCGCGCTCGTGCTCGTGGCGCGCGGCAATCTTGCCTGCCGCATTGATCGTGGCCTCCATAGCACCCGGAGCACTGGGAGCGCAGGGCGTTGCTGCTCGGGAAGCTGTAGCGGCCGGCGAAGTTCCCCATCTGGAGAAAAACGGCAACGCTACGCAGCTCATCGTAGACGGCAAACCATTCCTAGTGTTTGGCGGTGAGGTCCGCAATTCGGCCTCGTCCAGCGTCGATTACATGAAGCCCATCTGGCCCAAGCTTGCCGCCATGCACCTCAATACCGTTCTGACGCCCGTAACCTGGCAGCAAATTGAGCCCGAGGAGGGAAAATTCGATTTCACCGTTCTAGACGGCCTGCTTCGCGATGCGCGCAGCAACAATTTGCGCCTCGGCTTGCTCTGGTTCGGAAGCTGGAAGAACGGGGTCTCGAGCTACAGCCCGCTCTGGGTCAGGAAAGACCCAGCCCGGTTCCCGCTCGTCCAGAATAGCAGCGGTCAATTTCTTGGCGTACTTTCCACTTTCAGCGAATCCAATCGCGACGCCGACGCCCGAGCGTTCGCTGCGCTACTGCACCACCTGCGCGAAGTGGATTCAGATCAGCACACGGTGCTATTCCTCCAGGTGGAAAATGAGGTCGGAGTGATCTCGGATTCGCGCGACCACTGCGCCGCGGCTGAACATGCATTCGCGCAACCAGTACCGACAGAGTTGATGGACTACCTCACGGCGCATAAGAACTCATTACTGCCCGAATTCCGCAGAGTGTGGGACGACGCCGGCGCGAAATCCTCGGGTACATGGCAGGAAGTCTTCGGCATCGGCCCTGCCACCGATGAAATTTTCATGGCTTGGAGTTACGCGCGCTACGTCGATCGCGTCGCGGCCGCGGGTAAGGCGGAACTACCGCTCCCGATGTTCATCAATACGGCGCTTGTAAAACCTCAGGACAAGGTGCCTGGAGACTATCCGAGCGGCGGCGCGGTGGCGCAGGTGCACGACGTATGGCAAGCTGCCGCGCCCCACATTGACATCCTGGCGCCAGACATTTACTTTCCTGATTTTCCTGGCCTTCTCGCGCGATACAGCCGCAATGATAATCCCCCGTTCGTACCAGAAGCTGTCGGCGGGCCCGCAGGCGTCGCCAATGTTTTTTACGGCGCGGGATTCGGATCCATTGGGTATTCTCCGTACGCCATTGAGGATCAGGACGATCCGGATGGGCCGATTGCCAAAGCGTACGGCTTTCTTTCCGAGCTGGCTCCCATGATTCTCGAGCACCAGGCGAGCGCGACAATTGCCGGCGTTTGGCTCTCGGCCGATAGGCCGACGCAAGACGTCGCCCTCGGTGGCTACACCCTGCATTTCGCGCTGCGTGTCACGCGAAAATCTACCGTGCTGCCCGATCGCGGATATGGGATCGCCTTCGCGACCGGTCCGGATGAATTCGTTGTGGCCGGAACCGACATTCAGATGACGTTCACGCCCAACACGCCCGGACCTCCGGTGGTGAGTCTGGCCAAAGTGGAAGAAGGCACGTTCCGCCAGGGCCAATGGATTGCCGGACGTTGGCTCAACGGCGACGACACCCAATTGCTCTACGATCTCTCTTCGTTGGCGTCGCAAAACCTGTCGGGGGAAGGCGTATCCTTTCCCGCCGGCGATGCGACGATTCGGCGCGTGCAACTGTATCGCTATCCATAAGCGATCAAATCGCTGCCGCGATGCGTCGTTTGGTTGTACGTTCTGCGTCGATCCACTTCTTGGGTTTGTCGAAAGGTCGCCGGCGATGAAGCACAATGTGAAGTTCTGCCTGATCGTCATCGCGGCGTGCATTTTCTTGGCTGCTACTCCCGCGCGCTGCGCCATCAAACTCGATGCGCACACCACTCTATTCGTTGATCCCGCGGCGCCAGCGGCGGTTCAACGAGCCGCGCTCGATTTGGCCAGCGATTGGAACAAGGTCTTCGGCCAGCCAATTCGCGTCGTGAACGATCCGAAAAAAGCCGGCGCAACGACGGTGTGGGTAACACTCGATGGCAGCGCGCCCCAATCATTGCAGGCACCCTCCGGCTGGGAACAGTTGTCCATTCAGGCGATCGGAAATCCCTGGCCGGGCTCGCCGGCGCGGCAAGCGATTGTGCTCACGGGTTCCGACACGCGAGGCGCGATCTACGCCATTTACGAATTCTCTCAGAAGTTTCTCGGAGTCGATCCGCTCTATTGGTGGACCGATCACGCGCCCGCCCGTCGGACGAGCGTGGAAATACCCGACGATTTCGTGGAGACGCAGGCTCCTGTTTTTCACTATCGCGGATTCTTCGTAAACGACGAGGACTTGCTCACCGGCTGGCAACCCGGCCTTTCGGACAACACCGGAATTTCGCTGGCTCTTTGGGATCACGTGTTCGAGGCCATCCTTCGTTTGAAAGGCGACATGGTAATTCCTGGAACTTGGATCTTCCCGTACGAGCCCCAGGTCGCGGCGGCCATCGCGCGAGGCCTGGTGGTCACCCAAAATCACACGAACGTGCTCGGCCTCGACACGTATCGCTGGCCCAGCGACAAGTCGTATTCCTTCAGCGACGATCCCGTGTCAACGATAAACGCGTGGAAGAAATCGATCCAGGAGTATCCGAAAGGCGCCGAAGTTGTGTGGAGCGTGGGCTATCGCGGCCTAAACGATTATCCATTCTGGCAGGTGGACAAGAACGCGCCTACCTCGGATGCCGGCCGAGCCGCGGTGATCCGCGCGGCCATCGACAAGGAAATAGAAACGCTCCACGAATTTCATCCGCAGGCGCCAGTGGTCATGAATGCCTGGCAGGAATCATCCGGCTTCATCCACGATGGCTTCTTGAAAATTCCCGATGGTGTTTCGCTGGTCTGGCCCGATAACGGTCACGGCCTCATCCAGGACAACGGAGCACTCGCCGCGGGCGAGGGCGTTTACTACCACACGGCGATGTACGATTTTCGCTCGAACCACTTCACCGAGATGATTCCGCTCGAGCGTATCCAGCGCGAGCTGGGCCGCGCCGCCAGCGCCGGCGCCACCGAATATTTCCTAGTGAACACGTCGAACTTTCGACCCGTGGTAATGACGACCCGGGCCGTCATGGAGCTGGCCTGGAATCCCAAACCTTGGATCGATGCACGGAGCGACGAGAGTTCCGCCTACCTTAAGAAATGGTCGGCTGAGGAATTCGGAGCGAAGGCGGCGCCGGCAGTGGAGAAATACTACGACGCCTATTTCAAAGCTCCTGCTAAGTATGCAACTGGCGAAGACGCCGTACTCGGCGATAACTTCGATCAGACTCTTTCTCAGCTGCTGCTTGTGGCGCTCATTGAAGGCAACGCTGGCGAATTCCGGGTGGGCCCGGGCGACCGGTTTAGAGATTTGGCTGAGATGTCCGCGTACTTACTGGGTTCCGATCACCAATTCCAGAATGTGGCCGATCTGGCTGCGTTCTTGCGTCCAATCTGCCAGGAAGCGGATGGACGTTGGCAGAGCGCGCAGGCCATGGCCAACGCGGCGCGCCCCTCGATACCAGCCGGGCGGGCGCAGTTCTTCCAAGCCAACGTACTCACGCAGGTCGGCGTACGGATGCACGGGAATCGCATGGTGCTGGACCTGGCTGAAGCGGCCGGGAGCACAACCGACGCTGAACGCGTCGCGCGCGTCGAAGCAGCCATCGGAGAAGGCCAAGCGCTTATGACTGCGCTGCGCGCGGCCGATTACGGAAAATGGAGAGGGTTCTACACGGACGGAGATTGGTTGGTTGATGTGCCTCTCACCCTCGAGATCACCCAGGCATATCTCGATCAAATAAAGGGAGTCCGTGTGGTACCGGAAAACCTGCTGATCCGGGTGGAGGACGGGGGTTTTGGGTACCACATGATTACGGCGTACCAGGGCACGCAGCAAGTACAGTTCTAGATCTGAAGTGCGGACCGCGAGGCTCGATAGCCGTGACCGCAAAAAATTCTGGCTGGAATTCAAGAAGATCACACGATCAATGCAGAGGTGAGAGTATAAGGGTGTACGGCGATCGAAATTGACCAGGCGAAAGGTGCTGGCATTGTTTCCCTTGCTGCGAAGAAGCGTTCAACACTCTCGACCGCGACGTTTTTTAGCGGCATTGGCATTGATTTCGTTCGGGATCAAGCTTGCCAGCGTCATCCCGCTCCAAGCCAGAACACTGCAAGACAAGACCCCACCAGATCGATCGCCTTCCGTCGGCGATTCCTTGCCGGAAACCACACCGATTGCGAGCGACCTTTCTGCACAGTTGAAGCGCAGAGACGTCTTGAAGGCGATTAGAAAAGTGGCCGATTGGCAACTGACCCGCTCGCAAGCCGTTTTCACCCAAACCTGGACCTTCGCCGCGCTCTACACCGGATTCATGGCTACGCCGCTCGCGGCGGAAGGCGACAAGTATCAGAAAGCCATGGAGGCCATGGGGGAGCAGTTCGATTGGCAACCCGGGCCCCGATTCGCGAACGCGGATGATATAGCGATCGGCCAGACCTACTTGGATCTTTATCTGAAGGCGCACGATCCCAAGATGCTAGGTCCGACCAAGCAGCGGATTGACGCTCTGATGAGCACGCCCGATCCTACGGACAAACCGCTATGGTGGTGGTGCGACGCTTTGTATATGGCGCCGCCGGTGCTGGCGCGGCTCTACGGGGCGACGGGAGAACCTCGCTACCTGGATTTCATGGATCATGAATGGTGGATCACCTCGCAGGAATTGTACGATCCGCAGCAGCACCTTTTTTACCGCGATGCGAGCTTTCTCGATCAACGCGAGCCAAACGGCCAAAAGCTATTTTGGGCGCGAGGAAATGGATGGGTGATGGCAGGACTTGCTCGCGTGCTGCAATTCATGCCGGAAAACTATCCCTCGCGCGCGAAGTACGTCGCGCAGTTCAAAGAGATGGCTGCGGCGGTTGCCGCGCTGCAAGGTAAGGACGGATTGTGGCGCCCGGGATTGCTCGATGAAGGTGCTTATCCTCTGCCGGAGAATTCGGGATCGGCATTTTTCACGTACGCCTTCGCGTGGGGGATCAATCAAGGAATTCTGGACCGGCACACGTACGAGCCCGTGGTTCAGCGAGCCTGGGCCGGGCTTCTTGCTCACATCTACGGCGATGGGCGCCTGGGTTGCATACAGCCGGTTGGCGGAGCGCCCGGTCCGTTCACGGAGACGTCGAGCTACGTTTACGGTGTGGGTGCATTTCTTTTGGCTGGCTCTGAGGTTTACCGTCTCGCGCACTGATTCCGCGTTAGCCCGGCGCCGCCGGTTCCGAGGTTGGAAGCGGCGGGTCGCCAATCGTTTGCGGAGCAAAGCGCGGGTTTGTGGCCGAGTGAGTTCTGACTGGAAGCGCGGCGCGATCGCGTCGCTCCGAAGGATTGAAAATAAACAAGTGGTCGGGGCGAAAGGATTTGAACCTTCGGCCTCCTGGTCCCGAACCAGCGTCAGAAACACTATCTTATTGGCCCGTTTGGCTTTGTTCTGCGTCGAACAAGCCCGTTTGAGCTGGTATTCGGCAGTAAATGGACTCAAATCGGACTCAGCCGATGAGGTGACCCCTTGAATTGGCACATTCGCGATGGGCACACTCTCCGGGACAGGAGGAGAGACTGTTCAGCTACTTCGTGCGTGGGCGCCGATTTCGATGGACTCAGTTGATGCCGGGGCATCTGATCTTCTAATTGTGCGATACGACCAGAGCCGAGAGTGGCTGCAAGTCCGGGTCAATGACCGAGAGGGGTGGATACGAGGAGCTGCGAGTTTTTCTGCGATTGGCCTTCCCCTTCCTCCCGCCAGCCAGTAGAGGCTCACGGATTGGCCCCGTTTGAACGTGGCATTTACCGAGCGTGCCCGGTAAGCGTTTATCAGGAGTTAGCCTAAATTGAAAACTGAGAGCTTCACCGTCAGACGTCACCACTGTTGTTAGCGTTTGGCGAAGTGTGTCACTTGGACCAGAAGACCCAGTGAATTTCGGGTACTTCGTCGTCTTTAACTACAACCGCGGTGTCTTCAAGTTTGTCGCCGGGTGCCCCGTTCTTGTCCGCCGCGGCGGAGAGGGGCGTGTCCTTCTTTTCCGAAGGCTCGCTGGCAGTGCCCGCCATCCGCAGCCGCTGCGTTGGCGACGAGCGATCCTTGCGAGTCCCGAGCCGGCCGCAAGCACGGCCAGCCTCCCAATTGGCCTCAATCGGCTTTGTTTTCAAAGAAAGAGAAACAACACTTCACGTGCCTCCCACATCATAAGAGGGACACGATACCGGGTGTGCGGCTTGCCCAACCGCATGCTGCCGTGCGGTCGCCAATCGAGGAGCTCCTAAAATGAGAATTTCGGGTGGTCACGACAGGTCGCGGCCAGAAATTTTGGTGTGGATTTTGCCTTTGATCTTGTTTTCCGTGTTTGTGCTTGTGCCGCGCGAATGCGCAGCACAAACTACGGACCAATCAAACGACGACCAAGCGCGAGACGCGCAAAGAAGGGCTGCCTGTGATTGGCGGTTCGTACCACAGC
>Ga0182015_10001111_pt1 | contig 36734 bp, 26 predicted proteins | sample 712P3MmetaG_FD_120478 | JGI IMG/M metagenome (GOLD analysis project Ga0182015, IMG submission 120478) | Permafrost microbial communities from Stordalen Mire, Sweden - 712P3M metaG | ecosystem: Environmental > Terrestrial > Soil > Wetlands > Permafrost | place: Sweden: Stordalen | collected...
CTGGAGGGATCAGCGGCTAAGGCGACACGAAGGGCAGCGGCTGACGCCCGGAAGTGGCCCTGCTTGAACTCCGCAAGGCCCAGGTTGAGCGCCACGCCCGGGAGTTTGGGATTGAGTGCGAGCGCCCTCCGATAGGCGGATGCGGCTTCCGCATATTTTTGCTGCTTCGAGAGAACTACGCCCAGACTGGCGAAGGCCGCGGCATCGTCAGGATTTCGTGCCGTCACTGCCCTCCAAGCCCGGGCAGCCTCTGGGAACCTTCCCTGTTGCTCGAGCGCAATCGCATCTTCCGGGCCTGGCGCCTGCCCTGTGGAGATCGAACATAAAAACGGCAAGAGCAGCGCCATGAGAATGATTTCTGACTTCCACTTCGTCTTCATGCCTGAGACCAGCGGCCGCGCTCCTATGGAATTGTAACCTCCACAACTGCTTACATCGAGTGAAGCAAGTTTATCCATTCGCCGAAAACAGGTATCTCTTCGCTGTTGGCTGCGGCATCTGGAATTAACAAGGCGGAGAAAATGAGGTGATAAAGTAGCTGCGCCCCGCTCGCCGTTAGGTGTGCGAGCGGGGCGCAGGCTGAACTTCCGAAGCAGACTAGAACATCAGCTTCAGAGCGAGCTGGAACTCCCTGGGATCAAACGCCGCCGTGACGGCGCCAAAGTTGCTGGAATTTACGTTTTCGCTAATGCCGCCGTTATTGGCGTCACCCTTGAACTGCGTATGGTTCCATATGTTGAATGCATCCGCACGGAACTCCAGGTGGAAGCGCTCGGTCATGGCGAAGGTCTTCAGCAGCGAGATGTTCCAGTTGTCGCGGCCCGGACCACGCAATGCATCGAAGCCGAGATTTCCGTAACAGTCGGGACCCGTTGCGCAGACCGGAGCGGTGAAGGAAGACGGATTGAACCACGCGGCCACCGTCTTCGGATACGAGATCGACCCAGTCACATCCGGCCGATCGCCGGAATTGGGAACGACGCTGGAGGCGTTGCTTCCGCTGACGCCAAGATTCAGGGGGGCTCCCGATTCCATAGTCACGATCCCGGACAGCGCCCATCCACCCAAGGTTGATTTCATCAGGTGGTTGCTACTGTTGTTCAAGAACGGGATCTGGTAGACGAAATTGACGAAGGCGATTTGCTTGCGGTCGAATAGAGACGGCCCGAAATCATACCGCCATCCCACATAGGGATTGGTAGCGTTATCGAGATCGCCGCCACTGCCGGTGCTGGTGGTCGCGTCCATCGCCTTCGAAAGCGTGTAGCCGACCTGGAGTTGCAGGTCTTTTCTCACATTGCCATGCAAGTCGATCTGCAGCGAGTTGTAATGCGCGTTGGCTCCGTTTTCTGCCTGCTTGATGCCTGCGAAGCCAGGGTAGTCCATAGACAGGTTAGGGCTGGGAGCACCGGGCGCACGCAGCGCCGGGATCATGGACTCGGGAAACAAGTTGAGTTCTTGATAGAAGTTTTCATGCCGGTCTTGGCTGCCTACGTAAGACATCGACAAAACCGCGCGTGCTCCGAGAGCTTGCTGCACCCCGGCGCTGAACTGGTAACTCACCGGAAGCTTGTAGTTGGCCGAATCGATGCCGGTGACGCTGGCCGGAAGGATCGGCAAGGCAGCCGCGCTGATTGTGTTGCCGCTGCTCAGGAACTCTCCCGGGTTGGACAGAGACACGCCGTTAAGCGTAGGGTTCAAATCGCCGGGCGGGTTGATGGCGCCGTTATACATGTCGTTGCCCTGAATGCGTTCGTACATGATACCGAAACCGCCGCGAACCACAGTCTTGCCTTGGCCGGTCAGGTCATACGCAAAACCGATACGTGGTCCGAAGTTCGCCCAATGATTGTTGACTAATCCCTTGGGAATTCCATTTACTCCGCCCCTGCCGATGCCATTCAAATAGAAATTGACGCCGGCCAAGACCGGATTGGGGCTAGTACCAAAGGCTGCGGCCGGGGTTACTCCCGAGCAACCCGTGACGATAGCGGTGCAGATGCTGCCGTTCTGCTGGTTCAGCACGGCAGCGTTGGCCGGATTGTAGAGATTGGGATAGAAGTTTGTGGACTGATTATTAGCTTCGTAGGTGTGCGGCACGCCGTCCCACCTCAAGCCAAGGTTCAAAGTAAGGCGGTGAGTTGCGCGCCAATTGTCCTGGAGGTACGCGGCATACGAGACGTTATTCCACTGCCCGCTAATCTTAGCCGCGTCTTCGGTGTACTGCTGCGCATCACCGAGCAGGAAATCCGCGAAGTCATTCCCGCTGAAACTTCCGTTGAAATTGAAGTTTCCTTCGGTATTGGCAAAGGCATCCTGGCCCTTTTTATAGAGCGCCCAACTGGCCCCGAACTTCAGCTGGTGCGCTCCCTTGGTCAGGGAAATATCATCGCGAATCTGGTAGTCGTCCGCCTTGTTAATCCACGGCGTCCAGTTGGCAGTGTAGTCGGCTCCAGTCACGCCATTCAGATTGATCGACGGGATGCGGGTATCGACGTTCGGTCCGGTAAACAACCGGTTGAAGGTGAAGCCCGAGGGAGCGGCTACCAGTCCCGTAGGAACGATAGCGATGCGGTTGCCGTTGTAATTGAACGAAGCCTCGTTGAGCAGCGACGGGCTGATGACATAGGTAGTATGGATCACCGCGCTGTACGAAGGGTTGCCAAAAGTATCGGCGATCGTAGGCACATTATCGCCGCTCCACTGGGTGGTCCCGTAGGTCTGGGATGTCTGTTCGGAAATCCAATGCCCAAAGACTGAGAATTTGCTGCTGAAGGTATGGTCTACACGAGCGATCTCCTCTCTCAGCGTAGTGGGAGAGTTGTTGCCACCGACGAAATTCACGCCGCTCGTGGGCAGGGGAAAGATGCCGGCGTACTTGCCGCCAGCAGTCAGTAACGCCGTCGCGTTGCTGTTGATCATGCAGGCAGGAATGGTGTTGTTGGGAAAGGGGTTCCCGGGTGTAACGCCGGCGGGTGCGGCACCGCCAGGGCAGTTCGCAAATTGAATGGAGCCGGGGACAGTATGTGGATCCGAGATGATGCTGGACTTGCCATTATAGGTGGTGGGAATCACCGCGCCAGCCGCGGTCGGGTACTCACTCGCCAAGGGGACAGGTAGGTTGAGCAGGCCGCCGTCAATCTCGCTGCGCCATTCCATGTTGTAGAAGAAGAATGTCGGATGCTCCTTAAACAGCGGAACCTGGCCGCCGGCATTGAAGCCGTAGACGTTGTAGCGCAACTCGGCAACCGGGGCCGGGGCGGGATTGAAATAGTTGCGGGCATTGAGATAGTTGTTGCGGAAGTATTCCCAGCCCGAGGCATGAAACTGCTTGGTCCCCTGCTTGATAACCGTGCTGATGGTGGCGGCGGAGGACAGGCCATATTCGGCGCTGTAGTTCGAAGTCATGTTCTGGAACTCGGCGATCGAGTCAATGGAAGGGGCGACGCTGCCGCTGCTGCCACCGCGGTCAAGGTTCTCGCCGCCGTCGATGAGTTGAAGATTGTGACCTGCTCGCTGGCCATTGATACTCACGCTGTCGTCCGCACTCACCGGCGTGAATGGAATACGGTCGGTCTGGATACTGGATGCGCCCGGCGTTAGGGCAAACAGTGAGTAAAGGGTGCGACCGTTGATGCCGAGGTTAGACACCTGTTGCCCGTTAATCACGGTGCTGACTTCGCCGGTGTCGGTTTGCACTGCGACCGCATTGGCCTCAACCGTTACCTGCTCCTGAACGCTGCCTACGATCAGCTTGAAATCAAGACGCGTGCGGTCACCGACGGCAAGCGTCAGATCCTTTTGCTCGGCGGCCTTGAAACCGGTCGCTGTCACGCGCACGGTGTAATGCCCAATGTGCAGATCAGGCGCCACGTACTGGCCATCGCTGTTGGTGGTCAGACTACGTGTCACGCCAGTTTCGGCTTCGGTGATGACGATGGCCGCGTTGGGAACCGACGCGCCGGTAGGATCCGTCACTGTGCCGAGGACCGTCGCTTCCTGAGCCAAGGCGGAAGCGGCGAAAATTACAAAGAAGGCGGAGAGAAGAACTGCAAGGCGGGAGCCATTGCGCCTCAAAGCCAAACCAAAACTCCCGGCAAACATGGGCGAGAGGAATATCATTTAGAACCTCCAAATCGATTGGTCGCGCTTAATGTTTGGGTTCACAGATCGCGCTAACTAGAGCTGGGATTACTCTCACATTGGAATCGTTTACGGTGTTACATTCATCCCACCAACGTTGTCAAGAACAAAATCGATATCGCAGCTGGGTTTCCATCGTCTTTACCAATTGTTTGAGCACTCTTTGTAAGGAACTAGCGGTATACTTTCGCCGTACGAACGCGCTATCTCCGCAAGGCAAATAGGTTTCCCGAGATGCGGTTGCCACGGTAAATGAGGATCTCCAATGTGCACACGGTCGATGGTAGTAACATTCTTGGTTCTCACTGCCGCTTCTTCCGCCATCTTGTTCGGCCAACAGCAACCTGCCCCCTCCGCCCCATCCGGCGTACGCGAGTTTCCCGTGATTCTCGAGCAAAGCGTGGTCGCCGGGAAGACGCCGGTCGGGACCAAGATTCAGGCGAAGCTCGAAGTCGCCACTTTGGTAGATGGCACCGTAATTCCGCGGAGCGCCATCTTCTCGGGAGAAGTCCTCGAATCCGTTGCGAAGACCAGGACCGACCCATCCCGTCTCGCCATTCGTATGGATTCGGTGCAGTGGAAGAATGGATCGGCGTCGCTCAAGGTTTACTCGACCGCTTGGTATTACCCGGCTAAGGATGCGTCCGGTCAGAACCTGCAGTACGGCCCAACGCAACCCGCCAACCGGACCTGGAACGGAGAAGGGCAGTACCCCGATCCGAATTCAAAGATCTACAAGCCGTTTCCCGGCAGCGACTCGAATGATAAAAGTGCGTCCGTGCCGGACACGCCGTCCGCCACCATTTCGAACCACCGCGTGCTGATGAAAGATGTGGAGACTGCGAGCGGGAATGACGGGGAAATTGCGCTGGTCTCCAAGCATTCCAACATCAAACTGGATAAGGTGACGACTTACGTCCTGGCCAGTCGGGACCTGTTCCCCGCAAAGTAAATCGACCTCCCATCTGTTGCCTGCCGCAAACCTCGGGAGAGAGATTCAATCGCTGCCGTCTTCTTGACCGCGCGTTTCCTCTGTGCTACAAGCGACGGTCGACCGTAATCGTTAACGCAACAACCTCTATCCATCAACCAGCGCTCCCGCGCCGGCTCGTTGACCGCGCGGGTTATGAAGGAGAACTTCCATGGAATCACACATGCGAACCGCGGTGCGGGCGGTTTTCTTTCTTGCTCTCATTCTCGGATTCCTCATTTTCGGGCGGGCTGCCGCACAGACGACGGGCGACGCCGTTTATCTGGATCCTGCTCAGCCCCTCGAGGTTCGCGTCGACGATCTGATAAAGCAGATGACTCTCGAGGAGAAAGCTTCGCAATTAGTGAACCAGGCGCGAGCCATTCCGAGACTGAAAGTGCCCGCCTACGACTGGTGGAGTGAGGCGTTGCATGGCGTCGCCAACGCCGGAACGGCAACGGTTTTTCCCGAGCCGATTGGGCTGGCGGCCACCTTTGACGACCCGCTAATCCACGAGATGGCGATCGTCATCGGTACGGAAGCACGCGCCAAACATAACCTGGCCGTAAAAGCCGGTCGGCGCGACATTATGGAAGGGTTGGATTTCTGGTCGCCGAATATTAACATTTTCCGCGATCCCCGCTGGGGGCGCGGCCAGGAGACCTACGGCGAGGATCCCTTTCTTACCGGACGCATGGGCGTGGCGTTCGTAACCGGACTGCAGGGGGATGATCCGAAGTATTTCCGGGTCATTTCCACGCCGAAACATTTCGCCGTGCACAGCGGGCCCGAGCCGTCCCGGCACACCATCGACGTACAGGTGTCGAAGCATGATATGGAAGACATGTACCTGCCTGCGTTCCGGGCTGCGGTGACGGAAGGCAAAGCGGAATCGATCATGTGCGCCTATAACCGCGTCAATGGCGAGCCCGCCTGCGCGAATACTTTCCTGTTACAAGATGAGCTGCGCGGCGCCTGGAAGTTCAAGGGCTACGTCGTATCTGACTGCGACGCGGTGGTTGACATTTATCAAGGGCATCAGTTTGTTAAGAGCCAGGCCGAGGCCGCCGCCGTCTCGTTGAAGAAAGGGATGGACAATGAGTGCGCAGACTTTTTCACTCTAGCAAGAGACAGTCACGATTATCAGCCGTATGTGGATGCGGTGAAGCAGGGACTGCTCACGGAAGCCGATCTCGATGTTTCCCTGAAACGCCTGTTTACCGCGCGCATGCGGCTGGGAATGTTCGATCCTCCGGAGAAAGTCCCGTACGCGCAGACACCGGAATCCGAGATTGACAGCGCCGCGCATCGAGAGCTCGCACTGAAAATGGCGCGTGAGTCGATGGTCCTTTTGAAGAACGATGGAGTACTGCCCTTCGCAGCCGACGTGAAAAGGGTTCTAGTCGTAGGGCCGCTGGCCGACTCTGTCGAAGTGCTGCACGGCAATTACAGTGGCACGGCTTCGCATGCCGTCACAGCGCTGGAAGGCATTCGCAAACAGTTTTCATCGGCCCAGGTGAAGTACGTGGCCGGAACCAATTTCTTGCGCCAGGAAACTGTGATTCCAACCTCCGTACTTTCCACCGACGATGGCAAGCCCGGGCTAAAGGGCGAATACTTTCCCGGCAGCGATTTCAGCGGCCCGCCGCAGGTAGTGCGCACCGACGCGGTGGTGGATCTGCAGCTCTTCCATCCGCGCCCACCGGCGATCACCCCGCCGCCGGGCATGAAAGAGTTTTCCGCGCGGTGGACGGGCTATCTGACTCCCTCCGAATCCGGCAGCTATCAAATTGGGCTGATCGGTTCGATGAACCGCATGTGGCTGGATGGCAAATTAATCGTGGACGATGCGGTGCTGCATGATCCCAACTCGCAAGGATTGACTATCCCGCTGGAAAAAGGACATCGCTACACCGTGAAGATCGAGTTCCTAAGAGGTGGATTTGGCACGAAGCTGGTGTGGTTGCCGGTGAGCGCCGATCCGAGTTTTGAAGCCGCATCCGCGGCGCGTCAGGCCGATGTAGTCGTTGCGGTCGTCGGCATCACGTCGAAACTTGAGGGCGAAGAGATGAAGGTCGACCTGCCCGGCTTCAAAGGTGGCGATCGCACCAACCTCAGCTTGCCGGCGGAAGAAGAGGCACTGCTCGGAGCTTTGAAAGGAGCGGGCAAGCCGTTGGTGGTTGTTCTGATGAATGGCAGCGCGCTGGCCGTGAATTGGGCAAACGACCATGCCAATGCGATTCTCGAAGCCTGGTACTCGGGAGAAGAAGGCGGAACTGCCATCGCCGAGACTCTAGCCGGCATCAACAATCCCGGCGGACGCTTGCCCGTGACATTCTACAAAGGAATCGAACAGTTGCCGCCATTCGAAGATTATGCGGTGAAGAATCGCACCTATCGCTATTTTGAAGGACAGCCACTGTATCCTTTCGGCTACGGGCTGACTTATTCGAAATTCGAATACAGCAATCTGAAATTGTCGGGTCCAGAACTCGACGCCGGCAATCCTCTAGGGATCGACGTCGATGTGAAGAACGCGAGTGGCAGACCGGGAGATGAGGTCGTAGAACTTTACATTAGTTTTCCCAAAGTGCCGGGCGCACCTCTGCGTGCACTACGCGGCTTTACTCGCATTCATCTCGAAGCGGGCGAACTGCGGCACGTGAAGCTCGCGCTGCAGCCGCGTGACTTGAGCTACGTGAACGAGTCGGGGGATCGGATGGTCGCGGCGGGAGATTACACGATTACCGCAGGTGGTGGACAACCGGGCACCGCCGCGCCGCAGGCCACGGCGCAACTTTCCATTCGCGGAGAACAAAAGCTGCCGGAGTAAAATGACGATAGCCACGTGGGTGCCACTCCGGACATGAAGAGTTGTAAGGTTTCCTGCTCGCTAGGCGCAATCTTTTGGCTGGCGCTGTGGGGCGCGCCCGTCGCGGCTCGTTCCCAAGCATCCGTCGCTCCGGCAAGATCGGCTGCCACTGCCACCGCGCCTGCCGCTGATGGCCTTATCCGCTTCGCCTTCCAACCGATCGAGTTCACGCTGGACAGCTGCGAGACACCGGAGCGCCACGCGCCAGAAACCATGGCCGGAGGCGTGGCTGTCTTCGATTACAACAACGACGGCAAGCTCGACATCTTCTTCACCAACGGAGCGGACATCAAAACGCTCCAGAAAACCTCGGCGAAATATTCCAATCGTCTCTTCGAGAACGACGGTCACGGACACTTTACCGACGTAACCGAAAAGGCCGGATTGGCCGGAACAGGTTTCGATGTCGGAGTCGCCATCGGCGATTACGACAACGACGGATACGAAGACATTTTTGTCGCAGGCGTGGGTCGCAACACTCTGTATCACAACAACGGGAACGGAACCTTTACGGACGTGACCACTAAAGCCGGCCTGAATAAACCGGATCCGGAGTACGGGCCACTTTGGTCTGTCGCTGCCGCATGGGTTGACGTGAACAACGATGGCTGGCTCGATCTCATCGTCATCAATTATCTGAAATGGGACTTCGATCACGAGCCTGTCTGTGAAGGTTACGGCCATCGCGACTACTGTCATCCCAAAATGTATAAGCCCACTCCCAACCAACTGTTCATCAACAACGGCGATGGAACTTTTCGCGATGCTTCGGTCGAAGCGGGCTTTCGTGCGCACCCGGGTAAGGGTATGGGAGTAGCGGCGGCAGACTTCGATCTGTCGGGGAAGATGGACTTATTCATTCCCAATGACAAACTCATGAACTGGTTCTTTCGCAACAAAGGCGGCGGCCGATTCGACGAAATTGGTTTCGACGTGAATGTCGCGCTGCGGGAGGACGGTACGTTTATTTCCGGCATGGGCGCTGACTTCCGCGATCTTGATAATGACGGCTATCCCGATATCTTTCTGGTCGCTCTCGATGGGGAAACATTTCCGCTCTATCGCAATACGGGAAAAGGCACCTTCGTGGAAGTGACTCGCGAAAGCAACATCACGAAGTTGACCCTGCCGATGGCCGGGTATTCTCCGACGATTGCGGATTTTGACAATGATGGCTGGAAAGACATTTTCGTTTCGCGCGGGCATGTTCAGTCTTTGCTGGCACAACCGAATCTGATGGTCGAACAACCCAACACCGTGTTTCGCAATCTGGGCGGCATGAAGTTCTCAGCTTTGACGGCGGAGGCTGGACTCACGTCGCAGCCGCCTTCGCGCCACCGGGGCTCAGCCATCGGCGACTTGAACGGAGATGGCCGCCTCGACGTCGTGGTAAGCGCGATCAACGCGCCGGCGGAGATATGGATCAATCAGAGTCCCGGGAACAATCATTGGCTGGAGTTCAAGCTTCATGGAACCAAGAGCAACCGCGACGGCATCGGAGCGAGAATTAAAGTGGTCACTAAATCCGGACCGCAGTATAACCACATGACGACGAGCGCAGGATACGCCTCGTCCAGCGCGGGGCCGGTGCATTTCGGATTGGGGGCGAATGCGTCGGCGGATCTGGTCGAGATTCACTGGCCGTCGGGAATCGTGCAGCAGATGCGGGATGTTGCCGGCGATCGAGTCTTGGTCGTGAAGGAGCCAGCCCAGTAGAGATGTGGACGCCCGGCGGGCGAGAGGCCTGCGCAGCGCGACTCGAGCTAGTCTAACGCCTGATGCAGAGCGGGGTAGATCTTGCGATAAGTGCGATAGGAGTTCTGCATGGTTTTCGAGGCGGCTTGATCCGGAGCAATGCGCGACGCCACACGCACTACTCTGTCGCAAGCTTCATCGACGGAACTCCAGGCACCGACTCCGACCCCGGCAAGAATTGCCGCTCCGTACGCGGCGCCTTCCTCAGCCGCCACAATTTCTACTTCGTGCCCGTAGACGTCGGCTTGAATCTGCCTCCACAGCGGCGATCGCGCGCCCCCGCCACCCAGTCGAATCGAGGTCACGGGAATGTGCATCTCGTCGAAAATCGTGAACGTATCTTTCAAACTGTAGGCCACGCCTTCCATGACGGCGCGAATTAAATGCCCGCGGGTGTGGGAAGCCGTCAGTCCCACCAACGCCGCACGCGCGTTGGGATCAAGATGAGGCGTGCGCTCCCCCATAAGATACGGCACCCAGAAAGCGCCTTCCGAGCCGGCCGGCGCCGAACTGGCTTCCTCGGAGAGTAAGTCGTACGGATCGCGTCCGGCGTTTGTCAGTTCAGCGGTCGTGACGCCGAAACGATCTCGAAACCAGCGCAAAGACAATCCCGCGGCCTGCGTGACACCCATCACGTGCCAGCGTCCCGGGATCGCATGGCAAAAGGTGTGCAGCCTGCCCTCTGGATCGAGTGCGGGACGATCCGTGGCAGCAAAGACGACGCCGGAAGTTCCAATCGTGGCGCTGACCGCGCCGGCGCGCGCGATGCCCATGCCCACCGCTCCGGCCGCCTGATCTCCCGCCCCGGCGACCACGGGAGTTCCCACTCGCAGGCCGGTTGCTTCAGCGCCTGCAGCCGACACCTTCCCGCACATTTGGGATGACTCGTAAAGCGCCGGAAGCAAAGCCGGATCGATGCCTGCCTTGCGGAGAACCTCGATCGACCATTTCCGATTGGCGACATCCAGCAGAAGTGTGCCCGAGGCGTCCGCCACATCGATGGCTCGTTCTCCCGTGAGGCGGAAGCGCACGTAATCTTTGGGCAGCATGACGTGCGCGACCCTGGCCCAGCTTTTCGGCTCGGTCTCGCGCACCCAGAGCAGTTTGGTTAGGGTGAAGTTTGTGAGCGGGGGATTCGAGGTCAGCCGAATCAAAGCCTCGCGGCCGAACAAATCCGAAAGCTCGTTGCTTTGCGCTTCGCTCCTCTGATCGCACCAGATGATTGCGTTGCGCACGACATCGTCACCGGAATCAAGGAGAACCGCGCCGTGCATTTGTCCCGAGAAGCCGACGCAGAGAATTTCTTGAGCGCTCAGATCTGAAGAATGCAGCGCCTTGCGGACGGCTGATCCGCAGGCCCGCCACCAGTCAAGCGGATCTTGTTCTGCCCACCCGGGGCGCGGGCTGAGGAACGGCTTGTGCTCATCCGATCCGGATCCGACGACCTTTCCCGTCTGGTCCATGAGCAGCGCCCGCGTACCACCCGTGCCTACGTCGATGCCGAGATAAGCGATGTTTCCTCCTTAATCTACAATCTTGATCTGCCCAGACGCCGGGGCTAAGCGATGTCTACTGCCAGGTGGCGCGCCGTTTCTCGCTTTTGCTCGATTTTTTCCTTGGCCGATTGCTGAGCCTCTCTGTGCAGAAAGAAATCCAGATTCCCGCGCATCACTAGGTGCGGCGCCAGCGCAACTTGATGCGATTGATTTGCGCCCTCCGCCAGGAACTCGTGCAGCATGCGAAATGCCATCTGGCCCTGAGCACGGGGACGCTGGTAGATGGTCGCCGCCACCGCCGATGATCGAATGTGAGGAACAAGATTGGGAAACAGGTCCGTCGTAATAATGGTCAGACGCTGCAGCACGTTCGCGTCCCGGGCCGCATTCAGCACCGGAATCGAGGCCTCCGTCGTCACGTAGACCCCCGACAGATTCGGACATTTATCGAATAGTTTTCGGCACTTGCTGTAGGCTTCCGATTCCACTCCGTGATCTTCGAGGGGCTTCAACAGCTGCAGATTGGGATAAAAAGACTGCAACGTATTTTCAAACGCAGCGAACTTCTCGGCGTGCTCGGTGATCGCCCTATCAAACAACGTGATCGCAACCGCTCCCTCCTGCCCGCGCAAAAATCTTCCCATGAGATCGGCAGCGATGGACCCGCTGGCCAGAGTGTCGACGGCCACAATGCCCAATCGGCCGCTATGCGGAGCGTCTGTCGCCACACAAACAACGGGAATTTGGGCACGAGAAGCGCGGCGTATCCACGGCCCTAAGATTTGCGGACGACTGGGGAAGGTAATGATCCCATTCACCTGGTCGCGGATGGCCGATTCGAAAGCCTCTTCTTCGCCTTCACCGAGACGCCGGTAGGTTCGAAACTCGATCTCGACATTTTCCAGAAGGATCGACGCGGCTTCCTCGCGAATACCGGCGCGTACCTCGTCCCAAAACGATGTCGTTCCCTTGAGCGTATTCACTGATATCCGCCAGGTCTTTTTGGAAGAAAGATACCGGGCGGCAAGGTTGGGCCGGTATCCCATGGTTCTCGCCATCTGCAGAACCCGGGTCTTGGTCATGGGGCTTACGCCTGGGTTGTCGTGCAACGCGCGATGCACGGAACCGATCGAAGTGCCCAGAGCGTTGGCAATATCACGGAGAGTTGTGGGTGGTTTGCCCATTGTCTTCGACCGTGCTTCTGTCGGCGACTTGCGGAGTGCGCCACGTCTGGGCACGACATCCTGGGCCGCCGGAACCGTAAACGGTAACGGAAGACGGTCAAATGCGCAAGATATACAAAAGAAATAGGGGTCACGACCGATCAAGGACCGGCTACTAGTGCAGTGAAACCCGGCCTTGGCTATCCGGAATACCCGACAGTCGGTAAATCCAATTGCAGATGGTATCGCGCCATACCACTGCTTCCCCGGCCTGATATTGCAGGCGCGACAAAATGTCGCGGTAACGCTCGTCGTCGACGTGCCTTTCAAGCTTCATCCATTGCGAAACAAAGTCACGGGCACGATCCGCGCCCTCGTAATGCGAATCGTAAACATGCTGAATTACGGTCCTTCCCGAATGCAACAGATGGGTATACGGCACGTGGTGGAAAAATAAGAGCAGGTTGTCGGGACAGCGGGCGGGAGATTCATACAAGGTTTGCACCTCGGGCGGATATTGGCCGATGAAGCCGGTACCCGTCGCCACGGTGCGATCCATGCCGATTCCCTGACGATCTGCGCGATGCCATTGCCCCCAGCCATTTTCCTCCGAGGACTCGGGCCCCGGATCGTAATGATTTCCTAGAATGTTGGTAAGCGTTCCCGCACCCAGCGGCCCGGTATAACTCTCATAAACGTGCCAGGAGCTAAGCTGCATTGCAGTGATGGCCTTGATCATCAACGGATCACCGCCAAAAGTGAGGCGCGTCCATTCATCGACAATTTTCGCGGCGCTGAGACTGGGGTCCCACGCCAGGCGCCCGAAACCGTAGAGATTGGCCATCGCTAACGGACTGCCTAGCCAGTTCGCGTCCATCCCCACGTTCGCCACGCCAACCAAGCCACCGCTGGGGCGATGAAAAATTCTGCCTGCCACAAGATCCTTTACTGGCGCTGCGTTGCCATCGACGCGCATATCAAAATCCAGCACTTCTTTCCACATAGGGACGAGAAAGCAGAGCTGCCGTTGCTGTCCGGTATATTCCTGGGTGATCTGCAATTCGATGGCTTCATTGGTGCGGCGCAGGCCGGCAAAAAGCGGCGAAGCCGGTTCGCGCACCTGGAAATCGATTGGACCATTCTTGATCTGAATGATGACGTTCTCGTCGAAGTCGCCGTCCAACGGGTGGAAGTTATCGTAAGCGGCCTTCGCGCGATCGTTTTTCAGGTTGTGCCAATCCAGATGGTGGTTGTAGACGAAGGCGCGATAAAAGACGATACCCCGGTGCGGCTTCAGCGCACGCGCAATCACGTTGGCCGCGTCGGCAGGCGTTCTGCCATAGGCAGAAGGCCCGAGTCGACCTTCGGAGTCCGCTTTCACAACGAAGCCGCCAAAGTCTGGAATGTTCCGGTAGATTTCGTCGACCTTCTTCCGCCACCACTCTGCAACCCGCGGATCGAGAGGGTCAAACGTATTCAGACCGCCCATGACTTTGGGACTGCTCAGATCGACGGACATGGAGAGCTGTACACCCCAGGGACGGAACACATCCGCGATGCGGCTGACCTGCGCGACGAAACTATCCTCGAGAATGCCGGGCGCAGCGTTCACGTTATTGATGGTGCAGCCATTGATGCCGACTGACGCCAGCAGGCGGGCGTACTGACCGGCGCGGGCCAAGTCGCCGCGAACCTCTCCATGGGCGAAGAATATCGAAGGTCCGCCGTATCCACGTTCGATTCCACCGTCGAGGTTGTCCCACTCATTCACCCAGCGGATCGGCGCATACGGCTGCTGCACTTCATCGATGAAGGTAACCCTTTCCCCGCGAGCGATCTTGCTCAGTAACGCAAAAACGCCGTAGAGCACGCCGCGGTCGGTCGAGGCGGTGATCACTAAACATTCATGACCGTGAATATTTGCACTCTTCAACCAATAGCCGTCGGCGCGCAGTTCCTGGGGCGGATGCAAGGCCGGGGCCAAGGAGTGCAGTTCCGTCAGCGTTCCTAAGACGACAGCGTTCTCGCGAGGCGAACCGGCCCCCACGCGCAAGGTCTTGCCTGCGATTTGGTCTATGCCCCGAACCAGCTCCTGCTGCGCGGTTTTGAGCACCAGCGAATCGCCCAGCACAACGGCCCCCGGAAATCGCTCGTATGCCTTTGCCGCTGGCCGGTCTATTGGAGCGTATCGCAGCCAAGCCTCGGCTCCGGTCTCAGCGACAAGAAATGGAGGGAACGCTGTCGCGCAAAGGAAAACAGTCGCGATCAACGCGCACCGCAGCGCCCCGTCTAGAAGCCGGGCTGACGTCATTCCGATGGGGATCATCGACCCCAGTATAAAAGCAGATTGTCGCAACCGTCCCGGCTGAGGGGTGCAAGGTGAGTCACAGATCGAGTCACAATGAGATTGCTTTTCGTCCGCAGGAAGCCTACCATTCGCGCATGGAGGGCCCACGATGACTGCCTCCGCCCCGATCTACTACCGACTCCTGAAAGTTGCGGCCATCGCCTTTCTCGCCACTTCGGCCCTTGCCCAAGCGGCGCCCAAATACGACACCACCACGGAAGGCAAGTTCAAGGGAATCGTCGCCGAGCTTAAGTTCGTTCCTCCATCGGGCGCAAAGCCGGTTGCCTATTTAGTGATGAAGAGCGGCTCGGATGCCATGGAGGTTTTTCTTTGTCCCAAGAAATTTCTCGACGAAACGGGCGTCGTATTCAAAGCGGACGACGAGATTGAAGTCACGGGCTCCAAGATTAAGCAGGACGGCGCGGACCTGACTCTGGCTCGCGAAGTGGTCAAGGGTGGGGACACTCTGACCCTACGCTTCAAAGACGGCAAACCCGCCTGGTAGAGGCCCGCTTTTCTAACCGCGCCGAATCACGCCTGCAGGTGCCGCCACCCATGGAGCGACAGCCGCCTCGACTCTCCCGCGATGGCGAAGCCAAGCGGTCCCGAACCCGCGTCAGTAATCTAACCGGCCGAACGTTCTCCTAGCCGCATGGCTCTTCCTGATAATCTCAAGATAGATCCTCAGGAGCCACCACATCGTTGCCGCCGCTGATTAATGTACGCAGCATCTCAAAAGCCTTTGGAGCCGATCCCCTGTTTCAGAACGTCTCCTTCACTGTTTCCGAAGGAGATCGCATCGGGCTGATCGGTCCAAATGGCTCGGGTAAGTCTACTCTTCTGCGAATTCTCGCAGGTACTGAAGATACCGATGACGGCGAGATCGCCTTCCGCAAACGACTCCGACTGAGTTATGTAGAACAGGAATCAGAATTTTCGCCCGGGGAAACAGTACGGTCGGTGGTCGATGCTGCCCTGAAAAGCTCGGCCGTACCCGAGTCGGAGCGGGGAACACGTTTTTCCGAGACGCTCGGCCGCGCAGGTTTCCTGGACTTGGATGCGGAAGCTACCGCGCTTTCCGGCGGTTGGCAGAAGCGTCTCGCAATTGTGCAGGCGCTGGTGAAAGGTCCGGATATTCTTCTGCTGGACGAACCCACGAATCATCTCGACCTGGCGGGCATCGAGTGGCTCGAAGAAGTGCTGGAGCAGGTCGGCTTCGCCTGCGTGGTCATCAGTCACGATCGTTACTTTCTCGAAAACGTCGCGACCGAGATGGCGGAACTCAGCCGCATCTATCCCGACGGATTGCTGCGGGTAAAGGGTCGCTACAGCACTTTCCTGGAGAAGAAAGAAGAATTCCTGCACGCGCAATCGAAGCGGCAGGAAGCTCTGGAAAATCTGGTTCATTCCGAGATCGAATGGCTGCGCCGCGGAGCAAAAGCGCGCACCCGAAAATCCAAAGCAAGAATCGACAAAGCCGGTGAGTTGATGGAAGAGCTTGCGGACCTGAACATACGAACCCGCAGCGGAACAGCCCAGATCGATTTCTCCGCCACCGATCGCAAGACCAAGCGCCTGATCGAACTGCAGAATGTCGCCTACGAAATTGGCGGCCGCCGGCTGTTTCAAGGATTGCACTTCATCATCACCGCCGGGCTAAGAGTAGGCTTGGTCGGTCCGAACGGCAGCGGCAAAACGACTCTGCTGCGCCTGTTGCGTGGCCAGGTTGCCGCGACTGAAGGGGAAATTCGGCGAGCGGAGAAGTTGCGCATCGTGTATTTCGACCAGCGCCGGGAACTCGACCCCAAGGTAACTCTGCGACGGGCGCTGGCTCCGGAGGGCGATTCGGTTATTTATCAGGATCGGGTAACCCACGTAGCATCGTGGGCGGCGAAATTCCTCTTCAAGAGCGAACAGCTCAACCAGCCGGTCGAGAGATTGTCAGGCGGCGAACGGGCCCGCGTTTTGATCGCGCAACTGATGCTGCAGCCTGCTGACGTTCTTTTACTGGATGAGCCCACCAACGATCTCGACATCCCAACTCTCGAAATTCTGGAGGAAAGTCTGCTCGAGTTTCGAGGCTCGCTGGTGCTGGTAACGCATGATCGTTACATGCTCGATCGCGTATCGAACATCGTTCTCGGCTTAGATGGGCACGGCGGCGCAGAACGTTTTGCCGACTACTCGCAGTGGGAGACCTGGCAGGCAGAAAGCCAACAAGCAGCGCAGGCGACTGCGCGCGTCATCGCCCGTGCCACGCACTCAACCGAATCAGCGGCACCGTCGAAAAGGAAGCTCTCCTATCTGGAAGCTCGCGAATACGCCAGTATTGAGCAGCGCGTCGCGGCCGCGGAACACGAGTTGGACGCAAAGCGCGTAGCCGCTGAAGACCCCGCAATTGCCAGCGACAGCCCTCGTCTTCTGGCCGCTCACACGGAACTGAAACGGGCCCAGCAAGCTGTGGATGATCTTTACGCGCGCTGGGCAGAACTTGAAAAGAAACAGGCCTGATTGGAATCAGGATGCCAGGCAAAAGGCAATGATCGTATTTCCGTGGGTCTTTGTATTGGTTTCGAGCTCCTCGAGCAAACGCGATTCCAGGTCGTCCGGATCCGGCTTCATCTCGCAGGCCGCGATTTCTTGCTCCGACGCGCCCTGAAAACAGAGTTCGCAAACACACAACCCGTCTTCCGACTGCACGGGAGGCCCGAAAACTCGGCAGGTCATGGGGCGCGATTCGTACAGTTCACAATGTCCCGTCACTGGATCGAGCGCCGGACAAGGCTCTTCATTGGCGAAGCCGGCAAACCGTTGCGCCGCCCCTTCCCCTTCGTCTAACAGGCCGTTGATGGGATCTCCCGGAAACTCGGGTGCCAGACGGGCAACGGATTCACGAGCTCGCCGTCGTACTCGCTTCGCACGCTCCGGAGCGGTCCTTTCTAGATCCGCGAAGCCTCGCCGCAAGCGGAACGCATCGAGCTGATTGATGGAGAACACTCCAATACAGCAGTGCGTGCATCCCGGACGACAGGCCAGCCATTCGCCGCTTCTGCGGGTCACATCGGCTAGTGCCGAGTCCACGATTTGAATGAGCTTCTGATCGCCGGAAAATGGAAAGCGCGTCTCCATAGAATGAGGATAACGCATCCCGCGTAACCCTGGTCAGTGCTGATCGAATAGTTCATTGCGGTCAACGCGCTCGCCCTTAAGGACGACCAGAGAAATACGTTCCGTAGCCGTAATATCGTCGAGCGGATTTCCGTCCACTACGAGCAGGTCGGCGTCGTTTCCAGGTTGTAGGGAACCGATTCGCTTCTCGGCGCGCAACAGACGGGCGGCATTAAAGGTAGCGGCCTGCAGCGCCACAGCCGGCGGGATTCCGGCTTGCACCCAGAGTTGCAACTCGTGTTGCACGGTGGGACCGTGAATAACGAGATAGTTTCCCGCGTCACTGCCTGTGACGAGCAACACTCCGTGCTGCTGCGCGCGCTTCAGGTTATCGATGGCAACCCGCATGTCGATGGGGTAGAGGGCGAGCGCGGCGCGCATCGACTCGGTCTCCTTGGAAGCGAGAGCGTCTTCAGTCCCCTGCAGGAGATCTGGCGGTCCTACTTGTTGCACCAGGGATCGCTTCAGCAGAGCGATCTTTCCCGCCGCGAAATCTTTGAACGCCTCTCCCACACTCAAGGTCGGATCGTAGAACGTTCCCTGCTCGGCCATCTGTTCGAACAGCGCATCGGGAATCGCTTCGCGAAACGATCCGTGTTCAATGGAGTCGGCCCGAGCGTGGACCGCGTCGGCAACGTCGCGAGCATCTCCCGTATGAACTGAAAGCGGAAAATCATCCGCATGGGCCTGGTGCGCTATGGCATCAAAGAATCCGGTATCAAGTCGGTTGAAGACTCGGCCGGCCGCGCCCGCTTCGAGAACCGCTTTTATACAGTCGACGCCCTGCTTTTTTAACTCGTCCACTTGCTGCCCCGCCTCTTTGGCGGAAGCAGGCTGGCGAGTGAATTGCTTTTCAAGATTCGCCCGAATGTTGGGCGGAAGGTCTTTGAAATATTCGGTGCCATGTCCTCCCGGTGCAGTGAATAGCGGGCCGCAGGTGAATAACTCCGCGCCCAGAGCCTCCCCGCCATTGACCGTGGATCGCAATTTGAGGGCGCTGTCCAGTCCGTCGCCAACGCTTCGCACCGTTGTCACGCCGCTGTAGAGATAAGCAGCCAGCTCGCGCCCCATGCTTTTCTGAGGATCGTACTTGCTCATGTCAGGATAAAACCCGCCGGACGCACCGAGATGAACGTGAACGTCAATCAGCCCGGGAAGGATCGTCTTGCCGACAGCTTCGACCACTTCTGCTCTTACCGACTTGGGATCCGGTCCAGCTCCGTCATACACTTCGGCAATTTTTCCGTTTCGGACCAGCACGGTTCCATTTTCAATGATCTTGCCGTTGCCGACGAAGATGCGCGCTCCTCGAATCAGATAAGTGTCGCCGCGGGCAAGTTGCCGGTTCAAAACTTTCGTCTTCGCGATGCCGCTGCGGGTATGCATTTGCCACGCGCCCAGCAGCAGAAATGGAGCCAGCACCGCTAGTAGCCACAGCTTCGCGGATGCGCGAATCTTTTCTTCTTTCTCCCAGCGGAATAATTTATAAGCGATGAAAAGGCCGACGCACGCAGTGAGCAGCAGAGCAAGCAGGGGCTCGCGATTCGCCCAGAGGTCTTCCCGCCGCAGCAGCATCCCCTGAATTCCGGTCACCATGTAACTCGCAGGAACGAACTGCGTCACCACCAGCAGCCAGGGAGGAAACATGGAAAGCGGAAACGTCGCGCCGCTCAGAAAAAGCATGGGCAGGTAGATCAACTGCACGATCAGCTGGCTTTCCTGCATCGAATTCACAACCGAGGCCAGAATCAATCCGATGGCGCGAAACCCGGCGATGGCCATACTGGTGAAAATGAGAATCGAGACCATTGACTGCGGCCAGGGCATTCCGTAAAGAAAATGCGCGAGCGTAAGAATAAGAATCACGTTCGGCATATACAGAATCCAGCCCGTCACCACGGAGGCAATGAGCAAGGGGGCGGGCGTGATGGGCGTAACTTTGTAGCGGCGCAGGATATTGGCTTCGCGTTCCTGCACCGCCCGGATGCCCGCGCCCATCAATCCATTGCCGAGGATGCCAATGATGAGAACCATGGCGATGACCATGGTGATGGCCGCGCCGCGCTCAGCGTGCATCGCCTGGCCGAAGATAAAGAAAAAAATCAGCGGGAAAAGATAATTGAAGAAAATGACAGACCGGTTGCGCAGAGCCAGCTTCAGGTCGATGGCAATCAGAGCCTTGTAGCTTTTCATTGGCGCAGGCTCTTTCCGGTCATCTCGATAAACACGTCTTCGAGACTCGGCTGCCGGAGGCGAACATCTGTCAGTTCGAACCCTTGCTGGTCAATCCACTTCACCAGATCGACTAAGGTGGCCGCCGGGCGACGTGAACGCACGGTCAGCGTGTGGCCAGTGGAATCGAGAGCGCTCTCGGTTGCTTCTACCCACGCGGGACGCGGCTCCGGAAACGGCGTGGCACAGGTCACGACGATGCTCGACGCATTGCGACTCTGTTGCTGCAAGCGGCTGGGCGTGTCCAGCGCAATGATTCGGCCTTCATCCACGATCGCGACACGGTCGCACAGCCGCTCGGCCTCTTCAATGTAGTGCGTAGTGAGCAGAATCGTGCGCTGTTCCCGCTTCAACTCTTCGAGCAACGTATGAATCTCCGCTCGCACCTGTGGATCGAGCCCAGTCGTAGGCTCGTCGAGGAAGATGAGTTGCGGATCGTTCACCAGGGCCAAAGCCAGAGCGAGCCGCTGCTTTTGACCCCCGGAGAGGGTTTCGTAAAACGCGTTCCGTTTCTCCTCCAGCTGCAACCGCTTCAGCAGTTGGTCAAGATTCACGTTGCGGCTATAGAAGGATGCGAACACGTCCATCGCTTCATGAACGCGGATTTTCCCCGGCAGATTCGTCGCCTGTAGGCACACGCCGATACGGTCCTTAAGGCGCTGGCGCTGCCGGTCGGGATCGAAACCGAGAACGGTGACTTGACCGCCACTGCGAGCCCGCAAGCCTTCGAGAATCTCGACCGTCGTCGTCTTGCCCGCGCCGTTCGGACCGAGCAGTCCGAACACTTCCCCCGACTGGATTTCGAAGTCAATTCCCTTCACGGCTTCCACTTCGCCGTAGGACTTCTTCAGTCCGTGCACGGAAATTGCTGGCGAAGTCATACTCATAAGGAGACCGATAGGCTACTGGAGAAAGGAGAGGGAGTCAAAACGGATTTGAGACCCGGTACAGGTTCGATTTCTTCGAAGGCGTCATCCCGAGCCTGGCACCGTTCGGCTCAGACGGGATCTGGCGTGGACCTTGCGGGACCCACTCTACTCCGTGCGAGATCCTTCGCTCCGCCTGAAAAGCGGCTGCGCCCGGCTTCAGAAGCGGAGATTGTCGAGCCGCACCGCTGCCTAAATTGGGGTTGATTCTTTTGCAGCTTGGTGTAATCGTGCTCGCGTGCCCAGAGATCGAACGGAGCGGAGGACAGTTCGTCGACCATCGGATCGGCGCGTCCGTTTTTCGTAAGCTCGACCCTTTTGATGTATGTCTTCGAGGCCTCGCAGCACTCCACGCGAATGGAGTCGAACTCGCTGGCCGTAAGGACTGGAAGCATCTTGTCGTTTTCCTCGCCGCATCCCGGGCAAACGATCGGGCGAAACTCCCACTCGGCATGGCAGAATGAACAGACCATGGATCGCGCGCCGCCGTCCCCCTCGGTCGCAACACGCCGAGAGCAGGCTTACGATTGCAGATTACCGGCGTTGTTTTATGGAAAGGCGCACGCACGTTCGGGCGCTGGCCAGTCGCGATCAGTTACGTGCTGCACGATATCTCCGCCGTGATTATGCTCGGCGGAATTTTTATTCACATTTATCTCAGCACAATCGGCGAGCCCGGGACTTTTCAGGCGATGATTCGCGGCGCTGTCAGCGAGCCTGGGCCTGGACATTCCATCCCGCAATGGTACAAACAGGTCACCGGAGGCGATGCGGTCGGGGCCTGCGAGGAAGCCCGTCGGCGCGGCCAGATGGTAAGAAAATAGAAGCTCGCCAATAACCCCTTCTCCCACCCTCGCGACACTGATCTTTGCGATGGATTTTTTGAGTTGGACTATCTGGCCACTCTGCCGCAAAGTGGCTAATACTTATTCTGCAACGTCGCAGAAGGCTTTCCAGACTTTCGCAGTTTGGTTTCCCCACGAATGGGTTTCCCGTATGCAGTTGACTTCGTCTTAAGGTAAGAACTGCGCCAGGTGAGAAGGTTTGAGAATCCTGAATCGACAGGATGAGGAGGAAGTGTGTCGGACAAAACAGCTGTGGCCAGCCTGCGAACTGTGGCCGAACGAGTCGGACTGGCTCCGTGTACGATCTCTGCAATTTTAAACAGGACACCTGCGTCGAAGGCGATTCCCGAGCGGACAAAAGATCGAGTCTTCCGTGCGGTCACCGAGCTGAACTATCGTCCGAATTTGTGGGCGCGGTCCTTGCGAACTAAGCGGACCCGGCTGGTTGCGGCCGTCACCTCTGATATCGGCCTTGCGCCCGTGGCCAGAGTGCTGGCCGGCGTCGAACGCCTGTTGCATCGCAGAGGATATTTGCTCGCTCTCGGATCGTGGGATTCGACGGCGGAGTGGCGCAGTGTTTCTGTCCAGCTTCAGCAGCGAGGGATCGAAGGCGTAATCGCGATCGATGCACCCCTGCCGCCGGACCTCGCTTTTCCCGTAGCTTCCGTGGATCTCGGCTGCATGACTCTGCTGGAGCCGTTCGCGGATGATACGCGGACATGGCTATCGGAATTGGGCGAATCTGCGGCAGAAACTCTGCTCTGGCAGATAGAAAAGAAGGGCCCAGTCTCACGCGCGATCGGGAGGAAGACTGTTCCCAGACTCCCGCCCGCGTATTTCGATCTGGCCCATGCAACTTTGGAAGTTGAGAAGGAAACTCGGGAAGGTGCGTGAAAGGCTTATTGTACGCTTCCGTTCCGGGGCATTGTCCCCTGGGCCGCGCGAAGTCGGGCATTCCGCGGCCTGAGGTTATCTGTATCGGGCTGACCGCTGAATGAAAATTCCGGGTATTCGGGTTGCCGGGATCGTCGGGTCTGCGTTACGCTACAGAGGCGCCCGCGCGGAATTTGGGCCCGCCACCCTCGGCAACATCCAGTCGCACCTCGCACAGCTCCCCAATCAGACTTCCCGCCCAGCGATAGACGTTATGTTCACGCACCAGCTTTCGCATTCGCTGCATACGCATCTGCTTCTCTTCGGGTTGCATTTCGAGCGCCGCCCGAATCGCCTCCGCAGTCTGATCGATGTCGTAAGGATTGATCTGAAGAGCGTCGCGCAATTCACGCGCCGCACCGGTAAAACAACTCAGGATAAGCACCCCGCGCTCGTCCTCTCTGGTAGCAACGAATTCCTTAGCCACCAGATTCATGCCATCGTGTAAAGAGGTCACCAGGCACAAGTCAGCAGCACGATAATAAGGCTGGATCTCTTTGTGACTGTGCTGCCGGTTCAGGAGGACGATGGGCTTCCACTGGTTCGCCTGAAATCGCCAGTTGATGCGGTCGGCTTCCGCCTCCAGTTCGGCCTGCAAGTCGTGATAGCGTTTGATGTGGGTGCGACTGGGAGCACCAATCTGCACAAAAGTAAAGACACCCTGGTAGCGCGGATACTTTTCCAGAAAGCGCTCCACGGCTAAAAACCTTTCCAAAATCCCCTTCGTATAGTCCATTCGGTCGACGCCTACACCCATGAGCGCGGCTTCCACGCCCAGCGCCTTCAGAAGCGCCCCCCGCTCTTCATAGGAGGATTCGCGAGAGGCTGATTCCCGCGACCGGTTTGCGGTTGCATCCGCGAATTCCACACTAATGGGGAACGGACGCACCGTCGTCCGATGGTCAAGGCGCTGCACCGAGAAATGTTCCCAGTCGATGCGAGACTCAACGATCCGGTCGACCGTTTGCAGAAAATTAGTACAATGGGCTTGAATGTGGAACCCGACCAGGTCGGCGCCCAGCAACCCGTCCACCAGTTCGCGCTGCCATGGACAAATTCCGAAGGCCTCCGGATTCGGCCACGGGATATGCCAGAAAATGGCCACGCGCGCATCGGGCCTGCTCTGCTTGATCATGCGGGGCACCAGCGCGAAATGGTAGTCCTGCACCAATACCACCGGCCGGTTGATATTCTCCATTTCTTCCAGCAGCGCGTCCGCAAACTTTCGGTTCACTTCCTGATAATGCTGCCAGTCATTGGCGCGGAACAGCGGACGTGTATGGGCAATGTGGCAGAGAGGCCAAAGTCCCTCGTTGGCAAACCCGTAGTAATACCCTTCCTCTTCCTCCTTCGTAAGCCAGATTCGCCGCAGAACATATCGCGGATCATCGGGCGGTACCAGCAACCGGTCATGCGCGTCCACGGTTTCCAGATCGGCGTCGCCAGACCCGTGCGCTACCCAGGTGCCGTCGCAGGCGCGAAGCACAGGTTCCATCGCTGTGACCAGGCCACTCGCCGGCACATTGACTTCGACGGATTTGCCGCGGCGCACGTGCATGTAAGGTTCGCGGTTCGAGACCACAAACAGCCTGCCCTCTTCCAGTCGCGCGCGAACGTGCACCGCCAGCCGATCAGCCGTCCATATGGATTCGCCCGTTTCACGCAATCGAGCTTCCAACGCGGCAGCCGACCGGGCTACGTTCAGGCTCTCTGCAAAGGTCGCCACCTCCCGCGCCAGGGGACGAAACATTTCCAGATCCGGCACTTTGATTCGCACCACGCCGCGCCCCGTGCGCAAAGCCTTCATCCAGTTGGCGGTCCGCGCGATCGGTCCAGTGATGCTCCAGCGGACGATCAGCAACGTAATCAGGACGATCAGAAAAACATGTGCTAACGCGCTTAGGAAGGTCTCGCGCCAGATGCGAAGACTCTCTCCCTTGATGTATCCCGAGTCGTGAACGATCGCCAGGCTGCCGATGAGTTCGTCTCCCCGATGCAATGGCAAAGCATAGATGTTGATCGAAGCGATGCCCATTCGCAGGAAAGCGTCGGTGTCGTGATTTTCCTGAAGAGACTGCAGTACTATTGCCGGCGCCGTCGAGATCAGGGGCTGAAGGTTGGTCGTAACGGCAATGGGATGTCCTTGCCGATCGTAGACTGCGAGTCCTGCCAGATGTTCACGGTTGGCGAATTGCTGAACGGTGCGCTGCAGCGTACGTTGTGCGTCCCGCTGCAAATCGCGTTCCACACTGCTTGCCAAACTCTCACCCAAAAGCTCGGCACGCCGCCGCAGCTCCTTCTTTAGGGTACGGTTCAACACCAGAACCTGATAATACGAGGAACAAAGCGACACCAGCGTGACGCCAAGAATCAGCGAGACGATCAGTCGAGCGCTCAGCAATCGCATCTGACCCGTCCTCCGAAGCCCGCTACTCAACGGGCGGTCCCACCTCAACAAACTTCAGGAGCAAGATGCTGCTCTAGGATTCCGACTGACCAGGCAAGGGCCCTCAGACATTCTGCCGCGGTCTCGAAGATCAGGAGCAAAAATCAGAATACTGGAGGCATCAGCCGCCGCCCGAAAGACCGCGTCATGAGACGATGGCACAAGCAGGGTCGATTCAAGAGGACGCAAACGTCCGCGTCCTCGCCAGCCAAGCAACCAGCATCCTTCTGAGGACAGGAACCCCAAAAAGGTTGCACAAACCGTACCAAACCTAAGCACTTTAATTTCAGGCAATTGGCACGCTAGCTCGACAAACCTCTGTGTAATTCTTTCTGCCGGGCAGGCAGGCCGTAATCCCAGCCACTCATGGAGGCGGCGTGCCTGTCAATTCCACAACAGCGTGGTGACGGAATCGGGGGCCAAGGCAAGTTCCGCGCTCCGGTTTTCCTGTCTCAGACTCACCGTTCCCGCGGGCCCGGGGTTCGTCACCACCAGAACTCTCTGCCCATCAGGATTTTCGAAAGCGACTTGCTCAAGGCCCGCCATTTGGCAAGCCGATTCGAACCTTTTAGCCCCGCGCCTCACACTGCGGGAGAAATGCGTGAACGCCCAGTACTGACCGCTACGCGTAATCTCCTTCGTCTGGGAATGAATCGTGACCATCCCGCCGCAGGGAAACGGCCCTATGTTCGGCCGACCTTTCTCATCGAGCGCCAGATTCCATCCACTGAGCGCCAGGCACCAGTGACGAATCGCCTGAGTGAACGTCTTCCCCCAATTCGACCAGTCGGTGGCATAGTCCGGAGCCGAGTAGTCAGGGCCGCCTTCTGTCCAATAAAACTGCGCATCCGGATGCGCCCCATGCACCTTGTCCATCATTTCAGGCGTGCCCACATATCCATGAAACGCGATCGCGTCGCAATACTTGCGCAGTCCCTCATCGTCGAGTTCGCAGATCGCCCGGCCCCATAAATTATAGTTATGGTCGAGAATCCAGATTTTTGTCGAGAGTCCATTCTTCTGCAGCATCGGGCCAAGATGGCCCCTGACGAATCCGATTTCGTATTCCTGCGGAAACAGGCAGGCGGGCATTCTGCCATCCTGATCCGTGTCCACTTCGTTTTGCACCGTGACCGCCTGTATCGGTACGCCCTTCGCGGCATAGGCCTGCAAGAACTTCACAAAATACTGCGCATACGCCCCGAAATAGCGCTGCCGAATCGAACCACCCAGCATCGACCCTCCCGCTTTCATCCATCCCGGAGGGCTCCACGGCGATGAAAACAGAAACAATTCTGGATTCGCCTTCCGCGCCAAGCGCAGCATTGGCAGAACATACGCTTCGTCATGCACGATCGAAAAGCGTTTCATGTCGGGGTCGGGCTCGCCCTCGTCGTAGCTGAAGACTTCCGTGGAGTAGTCGCTCGAACCAATACAAGTGCGGCAAACGTTGAGCCCCATTTCCGACGGATGAAAGAGCTCGTGAAACAACTCATCACGGGCCGGCGCAGGAAGCTGGTTGAACATGTAGCAAGCGGCGTCGGTAAAAGCAGCGCCGAACCCGAGCATTTCCTGGTACTTCTTGGTGGGGTCCAGCACAATCGCGTTCTCCGCCGTCGCAGCCGCGCCACGCCAGGTCAAACTCTCCGTCGAAGCGTAGCGGAGCTTGCCGCTCGTCACGCGAACCTTAATTTCTCCGGTTGGCGCCGACGCTGACGAAGAAGTTAGAGCCGATGTCAATTCGGCGGTTGCGGTCGCAGTCAACCCGGCTGCAGATAATTTCAGGAAGGTTCGTCTCGTCTGCGACTTCGACACGGGTTCTCCTGGCAAGAATCGCTTCGTTGTGAGTATAGTGCGTGAGTATGGTTCGTGTGTATGTTCGAACCCTTAACAATTTCACGGGAGCATCGATGACATCCAGCTGGCAGCGCCCTGCTTGGTTCCGAACGATGATGTTGATTGGCGCATTTGTTATGGGCCTATCGGTAGCTGCGCAGACGGCGCCACCCCCTCCTCCATCATGGAAACTGGTCTGGAGCGACGAGTTTAACGGCCCCAACGGGGCGCGGGTCGACTCGTCGAAATGGGTGGCCGAAACTGGAGGAGGCGGCTGGGGCAACGACGAACTGGAGTACTACACCAGCCGTCCGCAAAACGCCTCGCAAGAGAACGGCAATCTAGTCATCAAGGTGCTACAGGAAAAATATACCGGTGCGGACGGCGTCACCAGAAATTACACGTCCGCACGCCTGAAGACTCTGGGCAAGTTTTCTCAGACTTACGGACGCTTCGAAGCGCGCATCAAGATTCCTCACGGCCAGGGAATCTGGCCCGCCTTCTGGATGCTGGGCAACGATATCGAGAAACCCGGGTGGCCCGCTTGCGGCGAAATCGACATCATGGAAAACATCGGCAAAGAGCCCGCGCTGGTTCACGGCACAATTCACGGCCCGGGATATTCCGGAGGCAAGGGTATCGGCGCTGCTTACGAGCTTCCCGGCGATCAGCGCTTTGCCGACGATTTTCACCTCTTCTCCGTCGAGTGGGAGCCGAACGCGATCCGTTTCTACGTCGACGACCATCTCTACGCGACTCGCATCCCCACCGACTTGCCCCAGGGAACGAGGTGGGTCTACGATCACCCGTTCTTCCTCCTGCTGAATGTTGCGGTTGGAGGTGGCTGGCCGGGAAATCCGGACCCCACCACCGTTTTCCCCCAAACCATGCTGGTGGATTACGTGCGCGTCTACAACCGCACAATTTCGCTGACTCCAAGCCCGGCGCAACATTAACAATTCTTGGCTTCTACTAAGCGAGTTGACTCCCGCAGCGCTCCCTCAGATAAAATCGGGCTTTGAAGGAGGAGTCACGCATGAGCAAAGTCCGGGTTCTCGCCGGCACGCGTAAGGGCGCATTCATTCTGACTGCAGACGGCAAGCGCCAAAACTGGGAGGTCAGCGGCCCGCACTTTGCCGGTTGGGAGCTCTATCACCTCAAGGGTTCACCAGCCGATCCCAATCGCATTTACGCCTCGCAGACCAGCAGCTGGTTCGGACAAATCATTCAACGTTCCGACGACGGCGGCAAAACTTGGCACCAGCCCGGTACTCCGGGGGGCCAACAGCCCGCTCCCGGCCCTCCCAAAGCCGTGAGCAACAAATTCGTTTACGACACGTCCCCCGAAACTGGCCACCCTTTGACCACTCACCAGTGGTATGACGGCACGCAGCATCCCTGGGAATTCAAGCGCGTCTGGCATCTCGAACCATCGCTCACTGATCCCGACACCGTGTATGCGGGAGTCGAGGACGCGGCGCTATTTCGTTCCACCGATGGCGGCGAGAACTGGAAGGAACTCCCCGGCCTGCGCGGACACGGCACCGGCCCCAAGTGGCAGCCCGGCGCTGGAGGCATGTGCCTGCACACCATCATTCTTGATCCCAGCAACCCCGACCGCATTTATATCGCAATCTCCGCCGCGGGCGCGTTCCGCGCCGACGACGGCGGCAAGAGCTGGAAACCCATCAACAAAGGCCTGTACTCAAAGTACCTCCCCAACCCGACGGCCGAGATCGGCCACTGCGTTCACCATGTCGCCATGAACCCATCCCGTCCGGGAGTGCTGTTCATGCAGAAGCACTGGGACGCCATGCGCTCCGACGACGCCGGCGATCAATGGAAAAAAATCAGCGGCAACCTGCCGACTGATTTCGGCTTCGTCATCGATATTCATTCGCACGAGCCGGAAACGATTTACGTTGTCCCCATCAAGAGCGACGGCGAACACTATGTCCACGAAGGCAAGCTGCGCGTCTTCCGCAGCCGCAGCGGCGGCAACGAGTGGGAAGCACTCACGAAAGGACTCCCGCAAAAAGACTGCTACGTCAACGTGCTGCGCGACGGCATGGCCGTGGACATGCTCGACAAGTGCGGCATCTATTTCGGCACGACGGGCGGCCAGGTTTATTGCTCCGCCGACGCCGGAGATAGTTGGAATCCGATCGTCCGCGATCTTCCCGCGGTGTTGTCGGTAGAAGTCCAAACCCTCCAGTGAACTTAAGAATAAGAAATGGGAAGAGAGACGCTGGGTGCCCCACTGTTTCGCGCCCTTTGCGAAAGGGTGGGGATTTTGACTTTGCTAGTCTTGCGGAAGCTAGCGTAGGACAAGTTTCGACAGGAGAAAGATGAAAATCATTGTGATGGCAGTTGCGTGCTGCTTATTGGTGACAACCGTCGTAGCAGCTCAGGAAAAACCGGCTGCCAACGCAACCGCGAGCGCCTCGGATCTCGAAGCGAAAGTGCGGAAGGTTTGGGAAGACTTTAAAAACAAAAACAAAGAGTCCCTCGGAGCCGCACTCGACGACGGCTTCCGCGTGGTTGAAGAGGGTACAAACGGGTTCGGTGACAAGAAGACCGACATCTCCACGGTGGACGAGTTAGAGCTCATCCGTTACACACTTAACGATTTCACCGTGAAACCGCTCGGACCCCGCGCCGTGCTGGTCACCTATGTGGCGCACTATGAGAGTAAATCTGGCGGCCAGGCGACAAAAGCAAACAGTGTCTTCGGCGAAGTCTGGACTCGCGAGGGCAACGACTGGAAGGCGCTCTACGTCCAGGAAACTTACATCCAGGAAACCACGGCGAAGTGAACGAAGTTGGCTGGATGCGGCGGCAATCCTCGCCGGCATTGCATCGAATAATTGCCATGATTCGAATCGAACTGCCGCAACACCTACGAACGCTGGCTCATGTCGACCGCGAAGTAACCCTCGAAATCGACGGCCCGGTCACGCAGCGCTCCGTCCTCGACGCGCTCGAGGCCCGCTATCCCATGCTGCGGGGAACGATCCGCGACCACGGCACGCATCAGCGGCGCGCCTTCCTGCGCTTCTTCGCATGCGAAGAAGATTTGTCGCACGAACCGCCGGACTCCCCGCTGCCCGAGGCAGTTGCTACGGGCAAAGAACCTTTCCTGATTATCGGAGCCATCGCCGGCGGCTAGCCCGCAAATCGCGTAAGTCGGGACTCACTCTGCGCGGCTGGCTCTCGGCATCGTCCTCACTCACGCCCCATCGGCAAGCGCACAGCACAATTACGAAATCTCACCGTTGACCGAGCCAGTCCGCGCAAGACGGCATGCTGCCCACCAACCACGCCGAGCACGAGACGCTGGAAATGACGCAGGGCATCAACGACTGGGCCGAAGTTGCTCAAAGATCAGCCACAGCAATTTTTTCCGGCGCTCGACATCGATTTCGCTCCGGAGTGGGAGTTCAACTTCGGAGTGGGCGTCGGAACAACCCGTTCCACGGATCACATCATCGTGAAATGCATCCTCGGACGAAGATTCTCCTGGCCCCAGCCTAAAGACCGCGACGCCGAATCCGGCTCAACCTTGAGGCGAAACGGAGCATTCGGCGCACTCAGCCAGCAGGTTCCGGCGCGAACGATGTTGGAGGCGTTTCTTGCAACGGTGGTGGAGGATACAGCACCAAACTCAACGGCCGATACCGTGCCGCGAAAAAATAAATCGCATACGCGGGGAAAAACACGATCGCCGGAACCGCGATCAGCGAGACTAAATAGAAAAAAGCGGCCAGCAAAATGCATCCCACGACTACAGCAAGAGTAATGGTAAAGACGTTCCAAGTAAGGCCCGCCGTTTTCCCCGTCAGCACGGCAATAATCCCCAAGCCCGCGGCGGGAATGGCGACGATCAAACCAAGAATCAGCGACGCGATGCCGATGACGATTCCGGCGCCAATCGCCAACACGATTTTCATGCCCACATACACAGCATAACCGCCTTGTTCCGCCTGAATCATGGGCCACAATCGCCGCCAACCCTCGACCGCGCCAATCTCCTCCAGCGCCATTTGGGGCACGACAAAATCCTTGGTCAGCACGTGAACCACCGCCGCAATCAAGAGAAAAAGGAACACCAGGAAGAACACTACGACCCCGCTCAGTATCAGCGGCAGGACGTGTTCGCGAGGCGCATTAAACCATCCCATCGCAAAAGCGAAAGCGGCGGGGATTCCCAGCAGCACTGCCATTCCTCCGAGAGTCGCCAGCATCAATCCCAACTGCCACCAGAAATATTTCCACGCCGGGCCTTGCCTGCGATTCCACCCCTGCCGGATGTGACATTCTTTCGCGAGCACGCTGTCGAACAGAATGAACCGCATCACGCTGCTCACGTACATCATCACAATAAAAAAGACGAAACCCGCTGCCACGAGAATCACGATGAGTCCGCCGAGAATTGCGGGATCGATTTTCGGCCAGTTCTGCTGCAAGAAATGGCGCGACGATCCCGTCTGATGCGGAAAGCTCGTAGGAAAGTTAACACTTCCGCCTGAGCCCGTCTCTCCGGCCAGCAGGCCGACCACCGCTAATCGAGTCCACTGCCAGAAGCGAAACGGTTGCAACAGTTGCCGTTTGGTGTGCTGGAAGGCGAGTGTAATGGTGTCCACGGCAGAGATCGGCAAGAGTCACCTCGGCAAAATCCTTCAAGCAGCAAGGTACTGCCAACCGGGTTGCGGAGCAAATCAATTCTTGGCAGGAGCACTGTGAAAATTTTATTGGCCTCGCTGCGCTTGACCTGACCGGCGAGGCGGCGCTGGCTACGTGATTTTGTTATTCGTAACGCAGGGCTTCGACGGGATCGAGCTTCGAGGCCCGCATTGCCGGGACCAAGCCGCTGATCACGCCCACCACGAGCAGGACTGCGGTTGAAAGGATTACGGTCATCATCGAGATGCGCAGATGAATATCGCCCTGACCGGAATCGTCTTCAAACAAAGGCCCCATCATGGGCAGCGTCCCGACGGACCATGCGATGAGATACGACAACAACACGCCAATAGCGCCGCCGATCAGCATGATGAGTAGCGTCTCGGCCAGAAATTGCAGTTTGATGTGCCGCTTGCGCGCGCCCAACGCACGCCGCAGGCCGATCTCGCGAATGCGCTCGTCCACCGACACCAGCATGATATTCATCACGCCCACGCCGCCGATTCCAAGCGTCAAGGTTCCGATGAAGGTCAGAAGGATCTGCAATCCAATCGTCAGTGCGTCAATCACGGGACGAAATTCGTCGCGACCAAACATCTGGAAGGCCTTGGGATCGGTCGATGAAAAATTCTGCCGCGTGGCCACTGCGGCCAGCACCTGCGCCATCGCCTTCTTTTCAAATTGCGGAGCGAGAGGCTCAAACACCATCACGGCGGCATAGCGCGTATTCCACAAATCGCCAGCCGCCGAATATGGAATCCACGACGACTCGTCGTCGCTCGAGAAGTAATTGCTGAGCTGAATCTTCCGCGCCATCACGCCAATCACGGTGAAGCGTACGCCCGAGACTTCAACCGTCTCGCCCACCGCCGGGCGCCCGCTGAACAACTCTTCCTTCAGCCGGCCGCCCAGGAAAATCACACGCCGCCGCTCCAGTTCGTCCTCGGCATTGATCCAGCGGCCTTCCGACGGAACTTCATTGCGCATCTCGCCATATTCAGGACAGACTCCGCGCACCGGCGCTGTCCCCACCATGCGGTCACCGTAAGCAATACCCGGGCGCCGGACGGTTTCAAGGCATACGTGCTTGACCAGCGGAGCCGTGGCCTTCACCATGTCGAGATCAGCCTGCTCAAGGACTACTTTTTTCCCGGCGCGCTGGCCGCCCGGCTGCTCGCTGGTTTGCTGGGGCCAGCAAATCACCACGCTTTTGCCGAACGCGTCAAACCCATGAACCAGAACGCTGCGAAAGCTGCTGCCGTAGGCGATTAACAGAGTTACGGTCGCGATGCCCCAGACAATTCCCAGCATTGTCAGGAAGCTGCGAGTCAGGTTGCGCTTCAGCGCGATCCAAGCTTCGAGAATGATTTCAATCAGCATTTGAATTTATCTAGGAAGTATTCGCTGCCAGCTTCGTGTGGGGACCGGGTCTCAGACCCGGTCGTGCCCAGCAACCGATCGGCTGCCACTCTGCTGAGCAAGTCAAAACCAGTCGCGCAAGCGCGAATGTCCGAGGCAAAGAGCCGGACCACACAGAACCTAACCGCCAGCTTCATAACGCAATGCCTCGATCGGATCAATCGACGCCGCTCTCTGCGCCGGATATAGCGCTGCGCCTACTGCGATCGCTCCCAGCAGTGCGGCCGCAATCAATCCGGAACTCCAACTCGGAATCAGGCCGGCAAAGAAATCGGGCATGGGCAACATGTTCACCAGCGCGCAGAGTCCAAACGCCACTCCCAGACCAATTCCTCCGCTCAACAAGGCGATGATCAGGGCTTCGATAAAAAATTGCCGGAGGATTGTTCCTGCCGGAGCCCCAATCGCCTTGCGCACGCCTATCTCACGAGTTCGCTCCCGCACCGCGACCAGCATTACATTCATTACGCCAATGCCACCCAGCACCAGAGTCACAATCCCCACCGCTCCCAGGAAAAATTTCATGCCGTCGGTCATGGTCTTGAAGGCTTGCGCTTCCTGCACCGTGTCCCAGATCGGACAAGCTTCCTTGTCGTTCGGATCGTAACGATGCATTCGGGCCAGCGCTACGCGCACTTCGCGCTTACAGGCCGCGTGCTGGTCAACCGATTTCGGCGTTACCAGCAGCTGATCGAAGGTCTCATTGGTCCCGGGAGGTTTGTCGGGAAAGTCGCGGCGCATCGCCGCAAAGGGCACGAACACTTTGTTCACATCCCAGCCGTCATAGCTGGAGTCCTGCTTCTTTTTCTCCATCACGCCAATCACCGTGTAGGGAAAGTCATTCAAATAAATCGTATCGCCTACGGGATTGCGGCCGGGAAACAATTGCTTGGCCGCGTCGGAGCCGAGAAACGCGACACGCCGGGCCTCGCGCATGTCATCCCAGTCGTAGAAGCGTCCCGCGCCCACGTCGAGGCTGCGAATGTAGCCAAACTGAGGATACGATCCGGTTACCGTAAAGGCGGCATTATTGAAGTTGGAGTGCGTTCGTACCGTGTCCTGCTCGAGCTCCGGAATCGCATATTCACAATCCGGCGAATCGGCCTGGACCGCCGCGACATCCGGGTCCTCCCAGTGCACAACGCGTCCAGCGTGCGTGCCGCCCGCCTGCAGACTGGTACGGCCATGAAAGACGATCATCACATCTTTGCCGAGATTGCGCGCCTGAGTTTCCTGCCCTTTGCGCAAGCCCTCGCCAGCCGCAACCATAAGAACAATCGAGACGATGCCCCAGGCGATCCCGAACATGGTGAGGAAGGCGCGAAGCTTGTGCGACCACAATGTTCGCAAAACGTCGAAAATAAGATCGTGCACCGTCATGACACTGAGTTGGACGCATCCGGAAGGAGAAAGTCACCCCGGCTGGCTTACAGTTAGATACGCATCCGGAAGGGATTTTGTTGCAGGAAACAATGCCTGGGAACAGCCATCCTTTCGACCTCGCTCGAGGCAGGCGAGTGCACGACCGCTGGTCATTCTCTGCGGAGAATATCCTTCTCCATGGTAAATAGCGGAGTTCCAAAGAGTTCATGCGGCCCCTCATCGGTCCTGCGGAACCCTGATCTTTGATAAAGCTGAATCTCCGCATGCAGAAATGGCGTCGTGCCGAGAAGTATGCGGCGGCATCCGCGGTCCGAAGCCCAATGCTCGACCTGCGCAAGCAATCGAGCGCCAACCCCCGATCCCCTCGCCCCTGGCAGAACCGCCATCCCGCGAACGTAAGCCGACTCTCCCTTCATTACCGCGGCTACTGTCCCTAACACTTCAGCTTCGCGGGATGCAAGCCAAACCGGCCCTTCCCGCATGCGAGTCAGGATCTGATCCGCGTTTGGTGCCGTCGCCGCAAAGGCTTCCTGAGTGTAGAGAGCTTCGTATTCCACGAAGGACTCATGGAGGATCTCGGCAAGGGCGGGCGCATCCGGAGGCGTCGCCTGCCGAATCTGAATTGGCGGTAGTGCCTGCATTCCTCTCCTCAGTGGCACTGGCGCGCTAAGCGATACTCGCCTTCACGGCCATTGCGCCGACGCTGCTCATCCACGCGTCGAACTTTTGGAGTGCCAAATCACACTGGGCGCGATGCCGCTCCTTGCGATCGCGAATCTTTTTCTCTAGCGGAGGTAGCAGATCAAACGTTATATTCGCCGGCTGAAAGTTCTTGGCGTCCGCGCGCGTCACATAGTGCGTCAACGATCCGAAGGCCGACTCCCGCGGAGCAGGAGCCATTTCGCTTCCGGAGACCAGCGCGGCCGCGTGCATTCCGGCCAAAAGGCCGGTTGCAATCGATTCCACGTAACCTTCCACGCCACAAATCTGCCCCGCGAAGAAAACCCGCGGGTGCGCCTTCATCTGCAAAGTCTCGCACAACAGAGTCGGCGCATTAATGTATGTATTGCGATGAATCTGTCCGTAGCGCAGAAATCGCGCATTCTCCAGACCTGGAATCAGCCGCAGCACACGCGCCTGCTCGCCAAACTTCAAATGATTCTGGAAGCCGACCAGATTGTAAGAATCCGCCCGCAGGTTCTCTTGCCGCAACTGCACCACCGCGTATGGCATTTTCCCGGTGCGCGGATCGATGAGTCCCACCGGCTTCATCGGACCGAAGCGAAGCGTGTCCCGTCCGCGCCGGGCAATCTCCTCAATCGGCAAGCAACTTTCAAAGTAGTTCAACTTTTCCCAGTCACGCTCCTCCACCGAGTGAGCGGCGAGGAGAGCATCGTAAAAGCGGCCGTACTCCTCCGGCGTCATCGGACAATTGATGTAATCCGCCGATCCTTTGTCATAACGCGCAGCCCGGTAGACGCGCGACACGTCGATCGAATCCGCCTCGACAATCGGGCTGATCGAATCGTAGAAATACAAATGCGGACCATGTGGAGCGGGCGTGACCGCCCACTGAGACGCTGAGTTCTGTGCATCTTTGCTCAACCGGGCAATCTCTGAAGCCAGTCCGTCCGAGGTCAGCGGGCCGGTGGCGATGATGGTGACTTCTCGCGATTCATCGATCGCCGTCACCTCCTCGCGCTTTACCTCAATGCGCGACTTTCGTGAGATCGCTTCGGTTACCCGCGCCGCGAATGTAACCCGGTCCACGGCCAAGGCGTGTCCAGCCGGGACTGCGCATTCCCGGGCGATCTCCAGGAGCAACGAACCTGCCCGTCGCATCTCTTCCTTCAGCAGCCACGGAGCCGTATTTTCACTGTCGGATTTCAACGAGTTCGAGCAAACGAGTTCGGCAAAATCCGCCGTCTGGTGGGCTGGCGTCGAGCGCACCGGACGCATTTCGAAGAGTTCCACATTCACCCCTCGCCGCGCACACTGCCAAGCCGCTTCAGCTCCCGCCAGTCCCGCTCCGATAATTTTGATGATTGCCATTCTCGGTCGATTGCAATGTCCTATTTTGATTGCCGGCGCGATGTCCGCGGTTGGTGAATCGTCTC
>Ga0182015_10001113_pt1 | contig 36689 bp, 39 predicted proteins | sample 712P3MmetaG_FD_120478 | JGI IMG/M metagenome (GOLD analysis project Ga0182015, IMG submission 120478) | Permafrost microbial communities from Stordalen Mire, Sweden - 712P3M metaG | ecosystem: Environmental > Terrestrial > Soil > Wetlands > Permafrost | place: Sweden: Stordalen | collected...
AGAAGGTCCAAAACTCTTCTGGTCACCGGAAGGCTTCTAAAAGCCCCGCCCTCTCGCCAAGAACGCGAGAAGGGCAGGGCACCCGCATTTCTGTTTCGGTGAAGGCATGGGCCAGCCCCCCGCAAATCCCAAGATCCGCCGTCCGTCGCTGGTGCTAGAATATCGTCTTCCTTCCCTCCAGCAGAATTGCGTTCGATTTCAGTGGTCTGATCCCAGGAACATAGGAGCCGTTCTATGGCCAAGGGGCCCCAAGCCGAGTACACAAACCTGGTCGGGTACTTCAAGCATCTCGTGTGGCTCGCTGGTGGTTTCGCGACTTTTGTATTCACGACTGCCGGAGCCCTGGTCGCACTTGCTGGCTTCCTGTTTTATTCCAGTCTCAAAGACGTCCGTGAGGATGCAAAGCAAGCAGCCATAAGAGTCGCGACTTCGGAGTCCAAGGCTGCAGTAGACAAGGCTTTTGAAGATAAGAACATCAACGACCAGATTCAGAAGGCAGCACAGCTGAAGATCGGAACCATTACCGACAAGATGATCGAGCAGCAGATCATACCTAAACTGCAACCACTGCAAAAACGCATCCTGATGATAGGGCAGATAACTGCGAGTCAAGCACGGATGCGGCTCGGATTTCGATCTGGGTTGGACGACCTGAACGCAATCATGAGTAGCACAACTGACTCTGACACCTTGCAGTTCGCTAAGAGCACATTAGCCATCACGGCGAAAGACTTTGAGGAAAGCTGGACATTGGGTAAAGCGGGTAGTGGCCAAACATGGTTTGATCTCTTAAAAGGCTATACGAACAGACCGCAGATACCAGGGTGGAAATCACCTCAGAACCTTGGTGAAGTGGTAGAGCTAATCAACAACGGTAAGGACCTCAATGTCGTCGCTCTTTCTTTCTTGGCATTCCGGGAGCTAACAGGTGAGAAAGTGAAGATGTTTGACCTTCGTGCAGTGAACAATTGGTGCAGTAGTCACGAGCCCAAGTGCAAGTGAGTAGATCGAATCTTTGATACGAGGTGCTTATGCAAACGCTCGAATTCACTCGGGCCCTGCAAGAGATAGTGAAGGAACTTAAAGTTGACGAACTGGTTCAACTCTTAGCACCTCTTACGATCAAGGTTGCCAACCCGATCCCCCACGATATGAAGAACAAGTTTTCCGCGCTACTGTTCAGTTCTAATTCTGGCTACGACCGGCTCTCTAAGAATGAAGTGACTCGTAAAATACTTAACGGACTCGGGGCTCAGGAGATCTATGAACCGACTCGATTAGGCTCAATGCTGACTTCTCTTTTCGCTGCTAACACAGCGCAAGATATTTGGCGGAACTCTGATATCTTTATGCCATTCAGCAGTTTTCTTGCACTGCTAAAATCCTTCCAAAGTATCGAGAACACCTGTACTACACTTCTTGAAAAGGAAAAGGTCGGATCAGTTGAGCCCTCACAGGGAATTCTGGAGCTAGAACTTATTGAATATGCCGATGATGTGGGAATCTCTCCAAAAAGGCTCGAGATTTTCGTGGCTAGCGTAACGGAGTTACATACGGACATCGCGATCATCCACGGCAGTGCTGCCGACAAACTCACGTTCAAGTATTTTGACTCGGGCAGTGGACTACTGGTTGGGATCCAATGCGGGAAGACCATCATCGAAACGATAGGTAGCCTGCTCAACATATGGTTCGACCGGTTACGATTTTGGCGTTACGACACTTTCGAAAAGAAAATGGGCGCGATTTCAAAGGGTCTAGCCGTCGTGGATTTAGCTCAGCAAACGGTTGACAAAGGTGCGATGACCCAAGATGCAGCCGAGAACTTGAAGTTACGGATTTTCCGTCAGGTTGACACTCTGATAGGAATAGGAGCAACGATTCCGCTAGGAGAGAAGGCGACGATCGACCAGCGCCAACTGCTAACTGAGATGAGGAATACAAAACTCCTTGGTAGTGGAGAGCCAAGCGACGATAAGCCTAAAGGTGACGAGGGAATCGATGAGGATCCTGGGAGGAGCCTTAAGGTCGTAACCTGAAGACAGTTTGGGCCCGGCGGGGGCTGGTCCACCCGCTGCGGGTAAAACTGTCCTTATGCGAAGAAATCGGCTTTTGTGGAGGAGATTTCGTTTGAGGAGAAAACGCAGAGATAATCTCCTCAAGTAACTTGACACCGCTGAGCGCTGGACCAATACTGATACTGACAGAGTGCTTACACTACGATTTGACGATGGCTCCGAATATTCGGAGCCATTCTCTTTGGCTGCGTTGCCCCGCCCATCGCCCATTATGTCAAACCCTTGTCAAATCGCGGCTACGCCGTTGCCGTCATGACAGCGCGGCAGTATGATGAAACGCATGGGCTTTTCCGAGACGATTTTCCTATTTCTTTTGGCCTTGGTCATTTTCGGGCCCAAGAAGTTGCCGGAAATCGCTCGTCAGATTGGCAAGGCGCTGAATGAGTTTCGCCGCGCCTCGAACGAATTTAAATCCCAGATTGAGTCGGAAATTTCGCATTTGGAAGTGGAGGAACACCGCAAGATTCTGCCTCCATCGGACCCGCCGAAAGGCGCGGTCGCGGCCTCGGGTTTCAAGCTCGAAGCGGTCGCCAGTCCTAATCCCTGCCTCGAACCTGGCTTCGACCCCGGCGCCATGCGGCCCGCCTCCGAACAGGAGTCCGAGCACCAATCAATGATGAAGGCTCCCGATGCCTGAGATCGCTGCATTGTCCGCTGCGCCGTCGAAGGAAGCGATGCCGGCGATGAGTTTCCTCGATCACCTCGAGGAATTGCGGCGGCGGCTTGTCTACTCGATTATTGCGGTTGCAGTCGGCTTTTTTGCCTGTTGGGGCTATGCGGAAAAGATCGTCGGCTGGATGCAAAAGCCGATCATGGAAGTGCTGAAGCGCGACGGCATGCCGCAGACCCTGGTCTATCTGAACCCCACCGACCCCTTCAACCTTTACTTGAAGGTTGCGATGCTGGCCGGTTTGTTCGTGGCATGCCCGGTGGTTCTGTACCAGGTTTGGATGTTCATTTCGCCAGGGCTTTATCGCAATGAAAAGCGGTACGTCACGCCCTTCATGATTTCAACCGTCGGGTTGTTCCTCGCAGGCGGTGCGTTTGGTTACAAGGTGGTTTATCCCGCGGCGCTCGAATTTCTGATCGGCTACGGCAGGCAGTTTCAGCCCATGATTACGATTCACGAATACACGGATCTATTTCTGACCGTGATTCTGGGGTTAGGCGTGGTTTTCGAGTTGCCGATTCTGGTTTTTTTTCTCGCGCTGATGGGAGTGGTGAGCGCGGGATGGATGTGGCGCAACGTTCGTTATTCGATTCTCGTGATCTTCGTTATCGCGGCCATCATTACTCCTACCGCCGACATTCTGAATATGTGCATCTTTGCCGCGCCCATGGTAGCGCTTTACATGGCAAGTATCGGCATCGCGTACCTGGTGCATCCGACACAGCGCAGGGCGCGGGCGGAGCGGAAGGCACGATGACCTTAGGGAGAAAAAACTTTCGGCTTGCAGCAATCTTCTCTTTAATTTTGATGCTGACCCTACTCGCGTGCGCTCGCGAGAAAGAGGCTGCGGCCGCGCCGACTGCCCAGCAGGCTGCTGGCTCGGGCGGGCACATGGAAATCAAGGTTACAGATAGTCCCGTCTCTTTCAACTCTGCTCGCGCCATGCAGTACGTGAAAGAAATCGTGGCGTTAGGGCCGCGCCCGATCGGCAGCGCGAATCACAAAAAAGTTGAAGACTATATTCACGCACACTTAAAAGGCGACGACGTTGAAGACGACGATTTCACGGTAACCGCGACAGAAGGAAAGTTTCCCGTCCATAACATAGTGGCGAAGTTTCCGGGGACGCGTGACGGCATCATCGTGATCGCCAGTCACTACGATACAAATTGGCCGCTGAAAGACAGTTCTTATATTGGCGCGAATGATGGCGCATCGTCGAGCGCGCTGCTGCTCGAAATCGCGAACCAACTGCGCGGCAAAAAACTCAATGGCTACAGCGTCTGGCTGCTGTGGGATGACGCGGAAGAATCGATGCGCCTGCCCTGGTACGATCCCGAGGCGCTTTACGGCGTGCGCCACCTGGCCCAGAAATGGCAGGACGACGGCACCATCAAAAAGATCAAAGCTTTCATTCTGGAAGACATGATCGGTGACGCGGACTTGAACATCGACCGCGATCAGAACTCTACTCCGTGGCTTGAAGATATGGTTTATCAAGCCGCGAACCGGCTGGGTTATCAATCTCACTTCTTTGCCCGAACAAATCAGATAGATGACGACCATATACCCTTCATGCAGCGGGGTGTTCCCAGCGCCGACCTAATTGACTTAGACTACGGCTACAACAACGTTTTCTGGCACACCACGCAAGATACGGTCGACAAGCTCAGCCCCAAGAGCCTGGAAATTGTGGGAATGGTGACGCTAGAAACCGTGCAGATGTTAGGTAAGAAGTAGATCTCCCGCTCGGAACCCGTCAGCGTCGCTGCTTAGGATCGGCTCACAGCCCTCCGTGGAACCGTCCGAAGGCGCGGGCAAGCATTAGCGACATAATCAGGATGCCGGCCCCGAGGACGAGTGCGTGCTGAGTCTTACGTAGACTGAAGTTGCCAACGCGACAAACCAGCAGATAGCCGATGGCAAGGTTGAAGAGGCCCCATAGGACATTCACAGTCGAAGATGACAAGCCTTCTCCCGGAGGTGACGCGAAGGGGCTCTGGAAGGCATGCCCTGAGATTCCGTTGCCGAGATGCGGCAGGCAATTTGCCAGGAATGCTCCCCCAAAGAAATACGCCACATAGTGATACCAGCGCAATTGTGTTCCTCCTGCCTGTCGAACCAATGGTAGCAGGTCGCGGTCGTAGGATTGTTTCGGCTTTCGCTTTTCCGTGATTTGATTTCTAATTCCAACCTTATGCGATCTGTGAAAACCTTTATTTTCCTACCCATGTTTTTGCTCGCGATGGCGTCAGCGCAAAATCCTGTTGACCAAGTTATCGCCGAAGCCTTGAAACCTTCGCCTCTCGAAACCAATCTGCGGCGGCTCACGGACGAAATTGGCGGCAGAGTCCCGGGAACTCTAGCCATGCGGCAAGCAGTGGACTGGGGAGTTGCCGCGTTTAAAGCCGCGGGCGCAGACAATGTGCACACGGAAAACTTCACCATTCCGGCTTCGTGGGCGGAGGGCTTTACCAGAATGAGCATCTCTGCGCCGGAACGCTTCGACGTGCGCGTTGTTTCCATGGCGTGGGCTCCGGCTATGCCGGCTCGTCAGGATGTTCCCGTCATCGACGTCGGCGAGGGCAAAGTCGAGGACTTTAATAAAGCGGGGAACGTCTCCGGAGCCTTGTTACTCGTACACTCGAACGAAATGGCGAAATGGGATGACCTGTTCGATGAATATCTGCGGGCTCCCGGCATTATTCTTCGCGCCCGGCAAGCCAAGGCTGTGGCCATTGCTGTTCAATCCACGCGTCCGCATGATCTGCTCTATCGCCACACGGATTCTTTGCAAGGTGAAATTATCGGCATTCCCATGGTATTGGTGGCGCGGGAGGATGCGGGTCGCATGGCGCGCCTGCTGGCCTCGGGGCAGAAACTTCGCGCTGATCTGGCGATCCCCAATCGTGTCGGCGGGCCGATCACAGCAAGCAATGTGATCGCTGAGATACGCGGCAGCGAGAAGCCGAATGAATTTGTAATCCTCGGCGCCCATCTCGATTCGTGGGAACTGGGTACGGGCGCGCTCGATAACGGATGCAATGCTGCTCTGGTGATCGATGCGCTTCGCGCCATCAAAACAGCGGGGCTGCGGCCGAGACGCAGCATCCGTTTTATTCTTTTTTCTGGCGAAGAAGAAGGTCTGGTGGGCTCGCATGCCTACGCCGTGGCCCATCGCAAAGAACTGGATAAGGCTGCAGCGGTGATTATCTTCGATTCTGGCACGGGCCGGGTCACCGGCTTCTCGTTGGGTGGGCGCAAGGACGTGGTCGATGCCGCGAACAAGCTGGTCGCTCCGCTGAAGCAGTTTGACGCGGCTACGTTGCTCACCACAGCCGAATGGGGGACCGACCATTTTGATTTTATGCTGGAAGGCGTACCCACGTTTGTGGCCGAACAAGAGGAAGCGAATTACCTGATCAACTATCACGCCATGTCCGACACTTTCGATAAAGTTGATATGGCGCAACTGAAGAAACACGTGGCCGAAGCGGCGGCGCTAACCTTTGCCATCGCATACGCACCGGAGCGGATTGGTCCCCGCCTGCATCACGCGCAAATCGAACAGACCATGGTCGAAACTCACCTCGACGAATTGATGAAGACTTTCGGCATGTGGCAGCCCTGGCAAGAGGGCAAATGGGGACGCGCGGATTAAAGTTGATTTGCGATCGCCGATTGCCAATTGAATGCAGGTGAGAGCGCAATCGTCAATTGGGATTCGGCAATTGACAATTTGAATCGGAAATCTATTGAGCCAGCTATCACTCTGGATTCTCTTCAACCTCTTCGTGCTGGGCATGCTGATCCTTGACTTGGGATTCTTGCAGCGCCCAAGCCATGTGGTGACATTTCGTGAAGCACTGGTCTGGAGCGGCTGCTGGATCGCGTTAGCCTGTGTATTCGCTCTGCTGGTCCTGAGATTTTGGGGCCACGCAACAGCGGTGGAATTCGTCACCGGCTACATCATTGAGCTTTCGCTGAGCCTTGATAATCTTTTTGTCTTCCTTTTGATTTTCCGCTACTTCCGGGTCGCTGCCAATTCTCAGCACAAAGTTTTGTTCTGGGGAATTGTCGGTGCTCTAGCCATGCGTGCCATTTTTATCGTGCTGGGCATCGGCTTGATCCGAAGATTTCACTGGATCACTTACATTTTTGGAGCGTTGCTGCTTTACAGCGGAATTAAGCTTTTTCGCCAGAGTGCAGTGGGCATCGAACCCGAGAATAATCCCGTGCTGCGATTATTTCGCCGCTGGGTTCGAGTAACGCCAGATTATGACGGAGATAAATTCATAGTGCGCCGTGCAGGCTTATACGCGACGCCCTTGCTGGCGGTGCTGGTGCTGATCGAAACCACCGATCTGCTTTTCGCCACCGATTCTATTCCCGCCGTGCTGGCTATTACGCTGAAGCCATTTATCGTCTATACCTCGAACGTATTTGCGGTTCTGGGTCTGCGCTCCATGTATTTCGTTCTGGCGGGACTGATGGATGTTTTTCACTACTTGCACTACGGACTGGCTTTCGTTCTGATTTTCGTGGGCGCTAAGATGCTCGCCTCCGAGTACTACCAGATTCCGACGAGCCTTACCCTCGCCGTGGTTGCGGGAGCTCTGCTGGTTTCAGTTACGGCTTCATTGCTCCATCCGCGAGATCAAGAGCACTAACCACAAAGGACACAAAGGTCCACGAAGGGAAGCTTAGCGTTTCTCCCTCGGTGTACCTTTGTGTCCTCTGTGGTTAATGGGTTTGAAGTTGGGCAGTCCTCACTACCTGCGCCAACGATTACGCTATGATGAGATTCCATGACCCGGGTGACAATCACGGTGCAGCCATGCCCCTACGACGCAGTCATAGAAAACGGGTTGCTGGAGCGGGCGGGAGAGCATTTGCGGCGAGTTATGGGAAATCGCCAGCACGTGTTCGTTGTAACCGTCCCGCCAGTACGTCGTAAGTGGGGAAAAAAATTGCTTGGGTCTTTAGCGGCCGCGGGATTCAAGGCGCGGGTGGTCGAGATGCGCGATGGCGAGCCCGCGAAGAAGCTGGCGACGATCGAGACCTTGGCTGAAAAGTTGACTCATATGGACGCTGATCGCGACGCTGTCATAGTCGCTTTTGGGGGCGGTGTAGTCGGTGACACAGCAGGCCTATTGGCCTCGCTCTATATGCGGGGGGTCGACCTGGTACAGGTTCCTACCACCGTGCAGGCGCAGTTGGATGCGGCCATCGGCGGCAAAACGGGAGTAAATCTCCGCGCCGGCAAGAACCTGCTTGGGACCTTTCAGCAGCCATGCGCGGTGCTGATTGATCCCGCGATACTGTCCACTTTGCCGGAGCGCGAGTTTCGCGCTGGGCTGTACGAGGCGCTGAAATGTGGAGTGATCGGGAAGCCTCCGTTATTTGGCTGCCTCGAAAACGTCAAGGTGAAAGCGTTACGCCGCGATGCGATGGCGCTCGAATGGGTGATTGCGGAATCGGTGCGACTGAAGGCTGAAGTTGTCTCTTCCGATGAGCGGGAGAACGGCCTACGCCGAGTGCTGAACTTCGGCCACACCATTGGACATGCGCTTGAGGCTGAATCTGGTTACCGTCATTTTCTTCACGGTGAAGCTGTGGCATGGGGAATGATTGCAGCCACGCATATCGCGGCTATGACTGGCCGCATCGACAACGACGCCGCGCTGCGAATTTCCAACGCCGTGCTCAATCTCGGTAGTTTGCCGAAAATCCAGACTCGCAGTCGCGATCTTGTCCGTTTACTCCAGCGTGATAAAAAGACCCGCAACGGAATAATACACTTCGTCCTCCCACGTGAAATTGGCAAGGTGGAAATTGTGAATGATGTGCCGGAGAAAGTGATTACGGTGGCGGTAGACGAATTACGGCGCTTGTCAAAGTCATGAAAATGGTGCAACCAGCCACTACCGATTCCACCAAACCGGCTGTCTTGGGCGCGGCTCCGGGAGGTGCGGGCGATCCCGCCTCAGCCGCGCGTGCGGTGCGGGAAATGTTCACTTCCATCGCGCCACGATACGATCTGCTCAATCATGTGCTCTCTTTCAACGTGGACCGTTGGTGGTGGTGGAAGACGGCCCGCAGCTTTTCCTTTGTTCTGAAGCGGCGAGACGCACGCGTGCTCGATCTCTGCTGTGGCACCGGAGATATGGCTTTCGCTTTGCATCGCAGGGCAGGGAAGTCCGGGGCAACAATTCTCGGTGCCGATTTTTCCCATGCAATGCTGCAGCGAGCAAACCAGAAATCGGCAGGGAAGCTTGTGCATTGGATGGAAGCCGATGCGCTCTGTCTGCCATTTTCCAATGAGCAATTCGATCTCATTACAGCGGCGTTCGGTTTCCGTAATCTGGCGAACTATGACGCCGGCCTGCGCGAAATATTGCGGCTACTGCGCCCCGATGGCGAATGCGGCATCCTCGATTTCGGCGATCCGCGTGGATTGATCGGCAACTTTTATCGGATTTACTTCAAGCGTGTGCTTCCCGCCATCGGCACTCTCATTTCCGGAGTTCGCGGGCCTTATGCCTACTTGCCCGCGTCGGTGGAGCGCTTTCCATCTCCTGAAGAGATGCTCGGGCGAATGCGGCGCGCGGGATTTCGCGACGTCTCATGGACGCCGTACACCTTTGGCATTGCCGGACTGTATACAGGGAAGAAGTAAGTGCTACTCGATCGAGCCTGCCCTGCGAACTCTAGCATGCAGGACGTCGGCGCGTTTGCATCAGCCAGCGCAGCGCATGTGTTGTTCCCACTGCTGTGGCGAAAGCAAGCAGCATAGTGACGGGGATGTAAAAACCCCCTAAAACATCATGCACGTCAGCACCCCGTCCGGTAGCCCCGAAGACGAAATTGCCGCGTCCAACCCAGAGGCCAATGCGGTCTGGGAAAAACGGTTTCAGCAACACCGTGAACAGCAACCCCAGTGCCATCAGGTAGCCGACCATGGCCACCATGAACACCGTAAAGCCGCGGACGCCGGTATGGGCCCAACGCCAGGCCGTACTGAACAACAGCCACGGCGAAAAGCTGTGGCTAGCCTGAGTGAGAAGAACTTCGGTTTGATATTGCTCGGCCAGACGCTGCGATGCTCCCAGTCCGCGCAGCACCGTCTCGACCTGAGCCTGTGGGTTATCGCGAAGCGAATCCAGAATGTGCGTGCGGATCTCTCGCAAAATCTCATCCCGCTCCTTGCCGCGCACACCCTTCAAGGCCTCCTGCAGATCGGCCAAATAGCTTTCAATCTCCTCGTTTCCCGCGATCGTCAGGTTGGTCATCGTCGATCTCCTCTCAAGACCGGTTGTACTAAAACTTCCAAGCTGGCAGAGAAGTCGTTCCACGCTTCCGCCATCTGCTGGGCGCGGCGGCGACCGGAAGCAGTCAGCCAATAGTATTTCCGGGGATGTCCGGCCTCCGCTTCAACCCACTCCGACTGGAGCAAGCCCTCAGCTTTTAAACGAGCGAGGATGGGATAGACAGTTCCCTCCGCGACTTCCAGATTTGACTTGTCTGCCAGGCGACGCAGAATCTCCAGCCCGTAGAGCCGTCCGCTCCACAAACTCGATAGGATGGCCATTTCCAGACAGCCTTTACGCAACTGGGCCTCCCAGTGCTGTCCGCGTTCGCCGTTATTGTTATTCCCAGCCATGTTGGGTGGTCATTGCACTATACATTGCTATGCAATATATGTTGCTATGGCATATATTTTCTGTCAAGCCCAATCTTTACCGGATGTAATGGAAATCGGTCTCGCCGATTCTTCAAGCGGTGGAGTGTTGCATCGGAGCTGCGGCTGGGGTTTCTGCGGCGAACGAATCGGCAAAGGCGTCGGCGATCGTGTAGCGGATCACATTCTCGTAATCCTCGCCCAGGAATTTTCGCAGGCGGTCGGTCTTCATGAGATATTCGCCGGTCATGTAAGGCATGGCTTCCGGCGGGATGGCCGAGATCCCCAGCTTCCAGAGCGTTTGTAGAACCAGACGAAACGACAACTTTCCGGGCACGCGCATGAGTTTCGCCCCAGCCGCATCAATACATTGCGCAAAAGTCGAAGCGTCCCCGCGCCCGGCGACGTTCATTACGGTAAGGCGCTGGGCTTCAGGTTCAGTGCGCTGAACAATGTGCGCCAGGAGGCGCGCCATGTCGTCCACATGAACGAACTGCAGACGATTTTCCAGATACTGCTTGCCGAAAGGCAACATGCAAGGCAGTCGCTTACCCTGTGCACGCATTCTGGCAGCGCGCTTGGATCGGCCGTTGGGTGTGCCGCGGAAAGCGCCGAGCATGTAATTCTGCACACTGGCGCCGGCAAAAATATGTGGACGCAGCATGTACACGCTGCAGCCGCGTAACGCCGGTGCACGCTGCTGCACCACTTTGTCAGCCTCCATTTTGTGAATCGCGTACGGCAGAGTGTGCGCGCCCAGGGGAAAATCTTCGCTCACCGGCTCGGGCAGGTTCGGTCCGTAGGCAGACACACTGCTGGGGAAGATAAATCTTCCGACAATGGCTTGATCACGATTGGCTTCGGTAATCGCTTCGATCACTCGGGCCGTGCCGGCTACATTGATCTGCCACATCCGGTCGAGATCGAGGACACCGGTGCGGACAGGATCCAGCACAAACGCCAGGTGAATTACCACGACAGGCCGGGTTTCGCGGAGGAGCAGAAACAATTCGCGGCAGGACTCCTCCAGACCAAGGTCCATGCGCACGAAGCTGAGCGGATGGTCGGTCTGAGGCGGATTCAGATCGATACCGATAACCTGGGAATGCGCCAACAGCGGCAACAGTCGCACCCCCAGGTTTCCGGCAATCCCGGTTACGACGACCCTTGGTTTCTCATCATCCATTATTTGGGGCCAGGAGCGGGCGGCTTCGGAGATGGTCCGCCGGTCGGAGGTGGCAAAGGCATCCCATGCGTGGGAGGCATTTCGGGACCGAAATAGCTTTCATCCAAGGTCGGAGTTGCGGACTGCTGCACGGCTTGCATCTGTTCCTGCATTCGCTGGCTACGCAACGCCCCGCGGATTTCCTCCTTCACTTTGTCCAAAGGCGCCTCTTCCTTCGCGCCGACCTTAAAAATGTAGTATCCGCTTGCGTCGGAAATAACGGCGGAAATCTCACCTGTTTTCAAATCCATAACCGCAGCCTGCGCTGGAGGTAGTCCACTGCGGCGCATTTCTCCCATCTTGGTGGTGGGAGCTTTGGCCTTCATTCCGGCCGTTTGATAGGCCTCCTCTTGCAGCTTGCCGAAGTCTTCCCCTGCCACAGCGCGGGCATGAAGCTTATCCGCCTCTTTCTTCATGACCTCTTCCGATTCTTCCCGCCGTTTTTCTTCCGCCGCGGCGCTGAGCTTTACTTTCGAGGCCGGTGGTTGCTGCGCACGCGGAATAAAGATGCGCTGCAAATTGGCTTCCTCAAAGTCCGGGGCGTGGCTCTTGTAATAATTTTCGATGTCCTGGTCTGAGACCTGGCTGGCTTTTTCCTGCTGCGCCTGGTTGAATTCCTGAGACAAAACCTGGATTCGCATCAGCTTCATGCGATCTTCGAACTTCGGTCCTTGATCCAGCCCCATTTCATGCGCCTTTTCCGCCATCACCAAGGCCATGCTATAGCGCATGGCGAACTGCCGGCGCACGCGCGGCGGCATGTTAGGCTGCACTGCGTCTAATGTCTTTTCGAATTCCGCGCGAGTAATCACGGTTTTGCAATTCGGGTCGGCTGCTGCTTTATCCGCAGGTGGGTGGTCGCACAATCCCGCTATGGTAATCACGGCAGCATCAGGGGAAACTTTCGCAGCGTCAGCGGCGGAGCTACCGGCAGGGTTCGGCGGCGTCCCTGGCTGTTGGGCGGGAGGCGGTGGTGGACTGGCGGCTTGCCCCCAAGCCATGGCTGCCAGCAGCAGACAGACGAATGCATATCGCATCATGTTTAGTAATTCCTCCAAGTAATCGAATAAGGGTCAAGCAAAATCCTAGCACATAGTTCCCACTGCCGGAGATGATGTCCGGATGTTCTGAAAACGAAAATTGGCGGAGCTATGCGGAAGCGGCGATAATGCTTTCATGGCAAGTTCGCCAACTATCGATAGCCCAGCGTCCATGCGTGCGGAAAAACGCGCCGTGGCGGGAAATTCCGTGCTGGCGGCGATCGCCATTACCACTCTAAAAATTGTAGTTGGATTCAGCACCGGAAGTTTGGGCATCCTTTCGGAGGCAGCCCACTCTGGCCTCGATCTCATTGCCGCCATTGTCACCTTCTTCTCTGTCCGGGTCTCCGATAAACCAGCCGATGCCGACCATCAGTACGGTCACGGTAAGGTAGAAAATTTTTCCGCCTTTATCGAAACCGGCTTGCTGCTTCTGACCTGTGTTTGGATCATTTACGAAGCAATCCGGCGGATGTTCTTCCGTCATGTGGAAATCGAACCGAGCATCGCTGCTTTCGCCGTCATGTTCATCTCTATGGCCGTTGATTTTTGGCGGTCCCGTTCGCTGGGAAGAATCGCCGTAAAGTATGACAGCCAGGCACTGGAAGCCGATGCCCTCCATTTTTCTACCGATATCTGGTCTAGCGGCGTTGTGGTGGTGGGTTTGCTGCTGGTGCTGCTCGGGCGCATCTTTGGCATCGATAAACTGCGCGTCGCCGATCCCGTGGCCGCGCTGTTTGTTGCCGGAGTGGTGGTCTACGTGAGCTCGCGACTGGCCCGCAGAACTGTCGACGCCCTGCTCGATGCCGCGCCCGCGGGCGTACGTGGCAAGATTTTGGCCGCGGTCAACAAAGTTGATGGACTGCTTGAGGTTGATCGGGTGCGCATCCGGCGCGCTGGCAACCGTTACTTCGCCGATCTCTCCATTGGATTGGCGCGCAATGTGACCTTCCAGCGCTCCGAACAAGTTGCGGATGCGGTCACTTCGGCGGTGCAAGGGGTTTTGCCCGACGCAGATGTGGTGGTTCGTTCGGTGGCGCGTCCCGCGCGCCGCGAGAACATTTTCGATCGGGTCCGCGCCGTGGCCACTCGCAACAATTTCAATGTGCATGACATAAGCGTCCAGGATCTCAGCGGACGTTTGCACGTCGAACAGCACCTTGAATTGGAGGAGCAACTGAGCTTGAAAGAAGCCCACGACAAGGTGACGCGTCTGGAAGCGGATATCCGTCAAGATGTGCCGGAGATTTCTACCATCCTGACGCATATTGAAAGCGAACCGGCGACCATAGAAACCGGCGACGAAGTTACGCGCGATGCTTTGCTGGAAAAGAAATTAAAAGCTGTAGCAGCCCATTTTCCCGAAGTGTTGGATGTGCACGACGTCGAAGTTAAACACGTGCGTGGCCGGCTCTACGTTTCCTGCCACTGCACATTTTCCGACGAACTTCCGCTCTCCAGCGTGCATGATATTTCGACCGAGCTCGAGATCCATTTCAAACAGGAAGCGCCAGAGTTGTTTCGCGTACTGATTCATCCCGAGCCGCAAACGGATAATCGGCGCTAGTGTGACGAATGTCACCGTCGAATTGTCGATGTCCAAGTTTCAGAAAATCGGCAATCGCAAATTGGAAATCGAAAATTAAGGGGGAGTCGCAATGGTTGAGGCAAAAGCAATCTGGACCGACAACCTGTGTTTCCTGGCGCAATCCAGCAGTAGTCATGGAATCGTGGTCGATGGCGCCAGTAAAACCGGCAACAGTCCCATGGAGTTGGTTCTGATCGGCCTGTGCGGATGCACCGGATACGACGTCGCCAGCATCCTGGGCAAGAAACGCGAGCCCTTCACCAGCCTCGAAATTCGAGCTGAAGCAGACCGCGCCACGACTCCGCCAACTGTCTATACGGAAATTCGTCTGGTTTATCGAATAGGAGGAAACGTATCCCACAAGGCGGTGGAGGATGCGGTACGCCTCTCCGAAGAAAAATACTGCTCGGTCGCAGCCATGCTGAATAAAGCGGCCAAGATCAGCTACGTAATCGAGTACGTTTAGAAAACAGGAGACAGCCGCCTTCGGCTGCCTGGCTGAGCAAAGCTCGGCAGGTCTTAGAGTTTTAAATTATTAAGATCGGCAAGCTCCAAATTGCAAACAGGCCATCGCCAACCACTTCGCGGATACCTCTACATCGCCAGCGCCGCGTTCTTGTGGGGCGTTGCCGCCAATCTTGGCCGGGCGGCATTCACCGGACGTCTTCTGCCTCAGGGACAAACGCTTCGGCCCATCGATCCGCTGATACTTTCGCAAAGCCGCACCACATTTTCTTTTGTCATTCTGCTGTTCGTACTGCTGATGATTCGTGGATGGAAACCATTGCGGCTGCCAGATCGCGATCTACTGCGCATGTTCGTGCTGGGGATTCTCGGCGTGGCCGCATCGAATTACTTTTATTACCTCGCCATTCAGAGGACAAATGTTGCCACGGCGATCATCCTGCAATACACCGCGCCGGTATGGGTTTTGCTGTACACCATCGCTCGCGGACTGCAAAAGCCAACGCTGCAGCGGATTGCCGCGGTTGCCCTGGCAGTAAGCGGAATCGCATTGGTGATCGGAATTTTCAGCTCAGGAGGATTTCGTCTCGACGCGATTGGAGTACTGGCAGCACTGGCGGCGGCATTCTCATTCGCCTTTTACAACATCGGCGGCCACAGCATCCTCGCCCGCTACGACCGCTGGACGGTACTGCTGTATGTTATTTTGAGCGCGTCCTTGTTTTGGCTCGTCGTGAATCCACCCTGGAAAATTGCGTCTGCACATTACTCCGAAACAGAGTGGCTGTTCTTGTTAGCATTTTCTCTGATATCAGTGCTGGCGCCATTCTCTCTCTATTTCGCAGGGTTGCAGCATCTGGAGCCGACGAGAGCGATCGTAGTGAGCTGTCTCGAGCCGGTATTCTCCATTTTGATTGCGGCGGTCGCACTGGGTGAGTTGATGCGCCCAGTGCAGACTCTGGGAATCGTGCTCGTGCTTGTAGCCATTGTCATCGTCCAATTGCCTGATCGAAAAACGCAACAGGAAATTCCCCTGGTCGAGCCTATGGAATAGCCCACTTACAGCACCAACGTAACCATTGCTCAAGGTTTTGCGCTAGGTTTTCTTCAGTGGAAGCGGGATGCTTTAAATAGACGTTCCTCCGGGGTGGAGTGTATTTATGAAGCTTTCCCGTATTTTCTGCCTGTTTGCCTTTGTGACGGGCTCAATGCTGCCTTGCTTCGCGCACCACATGGCTATCGTGGTCAATAAGGACAACAATGTTGGCGAAGTGGCGTCCGCTCATCTGGCCAAAATACTTCGCCTCGAAGTTAAGAAGTGGCACGATGGCAAGGACGTCATCCTTGTCCTGCACAAGAATTCGAGCGGAGAAATGATGACATTGGAACGCCTCAACAAGATGTCGGCTAACGAGTTGAAGTCATTTATTGCGAGTCATCAAGGCTCGATTACAACGGTAGATTCTGATGAAGATGTGCTGAAGCGAGTGCAGTCCACGGAAGGTGCGATAGGGCTCGTTGATGTCCGTTCGATTAACGATCAGGTGAATGTCGTTAGAGTCGACGGCAAACTGCCCATGGAAGACGGATATTTGCCTCACTGACTCGATCTGCTTCGGAGCCTAAGCGGAAGCCGCCGGACACCAGCCTGTCCCATCCCAGTTCTTGAATTTCGACGGCTGGCATTGGTCAAACCCGCAAACACTCGCCATGCTTTCAGAAATCTCTTCCTCGGCAAGCGCCTGCCCAATGAGTTCCTTGGCGCATCCGCCACCCTGCCCCAGCATGATACGTGCTACCACTCGCGTTGTTTCGTCGGGCGAAGCCAGCGCCCGGATCAGCTCACGTCCTGCGGTTTCCTGACCAAACTGTGCCCAAACCATCCCGTATAAAACCAGATCGTTGATATCCATAGGTCTCCGTCCTGCAGCGCGAGTTCAGTCTCATCTATAGAAGCGGGAACTTTGCCACGTGTACGTCAAATTATTGTGAAAATCACCTGACAATCGCATCAGGGATTACGCAGGGCAGCCGTCAGCTCATGGCACCAAGAGTATTGAGAAACACTGCCATACGACAGCACGAACAATCTACGTAATTCAACTTATGTGTTTTGTGTTATTTGGGATTAACTAATCAAGAGATTGTAGAAGTCGGGATGACGTTACAGCTGACAGAGAGCGGAGCTTTTGAGCGACGAGTCAATGCTCGCTTTTCATCGCTAATTGACGTTCTCCTGGCGTCATCTGATTCCACAGAACCTGCAAGTCCTGTTCGATGCGGGTGTTCTTGGGGTCTTGCCGGAGCGATCGCCCGAACCAGCGATAGGCAGTGGGCAAATCGCGGGTGGCGCAGTGCCCGGTCGCGTACATCGTTCCCAGCACGCTTTCGGCCTGGGCGTTCGAGTGCTCAGCCGCAGCCATTAAATTTGTCCGGGCGCGGGTGCAGTTCTCGGGCACACCGTTTCCGTAGAGATATTTTTCGCCCAGCGCCTCGAGATCGTCCTCTCGCGATGCCGCTGCCGTGGCACGGACTGCCTTTGTGGCCGCAGGTTTGCGCGCCGGCGGAGGCGCGCTCGGAGTTTCATCAGAATCTGAGATTTCAGCCGATTCCTTATGGGATGGGGACGACTTAGCTGATGCACTTTCTGTGGGGGATTGATTAGCCGCCGGCGGTTGCGACCCCGCCAGGGTTGTACCCGTCTTACTGGATTCCGCCGGCGGCGAAGCTGCAGCCGCATCGGCAGTGGCGGGAGTTGTAGTTTGCGCTGGTGGCGTTTGAGCAGAAGAAGCATTCCCATCTGGCTCGGGCGGAATATTAGGATTATTGGACGAAGCGCCTCCCGCAACGGTGTCCGTCGCGGCTGGCGCGGGAGGATTCGAGGCAGTCTTATCTGAGGCTGCGGGTTTGGTGGCCGCCGGAAGCGTATTCAAAAGCCGGTCGGCTACTGCTCGCAAATCTTGATGCCAGTACCAAACGGCGGCTGCCGCAGCGGCAATTAAAAGAACCAAAACCAGATTTCGTCCGCGATGACTCGGCTCATCTTCCAACAGGTAGCTGAAGCTCTTGTCCTCCGGCGCTTCCTGGCCCAAGCCCAGGAAAGAAGGCCCGCTTACTTGCCGCGAGGCTACTTCTGTTGCGGGCGTCACTGGTCGTTCTTCGTATTTAGGTGCCGCGTGCTGCGGCACGGGGATGGGAGGTGGTGGCGAAGGCGGCGCTGTAGCAACGCCCGGTATGCGCAAGGGAGCGGCGCACATTCCGCAATAGCGATGTTGCGGAAAGTTTTCATAACCGCATTTCTCGCATTTTACAAGCATGACGACTGGCATAAGGATATACCGAAGTTGGATGGCAGCCTGTTGATTTCGGTTGGACGCCCCTCAAGCCGGTCAAACTTGGGAACACTGGCTATTTTATAGTTTCTCACTAACGCCGTACTTCGCTCATCAGGGCCATGATATTACCTTCGGAGTCGCGAAATTCGGCCAGCCAGAGGTCATGATCCGGCATCCGGGCAACAATGTGTGGCTCGCCTTCTATCTTTGTGTTGCCCCCGACTAGGCGGGCGTGGGCAGCCTGAATATCGGGAACCTTGAAATACAAGATCGATGACGGGTGATCGAATTCCGGACGTTCCGGCGGCGTCAACATCAGGCGAACCCCGCCGCAATCAAAAAATGCCAGAAGTCCGGCCGTGAACAGCAACTTGAGTCCCAGGGTATCGCGGTAAAATTCAATTGCGCGGTTAGTCTCGTGCACGACGATCGCAATCTGGCCGATCACAGTGATGCCGATCCCGGACGAGGCAGCGTTGTTTGGCATAGCTCCACTCCAATCGTGAGAATATTATTTAATTAGCATAGCTAACTAATAAAATGCAAGCTGTTCATCACGCTAGAACCAAAATCAAACAGGGAAGGAAAGCCCACGCCTTCGAGGCCGCTGACCGTTTGCACTCAGCGGCCATCCATCTGCTGCGGCGCTTGCGCATGCGTGATTACGAGCTCGGTATTGGTCCGGCGCAATTATCCGCCTTATCGGTGCTCGTCTTCGCAGGTCCACAATCGCTGGCCAGCCTGGCCGAGGTTGAACAAGTCAAACCGTCGACCATGAGCCGGATCGTGAGTGGCTTGTCGCGAAGCAAACTCGTACACAGAAGAACGGACAAGCAAGATCGCCGTGCCATCGTCATTGAGCCAACGGAAAAAGGCGCGCGAATTATGCACGAAGGACGCAGACGCCGCGTGGCGGCTCTGGCTGCCGCAGTCCGACGCTTGTCCAAAGCGGAAATCGTCCGCCTCCGAGACACCGCGCAACTCATCGATGCCTTAAGCAAGGAAGTCTAGCGGCTTTCTGAAGCATCACCGTTCGTCAAGCGCAAACTTTCTCAGAATCGCGGTCCGGTTCGACCACGCACCTCCTTTTAACTGACTTTCCCATTCCAATGCATGCGAACCACCTGGCCCGCAAGGAAGTTAGTCACTGTTCTCCGACATGTGCCAATTTGGTCCGATTACCAAACGCACATGTCCTTCCGTGACCTACAAGAAATGCAGAGTGAATGCAAATAATGGCCTAGCTGCACACTACGTTGTTTTGATCGCAAGCAAGCAGCGATCAGGATCGCGATGCAGCCGCTCTTCAATCCCCCGTCCGTGCGCGAGCACGGGGCAAGAGAGGCGATCTGGTGAGATATCTCACGCCAAGGGCAATAGTCCAAGGCCTTATACTTACTTTCATACTTTCAGCTTTGTCCACCTTGGCCGCCGCGCACACGGTCCAATTGTCGTGGGATGCCAGCACCTCCCAGAACGTCATCGGATACAACGTGTTTCGCGGCGCCAACTCGGGTGGGCCCTATACCCAGATCAATTCAACTTTGGATCCCAACACCAGTTACACCGACAGTACCGTCCAAGATGGCCAAACTTATTATTACGTCGCTACCGCGGTCAACTCGGATGGTACGCAAAGCCAATATTCCAACCAGACAGAAGCGGTAATTCCCAGCGGCGGCGCGGGGTCGGAAAATGCCTTATATAGTTTTGCCGGAGGCACCGACCCCAAACTGCCCTACGCCGGCCTGGTCTTCGACAAAGCGGGCAACCTTTATGGGACCAGCGAACTGGGTGGAACCAATAATCAAGGCACAATCTTCGAGATAAGCCCCAGCGCCAACGGAACCTGGACCGAGACCGTTTTATACAACTTCACCGGCGCCTCCGATGGAGGGCAGCCCTACGGCAGCCTGGTTTTTGACACGGCTGGCAATCTTTATGGCACCACAAATTTCGGCGGCAGCTCGAATTGCAATATGGGCTGCGGAACAGTTTTTGAACTCACGCCCGGTTCCGGCCAGTGGACCGAAACCGTTCTTTATACCTTCTCCGGAGGCAGCGATGGCCGCGAGCCGTCAGCCCGACTGCGGTTAGACGCCGTCGGCAATCTTTACGGCACAACTTTGCTTGGCGGCGACATCGGCTCTGCCTGCAGTTCAGGCTGCGGCACAGTCTTCAAGCTGACGCATGGTTCCAGTGGATGGAACGAAAGCGTGCTATACGCGTTCCAAGGCGGATCGGACGGGGCCTCGCCCTACGATGGCTTGACGTTTGATCCTGCAGGAAATCTCTACGGCACAACCTACGGGGGAGGGTCTTCTGCAAGTGGCACCATTTTCAAACTGACGCAAGGTTCGAATGGATGGACTGAAACCATTCTGCACTCGTTTACTGGCGGCCATGACGGGAAATATCCGTTCGGCGACCTCATTCTTGACGCTACCGGCAACCTTTACGGCACGGCATTCCAGGGCGGCTCTGGATTTGGAGTTGTGTACGAACTTTCGTTCAGCACAAATGGCGGCTGGCATGATCGTGTGCTCCACAGCTTCTACAACACTCCCGCGGGCAATCCCGTTGCCGGACTTGTCATGGATACGGCCGGAAATCTTTATGGCACTACCATGCTTGGGGTTACCAATACGGCCTGCGGCGGCGGATGCGGCGCGCTCTTCGAGTTGACGCCTGCAGCCGGAGGCCCCTGGACCTACAAAGTAGTCCATGCCTTCGGCAGCGGCACTGACGGATATCACCCTTCGGGCGATCTGATTTTGGACTCCTCGGGCAACCTCTACGGCACAACGCAAGCAGGTGGAGAGCAGGGAGCGGGTATTGTATTTCAGATTATGGAGTAGCCTGCTAAAGTCCGCTGGAGTGGCAACTTCAGAAAAAAACAAGAGGCTCCGATTCCCCGCAGCCTTCACTTTTTCGCAGGATGGCGGATATTATTCTGCTTCTTCGTCGCGCTTTTTACCGTAGCGCAACGCCAAGCCTACTCCGATCGTCATGAATCCGATTGGAGGAATCAACAATACTACAACCCCGCGGGTGATTGCGTTTTGACCTTCTTTGTTGAGAGCGCGGGCGCTGCTATAGCACATGGCGCAGCTTTGGGCTGCGGCTGGGCCAGCCCACAGCACGAGCGTTAACGCCAACAATGCCACTCGCAGCTTCATCGCACCCCCAGGTGCACAATTCGAAAAGCGTCAGGAAAGAAAATGCACATCAGGCACAGGCACCCGACTACAGCCGTCATCATAACCCATTTCATGGCGGCGATCTCATACTTCAAATGCATGAAGTATCCAATGATCAATGCCGACTTGATGATCGAGAGAATCATCAGCGCTTCCAGCATCCGCAGCGGCTCAAAGACCCGTTTGTACGCCAGCACCACCTCGACAGCTGTGAGCAGCAGCAATACTCCCCAAACCCAGAAGTATTGGCTCTTGCTCTCATCGTGCGTTACGGCGGCTGTGTGCATTAAGTTCCTCTCTCGTTGCAAGATTTCCCGTACTGCGAGATCCTCGGGCTCGGAGACCCTCAGGATGACATCGTATTTAAATCACACCCGCGTCGACATCAAATACACCAGCGGGAAGATGAACATCCACACCAAGTCGACAAAGTGCCAGTACAGTCCTGCGATTTCCACGTCATGTGCGTCGTAATCTTTAGGTTTAAGAAACAGAATCACGGCAGCTACCACAAAGCCCGCCAGCAGTGCGTGGACTCCGTAGTGAAACACGCTGCTGGATGGAATCACCCACCACGCCGCAGCCCAGATCGCCAGCAGGATGGGTAAAAACGCTTTGCGCAGCGAAACCACGCCCAGATAAATGACGCCTATGGTTACGTGCAACATGTGCATGCCGGTTAGAGTGAAGAACGTCCCTCCAAACTGCGGCACATTTGCCGACCACGGATTCTTGAACGGCGTCATGCCTTCGTCGATGAGGTGAGTCCATTCCAACCCGTGAAGCACGATGAATGCTGTGCCGAAAAGCATGGTGAAGAGGATCCAGTTGCGGGTCCAGGCACGATCGCCGCGCCGGGCCGCGAGCACGGCCAGCACCATGGTCAACGAACTGGAGAGCAGGCATCCCGTCATGATGGTAGCGTTGGTGATGCTTTCCTTGCCGAAAGGAGTCGGCCAGTCCGGGTTCGAAATGCGCCCGTAGCTGTAGGCAAACAGCAGCGCTCCGAACGTGAGCGTGTCCGAGAGCAGGAACAGCCACATCCCGATCTTCTTGGAGTAGGTGCCAAACAGAGATGGCTCGTAAAGCCCAGCCACCCCGTGCTGCACCGCGACTTCAGACATGTATCGGTCTCCTTAAAATTAAGTTCGTGCGGCGAATGCCCGTGTCACGCAGGCGCTCTCGCCCGCGTTTTCTGCTACCGGATAAACCAAACCAGCCCGAAAATGTACAGCCACAACAAAAACATGAAGTGCCAGTACCAGGCGGTCACGTCCACCACAATGCGGCGCTCCTCAACCGGCTTGTGCAGCAAAGAAACGGCAACCGCATAGAGCAGCACCAAAATTCCTCCCGCCAAGTGAACGGCGTGAGTGGCAGTGAGTAGATAAACAAACGAACTGCTGGCACTGGTGGCGATATAAAAACCGCGATCCGCAAGCTCGCGCCAAGCCATCCACTGACCTGCAAGAAATCCCCCGCCGAGCACCACGGTGATACTCAGCCACGGGAATCCATTGTCCTCCCCCAACGAAACTCCCGGTATAGAACGAAGCGGAGCTAGTGCGGCTTGTCGTGCAATCTGCCGTCGAGCCAATTCCGCCGTGATGCTGCTAACCAGCAACAACGCCGTGTTGACCAGCAGCAGGGTAGTTGGCAGGTCGACCGGAATCCAGTCGCGCACATACTTATTCGTGCGTTCATCGAGCGTGGGCAAACCCCGGCGCACGACATACGCGCTAGTCAATGAAACGAATATCATGGTGACCGAAGTCAGCCCGATGGCCAGTCCCAGGCGCACCCGCCGCAAGCGCTGGCCATAATCCGGAGATCCATCACCTGGTCCATCCCCGCCGCCACAGTACGCAGGCGGACGCGTCCCGCCGCCACCCTGGCCCGTCTTCGGTACGTCAATCGAAACTGGAGAACTAAAAGTTACCATGACTGATAGATGCGCTGAGCGTGCGGCGCGGGCGCCCTCGCCCGCGAACTTTTCTAATGCGATGCCACCGTCGGCGGGTCCGTTTGCATGACGTAATCCCGTGGCGCGCCGGGCACGCTGTATTCGTACGGCCCATGATTCACCACCGGCGTATGCCCGCCAAAATTGTCATGCGGAGGCGGCGTCGCCGTTGTCCATTCCAACGTCGTCGCTTCCCAAGGATTGTCGCTCGCCTTAGGACCCTTAAACATGCTCCAGAACAAATTTGCCACAAAGATAAACTGCGCAGCAACGGTGATGAAGGCTGCGTAAGTCATGAACTCATTGAGCGGGATCAAGTGATGCAAATAAGTAAGCTCGGTGAATTGCGAGTAGCGCCGCGGCTGTCCGGCCATGCCCAGATAATGCATTGGCATAAAAATGCAATAGGTTCCGATCAGCGTAATCACGAAGTGAACCCGGCCCCAGGTTTCATTCATCATGCGGCCAAACATTTTCGGAAACCAATAATACGTTCCTGCGAACATGCCAAAGATCGCCGCGACTCCCATGATGAGGTGAAAATGCCCGACCACGAAAGCCGTGTCGTGCAAAGGAATATCCAACACCGGCTGGGCCAGAAACGGCCCACTCAATCCACCAGAAACGAACAGGGAAACGAAGCCGATAGCAAACAGCATCGGAGTCTGAAAACGCACGCGTCCGCCGTGAATCGTGCCTAGCCAGTTGAAGGTCTTAATCGCCGAAGGAACGCCGATAGCCATGGTCATGAGCGAAAACGCAAAAGCCGTGTACGGGCTCATGCCGCTCATAAACATGTGATGGCCCCAAACCATGAATCCCAGGAAGCCGATGGCCATAATCGCGTACACCATGGCTTTGTAACCGAAGATGGGTTTGCGCGAGAAAGTCGAGAGCAGCTGCGAAGCTACACCCATGCCTGGAAGAATTGCGATGTAAACTTCCGGATGCCCGAAGAACCAGAACAGATGTTGCCATAGCAGCGGCGAACCGCCTTTGTGGCCCATGACCTGTCCATTAACGACGACTAAAGGAATGTAAAAGCTCGTGCCTAAATTTCGGTCGAGAAGAAGCAGAATTCCAGCCGAGAGCAGTACCCCGAATGCCAGCAATCCTAGAATCGCAGTAACGAACCATGCCCAAACTGTCAGCGGCATGCGCATCATGGTCATGCCCTTGGCTCGCAGATCAAGAGTGGTCGTGATGAAATTCAGCGCGCCCATCAGCGACGCAATACAGAAGATGGCGATGCTGGTAATCCACAAATCTGCGCCCAGTTGTTCGCCCGGGCCAGAGTTTGTCAGCGCGCTCAGCGGGGCATAGCCAGTCCAACCATGGAGCGGCGCTCCGCCAGTCACGAAGAACGCGGCGAGTATAACCACGAATGCTACGAAAGTCGTCCAGAACGAAAGCATGTTCAGAACGGGGAACGCCATATCCGGCGCGCCAATTTGAATCGGCAGAAAATAATTTCCGAAGCCCCCCTGCGGCGCCGTGGTTAGCACGAAGAAAACCATGATCGTGCCGTGCATGGTCAGCAGGCTTAAATACGTCTCAGGCTTGATCTCGCCGATGATTGGCAACACAGCCGTCGGCCAGATCATGTGAAATCGCATCAGCACTGACAGAAACATTCCGACAAACACCGCCACCAGCGCGAGAAAATAGTATTGAAGCCCGATGACCTTGTGATCCAGGCTGAAAATATACTTGCGGATAAATCCCTGAGGAGCCGCGTGCGAGTGAACTGTAGCCGAAGTCGCCATTACTATTTCTCCGCCTCCCGAGTCGCCAGCCATTTATCGAAGTCTTCCTGACTCACCACGTGCAACATGCCGTGCATTTTGTAATGCCCAAGCCCGCACAGCTCGGCGCAGGCAATTTCGTATTCGCCAATTTCCGTCGGTGTGAAATGCATATGGATGATCAGCCCAGGAACGGCGTCCTGTTTGAAGCGCATCTGCGGAACGAAGAAACTGTGAATGACGTCAACCGCGCGCTCGGTAAGATCGATCTCCCGGTTCACCGGAACATACATTGTCCCCGTAACCACATCGTCTTTCGAAGCCGGATCCGACGTGTCTAAGCCAATCGCAGCTTCGTTTCCCGCCGATGGGTCCATGAGCTTGGGATCGGTGCGGCCGTATTTTCCATCCGCGCCGGGATAGCGAAAGTACCAGGCAAACTGCATTCCGGTCACTTCTACAGGAACCGAACCCGCCTGCGCCGGAGCAAAGCGCTCGGCCGCCCAGATCGGACTGCCCATCAGGTTCAACCCGATAAAGAGTATTGCCGTCAGGGCCGTCCAAACCGCTTCCATCGTGGTATTGCCGTGGGTGTATGTGACCTTGGACGCGGTGCCGCGATCACGGTACTGCCACACAAAAAGCCCCAGCGCGCCCTGCGCAGCCACAAAAACAATTCCCATGAGCAAGTAAGTTACGGCGAACTGATGATCTATGCCCGCCGTCGCCAACGATGCGCCGTGCGGAAGCCACCAGGTTTTTGCCGCGAAGAAGTAAGTGCTAACCAGAGTGATCAGCCAGATAATTCCAAGCAGAGCGAGGCCCATCTACGAGATCTCCAAGGAACGTGGTTTGTGCGGTGTCATAGTTCGTTAAAAAAACTAGAAGCTGCGTTTGGCCCCGAAGTTTATCACAGCGATGTGTGATACGCGCAACACCTTGTTGTGAGGAACCGAATCAGGAACGGCGGAAGAATTCAGTGCTGAAATTTTTTAGCAGGTTTCCTTTGTGTACCTCAGTGTCCTTCGTGGTTTAATGATTTTGACTCTAATGCGCAAAAAATCGACCGGCCAAGGCCACGATACCCCATACCTCCGTCTGCAGAAGAACAATTGTTTCGGCTGTGGCAAGAACAATCCTCAAGGCATGCACCTAAACTTCGCGTATGACGAAAAGCAAAACGGATTCGCCTGCCGCTTCCGTTTGAGCAAACGCTACACCGGACCGCCGGGCCACGCCCACGGAGGAATAATTGCGACTATCCTCGACGAAGCCATGGGCAAGGTAAACAAGTTGCGACACGTAATTGCGCTGACGTCACAGATCACCGTGGACTACCTGAAGCCTGTTCCGCTGAACAAACTGCTGCGCGTGGAATCCCGCGAAGTAAGGGTTCGAGGGCGCCGCCACATTAATATGGCGGAGATACTGAATTCCAAAAATGAAGTCCTGGCTCGCAGCCGCGGTTTGTTCATCGCCATCGACCCGCAAAAAATGTTCGCCAAATTCGTAGAAAGATAGTCAAATCAAATAAATGGAGGACGGGCGTCTCACCGGTCCCCTATACTTAGAGTGTGGGCGCGGGCGTCCACGCCCGTGCGGCTGATCGGTGGGTCCCGAGCCGCAAACGAAAAGAGGAAACTATGTCGCAAAACAACGGAAGATCGACCAGTCTGCGCCTGAAAACGGGCTTGGCGGAAATGCTGAAGGGCGGCGTCATCATGGACGTCACCAACGCCGAACAGGCGACTATCGCCGAACAGGCCGGAGCCGTCGCGGTCATGGCGCTCGAGCGCGTGCCCGCGCAAATCCGCGCCGAAGGCGGCGTAGCCCGCATGGCTTCGCCTAAAAAGATTCGCGAAATCATGGACGCAGTGTCGATCCCGGTGATGGCAAAGTGCCGCATCGGACATTTTGCTGAAGCGCAAATCCTCCAAGAACTCGGCGTCGACTACATTGACGAATCCGAAGTGCTCACCCCCGCCGACGAAGCCCACCACGTCGACAAACATGCATTCACCGTTCCCTTCGTCTGTGGTGCACGCAACTTGGGGGAAGCCTTGCGTCGCATCGCCGAAGGCGCGGCCATGATTCGCACCAAAGGCGAGGCCGGCACCGGAGACGTCGTTCACGCCGTGAAGCACATGCGCCAGATCGTGCAAGAGATAAAGATTCTCACCGTGCTCAGCGAAGAAGAACTCTACGCCAAAGCCAAAGAGCATCAAGCCCCGTATGAACTGGTGAGAATCGTAGCCAAAGAAGGGAAGCTGCCCGTCCCCAATTTCTCCGCCGGAGGCATCGCCACCCCCGCCGACGCCTCGCTGGTAATGCAACTAGGCGCCGAGTCGGTATTCGTAGGCTCCGGCATCTTCATGCAAGACTCGACGACGTTCGCCAATCCGCAAGAAGCAGAAAAGCGCGCCAAGGCAATCGTGCAAGCCGCAACGCATTACAACGACCCTAAAGTGTTACTTGAAGTCAGCGAAGATCTGGTTGGTGCGATGAAGGGCCTGGCGATCGCCGCGCTGGACGAAGCCCACATGCTGCAAACCAGAGGTTGGTAGGCATTTTCATGGGCGATGACCAAAGTATCGTTGTTATTCCTGCGGACTCCGCCGACATTGCTAGATTGGAGCTGGCAACGGAGCTGGAACGAGTGCTGCAACTCGGGGTTACGCCGATTGTGGAGACGATTACAGGGCTATTTGCTTCCGGAAAATGGGGAGCGGCAGCGGCCGGAGGCCGAATCGTGCAGGGAGCTCTCAAATTCAAGCTTTTTCAGCAAGTGTCTAAGGAAATTCAGGACTTGCGCGCAAGAGGCAAGATTGCTGATGATTTTGCTGAGAAGAAGTACGCCTTCAATTCCTGGAAAGAACTCTTCACAGTCATCGACGAAGAAACCCCCGACGAAGATAGACTGGAAGCGCTCAAGGCGATGTTCTACGCCGTGAATAAGATTAACGCTGCCGACGGCGAGAGGATCGCGAGCTATCAGCTCTTTCAGATTGCAAAAAGATTGACGTCGGGCCAGTTGCTGCTCTTGAAGGCAGCGCACGAACGAGTGAAAGACTGGGATTTCAAGCCGGATCCTAACCTTGGGGCTCGGGGCTGGCTAGAGGCTGCCTCCCGGCGACTGGGCCATCAAATCGTAGGCTTAGTCGAACAGGACGAACGTGTCCTTATACAAAACGGACTCCTGACGAGTCGGTTCCTGAGTGACGACAGCGGAATCAACGACGGAAATGGACGGTTGACACCCTTAGCCTTCATGTTCATCGAGAAGATCAAGGCCTATCACATTGATCTATCCGAATCTGAGCAGCGAGCCGCGTCGTGACGGTCAACGGGTGGCCGTGTTCCGTGCGACTCGTGCCGGGTGGCCCATCCGTGTCGCGTTCTATGCGACAGGGTCGGGCCTTTGACCTCGCGGGCGCCGACATTCGTGCTGTGTAAGCCAACCGCTTGCGCGCCCGGAGTAAAATGACGTCATGGCTCCTGAAGTGTCCGACATCCTAAAGAAGGCCTTGGCGCTGCCTCCAGAGGCTCGTGCCGCGCTCGCGGGATCGATTCTCGAGAGCCTCAACGAACACCCACCAGATCCAGGGATCCAGACAGCTTGGTCCGAAGAGATCAAGCGCCGCATCGACGAAGTTGATTCCGGCAAGGTCCAACTTATTCCTCATGAAGAAGTCCGGCGCCGCCTGATGGCGCGGCTGTCCGATGCTAGTAAGTAAGCCATACGACTTCCATCCTGAAGCATGGCGGGAGCTAGAGTCCGCGGACAACTGGTACCGCCACGAAACCCCGAAATAAGCATCAGATTCCTGGCTGCGGTTTGACGAAGCCTCGAAGATATCGCCCGTTGGCCGCACACCTGGCCGACACTTCGATGCCCTGTCGTCCCATTCTGGAACAATAGCTACCTTCGAGGAGTTGTCGCACTCCACCAGGTTGCGGATACTGGGCAACAGTGGACAGCGTTTGGAGGATGTTGCCAGTGGGTACTGGACGCCGTCTATCAAACGGTCGAGTGGCCTCGTCAGCCATTACGGTTCGACTCCGTCGTCCTCCTACGACCTCTCGACCTCGTTCTGCTATACTGAGACTGATAGACGGCGTACCAACTGGCATTGCTAAGCCCCGGATGACTTCCGGGGCTTTTGAGTTTCGTCAGTGAGATGCGGGTTCGAATCCCGCCGGGTCCATTCTCCCCGTTGTGGTGGAGAAATTCATTGAGGAGAGAAGGCAGAGATAATCTCCTCAAGTAACTTGACAGCGACGCTTGCCTGACCAGATACTAAAACTGGACAGAGCGCTTGCACCGCGGTATTTTCTGATGGCCCCGGGTCGCCGGGGCCATTGTCATTCTAGCGTAGTCGTGTACGGCGGGTGGCCCTGCTGAACCCACATCCCAACTCCTTAGGGTGCCCCGCTCAAGCTCTGCTTGGGCGGGGACTTTCCAGCAGGCGCGTTGCGCTTCAGCCCACTAAATGACTATAATGACCATAATGACCTTCTGAGCTAGGGAGAGCGCAAATGAGCACGCAAACCTGGACCGTGGCCGAAGCCAAGGCCAAATTTAGTGAAATCATCGAGCGAGCCACGTCCGAGGGGCCGCAGACCATTACTCGAAATGGCCGTACTGCGGCCGTAGTTGTCGGGGCGGAGGAATGGCAACGAAAGACACAGCGCGTGGGCAGCCTCGCCGAATTCTTTGCAGCGTCTCCGCTACGGGGATCGGGCCTGAATATCCGTCGACTCAAAGAGCGGCCTCGGAAAGTTAATCTATGAGCTTTCTGCTGGACACGAATGCGGTTTCGGAGTGGACCAAGCCGCGACCCAATCCCGGTCTCATCGGATGGATGGAATCCACCGATGAGGATCGGGTTTTCATAAGTGTCATCACCCTGGCAGAGCTTCGCTACGGCGTGGAGCGCCTGCCGGCGGGAGCGCGTCGCCGTCGGCTGGAGGCGTGGCTAGGGCACGAATTGCCGCTGAGATTTGAGGGCAGAATATTGCCGGTCGACGCCAACATTGCAGAAGCCTGGGGCAAAGCGGTTTCACGTAGCGATGCAGCGGGGCGGCCAATAGGCGCAATGGACGCATTTCTTGCAGCGACAGCGGAGTTTCATCACCTGACTCTGGTGACCCGCGATGTTTCGGATTTTTAACTGCTCAAAGCGGTGCTAAATCCCTGGACCTAGACAATGTGCCAGGGGCCCGGGCATTGGGCACCGCTGCGAAGTGCATCCTGCCACCGTCCGCTACAATCCAATCAACGCATGACAGCTAATGGTTCGAGGCAGCCGCAAGCATGAAAATCGGAGTTCTGGCCCTGCAGGGCGATTTCGATGCGCACCGCAAACGGCTCGAAGAGCTGGGCGCTGAAGTTGTCTTGGTAAAAAAGCCGGAGCAACTCGACGAGATCGACGGCCTCGTAATTCCCGGCGGAGAATCAGGCACGTTTCTAAAATTGCTGGGCGAAGCAGGATTCGAGAAGCTGAAGCAGTTCGTGCATCGCAAGCCAACGTTCGGAACTTGCGCGGGCGCGATTCTGTTAGCCAACGAAGTAAAAAACCCCAAGCAATCGGGACTTGGCGCCCTCGACATCAGCATTCGCCGCAATGCCTACGGCCGCCAAATCGACAGCTCCATCCGCGAAGGACGATTTGGCGATTCACTGATTGAAATGGTTTTCATCCGCGCACCCAAAATCGAACGCGTTGGCCCGGACGTAAAAGTCATCGCCACCGAAGGCGACGATCCGGTCGCCGTCCGCCAGGGAAAAGTTATGGCCGCAACTTTCCATCCAGAACTCAGCGAAGACACTCGCGTGCATCAGGCCTTCCTCGATTTGATAACCAAGCGTAACGTGTAGGGCGGACACTCCTGTCCGCAGCGATCGATGTTACTCCAGGATATTTAAATCCGCGGTTCTTGTGATTTATTGCTCTTGCCCGCGGGGGTAATGTGAAATGTAGACTTCAAAGTTATTTCAGATTGTCGCTGCGATACAACTGTCCCAACTGCGTGCCGTAGTGATAGGCCATCCAGCGGCCGTCTGGAGTGATGGCGATCGGAGTGATCATTGGGTTAAGCCCTACCTGATCCTTGGGTTTAATTATTTGCCACAATTCCCGCTGGCCGGAATTCAGATCAATGTTATTGATCGCAAGTCCGTCGGGGGTGGGAGTCTGGGTGAAGACATGTTTAGAATCGGATGTCCAGGCAATGGGGAACTCATCGCTTTGCAGGCGGGGAATCGGGCGATTGCTGGCTGTGCCGATTGGTCGGACCATCCATCTTCCTTGGTCGTGCAAGAAAAAGCTTTGTCCGTCTGGCGCAACCCGGATGTCTGAATTTCCATCGCATGGCCCCACCAGTTTTGGTACCGAACCGTTCCGGTCAGTGATGTAAAAACTCTCGCTCTGGCCCGAATGCCCGGCCAAGAGCAAAATCCGTTGTCCATCCGGGAACCATGTTGCCCAAAGCGGCTGAAAGCCGTCCCAGTGCAGCGCCGTAGGTTGGCCGGGGCCTACGGGCACAATCTGTACTTGTGCTGCTGGATCGCCCGGAAGAAGAATCAAAGCCCATTTGCCGTCAGCGCTCAAGTCGGTAGCAAAACCGCCACCTCCAATTCGGACGGCGGGAGAACCATCCGTTTTTCGCACGTAGACCCCATATTGATTGCCTGCCTCGCCTGATTGATCGGTGAACAATACCTCTCCCCCGTCCGCTGACAAGCTGGGGCCATAAGGGCTATCGAGCCAACTCAGATCGCGCTCTTCGCTGGAGGATGGGCTCGCGCTATGCTCTGCGAGTGCCATCTTCACCTGGTGTTCTTCGGTTGAAACCAGGGAGCGACCTGATGAAGTGATGTCGTGAATGCGTGTCGGGGAAGTACCGCAGTTAACTGTGCGCTGTTTGCCCGAAAGACTCATCGCGCGAATGCAATATTGTTCGCCGGCTTCGGCGGCAGAAAACCAGACCTCTTTCCCAGAGGGCGCCCAAGCCATGCCCTCCAATGACTCCCATCCGGGAGAGACGGCGCGAACTTTTCCTGAACGATCGATCAGCAGCACGTCGCCACGATCATCCACGTTGGGTGGGTGGCGAAAAATCGCGATCTGCTTTCCGTCGGGAGAGAGTCTAAGATCGCTGAGCCAGTTGCCGCCTTGGAGCAGCACGTTTCCAACTGGGTACTGCAAACGCCACTGTTTTTGATCACGGTCGATTATGGCGAGTTCGCTGCCGTCGGGAGACCAGTCTGCATCGCCGACGTGTTCCAGCAGTTCACGAGGCGCGCCGCCGCCCAGAGGCACGGTTGCCAGCGTGCCGACCCACTGGAAATGCGCAAAATATCGCGGATGGACCAGCACGGCCAACTGGCCTTGCGGCGAAATGGAGAGCAGAGAAGCTCCGTGCAGGCCGAGCGGGCTAGACTCCGGATATTCGTTGCGAATGATATAGGTGTCGAGATCTCCGCCATTTAGCTTTGCGCTGTAGATAACAGTCTTTCCATCCGCAACCATGCGGGCGCGAATCACCTCGCCGCGATGGAAGGACACTCTTTTGAACTCGGGCGGCGGCAGCGGTTTCGGACGCAATAACCAAACAATCGCTGCTCCCAGCACGAGACTGAGAACAGAAATCGCGGCGGCCGTGATCCAACTTGGACGCGCGGCCCGCTCTTTGATGTCGGCGATTGCCACGTTCGGCGCGGATTTCGATGACGTTCCGGTCAGGGCTTCCAGGGCGAAGGCGAGATCCTTGGCGGATTGGAAGCGTTGCTCGGGTTGTTTCTCCAGGCAGCGGCGGACAATGCGTTCCATCCCCGGCGAAACGGGATGGTCCATCTCGCTGAATTCTGGCGGATCGTCTTTCAGGATTGCCGTCATGGTTTCCGCCGCGGTATCGCGTCGGAAAGCGCGTTGTCCCGAAATCATTTCGTACAGCATGGCGCCGAAAGCAAAAATGTCGGTGCGCGAATCGACAGCCGCGCCGCGCACCTGCTCAGGAGCCATATAGCCGACGGTACCCATTACTACGCCAGGTTCGGTTGGCGAACTGGCGAAGGTAACGCCTTCGGATAGCGCTGCTGTTCCCACGCTAGGCGCAACTTTGGCGAGGCCGAAATCCAGAATCTTTATCCGGCCGTCCTTGGTGATGAATACGTTGTCCGGTTTGAGATCGCGATGAACGATATTTTTATCGTGAGCCGCCGCCAATCCTCGCGCGATCTGCGCCGCGTAATCGGATGCTTTGCGTTGCGTCAGTGGGCCGCGATCGAGTTCGGCGTGTAAGCTGGAGCCCTCCAAAAGTTCGGAGACGATGTACGGTGCACCTTCGTGCTCGCCAATATCGTGAATGGCGAGAATGTTGGGATGGTTAAGCGCCGCTACTGCACGCGCCTCCTGCTCGAAACGCCGTAAGCGGTCGAAATCCCGCGCAAAGGATTCGGGGAGAACTTTTAGCGCAACCTCACGCCCTAAGCGGGTATCGCGCGCCCGGTAAACTTCGCCCATGCCGCCGGCACCCAGCGGAGAAAGAATCTCGTAAGGACCAAGTCTAGTACCGGAAGTCAGAGACATTTGTGCGTGCAATTATAGCCTGCACATCCTGTCATATCGAGCGGAGCATCAGGTTCACGAAGCGAAATCCCCACCCACCTGTCATCCCGAGCCAGACAAAAAAGGTGAGCGGCCCACGTGCGGGCGCGCTCACCCAAACGCGATATGCGTATTAAAGAGGAGGAGTGTACTGTACCGGTCCGCCGTTGCCATTGCCTCCGCCGTTAATTTGATCAAACATCAGGGCTGCGCCAATCTGTTCGACATAGATGTACCAGGTCTGCCCCGCGGGTGGTGGGTAGGTTGCATTGCTTAAGTTAAACGAGCACTCGGTCAAGCCCGACGTGCAGTACGTCTTTGGCGCGATATTGTCCTGCGATAGCGTCAGGTCGCCAGCGCCTGAGCCATACCAGATGCGGAAATGATCCACGGTGTCGTTTCCGACATAGGAGGACTGGCCCGAGACTGCGGCAGATGACCATTTAACTGTCGTACTGCTGATCGTCGGACTCGGCACTCGCCAGCAGTTATCCACGCCATTTTCTATGTTCGTCCCCTCCCCGTAATCATTCCAGGTGGCAGCCAGTACCCAGGGCAATTGCTTCGAACTGCTGTAGCCCGCGGTACTGATCGCCTGCCCGAGAAAATCGAAAAGCTGTCCACACTGCCGCGCCAGCATATTGTGGTTGTAGTTGTTGTTGCTGCCGTCGAAACCGACGTAGAAACTGCCCATCTGAATTCCACTATTCTCTTGGGCCAATGTGTAATACGAACTGATGTAGTCGTAGGACTCGCATTCGCCAGTGGAATCGTTATATCCCGGCCATGCCCAGCAAAACTGGCTGCCCGGATAGCTATTGTTGTACGTGAGCGGCTGCGGCCAGATGTAGGTTCCATCAACCTCGCCAAAGCTGCCCGTCCACTCCTGCACGACTTTGTATGGAGTCGCATATTTCGCCATATAGGACTTGAGAGTCGGCCAAACACCGCCAGTGCCAGTCCAAGTCACGTTGGGGAAGTCGCTCTCAGTGAGGAAAGTCAAAGTCATCGGATACCCGCTGACCGGATCTTTTGAATAGTACGTTTGTCGTCCCCAATTGTGGTCGATATAGTCGTAGGCCGCCTCCAGGGCCGTAATCACGCAGGCGGTTGTGGCGGTCGCTGCCGGACATCCCGGCGAGGCTCCGCTATAGGACGTGGCCGTCATTCCCGATTGGATTAGCCCCTTATCGATCATAATCATCAGGTAAAGGTAACCCGCGGCTCGCCCTGCCAAGTCAGCCGCTTCAGTGACTACCGTTTGGTTCAAGAAGGTCTGCGGCGAGCCGTTATTGCAACCGCTCCCGTTACAATTTCCGTACCAATCGGGACTCACATCGGTGAATCCCACGGTGTGCATGGTCGTGTGTTGCTTGGCGACCGTCGCTGCAACATTTTCGCTGTAGCCTGTGCAGGGATGCAGGGAAATGGTTGTGTTGCCGCCAGCTCCGTAGTAAGCGCAGTCGGGGTAAGAGCTACCTTCCGGTCCAAACCACGGCTGGTAAGCAGAAATGATCCGCGTAGTCGCTCCCGAGTACAGATAACTCGCCTTGATGGTCTTTGATGAAACGTGACCGAACGGATTGAGTATCTGGGTTTGCGCATTCGTATTCGCGCTGGCTGTCGTCAATTGGGAAACCTGAGAAACGGTACAGTACGACGGATCAGCAGTTCCAGACCCGTTATATTTGCTCGATGAGCAGGCAGAGGTGTTATTGGCGGTTTCGGCAGTCAGCGTCGTTTTAGTTTGTGCGTAAGCTCCAACGGAGAATGCTACACAAACCAGGGAAACAAAAACTTTGTGGTTCACTCTGGTAATCCTCGCTTTCTTGGCGAGTGGCGGACGTGAGATGCGGCACTTCGATGCGAGTTGGCTGACTAAAAATCGCGCGGTGGAAATTTCGGTTTTCGTAAATTCAAGAAATCTTCCCGGAAGTTGCAGCACGTGCAATTCACGGAAAATTAATAAACTGCCAGCTCGAGAAACAAACTGTCATCAATAGAGGAGCATCAGGTTCGCGAAGCGAATCTGATGCGGAGTCGAGGGACCTTGTGTGTTGTGCGCGCAGGGTGTGGCGTGCGTTTTAATGAAATCCGGGTTAAAGCGGTAACGCAGGTTCCCTCACTTTCGCGAGGGATTGGCAGGGTTTGTTACTTCTGTAATTACCTGCGCCGGCAGAATATTGCAGAAACCACGCCAGCAGTGGCTTAAGATTAAGCGAAAAGGCGGACATCTTATGCAGAACAGATTCGTTGCAATTCTCGCTTTGGTCCTGCTAGCCAGCGCAACCTGTGCACAATCCCAGAACAACTCGTCATCGGCCCGACAGAGCATGCCGGGCATGGATATGTCTGGCATGAAAAACATGCCGACGGTTGCTGACAAGGACGCGGGCACCGACGCCGACAGCGAAACCAGTACTCACGTGATGAACTCCATGGAAGGGCACATGGACATGAGCCCGCACATGAAAATGACGGCGCTGCGCCAGTCCAAGCCCGGCGACTCCGAGCGCGCCCAGCAAGTGGTTGAAATCGCGCGCAAGACTTCGGGAAAGTATGTCGACTACCATGCCGCGCTGGCCGACGGATATCAAATCTTTCATGCTGAAATTCCGCAGAAGATGTATCACTTCACCAACTACGGTTACGCGATGGAAGCGGCCTTCCAATTCAATCCCGAGCATCCGACTTCATTGCTCTACGAAAAGCACGGCGATGATTACAAACTGATTGGCGTCATGTATACCGCGCCCAAGCGGCTAGGAGAAGAGCAACTTGACCAGCGCATTCCGCTAAGCGTCGCGCAGTGGCACGAGCACGTGAATTTCTGCGCGCCACCAGCCGGAAGAAAGAGGGAAGTGATGTTGCCGCATCCGCAGTTCGGTCTGCGCGGTTCAATCACGACACAGGAAGCTTGCGACGCCGCCGGAGGAACATTCCATCCAGTGATCTTCAATTGGATGGTGCACGTTTATCCCTTCGAGAAAGATCAGGCCAGCATCTGGTCAGTAGAGCGCCAACACGGCGACGCCGACTAAATACATTATTCTCGTGTCATCCTAAGCGCCCGCCCTGGCCCTCTTGCTA
>Ga0182015_10001114_pt1 | contig 36675 bp, 35 predicted proteins | sample 712P3MmetaG_FD_120478 | JGI IMG/M metagenome (GOLD analysis project Ga0182015, IMG submission 120478) | Permafrost microbial communities from Stordalen Mire, Sweden - 712P3M metaG | ecosystem: Environmental > Terrestrial > Soil > Wetlands > Permafrost | place: Sweden: Stordalen | collected...
AAACCTCCACCTCCATGGCCGCCTCCCCGCCTCCCCCCACCCGCCCGTGATTCGAACCTTCGCCCCATGCTTTCCAGTGCCGCAGACGCTGATTTGCGTTCGGGGTTTTGGAAATGGAAAAACGCCACTTCACCAATCTCTAAGGAATAAGCAAACTGAAAAGGCAATTTAGCTAGTGCCGTGACAGCGCAGATTCCTTATATTGAGCACTCCAGGTATCGGCCACACCCTGAAGGCGAAGGAATCAGTGTGGAATTTAGATTAATTTACCGTGGGCCTCTGCCTGCTCAAAGCGCTGGAACCGGGGGGTCTAGATTCCGAGAGAAGCATCACATCCGAAGGTACTTTCACCTTCAACTGCTGGAGCTCTGTAGTAGGCAACATATGCTCCAAAACTTAACCGTGAAATTCCCTGATGTTCACGGGAATCTTCGGAGCAGGGCAGAGCTAAGTTCCGACTGCTATCAGCTGTCCGGGTTTAAGTTTTTCCCCTTGTTTAGTAAGAGTCGTGGCGTAGGCGTGGCATTAGATATTCTGTTTTTGTCTCGAGACCAAAGAGGGCAGTTGGTTTCGTCCGGCGGTGACATCGATAATCGCATCAAAGTTCTTTTTGATGGTCTTAGAGTCCCCAAATATGACAGTGAACTAAAGAATTTAGCTCCAGAGGAAGGGGAGAATCCTCTTTTTTGTTTGCTTGAAGATGACGATAGCCTGATCACTTCTATAAAAATCACTACCGACAGACTGCTAACCCCGATCGCAGACGAAGAAGCAATACATGATGTGCACTTAATTGTTCATGTTGAGGGCAAACTAGAGGAAGTCAATTCTGTATTTTCAAGAAGTTAAGGATCCATCAATTCTGAGAGTGCAGCTATTAACCTGCGAACTTCTTCAGCCGCCGAAATCCTAATTACCGTGAACGAAACGGATCCCAGCCCCCAGCCCGCAATGCCGTCCTCCGCCCCTCCAAATCCACAACCATCACCTCACGCCTCCGCGTAACCTCGCCAATCCTCGTGATCGCAACTCCACGCAACGACCGCGGCACCCTCGATGCATCTTTCGTCGCTACCGTAAACAACAACTCGTAATCATCCCCACCATGCAAAGCCAACTCCACCGCGTCCACGCCACCGGCAGCCGAAACCGTCACCGCCGGCAACGCCGCCGCCTCCACGATCGCCCCAACTCCGCTCGCCTCACACATCCGCGTTAAATCGCTCGACAGCCCATCCGACAGATCCATCATTGCTGTCGCCACTCGCTTCTCACCCAGCCATCTCCCCAACTCCACCCGCGGCTCCGGATACAAATGCTTCCGCACTCGCGCGTCCCGCAAACTCACGCGCTTCCGGCCAGTCAACAACCGCAACCCCAACTCCGCTTCCCCCAACCGCCCGCTGATATACAGGCCGTCCCCAACCCGCGTCCCCGACCGCCGCAGTCCCCGACCACTCCTCACCTCGCCAACGACCGTCACGTTAATCAAAATCTCGCGCCGCTCCGTCGTATCTCCTCCCGCCAGCACACATCCAAACCGCCTCGCCGCCCGCCGCAGCCCCGCCAGAAACTCATCCAGCCACGCCCCCGCCAAATCCTTCGGCAACGCCAGACTCAGCAGAAAACACCGCGGCACCCCGCCCATGGCCGCCACATCGCTTACCGCCCGCGCCAGGCATTTCCAGCCCACCGCGTCGGCCGGATGTTTGTCCCGCAAAAAGTGCGTGCCCTCCAGAAACCAGTCACACGTCAAAACCGTCTCGTAGCCCCGCCCAGGCCGCACCAGCGCCGCATCATCGCCCATGCCCAGCGAAACAAATCGGGCGTCACCGCGCGCCCTGTCGCCGCCCGCGAACGAGCGCTTAATCCGCTCCAGCAACCCTTCTTCGCTAACCCGGCCGCGTTTTCCCAAATTGGACTCCAAAAAACTGACCCTGTTCACCAGATTTACACTTCATTTGGCTCAAACCTGCACCACTGTACATCGGGCAGTTTTTACCCACCTGTTCCACGAACATGTAAATACAGGATTGACTCTAACACCCCCTCGACCCTAGTATGCCGAGCGATGCAAACCCAGCCCGCCGCTCGGATTTGCTACACTTAAATACGCTGGTGGCGGGAATTGCCAATCGTTTTGCGCCAGCTAGGCCTGAGGGGCCTCTAGCAATGTCCGGTAAGAATTACACATTTTATATCGCTTCCGCTCCTGGCCAGATGCGCAAGCTGATCGTCCCTGCCCACGTGCTGCACGGTCTCGCAGCCTTGGCGCTGATCGGGGCCATCACCGTTACCGCGGCCATCGGTTCCTATTCCCGTATGCTTTGGAAGGTCGGTAATTACAACGCCCTTCGCCACGACCAGGAAACTCTCAAGAAGCAATATCAGCAGTTGCAAGGCACCGTCGTCGACACCAATCAGCGCCTCGATTCCCTCCAGTCCCTAGCCACTGAAGTGGCCATGACCTACGGCGTGCTGCGCTACCATCCCGCCGCCTTCGACGATCCCGATAGCCCCGCCGATGCCCAGAACGCCTTCGATCGTTCCGTCGAGCAATACACCTTTTTGAAGCGCAACGCCGCCGTCATTGCTGTCTCCAACACCGGCATGCGCCTGATGCCCGCTATGAACTTCGCGGATTCCAGCTATACGCCTTCCATCTGGCCGGTTCTTGGACACATCACCGACAGTTTCGGTGAACGCCTCGATCCCTTCAGCGGAGAAGGCGCGTTTCACACCGGCGTGGACGTCGCCTCCGACTATGGCGCGCCCGTACACGCCACCGCCGACGGCGTCATTACCATCGCCGAAACCCACTCCGGCTACGGCCGCGTCGTCATCATCGATCACGGCTTCGGTATCACCACCTGGTACGCGCACCTCTCCGCTTTCTCCGCCGTTCCTGGCGCCCGCGTAAAGCGCGGGGAAGTCGTTGGCTACACCGGTATCAGCGGCCGCTCCACCGGCCCCCACGTCCATTACGAAGTCCGCATGAACAACGCCCCGGTTAACCCCTGGCGCTACATGCGCAGTACCCCCGCCGGCGACTAACCCTTATCTTCCTCGTTTCAACTAAACCTTACTGATTGACTCGAGCGCGAACGTTCCGCCGTCTCCGCTTGCTCTCTCTTTAGGACGCGGGGGCTTCAGCCCCCGCGTGCCAGCGGCCCCAATACCGGAGCCTAGCCCCTGAAGCCGCTAAGCCCACACGACGCAACCGCTTACCGTCTCTGCTCCTTCTGTCGCACCAAACGCCAATATCCCGCTTGCCTCCGCTTTGTGGATTGACTCGGACGAGCGGGGGCTGACGAAACCAAGCCCACCAAACGCGCCCGCCAAACGCGCCCGTAAACCACACGTTCCACCATCGGAGAAATGTTAGACCTTGCTTCCGCTTTCAGAAGGCGCTGGCTTCGCGAAGGAGCGAAGAGAGATTTCTCTACCCCAAGAGCGTTTTCCGCGGATCTGGGTGCCGACCCCGGACGAGCGCGATGCGCGGCGTTGTTCGCGGGGGCTGACCTCACCAAACCGCCCAGACCTGTCATCCCGACCGAAGCAGGCCGACGCATTTTCCCCTCGTTCGCTTCTGCGAACGAGTCGGCCTGCGCAGCGGAGGGATCTCTCTTCGATCCATCGCGTAGCCAAGCCATGCCTAACTCAAACTTCGACCGACACCACCTTGCCGCGTTGCCGATCAATCGCACTCCGACTACTATGCATAACGTTACGTACAACCCGACCCGACCATCCCTCTGCTAAAAACCCAGTTCATTCCCATAACGCACTCCTCATTCGAACGATGCACACATTCGAGCAACAAACCCATTTGATTCACCAACCGGTCCTGACTCATTCGAACGAACGCAAACTGTTTCACGTGAAACATACTTTTCGCCCCACAACTCCTCAAAATGCTGTTTCACGTGAAACATATATCTAATCAGCTTGCGATTACCTTCCAGTTTCAACGCGCCTACGGCGGCACCACGCTTTTTTCCATTTGCATCGCCCCAGCCTTCCTGCTCCGATTCCAGCGCGCATCTTCCGCGTTCCGTCCCGCCACCGTCGCCGTAGTTGCCGCTGCAAACTGTACGCTCACCCGCCACCGCATTCGCGGCATACCCGATCCACTGCGGCTTCGAGGCGCTGTTCTCCACCTCGCTGATGGTTTCTGCCAGCGATCCGGTTACGTCCCGCGTTTCAAATTTTGCATTCTCTGCGCGCGGCGCGCTTTCCTTCGCCGAATCGTCTTGCCGCGCCGCAGCCCCCGCTCCATTCGCCGCCCCGCTCGCTGCAACTCGTGCCCCAAAAAATCAACATCACCGCCAGTTGCCAACCCCTCTGCTTTGTTTTCATCGCCCTCACCTATTTCTGCAAAATCTCCATCAGATAGTCCGAGCCTTCCTTGGAATGCATCAACGCCAGCTTCTGTACCGCGACTTTCTTGAGTCCCGCATCTTTCTCCGTCCTGGCAATCGCCACGATGGCGCTCGCATTTCCCTGCAGAAAAAATGCGTTCAGTACTTCTTCGCGAATGCCGCGATCCGTTTCCTTGGCGTAAATTTCTTGCAGCGCTTTGGCAGAGTCATCCGAATGAATCAACCCCAGGTCGCGCACTGCCGTCCGTCGCGCTTCGGGATCTTTTTCGTTTCGCGCCGCATCCGCTATTTTGTTGGCGTCACCCGCCAGGAAAAATGCTTTCAGCAACGCCATTTTGATCTCCGGCGAAGTTTCCGATCCATACAATTGCGCCAATTCCTGTTCTCCGTGAACCAGTCCGAGTTGTTGAATGGCCTCCGCTCGCAGCACCGGGTCCTTTTCATTCTTCGCGGCAGCAAATAAACGCTCTTTGTCGCCGCCAATCATGTAGCTCCGCAGGATGGCAGTCTTCAGCGAAGCGTCCGTGCTCGATGCATAAATTTCCGCCATGGTCTTGCGCGCTTCCGGGCCGCCAAATATTCCCAGATATTGAACTGCTTTTCGTTGCAGATCGGGATTGCTTTGCCCGTGCGCAATGCGGCCGATGATTTCGCGGCTTTGCGGCGAGCCGCTTTGCGCCAGCACAAACAACGCTTTTGATTTTTCCTTCGGCGATGCCGGCCCTTGCAGAACTTTCTCCAGCAGCGGCATGGCGCGTTCCGGATCGCTGTTCATCAAACTTTGAATGGCCAGAATTTTCAGTTCATCGTCGCTCTCGGCTTCCGGGCGCGGAGGCTGCCCCGCATCCTGGTGTACCCGGATTTCCAGCGCGCTGGCATCCTTCAGCCAGTGGCTTTCGGGAAAGCGCTGTTTCAAATCCGCCAGCGCCTGCAACGCTGCGGGCCGCTGTCCCAGGCGGTCTTCGGCGTACGCTTGCCAATACAATGCCGCATCCGTTTGTGGTCCGTTGGCTTTCGCCAGCTCTGAAAACTTGTCGCGCGCTCGGTCATATTTGTCTTCATCCAGGGCTTCGCGGCCTTCGTCGTACAGTTCGCCGAGTCGCTCCACGCGCTCCCGCTCGCGATCCCGTTTTTCCTGTTCTCTGTCGCGTTTTTCTTCGTCGCGCGCGCGTTGTTCCTGTTCGCGATCTTGCTGGTCCTGCTCCGCATCAACTTTGCTCTCGCTGTCCTCGCGTCCTGCGGCTTGCTCGCTGGCTTGCGCGGAATCGTTCTGCGACTGGACCAGATTCTTTGCGAACGAATTCGCCGACACACCGGCCGGCCCAACGCTCAGCGCCAGCGCCCCCGCCAATCCGATTTGTGCAACATAAAAAAAAGTTCTTCTGCTCATACCCGTTCATCCCTTTCTGCTTTCACTGCACCTTGATCTGCACCCGGTGCCCTGGTCTTTTCCTGCTGTTGAATTTCTTCCGTCATCACCCGCACCTTAAACAACAAGCCGTCGTCGTCAATGCGTTGCCGAATCGTCTTGAATTGTGCCGGCGTCACCGTCTGCGGACTATGCGCCACGTCCAACAGCACCCGCTCCAGTTCATCCAAAACATTTGCCAGGCCGATATCGCCTTCCTGCAACGCGGTCTGACGGTACAAACGGTTTTCATTCAGCAAATCTTCCGCGCGCTTCCGCTGCATTGAAAGATTTACCTGTTTCAATCCCGCACCTTCCGGCTGCGCATTGGCAATTTCCATCAGCACCATTTCCGAGCGCCCCAGATGTTCTCCCACCGCCAGCATCAACACGCGTTCGCGCACCTGCGCGCTGTCCGTAGCCGGGCCCCCGTGATCCACCACCGTTTTTTTACTCACACGCCCGGCAAGAAACGCCACCAGTAATAGCCCTGCAACCAGGCCTGCTGCAGTCAACCGCCGAGGCTCGAAAAATGTTTGCCACCAATGCGCGCGTCTTTCTTCCAAACGCGGAGCGATCTGCTGCCACACTCGCCGGCCATAGTCTTCGCCAGGGTCAGGAACCCGCAGCGCCTGAAACGCTTCCAGCATTTGCGCAATGCGCTCCAGTTCTGTGCGGCAGTCTCCGCACGCCTCCAGGTGCGCGGCAAACTCATCGTGACGCGCCGGCTCGCCATCCTGGTAAGCAATCAGTTGCTCTTCGCTCAGGTGCTTCATGATTCCGTTACCATCGCCTTCGCTTGCGTCTGTGCCGCAAATTGCGGTTCCAGCGCGCGACGCAATTTCTGCACCGCGCGAAACACGGTGTTTTTTGCCGCGCTCGCATTTGATTTCAGCGCCGCCGCAATCTCTTCAATCCCGCAGCCGTCGCAATGCCGCATTACAAATGCGGTTCGTTCTGCTGGCGTCAAGATTCCCAGCGCAACTTCCATGTCTCTTCGCAACTCCGCGCTTTGCGTCAGCCGCTCGGGAGTCGGCGCAGCATCGGCCACTTGAAGCAGAGGATCCTGCTCAGCGTCGCCGGACAACCCCGGCTTCGGAGAATGTTTGCGCGCCTCTTCCACTTTGTGCTGTCGCATGCGATCGATGGTGTAGTTCGCCGCGATGCGATATACCCAGGTAGCGAAATTGGCCTGCGACGCGAACTGCTCCAGTTTTTGATACGCGCGCAAAAATGCCTCCTGCACAATCTCTTCGGCGTCGTGATGATTGCCCGTCAAGCGATAGGCCAGCCGAAAGATGGTGGCGCTATGCCGTTCCACGAGAACGCGATAAGCGTCGCGATCGCCCGCAAGCGTACGCTCGATGGCGATGGCGTCGGCTCCCCGGACGCTCTCGACGCTTTCATTCATTCGTATCCTTAGACAGGTTTTCGGTGCGGCGGTTAGGTCCAGTGTATGGGTTTCAATGGGCTGCCCTGTATAACTGGCAAAAGCCGGGGCATCTAAACGATGTAGTCAAAGCCGGTTGCGAATCGCCAGTCCACGCGTTCGCACCCAGGTTTGAAATACCGTATCATTACCGTGCCTTCTACAAACTGATCCCGTTTCTCTCACTGGAAAGAGGAGCAAAAGTTGATCCCACGTTACACCCGCGAACAAATGGGTGCGGTCTGGCGCGACGCCAACAAATATGCGAAGTGGCTTGAGGTAGAGCTGGCTGCCACTGAAACGCTGGCGGAAGCCGGCGACGTTCCCAAGGACGCCGCAGCGAAAATTCGCGCCAATGCCAAAGTGGATGTCGCGCGCATTCAAAAACTGGAATCGCGTGTGAAGCATGACGTGGTGGCCTTCACCATGGCCGTAGGCGAATCTATCGGCGATCCCGCTGCGGCACGCTGGTTTCACTACGGCATGACTTCCAACGATGTCGTGGACACCGCGCAGGCTTTGCAGGTTCGCGAAGCGTCTCAAATTATTAAAGCTGCGCTGGTGCAATTCGGTGATGCACTTGGAAAACGCGCCCAGGAATTTCGCGCCACACCGCAAATCGGCCGCACTCACGGCGTACACGCCGAGCCCATTACTTTCGGTCTAAAAATCGCCAATTGGTTCGCGGAAAATGAGCGCAACCAGCAACGTTTTCGCGATGCAGCCGCGCAAATGGCGGTGGGGAAAATTTCCGGAGCCGTCGGCAATGCCTCGCATCTCGGTCCCGACATTGAAGAACGAATCTGCCAGCGCCTGGGCTTAAACGCCGCACCCGTAGCCTCGCAGGTCATTCAGCGCGACCGTCACGCGCACTATCTCAGTTCGCTGGCATTGATCAGCGCCACGCTGGAAAAAATCGCGCTGGAGATTCGCCACCTGCAGCGCACCGAAGTCCGCGAAGCGGAAGAACCGTTCGGCGGCGAGCAACGCGGCAGTTCCGCAATGCCGCACAAGCGCAATCCGGTCACTTGCGAACAAATTTGCGGGCTCGCGCGGGTGGTGCGCTCCAACCTGATTGCCTCTTTTGAAAATGTAGCGCTGTGGCACGAGCGCGACATTTCTCACAGCTCCGTCGAGCGCATCATCCTGCCCGACTCCACCATTCTGGTGGATTACATGCTGGCCAAAATGATCACCATCATCGCGGACATGCGCGTCTTTCCAGAACGCATGCTGCGCAACCTGAACGCTACCCAGGGACTGGTTTTCTCCGGCCAGCTTTTGCAGGATCTGGTGGAGAAGGGCATGCCCCACGACGAAGCCTACAAAGTGGTGCAGGAAAATTCCATGGCCGCGTGGGAATCCGAAAGCAGCTTCCGCGATCGCGTCGCTGCCGATACGCGCATCACAAACTTTCTGGACCACGCCGCCCTGGCGCACACTTTCGACTTGCAACGGCAGCTTCGCCACGTGGACGCCATCTTCGCTCGCGTGTTCGGCCGGCAAAGTAGCAAGCGCGCCGTGTGACGGGATCGCGCAAAAAAAAAACGCCAGCTGATTTTTTATCAGCCGGCGTTAACAGCCTCTTCCAGATGTAACCCGAACTTACGTCGCATCTAGCTGCGGAGGCGGAAAGCGAAATTCGCACCCAAATCCTAACGCAAGCTTACTCCACGCGCTGCACGTAACGCGCTTCGGTGGTGTCTACCTTTACACGGTCGCCTTCATTTACAAACGGCGGCACCTGAATGACCAGGCCGGTTTCCAGCGTGGCCGGCTTCATCACCGCGCTGGCAGTGGCTTTTTGCAGCGTCGGCTCGGTCTGCACCACTTTCATTTCCATGGTGTCCGGCAAATCCACACCGATAGCCTTCTCTTCAAAAAATTCCACTTTTACGATGGTGTTGGGAATCAGGTAGTACACCGTTTCGCCCAGCTCTTCGCGAGTCATCTGCATCTGTTCGTAATTTTCGGTGTTCATGAAGTGAAATTCGTCGCCTTCGCTGTAAAGATATTCAAATTCCACCTCATCCAGAATGGCGCGATCCACAAATTCTTCCGCGCGAAAGCGGTAATCGATCATCGTGCCGGTGCGCAGGTTTTTCATGCGCGTCTGCATGGAGCCACGCTTGTTGCCGGGCGTGCGGTGATCGACGCTGAAAACGGTGTAGAGCTGCCCTTCGTGCTGGATGACCATGCCGGGGCGAAGTTGTGTGGCTTTTGTGCTGCTCATAATCTCCCAATCAATATGTAGTTTCGGAAATTTCGCCGGACGCTTGCAGGACCCGCAGGCCCGCGAAATCACTCGAGGGACGCCGGAAAGAATCTCCGGCGCGAAGTAACAGTATAAGTGCTCGCATTCAACGCGGTCAACGACGGTTCGCGGCTAAGACACCATCTCACGCTCGCATGAGCACGGGCGAAGGTCCCCCAAATTACCTGGTGAAAAAAAGCAAAGCGAGGCGCGGTGGGTCAGCGGGCCAATCGCAGCAATAACAATTATTTAACTTGGCGGTTAACTATTATCTTGACTTGCGGTACGCGCTGGCATATATAGCTGGGCATTGGCAAACCATCGCGGAAACGTGAGCACTATTTGTTCGGCGCTGGCGGATCCGACGCGCCGGCGCATGCTGCAACGTCTGGCCGAACGCGGTGAAAGCCGCGTCACGGAACTGGCGCGGCCCTTCCAGATTTCGCTGCCGGCCATCTCGCGGCACCTGCGCGTGCTTGAAAAAGCGAGGTTGATTCGCCGACAACGCCGGGGAAGAGAGCATTTGATCCGGGCGAATCCGCGAGGCATGCAAGAACTGCAGAAATGGATCGCGCAGTGCATCGGGGGATGGGAATTCAGTTTCGACAAATTGGATGGTTTGCTGGCCTCTGAGCAGGGCAAGGAGAAACCGTGAAATCGGATGTAAGTGTAGCGGCCGGGCGACTTCGTCTCACGCGCATATTTAATGCGCCACGCCCAATCGTGTTTTCGTGGTGGACGCAGGCGGAGAAGTTGCAGCAACGGTCGGGCTGCAAAGAGGCCACCAGGTGCGAGATCAAGATGGATTTTCGTGAAGGCGGCTCGTTCACGCAAAAAATGAACATCGCCGGGGCCTGCGAATTTTCTTTCACAGGCACGTACGATGAGATCGTGGAGCCGGAAAGAATCGCGTACCACGCGCAGATTGGTCCAACGGTGATGAGCGTCGTGGTGGAGTTTTTCGAGCAAGGGAAACAAACGCGAGTGGTACTGACGCAGGATGGTTTTCCAGACGAAAACTCGTGCAAGACGGTATCGCAAGGCACCACGGAATCGTTCGATAAGCTCGACCGTTTGTTGGGCAGTTGAAATTCGTTGCGCGCACTTCGCTTAGATTGACAGAGGACGGTCGATGAACTACTCACGCATTCTGCTAGCTGCCGTGGGCGGATTCTTTGCGTACTTTATTTTGGGAGGTTTGGTTCTTAGTGTGTTGCCCTCGCTCAAGACGGAGTTCCGAAAATACCCCGAAGTGTACCGGTCGCAGGAGGGAATCAAAGCGGTCATGCCGGTGGGAATGGTGGCCATGTTCGTGGGGATACTGGCGCTCGCAGTGATTTACGCCATGCTGTACCGCGGGGGCGCGGGACTGGTGGAAGGCGCGCGCTTCGGAGCACTCATCGGGGTATTCGCGATTTGCGCGTTCGTGATCCATAACTACGTCAATCTCAACATTGGAATAAATCTGACTATCCAACAATCGGTGGTGTACTTCCTGGAATGGGTCGTCACCGGAATGGCGATCGGGCTGATTTACCGGCCTTTGTAAGGCTCTAAACGAGCCGAGATGCTCTAATTTTCCATCGCGAACCCTATCTCTCAAAAAAGACAACCTTAGAAATATTTTCCCTTTTATTGGGCCTGAGCGGAAAAAAGACGGCTGGCCAAAAACTGCTCTTCGGGACAGTCGTCAGCCACTTCCCGGGACGATAGGCTGTATATGTCGAGTCATCCACAGTCCTCTCAACCCCTGGAGAACGTATGCCCCTTTGCATGCGAATCATTTTGCCGGCGATGCTGGTGTCGGCAATTGCAACATTACCGCTGACAGCGCAGGAGCAGGCGCCCATACCCGTAACACAAGTGGTGGACAAGATCGTGATGCAGGAACACGCCGAGGTGGAGCTGCTTCGTCAATATTCGCCGCTGGTGGAAACGTACATTCAGATGGTGCGGCCCGATAAAGAGTTGGGCGCCGTGCCGGATGGCGACCGGTATTTCCTGGGGCGCGCGGAGCTGGACAAGGGTGTGGAGCTGGAGCCGCTGATCAACGGCGACGGGAAGCACAAATTCATCAGCAGCATCGGGCATTTTTTATCGGCGGATTTTCTGCCGCGCGGCTTTCTGCAAATGATTTATCTGGACGAAGAAGGATTCGACCGCCAGCACTACGATTTCAAATACGCGGGTCAGGAATTTCTGGGCGACGTGCGCTGCATGATTTTTGACGTGGAACCGTTACCGAGTGCAGGGAAAGGACGCTTCGCGGGACGCATCTGGGTGGAAGATCAGGACGAACACATCGTGCGATTCAACGGTTCCTACACGGGATCTTCCAGAAGCAGCTTCTATTTTAATTTCGATAGCTGGCGGTCCAATTCGGGGAAGAACGAATGGCTGCCTGCGTTTATCTACAGCGAGGAAGGCAATGTGCAGTACGGCGTAGCGAAACATTCTCCATTTCAGCCGTTCCGGTCGCAAACCAGATTGTGGGGTTACGACCTGAAGCAACCGCATGAGCAGCAGACGCTAAGCGTAGTGCTGGTGGAAGGGCCGCAGGTAAAGGATCAGGCCGAGACCGGCAAGGGTTATTCGCCGTTACAGGCCAAGCGCGCGTGGGGGCGCCAGGCGGAAGACAACGTGGCGGCAAAAATGGAGCGCATGGGTTTGATGGCGCCGTACGGCGACGTGGATAAATTGCTGGAGACGGTGGTGAACAACCTGGAAGTGACCAACGATCTGGATATTCAGCCGGAAGTGCGCTGCCGGGTGCTGATGACTTCGACGCTGGAGTCTTTCACCATGGGTCACACGATTGTTTTGAGCCGCGGGCTGATCGATGTGTTGCCGGATGAAGCGAGCCTGGCGGCAATTCTCGCACACGAGCTTGGACACGTGATCCTGGGCCACCGCATGGACACGCAATTTGCCTTTTTCAATCGCATGCGCTTCGACGAAAAAGAGACCTTTCATCACTTTGGATTTGCGCGCAACGAAAAAGAGGAACAGGCGGCCAATAAGGAAGCGGCGGAGATCCTGAAGAAGTCTCCTTACCACGACCAATCGGAGTCCGCGCTGGCGTTTTTTCAGGCGCTGCAGGACCGCGCGAAAGAAATACCGAACCTGATCAGCCCGCACCTGGGCGACAACTGGCCAAAAAATGCCACGATTGCTTCGGCGCAACTTGCGGGAGAAGCCGCGACAGATTCGAGCGCGAAAACCGCCGCGGCGCTGCCGCTGGGCGAGCGGATTGTGGTGGACCCGTGGGATGACCGGCTGGTGATGCTGAAAGCGGAACCGGAAGGCTCGGTGGCGGAATATGAAAAGATGCCGTTTCAGATTGCGCCATTCCTGCTTTATCTGACAAGGCGGGCCGGTAATGAGGCGGGAAATCAAGCGGGGACGGTGGCAGTGAAGGCTGAGACTAATTCAGAGCAAACTACAGGAAAACCCTGACGGGGAACTTCTTGTTGGCGAAGCGAAGTTGCCAGGAAGTTTATCTGTGACTTCTATTACCGGGTCGGGTTTTGCGAAGATGCGGAATCGCGGCCACCGTTAACAATATTGCGGACAAAACGCGTCGCCGTTAGCAGCACTATCGCCAGGCCGACGCCAAAAATTCGCCGACGCCAAATGTTAGTCTTATCCCGACGGAGATAATATACAGGTTCTTCTGTAATTTTGCCGCGCTACTGTTCCGCGCTACTGTTCTCGCTGCTTTTCCACTGGCTTTTCGACCGCGCCGTGAAGCTGGCCACGCTTTCTTCAAGGAAAAAATTAATTTCTTCCATTCGCGCAATCCAAAATCAATCTTTGGCCGTATAGCGGTATAGACGAGTAAGCCGCAGGCTTCAAGGGCCGCGCTTGCTCGCGGGGCGACAGGATCGACTTAGTTTTTGGCCTGGGATGAGTGGGATGGAGCTTAGGCGAAATGCGACGTTGAACTGTATTCGATGTAAAGGAGACATATGGAAAACGAAAAGCTGGGGAAACCAGAAGTGCAAACGCCGTCGGATCGCCGCAATTTTGTCAAGAATATTGGATATGCGACTGCCGGTCTGGCAGGCGCAGCGATGCTCGGTGGCAAACTCGGGGTGCTGGATAAGATTCCGGGGATGAAGCAGGCAGGACTGACGCAGGCATCGGCGCAAGCTGCCGCGATCACGGACGTCGACATCCTGAATTTCGCGTTGAACCTGGAGTACCTAGAAGCTGAGTTCTACACAGTGGTCACCACGGGCAAGACTCTCGAAGAGAGCGGTTTCAAATTAGACGGCACCGGCAAGTCCGGACCGACCACCGGCGGTAACAAGGTGGACCTGGTTAACTCTTATAACCGCGTGGACCTGACCCGCCAACTGAAGGCCGTGCTGGAAGAAATTACCTATGACGAGCAGCAGCACGTATTGTTGTTGCGCGGCGCGCTAGGGGACCTGGCCGTGGCCAAGCCCGCTATCAATCTGAATGCACTCAGCACCGGTTTCCAGGGCTTTCTGCACTGCATCGCACTGGCCCGGGCCTTTGAAGATGTCGGCGTATCCGCTTACGGCGGCGCCGCGCCGTTGATTTCCAGCAAGGCCTATCTGGCGACGGCAGCGCGCATTGCGTTGACGGAAGCCTACCATGCGGGCAATCTGCGGCTGCTGGCGGCCGCGGACTACGACCAGTATCTGTTCAAGGTGGATGCGCAGGACATTTTGCCGCCTCCGCAAGGCGCGCAATATTTCACTGTGAATCAGCAAGCGCTGTCGATCGTGCGGACGCCCGGTGAAGTGCTGGCCATCGTGTACGGCAATTCTTCGACGGGCACGACCGAGGGCGGCTTCTTCCCCGACGGCGTGAACGGCAACATCAACACCGTTTCGTAAAGGCAGCGCATGTGAATACTTGCGGAGCCAGCGCTCCGTATGCATTCGCGGGAGATGAATAAGGGCCGCCGCAAACTTCCAAGTGGAGTTTGCCGGCGGCCATTTTTTTATTTTCAAGCTTTGTCGTGATCCGGCAGGAATTGGATTTCCACGACTAGCGCAGTTCATTCCCATATGTCTGTTGTTTTTGGCGGCGCTCGGCCAGAAACGGACCCATGATCAACACGTCGAGGTTGGTGCGAAGAAAAGTGCGAATGGCGTGCTGCGGCGAACACACCATGGGTTCGTCGGCGTCGTTGAATGAGGTGTTGAGCAGCACGGGGCATCTGGTTAGCTTTCCAAACTCGACCAGCAGGGAATGAAACAGAGGATCTTCGGCGCGGTCGACGGTTTGCGCGCGGCAGGTGCCGAAGTGCACCACTGCGGGTATGCGATTTTGCGCTTCGGGTTTGACGGGTACGACAAACTGCATATACGGCGACGGGATAGCCAGCTCAAAAAATTCGTGCGCGTGCTCCAGCGGCACAGCTCCGGCGAAGGGCCGGAATTGTTCACGGTGCTTGATGCGCTGGTTGACGACGTCCTTCATCTCTTGGTTCAAAGGGCTGGCCAGAATGCTGCGGTGCCCGAGAGCCCGGGGACCATATTCCATGCGACCTTGAAACCAGCCCAGAATTTTTCCTGACGCAAGACGTTGAGCGGCTCCGGCCACTAGATTTTGGGGACGGTGACAGGTGATGGCGTCACCCGCTTGGTCGAGCGCGGCCTGCATTTCGGCTTCGGTGTATTCGGGACCGGCAAATACGGAGAAGAGCATATCTTTGCGCTGGGACTTACCTTGGAGTGGCGACTGGGCCGCTCGGTGATAAAGCTGCAAAGCTGCGCCTAGCGCGCCGCCGTGGTCGCCGGGCACCGGTGGAATGTGCACGCGATCAAACAGCCCGGAGCGAAGAATTTTTCCGTTCAACACGGAGTTTTGAAAAACACCACCCGCGAGACAGAGATTTTTTGCTTGAGTGTGGCTTCGAAGATACGCGAGCAGGTGAAAAATGACGCGCTCGGTCATGCTTTGCAAAGCGGCGGCAAGGTCGAAGTGCACCTGCTCGAGGGGCTCGCCAAGCGAGCGCTGTTTGAGGCGAAAAATGCGGTGAAGCATTGCTTCGCAGTAGTCGGGCTGAAAAACCATGGCGGTGCGATCGGTGCGATAGCGGCCATCGGGTAGGAGGTGTACCAGCGAGCGAAACTGCGGCTCGAATCGCGCGGGGTCGCCGTACGAAGCCATGCCCATCACTTTGTATTCATCCCAGGCGGCACGCATGCCCAAAAAATCGGTGACCATGCCGTAAAGAATGCCGATGGAATCGGGGGAATAGATGGAGCGGATGTGGCGGTACTGCGTTCCGCTCCATTCGCCGAGGGAGCCACTTTCATCCTCACCCTGACCATCCACAGTAATGACGGCCGCGGAATCGAAAGGCGAAGTAAAGTAGGCGCAGGCCGAATGGCCGAGGTGATGAGCCACGCCGCGGCAGAGTGGCAGCGCTACGCCAAGTTCGGCTGCAAAGCGCTTTCCGATGAGGCGCGGCGACATCAAGTCGCGGATCACGCGTAATCCGGTGAGAGCCATGGATGGGCCATGCAGGGGAGGCACACGGGTCATATGGTTGAGATTCATGTGCAGGAATTTGCTGGGAGTGACCACCCAAGGATAGGCTAGCGCGTCGATATCGCGGGCGTGCAATCCGGTGGCGCGGAGAGCCGCTTCGAAGGCGAGCTTGGGAAAACTTGAAGTGTGCTTCTGGCGGGAAAAGCGTTCTTCTTCGGCGGCGAATAAAAGCTGGCCATCCTGAAGTAAGGCTACCGACGCATCGTGCCCCACGAAGCGGAGGCCGTAATGCTCGCGGTAGTAGTCGCCGTTGTGAATACCCGAGAATCCCAGGACAAGCACGTTGACTCCTCGGTGACTATCCTAGCGCCTCGCCGCATGGGCGAGATGCATTTCAGAAGTGTTGGAGGTTGAGAAATTTTCAGGAGTGGTGGCGATGTTGGAGAATTCCGACGATGAACCGCAGGGCTGCGATGATTAGTAGCCACCAGAAGGCGATGACGCTGAGACGAACTACAAAGTAAGTATCGTGAATGTAGATGTCATAGGACGGCAAAGGCAAGAATCGGAGCACGATAGCGGCTACCACCAGGGCGATGATGCCGATCGCATGCTTCATGGAGCCGTTCGCCATCTGAATCGAGTATATCGACTTACTCGGTAATGTTGATTCGGTGAGTGGTGGCCGTCGTAGAGCAAAAAAAAGGGCCGTTCTCGGGCTGGGCGCGCCGACCGAAGAATTACTGGTTCGGGCGAGGACTGAGAAATGGGAAGCGGCCCAGTTGTGAGTGGCTTGAATGGTTTTAGTGGGCTTTGGCTGCGTCGATGGCCAGTTGCAGTTCGTGTTCGGCGGCGTGCAGGTGCTCTTCGGCCTTCGCGCCATGGCCTTCCATATCATAGTGGTTGGCAGCGCGGGCGCGGTCCATTTCGTGGATCGATTCCAATACATGCTTGTGAACTTCGTCGAGATCGTGCCAATCATGAACCTTTTGGGCGAACAGCGCGCCTGCGACAAATGACAGAGCTACAGCAGCTACAGCCAGGAATTTACGCATGATATTCCTCCAAGTTGAGATGGGGAGACTTTGGATATGGTACACAACATTTATGCAGTGGGGGCGGGCGTGTGTCGCGTCAATTAAGAGCTGCAAGAGGAATGTAAATGAATAGTGAGCAGACGGTGTGGGGGCTGGAGCGTGCGTATTGGAATTATGTCGAAAATAATGATTTGCCTGCCTATCTCAGGCTCTGGCACAAAGATGTTCTGGGATGGCCGCCGGCCAGTGCGGAACCACTTCGCAAGGGCAGTGTGACCGAGTGGATTACTTCACAAACCAGCAAGGGGCTGGCATTCAAGGTGGTTGAGTTTGCGCCAGCGGCACTGCAAATCACCGGAGATGTAGCGGTGGTGCATTACCGGATCAAAGTGAAATGGCTCGACAAACAAGGCGCCGGCACGGAACACCCGCTGCGCATCACGCATATGTGGATTAAGACTGGAAATGAGTGGCAAATTATTGGCGGAATGGGGATGCCCGAACCGGAGACTGCGCAGAAATAAGGGGCACGGCGAAAACGGGTGGCTAGTGGGTGGCGGCGCGGTCTTTTGCGCCATCGGCCATGATTTTTTCGATTTCGTCGGGGTTGCGCGGCAAGCGCGCGCTTAGAAGCTTGTAACCGTCGGAGGTGATGAGCAGGTCGTCTTCGATGCGCACGCCCAGGTTTTCTTCGGGGATGTAAATGCCGGGCTCCATGGTGACGACCATGCCAGGCTGCAACGGTTGGCAATATTCGCCGGGGTCGTGGACATCCAGACCGATGTTGTGACCGAGTCCGTGAATGTAGTATTGCCCCAGCGGTTTGCCGTGCAAATCTTTTCCGTGCGAATTGATGTACTCGTAGGAAACTTTGTAGGCGCTCTTGTTGCCTTTGGCGCACAGATCGACGCCGGGCTTGAGCATGGCGATGGCGGCATTTTGCGCGCCCAGAACGATGTCGTAAATTTCACGCTGACGCGGGGTGAATTTCCCGTTGGCGGGTAGAGTGCGGGTGATGTCCGCGGAGTATCCGGAATACTGCGCGCCCACGTCGAGCACCACGATGTCTCCGTCTTCAATCTTGCGCGCGAGCTTGTCGTAATGCAGAACCACGGAATTGGGTCCTGCACCCACGATGGGAGCGTAGCCCTCCGCTTCCGAGCCGCCCATGGCATGGATCTCCACCATTTTGGCGGCGACCTCATATTCATAAATTCCCGGCCGCATCATTTTCATGGCGGCCAGGTGAGCATCGAGCGAGAGTTCGATGGCTTTGGTGAGGAAGGCAATTTCGCCGGGGGATTTAATTTCGCGCAAGGCATAAATAATCTGGCGCACATCTTTCAGCTTGTCCTGCGGGGCGGCCAACTGGAGCCAATCCACAACGTTTTTTTCGTGCGGATAGCCGCCCAATTCTTTTTCGTAGGGAAGAATGGTGTAGAGATTGGGGTAGGTCTTGGCGAGGCGTTCGACGGTGGCGCGCATGTCCGAAAAAGGTTTCACGACGGTGAAGCCAGTGCGGGCTTCGATGTCCGGATCGGACGGGGACATGCGGAAGCCGTTCCATTTTTCCTTTGCCGGATCTTTGGCGGGCAGAAACAGAATCTCGCGGACGCCGTTCAAGGGGTCGCTGGAAGCGATAGTTGGGGCGCCTGGTTTTGCGACAGGCAAAATAATCAGGCCGGCGCCTTCTTCGTTGTGCCCGGTTAAGTAGTAGAAATTATCTTCCTGGGTGAAAACGTAGGCTTGTGAGACTTCTTCGCGTCCGGTGAAGCCCGAGAGAACCGTGGGCCCTTCGGTTTGCGAGGCGACGGCGGCGCGGCGTCCGGCGTAGATGATGTTGGGTTCGCGCTCGCGGCGTTGTTGCGCGCGGAGTTGTGGGGCAGAAATGCCGGAGACAAGGAAAATAGCGGCGGCCGCGAAGAGAAATGAGAGCAGAGATTCAGACGGGCGGGTCGAGGCAAAAAATGGCCCAGACGATGCAGGGTCCAGCTTGACGCTGGAGGGCAGACGACTCACGGATTCTCCTTGAAACATCCACCACAACTTTGTGTTGCTCCGGGGCAAGCGGAGCTTTACTGCGGCAGCGCCACCACACCGCGCTGATTGATTCGGCGAGGCCGGCATCGCAAATACGACGAGTGGCGGTGCTAGGGCCTCAAGTTACGGAGACTCTATCTGACTTAAGTCTAGCCTACCAAATTGGCGTGGCTGGCGTTTTACATCTGTGGATAGGCGTTTGGAGGGTTCGAGCTTCTCCAGGCCGCGTCCAGAGCGCCGAATGCCGCGTGTTACGCTGAGTAGAGTTATGTAAGGCGGCGTTGCGGTTGCGGTGTAGAGGGGACGATTCGATTTGATCCGGCGATTCGCGATATTTCTGACTGTTTTTCAAACCGTTTTGATTCTGGTGCATATTTTTTTATTTCTTACCTGGGTGTATTTTCGGGCGCCGCATAGGGTGGGCGAAACGAACGCTTATGAGTTCAGCCCGCAAAATCATTGGCCGTTGCTGGTGGGATTGATGATTTTGGCGGTGAGCTTTCTGGCGACATCGTTGATCGGATTTCGAACTACGAATGTGGTTTTGCGAGTTTTTTATCGCATCACCGCGGTGTGGCTGGGATTTGTGAATTACGCGTTCCTTTCGGCGGTGCTGTGCTGGATCGTGTATCTGGCGCTGCGAATCGGCGGAGTGCAAGCAGAGCGGAACTACTTTGCGCCTGTTTTTCTGGCGCTGGCGGTAGTCGTGACGGCTTACGGAGTGGTGAACGCGGCGTGGACAAGGGTGAGTCGTGTTGCCGTGAAGTTGCCGGGCTTGCCAGAGTCCTGGCGAGGCCGCACCGCGGTGCTGGTGAGCGACGTGCATCTGGGAAATTACCGGACGTTTGGGTTTTCACGCCGCATCGCGAAGATGATTGGCAATCTGAACCCGGACGTGGTGTTCATCGCGGGAGATTTCTACGACGGCACGCCTGCTGATTTCGCGCGGTTGGCCGAGCCATTGCGGACGCTGAAGCCTCCGCTGGGAGCTTACTTCGTGGAAGGAAATCACGAAGAGTTCACCGATCACATGAAATTCGTGAGGGCCGTGGCAGCGACGGGCGTGCGCGTGCTGAACAACGAACGAGTCGAGGTAGAAGGCTTGCAGATTGTGGGGGTCGCGTATCGTGATGCGACGCACGCCGAACATTTTCGCAAAACGCTGCGAGGGACCGGCGTGGACCGCACACGGCCAAGCATTTTGCTGACGCACGCGCCGGACCGCGTGCAGGTTTCGGCAGAAGAGGGAATTTCCTTGCAACTTTCGGGGCACACGCATCACGGGCAGTTCTGGCCGTGGACGCGGGTGGCCGCGCGGATTTACGGCAAATACGTTTACGGGCTGCAGCGCGCCGGGGAGATGCAGATTTATACGTCGTACGGGGCGGGAACCTGGGGACCACCGCTGCGCGTGGGCAGCAACTCAGAGATCGTGGCGATTCGCTTCGAGTGACGGGATATATTGGGGCTACGAGCGAAGGAGCTTCGCCCCGTCGCAGCCTTATCGGATGACAGCACGGACTGTGGGTGTAACGAACGCTGCCGGAATTAGAAAACGGGAGCGCCGGAAACAGCCGGGCGCATTTCCGGGCGGTCGACTTTGAAGCGCATGAGATGCGCGAAGTAAAGCTGACCCAGCGACATGCAACCGGTGTAGAGATAGCCCCACACGAAGAGCAGCAAAAAGGGGACGGTGGCGTAGTTTTCGTTGAGCACGGCATACAGCACGGTGAAGGCGAAATACACGCCCAGTAAAATTTCCGCGTAAGGCATCCAGCCCGCTTTGTTGCGATACGATTTTTTGGCGAAGGAACCTTGCTTGCCGGCGATGTTGTATTTGGGAGTGCGCGCGAATTCGCTTTTTTTGCCGGCGATGGCTTCGAGCACGGCTTGCGCGTTGCGCACCGAAATGCCGATACCGGTGGCCATCACAAAAGGCATGTACAGAAAGGTGCGGTACCAGGTTTTGGGCCGCAGTTCTTTCTGGGCCACCAGATAAAAACTGGAGATGGAGCAGGTAGAGGCCAGGAAAAGCGGTAAATCGATCACCAGCATCTGAAACCAGCCCTGATAAAAACGCACGATCATGGCGGGCAGCAGCATGGTGGAGAGCAGCACCATCAGCGGATAGCTGATGTTGGCGGTGAGATGGAAAAACGCTTCCGATTTCACGTGCCACGGCACGTCGGCGCGAAAAACTTTGGGCAGGATTTTCTTGGCGGTCTGCATCAGCCCTTTGGCCCAGCGCGCCTGCTGCGCTTTGAAGCCGTTCATATCTACGGGAAGCTCTGAGGCGCATTCGATATTGGGGAGATATAGAAATTTCCAGCCTTTGAGCTGAGCGCGATAGGAAAGATCGGTATCTTCGGTCAGTGTATCGTGCTGCCAGCCGCCGGCCTGATCGATGGCCTTACGGCGCCAGACGCCGGCGGTGCCGTTGAAGTTAAAAAATGTGCCGCGGCGCGAGCGCGCGCCGTGTTCGACGACAAAGTGGCCGTCGAGCAGAATCGTTTCTACCTGCGTGAGCAGCGAATAATCGGTGTTGAGATAGGTCCAGCGCGTTTGCACCATGCCGATGCCTGCGCCGCCGCTCGGATTCATGAAATAGGGAATGGTGAGCCGCAGAAAATCGGGAGAGGGGACAAAGTCGGCGTCGAAAATGGCGATGAACTGGCCGCTGGCAGTTTTCAAGCCATTTTCCAATGCGCCAGCCTTGTAGCCTTCGCGATTGGTGCGATGGATATAGACGACGGGCATGCCTTGCGATGCAAAACGCTCCACGCAATCGCGCGCAATCTCGCGGGTCTCGTCGGTGGAATCGTCGAGCACCTGCACGTCGAGAAGTTCGGGAGGGTAATCGAAGCGCGAAATGGCCTCTACGAGACGCTCGATGACGTATCGCTCATTAAAAATGGGAAGCTGAATGGTGACGCGGGGCCAGGCGGTGACCGGCGGGGGCTGCGGGGGAACATTATTGGAATATTTGTAGTAGTCGTAGACCAGCCAGTAGCGGTGCAACCCGTAGAGCGCCAAGACAAATAGGACGATGAAGTAGGGAATCATCATGGCCAGGTCGAAGCCGTTGGCGTGATAGACGCCGGAAAAGGTGCGGTCGGTCACCTTGTGCCAGTAGCGGCCCAGGCTGATTTGCGAAGCGAGGAGAACTGTCAGGGAATGGAGGGTTGGCACGGTCGTTTTGTTGATGGCACGCTGGACGCGAGATAAGGCGTGCAAATCAGCGCCTAATTATAGTGCAAAAAGCGGAGCGTACGCTGGTTTAAGGCGAAGAAAAACACGGTAGAAGGGGCGATCGCCCGCTGTAGGTTGCATTGAAACCACATTGGTACTATTCATCGTCTTATCAGAAGGAGATGCCCACCATGCATTTCTCCAAGCATTTCTCTAATTGGTTCAGGCCTTCCGTCATGTTAGCGGTGGTGCTAGTGGCACAACCGGTATTTGCGTTCCAGTCGCCGTTGTCGGACGAGTCCGTGCGTGAGGCCTATTTTCTGGGCCAGCGTCACGATGGGACCTTTGAACGTTTGCTCGAAAAGAGCACGCAGCGTCTGCCTCCTCCAAAAAGCGGTCCATATATTTCTTCGGTAACCGTGCTGACACCGTTCCTGCAAGTCGCTCAGCTTTCCAGCGATCAGAATGGAAACTACAGCGCGCAGCAAGCGGCGCTAGACCATCGCGGGGAAGGGGAGGAGACACTGCGGATCGTCGTGGAAATTATGCTGTTCGATTCCGACAGCCAGTTGGTAGCCCCCGGCGTGAATAGTTCACGGCCGGGCTCCTTATCGGCGGTGAGCCCCTGGGCTTTTGACTTTTTTACAAATGTGCAGGTGCAGATTTATAACGGCGAGCAGCAGCTGAAACCTTCCAGTCATAGTGGCCACCCAAACTACTCTTGCGGTGATCACGGACCATGCCTTCTGACCGGCGCAACGCTGGAATACGATTTCCCAGCGAGTGCGTTTTCGGCGGATTCCGCAACGGTGCAGGTGGACCCGCCGAAGGGCGATGCGGTCGGCGCGGAATTCGATCTGAGCCGCCTGCGCTGAGACACCTGCTGGACGAGGACTGGAGAGAATCGATTTTTTGAGTAGCTTTTGTGAGTAACTAAAGAGAGGGTCGCGGCGTCCATAATTTCAGTTGCCGAGGGCATCGATCGACAGGCCGCGGCGGTTCGTTCTGGCTGCCAACTCAGAGACTAAGGTTTTGCGTATGAGAATGAAAAAGATGCAGCGCAGAGAATTTATTCGACACGCGGGATACGGAGTAGGCGCGGCGTGGCTGGCGTCGAATTCACTGGCGCGGGCGGCGTTTATGAGCGAACCGCTGCCGCAGAAATTCGCGGCGTCGGATACGGTGACGCTGGGCAACACGGGAATCAAGACAAGCCGGCTGGCGATGGGAACGGGTACGGTGGGCTCGGGGCACCACTCCAACCAGACGGCGCTGGGAGTGGCGGGACTTGCAGCGGTGCTGCTGAACGGGTACGAGCAGGGTTTGCGATTTTTCGATGCGGCCGACGCGTACGGAAGCCATCCGCACGTGGCGGAAGCGTTGAAGCACGTGCCGCGCGACAAGGTGACGGTCCTGACGAAAACGTGGTCGCGCGATGCGGCGTCGGCGCGCGCCGATCTGGATCGCTTCCGCAAAGAATTGGGCACCGATTACCTGGATATTTGCCTGATGCACTGTGTTACGGATGGGGACTGGACGGAAAAATACCGCGGAGTGATGGACGTTTTTTCGGAGGCGAAGCAGAAGGGCATCATTCGCAGCCATGGGTGCTCGTGCCACAGCATAGAAGCGCTGCGCGCGGCGGCAAAATCGCCGTGGGTGGAGGTCGATCTGGTGCGCATCAATCCGATCGGGTCGCACATGGATGCCGATCCCGCGACGGTGATCAGCGTGTTGAAGGAAATGGGCGCGGCGGGCAAAGGAATTGTGGGAATGAAGATCCTGGGGCAGGGTGATCTGCGCGGGAAGCAAGACGAAGCGTTGAAGTATGCATTGTCACTGGGGCTGCTGGATGCGTTTACGATTGGCGCGGAAAGCAAAGCGGAGCAGAACGATCTGGTGCGCAGGATTTGCGCCGCGGCGTAGGGTATGCTGGCGGCATCTGCCCTGCTTGAAAAATTCCTCGTTGTTTTTACTTACCGACTTCGTTACTAGGTTGCAGATGAAGTGGTCTGGCGAACTGACTCGTGCGGCTGACTTGCACGCCTGAACTGCATGCCGTTTTTGCGAAGGTTGCGGCCGGGTGGTTTGCGGGGAAGCAATTCGCTTTTCAGTGTACAATCCGGGCATTCGTTTCTGGCAGGTGAGCCATGAGTTCAGCACAAACTCCGAATGTGTGGGTCCCGGTGTGTTGCGAGCGCGTGATGCGTTACAACCTATTCGTGCAAAAAGATGACGAAGCCTACGGCGCGCTGGTGTGCACGGTGTGCAACAAGAACATAACCCTCGAACTGGAAGCGGTCCCGGATTTGAAGGCGTATGGAGATGGCTCGCGAGTGTTGCATATGCTGGGTTCGCCGAAGCCACCGAAGACCGAGAGGCGCAGAGCCTCGAGCGAAGCATTCCTAAACGATCAAACGCTGTGAATTGAAGCATCGCTCCTTAAAACTGTTCATCGATGATGGATCAAGTCATCTCTCACTATCGCATCCTGGAAAAACTTGGTGCTGGCGGGATGGGTGTGGTGTACAAGGCGCAAGACACGCGGCTGGATCGCGCGGTGGCGCTGAAATTCCTTCCCGACAATAGCGCGCAAGACCCACACGCTTTGGAACGCTTCCGCCGGGAAGCCCACGCTGCTTCAGCTTTGAATCACCCGGGCATCTGCACGATTTATGACATCGGCGAACAGGATGACCGGCCATTCATCGCCATGGAGTTTATCGATGGCCAGACGCTAAGCCAATACATTCATGGAAAGGCGCTTCCGATCGAGCAAATTCTGGACCTGGGGATTCAGATTGCCGATGCTCTGGATGTAGCGCATGCCGAAGGCATCATTCACCGGGACATCAAACCTTCCAACGTTTTCGTGACCAAACGAGGGCAAGCAAAGGTTCTGGACTTCGGACTGGCGAAATTGCTGCCGAAGAGCGTTGCTCCGTTGGAAGGTGAGGAATCCGCATCGAGGGCCCTCGAGGAATCGCTTTCGGTTGTGGGAGTGATCAGCGGCACACCTTCGTACATGTCACCGGAGCAGATTCGCGGCGACGATCTGGACACGCGAGCAGATATTTTCGCGCTGGGTCTGTTGCTTTACGAAATGTCCACCGGGCGAAAAGCGTTTGGCGGCAGAACCGCGGGCGTGATCATTGAGGCCATTCTCACGGGCGCTCCGGTGTCGATAAGGAGTTTGAATCCAGAGTTGCCCTGGAAATTGGAAGAGATCATCAACAAGTGCGTCGAAAAAGACCGAGGCTTGCGGTATGACAGCGCCGCAACGGTGCGCGCCGAGCTGCAGCAGTTGAAACGCGAAACGGAATCGGGAACGGCGCACATTGCGAGGCCCGCGGCGGTAGTGGTAGTTGCGGCGCCGCGGCGCGGTTACATCTGGGCGATTGCCGCTGCCGCTGTGGCGCTGATCGCGGGTGCGGCCGCGGCGGGCTGGTTTTACAACATGCGGCGTGTTCACGCATTGAGCCAGAGCGATACGATCGTGCTGGCGGATTTCAACAATCAGACTGGCGATGCAATTTTCGATGAGACGCTGCGGCAAGGTCTTGCGGCGCAACTGCAGCAGTCTCCATTTTTGAGCCTGGTGTCGGAACAGCGCATCCAGGAAACGCTGCGGCTGATGGGACGCCAGTCGGACGGCAAAGTTCCGGCGGCCATCGCCGGCCATCTCTGCCAGCGAACCGGCAGCAAAGCGTATTTGAGCGGATCGATTTCCAAACTTGGGAACCAGTATGTCATCGGGGTGAACGCCATAAATTGCCAGACCGGGGATTACCTGGCACGCCTGCAAGCGACCGCGGCTGGAAAAGAAAATGTGTTGAAGGCGCTTGGAGAAGTTTCCACGGAGCTGCGAGAAAAGCTGGGCGAGTCGCTTAAAAGCGTCAAGAAACTGGACACACCGATCGAGCAGGCCACCACGCCTTCGCTCGAAGCGCTGCAGGCTTACAGCCTGGGAAGAAAAACGATGCAGGTGAATGGGGACTACACCGCTGCGGTGCCGCTCTTCAAGCACAGCATCGAGCTGGATCCCAGTTTTGCGATGGCCTACGCGACGTTAGGCACGGCTTATCACAATCTGGGAGAAAAAACGCTCTCGGCGGAAAGCACGACGAAGGCGTACGGGCTTCGCACGCGGGTAAGCGAGTGGGAAAAATTTTATATCGAGTCTCATTACTATCACTTCGTTCTCGGCGACCTGCAGAAAGCGCGGGAGACGTACGAGATGTGGGGACAAATCTATCCGCGCGAACAGGTGCCGGCGATCAATCTGGGGGTGGTGTACCAATCACTCGGTCAATACGAGAAAGCTTTAGCAGAATTTCAGAAGGCGATCCGGCTGAGCCCGTCGGATGGTTTGAGCTATGGCGATTTGGTCTTTGCGTACCTCAATCTGAAACAGTTGAAGGAGGCGCGCGCGCTGGCCGACGAGGCGCTGGCCAAAAATCTGGATTCCGCGGATCTGCGCTTGTATCTGTATGAGCTGGCGTTTCTGAGAAACAATGCGCTGGGGATGGTGGAGGAAGTGACCTGGTCGATCGGCAAGCCGGGAAGAGAAAATGTGATGCTGTATCTGGAAGCCGGGACGGCAGCGTATTCCGGCAAACTGGGCAAGGCTCGCGAATTATCCGGCCAGGCAACCAGCTCGGCCAAAGATGCCGGCGAAAAAGAAATGGCGGCAGGGTGCCAAGCCGCGGCAGCGATGTGGGAGGCGCTGTACGGAAACGCCGCGGAGGCCCGGCAACACGTCGCCGAAACGCTCTCGCTGTCACACGGACGCGACGCTCAATACATGTCGGCATTTGCGCTGGCGCTGATCGGCGACGCGGCGCGCGCGCAAGTCCTTGAGGAAGATCTGGGAAAGCGCTATCCCGAGGACACCATGGTACGTTTCGACTACTTGCCAACCTTGCGCGCGCAAATCGCTTTGAACACGAGCAACAACGGCGCGAAGGCGGTTGAAGAACTTGCGCCGGCGTCAAGCTACGAACTGGGAATTCCCGGCGACAGCACGTTCTGGATGAATCTGTATCCGGTGTACGTGCGGGGCCAGGCTTTGCTTGTTGCTCATGAGGGAACGCGGGCGGTGGCGGAGTTTCAGAAAATTTTGGATTGGCCGGGAGTGGTATTCAACGAACCCATTGGAGCGCTGGCGCACCTGGGACTGGCGCGCTCGTATGCGATGGCGGGGGACGCCAAGAAGTCTCGTGATGCTTACAATATTTTTTTTGATTTGTGGAAAGATGCGGACGCGGAGATTCCCGTGCTGGAAGAAGCCAAGGCGGAGTATACGAAGCTGCAGTAAATGGTTGCGGATCGGTGCGGAGGGTTGGTTAGCGGTGAGTAATGCGTAGGGCAATTTTTCCGTGGTCTAGTGTCGGTAGCGTGCGGAATGAAGTTTGAGTTTGAGGCGGCTACTTTGTCTTTTGGGCGGGGATCAGGAATGCTCCGGGTATTTTTTTATCGAAGGTCGCGAGAATGGCGTTCTTCGCCCTGGCGAGCTGCACGAGATGACCGTCGGTAGTTTGCCTGGCGGTCCTGACCCAAGCTGGAAGGTGCGAGACATCCTGATCGTCGGGGATGAAAGTGAACTTCAGGGAATCTGCGGTCTTAAGGCGGAGTAACAGAGTGCGTGCGTGAGCGATGGTGAATCCATATTGCGGCGCTTGGGCGAGAACGCGCACGAAGCCAAGTTCGGTGATCGAGCACGTTGCAAGCTCGGGGATTCCTTTTGAGGCCAGAGTGCGAACCCAGCCAGCGACGCGGCCGTGAAATTCATGCTGCAGGAAACCTAAAGCAACAAGAACATTCACGTCCAGAAGATATTTCATGGAAAGTCAGACAAAATCTCAGAGACCTGTTTGCTGGTCAAGGGTTGAGCGTCCGGACCGCCGCTCAAAACCGGAAGCCCAGTGATGGGATCGAGGACAATACTTATTTTTCGTGGACGCTCGGTTCGTGGAGTCAACACAATGCGCCCACCTTCGACTTTTGCGTCGAGTGGGTCTCCGGTGCGGAGGCCAAGTTTGCGGCGGATGGGACCGGGAAGCACGACCTGGCCTTTAGTGGAAAGCCTGGTTTCCATGGTAAGACAATCTTACCCTAAATCTATGTCCGGTACCAACTCACCTGTGGTTCAAGGCGCTAGCGCATTGCGGACACGCGCGGCCCGCTACAAACATCGAGGTAGGCGCAGACTGCAACGATCAGTTCCTGATGAAGAGTGTGGGCGTCCTTCTCGGGAGCGCGCGACTCCAGCATGCTGCGGCTGACCCCGGTCACGGCGGCGTGTAGTATCCAAGCGACCAATTCCGGATCCCTGGTCAGAGGCTCGCAGGATGAGCGCAGCATTTTCACGATCGCTTTGTTCCAACGTATTCCCATTTGTTGCACGATCTTCGCTCCGTCCACATCGGAGCTTACCGAGTAGAGAGCGATACTCGTTTTGGCATTTTTCATTTTGGCTTCAAAAAATGTAGTGATTAGCGCGGTGGCCATTTGCCGCAGCGTTGCACCCTCCTGCTGGATACAGACGAGCTCGACGGCGGTGGTGACTTCGTCGAGGTTGCGTTTCAGGACGGCCTGCAAAAGGGCGCTTTTGTTGGGGAAGTATTGATACAGGGTGCCGACCGAGACTCCGGCTCGCACGGCCACCTTGGTGGTGGTCAGGCGTTCCTTTCCGAGCCTGAGCAAAACCTGAATAGTGGCATCGAGAATGGCGTTCACGCTTGCCGTGGAACGCGCCTGAACAGGTGTTTTACGTGGTTCCAGGAAGGGTTGGGAGCGCTGAGGCATATGCGAACTTACAATGTGAAGCTTTCTTCATCTAATCACCGATGAGCGAAATAATACAAGTGGCGGCGGCGAGAGGAGAAAAAATGACGGAACCATTCATTAAACAAAAGGAACTGGGCGGCAGGTTCAAACTACCCGGCACATCTTTGACGGTGAACCGCATGGGCTACGGCGCGATGCAACTTGCCGGTCCGCAGGTGTGGGGACCGCCGCGCGATGTTGACGGTGCGATTGCTGTTCTGCGGGAGGCGGTGGCGTCCGGTGTGAACCACATCGATACCAGCGACTACTACGGTCCGCATGTGACCAATCAGCTCATCAAGCGGGCGCTGCATCCGTACCCGAAGGACCTGGTGATCGTGACCAAGGTGGGCGCTCGCCGAGGCGAAGACAAGTCCTGGTCGCATGCGCTTGCGCGACAAGAACTGATCGATGGCATCCATGACAATCTGCGAAATCTCGGACTGGAGCGGCTGGAGGTTGTGAATCTTCGAGTGGGAGGAATGGCGGAGCCATCGGAGGGATCCATCGAAGAACCGCTGACAGTTTTGGCCGAACTGAAGCGACAAGGATTAATTGGTCATATCGGTCTAAGCAATATAAGTCCCGCGCAACTAGCGGAGGGTCAGAGAATCACAGAAATCGTTTGCGTGCAGAACTTTTACAACGTGGCACAGCGGAAGGATGATGAGTTCATTGAAGGGCTGGCAAAGCAGGGCATTGCGTATGTGCCGTTCTTTCCTTTGGGGGGATTCAGCCCGTTGCAATCGTCGAAACTCGATGCGGTCGCAGCGTCGTTGAAGAGCACGAAGATGCAGGTCGCGCTGGCGTGGCTTGTTCAGCGTGCACCAAACATCCTGCTGATCCCGGGGACATCTTCGGTCGCGCATCTGCGTGAAAATCTCGCGGCGGCAACGCTACAACTTTCTTCCGAGTTGATCGCTCAACTGGATTCCATCGGCGAGCGCGCCAAACCGGTGAGCAACGGTGGAGGAAACTGATCCATTCACTCAGCGAGTAGGACGGTCGTTGACACACGGAAATGCACGAAGGCCGTCGACATACTGAAATGATTGAGCAGTACAAGGAGAAGAGAATGCGAGTTTTCGTAACGGGAGCAACGGGGTTTATTGGCGCGGCGGTGGTGCGTGAGTTGCAAACGGCGGGCCATGAGGTGCTGGGACTTGCGCGGTCCGATGAAGGCGCGAAATTTCTTGCCAGCGCCGGCGCAAAGGTCCATCGCGGGGACCTGGAGGATCTGGACGGTCTGCGTAGTGGAGCTGAGGCTTGCGATGGCGTGATTCACCTGGCGTTTAATCACGACTTCTCGAAGTTCGCGGCCAACTGTGAGATGGACCGGGGCGCCGTCGAGGCGCTGGGGTCCGCGATCGCTGGCTCTGACCGACCGTTGGTGATCACGTCGGGAACCGGGATGGTCAGGACGCCGGGGCGCTCTGCGACCGAGGAAGACGCGGCTAACGTGCCCGTCCCCCGTGTAGCTTCGGAAGAGGCGGCCGCTGCACTGGCGGCGCGGGGCGGACGCGTGTCGGTGATGCGTCTGCCGCAGGTCCACGACACCGTCAAGCAAGGTCTCATTAGCTACCTGATCGCAGTTGCGCGCGAGAAAGGTGTCTCGGCGTATGTCGGCGACGGGCTCAATCGCTGGCCGGCGGTGCACTTGCTGGCGTGCGCCCAGCTTTACAGGCTGGTGCTGGAGAAAGGCTTGGCGGGAGCCCGTTATCATGCAGTGGCCGAAGAGGGCGTGGCGCTTCGGGAGATCGCTGAAGTGATCGGCCGCGGCCTGAAGCTGCCGGTGGTGTCGATTTCTCGCGAGAAGGCTGGCGAGCACTTTGGCTGGCTCGCGGAGTTTGTGAGTTTCGACATACCGGCTTCCAGCGCGCTGACGCGGGAACGGATGGGGTGGCAGCCAACAGGCCCGGGTTTGATTTCGGATCTGGAGAAGATGCGCTACTTGCCTGCGTGAGAGATGAAAGGGGGGAGTAGCTCCAGCTCACAAAGTGAGCAAGATTGCGAATTCTCCTTATCCCAGTGGCTCCCAAACGGTGCTGTCCACACGCTTTTTCCGCTTGAGCGCGAACCCAGCAAGCGTCTGGCGTCCCTCGTGGCGAGGTCCATTTAGTGGCGGATGGATGACTTATCGATTGGCAGGGTGTCCCAGGTACGCCAGAAGGCTTTCATGTCTTGGGGCTTGCCCAGGGAAACGCGGATCCAGGTGTCCCACGCGAGAGACACCGGGGCGATCAAGATGTTATTGGTGCGGAAATGCTGGACGACCATGCTGGCGGGATTGAAGGTGTCCATGGCAACGAAATTGGCGTGTGAATGCAGGGGCTTGAGCGAACGGGCCATAGCGTTATTTTGAAATTCCTGTTGGTCATCGGTGTTGCGTTTGACGAAGTCCCGCAGACTGGCGGCATCATCGAGGGCGGCCATCGCTCCGCGAACCGCCAGCGTACTGACACCGTCGGCGGTGGCGAAGGCACGCATCTGCGTGGCCGACTTTTCGGCGAATGCGATCCCATAGCCAACCCGCAGGCCTGCAAGCCCATAGGCGTGGGAAAACGTGCGGGTCACGATGATGCGGGGATCGTTCAAGGGCCGATCAAGAAACGAAGCATAATCGTTCGATGGCGCGACATAGTGATGATAGGCCTCATCGATCACAATGCGGCAAGACGATGGCAGCGAGGAGATAAATTTCTCCAGTTCGGAACGCGGGGTGATCGAGCCCGTGGGGTTATTCGGATTGCAAATGTACACCAGTCCGGTGCTCGGCCCCGAGTGTGCGAGCATGGCATCGAGGTCATGGTAAAAGCGGCGGTTTAGAGGATCGGAGATGACCTCAGCGCCTCCGGATCGCGCATAAAATTCCAGAGCCGGAAATGTGGGAGAAGGCTGCACCAACTGCTTGCCGACACCGAGGAAGGCACAGCTCGCCATGCGCAGAATCTCGGTGGAGCCAGCGCCCAGGACTACCTGACCCGGGGTGACGTTGTGGTTGTGGGCAATGCGCTCGGTCAGTTTATAAGTGCCGGCGCCTGGATACCGATTGGCTTCGGCCGCAGCCAGGCGTATCGCTTCGGCCACTTTTTCTGATGGTCCGTATGCGCCTTCATTGTTATCAAGGCGGATGGGGCCACCATTGGCGTCTGGCGAAAGCGCCATCGCAGACTCTGCAGACATTCCTGCGCCAGCGCCAACACCGATAAATTTCAGGAAGTCTCGACGCGAGGAAGACATAGTTGTTATGCAGAATCCAAGGTGAGGCTCGTCTGTGGTTCCAATTGCTGTCGCTAGTTGCTCTGGTTGAGCAATGTTTGTACTAAGTCTCCCAATTGCTGCGAGGTAAATTCATTTCCTTCCAGATTGGCGGCGAGCTTTGCCTGACGGTCGATGACCACGGTATGAAAAGAATGCACCAGCAACGCCTCATCGGGATAGAAATTCATGTCGAATTTGCGGCAAAGCCCCTGGATCTCCTGAAGAGAACCGGTCAGGAAGTGCCAGCCCTCGGAATTTGCCTTCCAAATGCGGGCATAGTTGGTCATAGCGTCCGGATTATCGTTAGCAGGATCGATGACGATGGTCAGCAGCACCAGATTGCGGCCCATCTGATCGGTAAAACGCTTCTGCAATTGTCCGAAATTGTTGGACATGCGAAAACAGTAGTTGGGAAACGGACAGCGCGTATAGATAAAGGTTACAGCCACGACTTTGCCGGTAAATTGAGACAGCTTTACGCGCCTGCGATTTTGGTCGGTCAAGGCAAAATCAGGGACGGGCTGGCCAACGGCGAGAGCCTTGGAGTCGGGCGAACTCGGCGCCAGCATGTTCTCCAAAAGGTGCATCCGGCGGGCTTGTGTCGGATCGAGTTCGAGATTTTCAAACGGCCGAGCGCGGACGTTGTCGGCATAATAGGAGTCGCCGTCCACCACCAGGGTAAACTCCACCGCCGTACCGGACTGAAGCCCTTCCAGCATTTTGGAATCCCGAACCGTGAAACTCATAGCCATGGCTTCCATAAAGCCGGGAATTTTCTCACAGGAGACCAACATGCTTTTATGCGAAGGGTCTATTTTTAGTACCAGGCCGCGAACATCGTACTTTTGCGCCGCGCAGGTATGGGCCGCCAGGAGGAGCGAAATCGCAACTATGAGAGCGCAACGCTTCATGAACCTACTATAGCGAAGGCCCGCTCATTTCGCATTTGCCATTGCGCGCTGGTTACCCCACGTTGATGCCGCTGCAGTGTTGCGCCTGGAGCCGCCCAAGCGGAAGGGGCGGCGGTCCAACTTCTTGTAGTCCTTGGCAAACTCGGTGATTTCAAGAAATTGATTCTTGCCTAGACTTGTAAAGTTCTGCCTGGTATTGCTGGCGGGCCACCAAATTTCGAGATTAACAATGCGGGCCGATTTTCCGAGGCCGATATGCTGACTTAGAGGTGATGCTCCGAAGGGGCCGCCGCCGCCAACCGTTCGATAGATAGCGCGCTGCACGCCTTCCGCGTTGGCCACCACGACTTTTATGCGTGCTCCGATTGCAGCGCGATTGCTTTTCACCCCCACCAGGTGCAAATTGATCCAATCATTGCCGTTGCCGGGATTCTCGAACAGGCGAAAGGCGTGCGAGTCACCCGGAGTTGCGCCTCCGGTGGCCACCAGTAAGTCCTCGTCCCCATCGTTGTCGATATCCGCAAAGACCACACTGTGTCCTTTATGGAGTTCCCCAGTGCCGGACGAAGCGGTTACGTCTGTGAAGAACTTGCCATCGTGGTTACGCAACATTACGTTGGGGAGCAAAGAAGCGTAGGAGGGATTTCCTGTCCCGAGATAAATATCAAGATACCCATCGTTATCGATATCGCCAAAATTGGCGCCCATGGACATGAACACTTTGTTGAGCCCCACGTCTACGGTGACGTCCTGAAATGTTCCGTCCTTCCTGTTCTTAAACAGCTTGAGGGTTTCGGCATTGGGAGGAAGGCCAAGATAACTGCGTATACTTTCTTCCACCGAGACGAAGTAACTGGTGACCAATAAGTCTGGCCAGCCGTCGTTGTCATAGTCGAAGAACCAGGCAGCATTGCTCTGCCAGGGCTTCTTCACACCGGCCTCGGAAGCAACGTCAGTAAAAGTGAGATTGTGATTGTTGTGGAATAGATAGTGGTAGCCGTTCATGACGGAAACGTAAAAATCCACGTAGCCATCATTGTCATAGTCAGCGGCCGAAACCGATTTTGTAAAAGCGACGCGGTTCACTCTAGCCGCTGCGGCGATATCTTCGAAGGAACCGTCGCCCTTGTTGTGAAAAAGCTGTAGAGCGCTGTTCTCGTTGCCCACGATCAGGTCTACGAACCCATCATTGTCAATGTCGGCCCAGGCGGCCGCTTGGGTGCTGGTTGCAGGCTCAGCCAGGCCGCTTTGCACGGTCACGTCCGTAAATGTCCCGTCGCAGTTGTTGCGCAGCAGGGATTTCCGCTGCGGAAACTCCCACGCGCCTCGCAACACTAAAAGGTCAAGGCAACCGTCGTTGTTGTAGTCGGCCTGGAGCATGCTGTAACCGCCGAGTTGGTCGCTGAGGCCCGCTTGTTTGGTGCGGTCTTCGAAGGTGCCGTCGCCATTATTGTGGAAGAAATGCAGCGACCCGCACTGGTCGTAATCGGAAATCATCACGTCGAGCAAACCGTCGTTGTCGAAGTCATCGACGACGATTCCGGCCGACTCGCCAAAGGTATTGATCCCTGCGGCGGAGGCGACATCCACAAACCTGCCCACATTTTCTTTGGATTCGAATGCGGAAGGCGGAATCAGATATTTTTTGGGGACCTGACCCGGATAGCCGCCAAGCGTCATGTACGCCAGGTTCAGCAGCCAGCGTACATCCAGCGCGTCTGGTTTGCGGTCCAGATATTTCAGGAAGTGGGCAATGGATTTTTCCGAATCGCCGGTCTTTTGATAGCGCATTCCGGGCCGCGGCGGGAAAAGGCAGCGCTCGCCGGGATGACGGTAGACATCATTCTCCATTTCCGATTTATGAAGGTAGGCGATGCCCAAGACCTCCTCCATCTCGGGCATGGCGCCCGTTAGTTGAGTTGTAGCAATCTGGTAGGCGGACTCCCATTGCGCCACGGCCTTTTGCATTTGTCCCTGGTAAGCGTAAAGATTGGCCAAGCCATAGTGGGCCTCGATGCGGTCGAGGGCACTTCCGGACTGCTGGGCGGCAGGGTTGAGTAGTTCATTTTTCTCGAGGCGTTCGACCATGGTGGAAAGAGATTTCCTGCGCATCTCGCATAAGCCGCGTAAATCCTGGCTCCAACCCTGGGGTTTGGGCAAACTGCGGAACGCCAGATCGGCTTCGTTTTTGCCACCAACGTTCGGGGCGTAACGAATCGTGCCGGATGCGACGAGCGGTTGAATGCGTGCGGGACTGGCGTTCTTGACATCCTCGGACTCCGAAGGAGTTAAGACCTTCACGATGGCGTACCCGGTTGGGAGCTTAAGGACGCCGGTAATCTGACCGGGCACAATTCCTATCAATGCTTCGCGGAGTTCGGGCCGCAATGTCGCGGGATCTACTTTCCCCATGTACCCGCCATCGGCGGCAGTGGTGTCAGTAGACTTTTGCCTGGCTAATGCCGCGAAGACCTCGCCCTTTTTCAGCTGTTCCAGGATTTGCCGGGCCTCGTCGGCTGAACCCACCACAATGATGCGGAGGCCTATGCCCGGTGCGGGAGTACTCTGGCTGAAAGATGAGCCGGAGAAGACAGACAAGAAGAGAAGCAGCAGACTGGCCGCCCTTTGAGCACGCTTCATCGCGTAGAAAAATGGGTACTCCATACGTTCAGTCCAAACTAGCGTAGACAAGCAACAAGCACAACACAGGCCAGCAAACCGGTAAACATCGTCCGAACAAACGGGCTGGCGGTTATTTTCTGTTTGCGGACTGTGAATTCAAATATCGCGAACAATATCGCCATTCACTCTGCAACTGGATGGTGAATAAAGCGGAAGTCGAACGAAAAACTGTTCAAGGAATCTTGCGTCACGGCATGATTCAGACGACGCTCGATCTGTACACGCAGGAAGACGGATGAACACTGGCGGCGCAAGGAGGATATCTTACCGCGTTGGAAGTGGCTACGCAGTTGGTGCGGTGAAGTTAGGGAGCGCGGGTTGGATTGTGGGTTGAGATTTTTGGGACATTTCAAACACCGTTGCCGGGACTTCCATGGCAGCCATCATGATCGTTTTGTGGCAGTCGATGATTCGGGGCTTCTCAAACAAGCTCGCGCCGGCTCCGGCCACTGCCACCCGAATTCGATGCCCCTTTCGCAGCAGCACGGACGTGGAATACATTGACAAGCGTATCGTTGCCGTTGCCGTAGGGGCCAACGGCTCGGCATCTTTGCGGAAGACTGGATGTCAGGGTATTCTTCTGAGAGGCGAAGTTCTTTTCATTGAGGTTGATGCGAAAGCGCTCAACGCGCTCAAGACCACAAGTATCCATAACGCAGCGCGAATGGTCGAAAGCTGCGCGACAAACCCGATCAGGGGCGGACCGGCAAGGAAGCCAACATAGCCAGCCGTCGTGACTACGGCGAGGCTGGGACCGGGTGCACTGCCTTCAATGTTCCC
>Ga0182015_10001115_pt1 | contig 36651 bp, 30 predicted proteins | sample 712P3MmetaG_FD_120478 | JGI IMG/M metagenome (GOLD analysis project Ga0182015, IMG submission 120478) | Permafrost microbial communities from Stordalen Mire, Sweden - 712P3M metaG | ecosystem: Environmental > Terrestrial > Soil > Wetlands > Permafrost | place: Sweden: Stordalen | collected...
AGTATGGTCGCTGGTTATACCTTCTCTCACGCTTTGGACGATGTAAGCGCAAATTGGGATTTCGGCTACGGAGCCGGGCTGCCTGAGGATTCTTATGACGTTGGTCGCGAATACGGAAATAGCGACTTCGATATTCGCCAACGTTTCACACTGTCGCTGACCTACGCCATTCCCGGCCGGAGCGGGTTTGGACAAATGCTGCAAGGCTGGGAGCTGAATTCGATCGTGACGCTGCAGAGTCCTCAATTCTGGGGACCCATCGACCTTGGCACAGATGCTAGCGGCACTGGTCCGCTTCCCGTCAGCCCACCGGCCAATGCCCCGATTCGCTGGAGCTTTTTTGGCAAGCCATCGGACTTTAAATCTGGCCCGACTGCAATTCCGTTCTTCGCCGGGGCAAGTAACGCCGCTTGCGCCAACCAGGCTCTGGCAGTGGATGGAGGTACGCCGGGGCGCTCCACGGCCTCCCTCAACCTGTTCGGCTGCTATGCCCAGAACGGCTCGATCATGATTCCGCCGCCGTTGGGCGAGTTCGGCAACATGTCCCGAAATACTTTCCCCGACTCCGGATTCAGAGACTTCGATCTTTCCGTAGCGAAGAACTGGCATTTTGGCGAGCGCCTCCGAGCGCAGTTCCGCGCCGAGTTTTTCAATGTCCTCAACCATCCCAACTTCGCCAATCCCTACGGCGGACAGAATGGGTTTGGACTGAACGACCCGTCGGTGCAGCCCTTCGGCTGCGGGTGCGCTACGCCCGACGTGGCCGCCGCGAACCCCGTCATCGGCTCGGGTGGCAGCCGCGCAGTGCAAGTCGCCTTGAAGGTCATTTTCTAGGCGGTGACAACGTTTTGAAATATGAGGCCGGATGCATGGCAGTCCGGCCTCTCTTCCAGGATGCTCAATCTTTAGTTGTGATAAGGGGCCGAGCCGTGAAACCAGTAACGCATTTTTCCTTTGCAATCCTTCTGTTGGTGCTGTTCACATTTCTTCCCGCAAACGCGTTCTCTCAAGCCGAGGAACACCGCGAACGCAACATCGACGAAATTAAGACGGAAGCGGTTCATCGTGCCGAGGTCGGTCAGTATCCGCTGATCGGTCTCGATCCGAATGACGTTAAAGAGGCCTTCGAGACCATCCATAGCAAAGACAAAGACGAGTGGGCGGCCGGATTTATGCGGGTGGCCGACCGGTATTTCAACGAGGCGAAGACGATTGAAAAGTCCGATCCCAAGAAGGCCGACGCCGATTATATTCGCGCCTGGAGGCTTTATTCCTTCGGCCGCTGGCCTGTGCCTGCGTCTCCCGGTAAGCAGCGCTCGTACGAAAAAGCGCTCGAAGCTTTCTTGGCGCACGCGCGTTTTTACGATCCGCCGCTTGAAGTTGTGCACATTCCTTTTGAAGGCAAAGAGATCGTCGGATATCTGCGGCTGCCGAAAAATGCCAAACGTCCGGTCCCACTCGTAATTGCGGTGAATGGCCTGGATAGCCGCAAAGAAGATCTAACGGAAAGCTTTAGCGCGATCCTTCCCTTCGGCATCGGCTATCTTGCGGTCGACGGTCCCGGAACTGGTCAGGCTCCGATCAAAGTCAGTCCCACGGCGGATCGGATGTTGTCAAAGGTCATCGACTACGCGCAGTCGCGGCCGGAAATCGACAAGGACCGCATTTCAATGCACGGCGTGAGCTGGGGCGCTTATTGGGCGACCAAGATGGCAATCGTTGAGCACGCCCGATTGCGAGGCTGTAGTGCGCAGTCTCCGCCGGTCGATAAATTCTTCCAGAAAGATTTCCTGATGAACTCGCTGATGGGCAACCGCGAATATTTATTCGACCAGGCAGCCGCGCTGATGAGCATCATGGAAGGGGTTCACAACCTCGAGGAAATGGGCGCGTTTATGCCCCGGCTGTCGCTTGTGAACGAGGAATTGCTGGGAAAACCCATGTCGCCGATGCTCATCCTGGCGGGCGTGCTCGACACCCAAGTCCCAATCGACGACGAGTATCTACTGCTCAGCAAGGGAGACGTGCCAAAAGATGCGTGGATCAATCCACACGGTGGGCATCTTGGACGGCAAGTCGGGGTCTGGCCCGATCCTCGCATCTTTAAACAAGTAATTATTCCGTGGCAAGTGAAAACGTTGGAGCCTCCCGCGAACTAGCCGGCTTGATGGCCAACTTTCTCGCTTGCCAACTTTATAAAGAGCCAGGTTAACCGTTCAGAAATAAGAATCGGAATTTGTCCCATCTTTAAGTCTTTACTCAAAATGCCTCCAGCCGTTGAAGTGTCGGAATCCGAAGTGCCGATCGAGCGCCGCCAACCGTTTTACACATCCCTCTGGGTGCAGGTTCTGATTGCCATGGTGCTGGCCGTGGTGCTTGGCCTGATCAGTCCCAGCCGTGCCATTGCTATGAAGCCTCTGGGCGATGCCTTCATCCGCCTCATCACCATGATCATCACCGTGCTCATCTTCTGCACGGTGGTCACTGGCATTGCCGGCATGCAGGACCTGAAAAAAGTAGGCCGCGTCGGCGGCAAGGCTCTGCTCTATTTTGAAATTGTTTCGACCATCGCGCTGGTGATCGGATTAATCGTGGGCAATCTGGTTCATCCGGGTAGCGGATTCAATGTAAACGCGGCTTCGCTCGATGCGCGCGCGGTAGCCGAGTATGCCGGACAAGCCAAAGCGCAAGGCGTTACGGAATTCCTGATGCACATCATCCCCACCACCGTGACAGACGCTTTCGCCAGAGGTGACATCCTTCAGGTAGTCTTCATCTCGATTCTGTTCGGCTTCGGCTTATCGTCAGCCGGCCCGCGGGCAAAGCCGATCGTCGCCCTGCTCGAATCGCTGACGCAAGTGATCTTTCGTATCGTAAACATCCTTATGCTGTTCGCACCCATCGGCGCATTCGGCGCAATGGCGTTCACCATTGGAAAGTACGGTTTTGCTTCGCTCGGGCCTCTGGTCAAGCTGATTGCCACATTTTGGGCGACCTCGATCCTCTTCGTGCTCGTCGTGCTGGGCACGATTGCAGCCGTCGCCGGTTTTAACATCGTAAAGTTTTTATTGCACATCAAAGAAGAAATTCTGCTGGTGCTGGCCACCAGTTCCTCTGAAACTGCACTCCCCACGCTGATGGAGAAGCTCGAAAAACTGGGCTGCTCCCGTCCGTTGGTCGCTCTTGTGGTTCCAACCGGATATACCTTCAATACCGACGGCAGCAGTCTGTACATGACTCTCGCGGCCCTTTTCGTAGCGCAAGCCACCAATACGCACTTGACGCTGCTGCAACAACTCACCATTTTTTCAGTGGCAACCCTCACCTCCAAAGGAGCGAGTGGCGTGCAAGGTGCCTCGTTTATTGCGCTGGTTGCGACACTGTCGGTGATTCCCACAATTCCAGTCGCTGGTATGGCCCTCATCCTTGGCATCGACCGTTTCATGAGCATGTTCCGCGCACTGGTCAACATGATCGGAAACGGCGTCGCCACCCTCATCGTCGCGCTCTGGGAACACGAATTCAAGCGCGAAGCCTTACAGAGCAGACTGGCCTAGCCCAGAAATCCCGCCCTTGACTGGTTGGAACCAGTCCCTCTTTCGTAACCATCCTCCTGCACATAAATCGCTGTATTTAACATTCTAGAAATATCTTTGCAGTAACCTAGGTAAAGGAGATCGCTCCATGCCCTCAGCGCGGGTTTCTAAGTCCCTGCCACTGCAAGTGGCCGCAGTGTGTTTCCGCAGGCGCGGCGCGGCGGTGGAATTTCTCCTGGTCAACACCAACGGTGGAAATAAATGGACCTTCCCGAAAGGTGGCACCGAGGCGCGACTCTCGCACAGCCAGGCGGCCGAGCGTGAGGCCGCGGAAGAAGCGGGTGCGTACGGAACCATCGAAGCACGACACTTCCATCTGTATATCCATTCCAAAGGCTTATTCTGGCAACCTGACGGCGTGCAGGAATTCGCAGTCAAAGCGTTTTTGATGGAGATCCACGAATTGCGCGGCGGAGCAGAGCCCATGCGCAATCCAACCTGGTTTACCCCCGAAGACGCCAAGAAAAAATTGGCCAAAGGCCGCGAAGTTAAGTACGCTCGCGAGACCGAGACCGTCATCGACCGCGCTCTTGAGCGCATCCAGTTCCACGGTGAATTGTGGGGAAAATATCCGGAAGCCCGCAGCCTGCGCGCAGCCGCTCGCTAGCAAATCGCTCCCCCGCATTCGCGGCTCCGTAGCCGAATGTGAGACGATGAATCCAGCCCATGATCCAGCTTTCCAGCGCCGGAAAACGCTTCGGCCACAAACTTCTATTTGAAAACACCGACTGGCTGATCACGCCACGTGACCGCATCGGCTTGGTCGGCGCGAACGGGACTGGCAAATCCACGCTGATGAAGGTTCTTGCCGGGCTCGACACGCTCGACTACGGCTCCCTCATCGTCGCCAAGGGCACGACTGCCGGATATCTTCCGCAGGATGGCCTCTCGCTCTCCGGTCGCACGGTTTTTGCCGAATGTATGTCGGTTTTCACCGAACTAAAGGCCATGGAGCTGGAGATGGAGTCGTTGCTCAACCGCATCTCCGAGCTCGATCACACCAGCGCGGAATATTCCGGCGTCGCCGACCGTTATCACGGCCTCGAGCATGAGTTTCAAACACACGGGGGATATTCGATCGAAGCCGACGTGGGTAGGGTGCTGATGGGCCTGGGGTTTCGCAAAGAGGATTGGGATCGCCAAACCGGCGAATTCTCCGGCGGCTGGCAGATGCGGCTGTCGCTGGCCAAACTTCTGCTGCAGAAGCCCAACCTGTTGTTGCTCGATGAACCCACCAACCATCTCGACCTTGAAGCCCGCAACTGGCTGGAAGAATATCTGCACAATTATCCGCACGCCTTTGTGCTCATTTCGCATGATCGTTATTTTCTCGACGTCACCGTCAACAAGATCGCGGAAATCTGGAACAAGCGCTTCTGGTTCTACACCGGAAATTACGATAAATTCCTGACGCAAAAAACCCAGCGCAACGAGCAGTTGCAGGCCGCCTACCGCAATCAGCGAGACCGCATCGAGCAGTTGGAGGTGTTCATCAACCGTTTCCGCTATCAGGCGACCAAAGCCAAGCAGGTCCAAAGCCGGATCAAGGAGCTGGAAAAAATCGAGCGCATCGAAGTCCCGCCGGAAGAGAAGACGATTCACTTTTCGTTCCCGCAACCCAAGCCCAGCGGCCGCATCGTCGCCGAATTCGAAAACGTCGCCAAGATGTATACCAAGACCGATGGAAGCCCAAAAGAAGTCTTCAGCGGCGTGAATTTCTTGATCGAAAAAGGGGACCGCATTGCTTTGGTCGGAATCAACGGCGCGGGAAAATCTACCTTGATCAAACTGCTTGCTGGAACCGAACCGACTACCAAGGGCGAATACCGGCTCGGCCATAATGTGCAGGCCGATTACTTCGCTCAGGATCAGTACAAGGAGCTCGATCCCGAAGCACGCATGATCGACGATCTCGGCAACGCATCTCCGCGTTCGACGCAAACCGAACTCCGCAGTCTGCTGGGATGTTTTCTCTTTTCCGAGGACGATGTCTTCAAGAAGATCGGCGTGCTTTCCGGAGGCGAGCGCGGCCGCTACGCGTTGCTGCGTTTACTGCTGCATCCCGCGAACTTCCTGCTGCTCGACGAACCCACCAACCATCTCGATCTCCGCGCCAAAGATGTCCTGCTCGAAGCGCTCATGGAGTACACCGGCACGGTCGTCTTCGTTTCGCACGATCGTTACTTCATCGACAAGCTGGCCACGCGCGTCTTCGAGATCGGGGACGGAAAGGTGGAAGTCTATCCCGGCAATTACGAAGATTATCTCTGGCGCAAACAGGGCGGGAGCGCCAGGCAGAACGAATCCATTCGCCAGCAACTAAAAGCTTCAGAACCAACTCCGCAGCCCACGAACGGCAATCATGCCGCAAACATTGTTTCTCCTATCGCCACTCCGCAGGCGGCATCGAAGGCGAAGCGTCTCAACCCGATAAAGCGCAAGAAAGTTGAAGATCGAATTGGCGAACTGGAGGCCGAAATCAGCCACGCCGAAGACGCCATTGCCAGGTGCGAAACCAGCCTGCAAAACTTTGTCAGTGCCGAAGACACGCAACGCCAATCGGAAGAACTCGACCGCCAAAAAACCTCGCACGCCGCGGCCCTCGAGGAATGGGAAGGGCTGAGCGAGTCCTTACAGGAATCCGAATAACCTTTTCTGCCGCACTCGTACACTCTCTTCCGTAATCTCGAAACATTACTTACCACTGTGCGATATTCGGATTGGCCAATGGGACACCACACTAGCCGGAGGCCTCAAAATCCCAATCCCGTTTGAACGGTGTCGCCAACGCTCGCCGGACGGGAACTAAAAGGAAGGTCGCATGCTCGAGTCCCAGGATAATTCACAGGGCGTCAGGTCCACCTCGCCAGCCTCTAACCCTAATGCTTATAACCCGGTGAAAACCACTTCGGTCCCGGTGGAACAAGCCACCATTGGTCGCTCGCTCGTCATCAAGGGCGAGATCAGCGGCACCGAAGCTCTGTATATCGATGGCCGTGTCGAAGGCAAGATTACTTTGACCAATAACCGCGTCACCATTGGCCGCAATGGCGTGGTCCAAGCAGATATTACGGCCCGTGAAGTCGTGGTGATGGGAAAAATTACCGGCAACATCGAATGCAGCGACCGCGTGGATATCCGCGGCGAAGGCGTGGTGAACGGCAATGTCACTACCGAGCGTGTCAGCGTGGAAGATGGCGCCGTAATGAAGGGCGGCATCCAGGTTCGCAGCGCCCAGCAAAAGGACAAGAATCAGTCACAATCGAAGATGTCATCCTCGGCCGAACCGTCGAACACGGTGGCAGCGGCCGCGGGAGCGTAAACACTGCCGACGTTGGCGCACGCAAAGAGGAAAGAAGAATAACCCCTTGATTCTTCGTGCCCTCGTGTTTCTGGACTTCGAAACTCCTACCGACAAACTAAGCCCGGGGCACAAATCCGCCCCGGACACTACCTCTCTTCTTCTTTGAGCTTCAATCTTTTTTCGGCTGCAACTCTTTTTCGTTTTCAACTTTTTTCGGCTGCAACTCAAGCGAAGCGGAATTCATGCAGTACCTCAACCCGGTAGGCGCCGGACCGTCCTCAAAAACATGCCCTAGATGGGCGCCGCAGGTGGCGCAACGGGCCTCGGTGCGCACCATCCCATAGCCGGAATCCTTGTGCTCCTCAACTTTGCTTTGGTCCGCAGGCTGGTAGAAGCTTGGCCATCCGGTGCCTGAATTAAATTTGGTCGAAGAATCAAACAGCGGCTCGCCGCAACATACGCAATGGTAGGTTCCCGCATCCTTGGTGTTCCAGTATTTGCCCGAGAATGCGGGCTCGGTGCCGGCCTCCCGTGTAACGCGGTATTGCTCTGGAGTGAGTGTTTGCTTCCATTCCGAATCGCTTTTTGCCAATTTATCTGCCATGTAGTCCCTCGCGCAAAGTCTTCTTGTTCTTAGTTACATGCTCGTTCTACGGAAAAGTGGCGATTCCAATCCTAACCCCGAGCCTGTCGAACAACCCGTCCTTTGTGACATCCGTCACAATGCATTTGTGACGTCCAACCTTGTTCTCCACAAGGGTGAAAGCCAAAGATGGTTCCAACGTCTGCGAGTCCCCCCGGCCCGGCGTCCTCCTCAGAGGCCCCGGGCCTTTAAGTTTCCTCAACTTCGACGCCGATCTTCCAGTAATTGCCTTTAAAAAAAAGCAACGGGGCTCCCGCTCGGACCACCGCTTCCTCTACCTCCGCAATAAAAATGGTGTGGTCCCCGGCATCCTGGGTCGACTTGAGCCCGCATTCCAGGTAGGCTAGCGCGCCGTGCAGCATCGGAGTCCCGTGAGCGGTGCGGTCAAATCGAGCTCCTGTTTCTTGCTCCGCGCCGCTTTGGCTCTGGAATGACCGCGCGAAATACTCCGAAATCGCCCGCTGATTTTCCTCCAGAATATTTATGCCGAATCTTTTCTTCGCGTGCAGGTGCGCATGGGTTCGCGCCCGGCGATCCACGCAAACCAGTAAAAGCAGGGGCTCCAGCGACACGGAAGTCAGCGCATTCGCGGTCATCCCATGCACTTCGCCGTCCACGTCCACGGTAATGAGACTGACTCCCGTGGCGAATGCCCCCATCGCTTTTCTAAAGTCCGCTTGACTCAGGCTCATGGCATTTGTGGAATTGCGACTGCCTACATTATCATGCCAGCCCAGCTCATCGCCCGGCTGTGAAAGTGGGCGACTCATGTATGATTCGATGCATCGAAGCGGTTGGGATAGCTCTTTTCGAAAATTTGAAGTGCGCAATTTGCATGCTAAGAACAAGGAATTGGTAATCTCGTGACCGCCGCTCTCATCGGCCAGGACCTGGCCACGCCCAGCATTTCTCGCGATCAGGCACTTCGCTTCATCACGTGTCCTGACCGCGAACTGCCGGCGCTTCTGGCGGCTGCGCGGGCAGCGAAGGAAAAATTCAAGCCGCGAGTAATCACCTATTCCCGCAAGGTCTTCCTGCCTCTCACCAATCTCTGTCGCGACTATTGCGGCTATTGCACCTTCCGTCGCGATCCCGGCGACCCCGGCGCTCATACCATGAACCCGGACGAGGTGCTCGCCGTGGCTCGCGAGGGAGAGAAACTCGGTTGCACCGAGGCTCTTTTCAGCCTGGGAGACAAGCCCGAGCTCTTGTTTCCGCAAATGCGAGACACGATGCGCCATCTCGGCTACAAATCGACACTCCATTATCTCGAGGCCATGTGCGAACTCGTCCTTCGCGAAACCACCCTGCTGCCGCATCCCAATCCCGGACTGCTCAGCGCCGAATGGATCGCCCGCCTTTCCACCGTTTCGCCCAGCATGGGTCTCATGCTCGAATCCACCAATCGGGAACTGTTGAACCCCGGCGCGGCCCACGACAACGCCCCCGATAAGCTTCCCGCCAAGCGCCTGCGCACCATTGAGGAAGCCGGGAAGCAACGCGTTCCCTTCACCACCGGATTGTTGATCGGCATCGGCGAAACCATGACGGACCGCGTCGATACGCTGCTGGCCATCCTCGATCTGCACCGGCGTTACGGGCACATACAAGAAGTCATCATCCAGAATTTTCGCGCCAAACCCGGCATTCCCATGGCTCACTCCCCAGAACCTACGCTGGGCGAGATGCTTCGCACTATAGCGGTAGCTCGTTTGTTAATGCCCATCGTCAATATCCAGGCGCCCCCCAACCTCAATGCGCCGTATTATGAGGAGTTGCTGGATGCCGGCATCAACGATTGGGGAGGAATTTCTCCATTGACGCCTGACTATATCAATCCCGAAAAACCGTGGCCGCATCTCGAACAATTGCGCCGGCGTACGGAAGCGAAAGGATTTCAATTGCGTCAGCGGCTGCCTGTGTATCCCGAGTTTTTGCACTCGGCCATTTCGAAATCTCCATTGCTTTCCGACCGGCTTCGCTCCGCCCGCGACCATGAAGGCTTGGCGATAATTCCGAGGGCCGCATGAGGAAAGCCGCATGATCTGCGTCCTTACGGGCGGTACCGGCGGCGCAAAATTCGTCGATGGTCTGCGTCAGGTTACTCCGCCGGAAGAAATCACCCTTATCGTGAACACCGGCGACGACCTGCTTTGGTGGGGCCTTTACGTGTCGCCGGATATTGATTCCATCACCTATGTTCTCTCTGGAATGCTCAGCCGAGAGCGCGGCTGGGGCGTGAAAGGCGACACTTTCCTTTGTCTGCAAGCCATGGGACAACTCGGCGAGCCCACGTGGTTCCACACCGGCGACCGCGATCTTGCGGTTCACTTGTTGCGATCACGCCTTCTCGCCGAAGGAAAAACACTTTCCGAAGCAACCTCGACTATCTGCGATAAGCTTGGCGTGAAAGCACGAATCCTGCCGATGAGCAATTCGCGCGTCGAGACTCGTGTCGATACTCCTTCTGGCGAGTTGAGTTTCGAGGAATATTTTGTGCAGCGCTGGTATCAGGATCCCGTGAACTCCGTCCGTTTCGCTGGAGCTTCAGACGCCGAACCCGCACCGGGCGTCATCGAAGCGATTCTCACCGCGGATGCAGTCCTTCTTGCGCCCAGCAATCCCATCACCAGTATCGGTCCGATCCTTGCCGTCCCGGGCATCCGCGAAGCTCTTACAGGTGCACGCGGCAAAGTTGCCGCCATCAGCCCAATCATCGGCAGCGCACCGGTCGCGGGCCCCGCCGGCATTTTGATGAATGCACAGGGATTGCCATGTTCCATTTCCGGAGTCGCCAAAGCCTACGAAGATTTCCTCGACATCTTAATCTGTGATACGAGGGATGCGGTCACCGCGGAAAGCCTTCGCAGAGGAAGCTTGCAGGTGCATTGCACGCAAACCATCATGCGCACGGCTGACGACAAAGCCGCACTTGCCAGAACCGTTCTTGCTGTGGCCATAAGCGGATTAAGCTCCGACAATACAAACGCGGACGAATCCGCGCAAGGCGGTTCTCGCCCGTCCGCAGCTAGTGCCATCATCGAGCGGCCGTGATTCTCATCCCAGTCAAGAATTTATCCTCAGCCAAGCAGCGGCTCGCCGCCCTGCTGGATCAGCCTTCCCGCACAGAACTCGCTCATGCCATGTTGCAGGACGTGGTAAGCGCGCTTGCCGCATGGGCAGATCGCCCCGCCTGCGCGTTGGTCACCGATGATCCCTTCGCCATCGAACTGGCCGAGCAGTACGATTTCGAACTGATCCCCGACCGTGCCAATTCCGGTGAAACCGCTGCCATCGAGATGGCCACGCGTCTTTGTGTAGCTCGCGGCATCGAAAGCACGCTCGTCATTCCAGGGGACATCCCTCTGATTCAAGCCACTGAAATCGATCAGATTTTGTCGCATGCGCCGACCGAAGGCTCAGTGCTCGTTCCCGCCGCCGATGATCGTGGTACGAACGCCGCCTTTCGCCGTCCCGCCGATTTGTTTCCTCTACGTTTCGGCAATGACAGCTTCAAGCCGCACTACGCTGCCGCCCAAGCCACCGGGAAACCTTGCCACGTGCTGAAGCTTTCCAGCATCGCTCTTGATGTGGACGATCCGGAAGATCTGCATGATCTTCTTTCCCATCCCGGCGAAACCCGCAGCCAACGCCTGCTTCGCCAATGGGCATCCGAAGGACGAATCCCGAACACGCCGGAGCGTTTGTGAGTACGACTGCGCGAGCTACGCAAGCATCGCGACGCAAATCTCCGAACCCAACTGCAGCCGAAATCCGTCTCATTCCGATCCCGCTGAAAACCGAAATCAAGCCCGGCGATTCTCTGCCCGATGAATTTCTCACCGCATTGCGGCAGAACGGTCTTGCATTCGAATCTGGCGACATCTTAATCGTGAAGCACAAGATCGTGTCGAAATCTGAAGGTCAGATCGTCGATCTCACAACGATCAGTCCCTCCGCCGACTCACGCGCCTGGGCAAAGAGATATAACCTTGATCCCCGTGTGATCGAACTCTCCCTGCGTGAAAGCGCCGAAGTCATCCGTCGCAAGAATGGCGTGCTTATTACCGAAACCCGTCATGGCTTCATCTGCGCCAATAGCGGCGTCGACGTTTCCAATGTCGACGGTGGCAGCCACGCTCTTTTGCTTCCCGCCGATCCCGACCGCTCGGCGCGCCGCATTCATCGCGAGCTCAAAAAACGCACCGCCCTGCACATCCCTGTTCTCATCACTGACACATTCGGACGGCCTTGGCGCGAGGGCCTTGTCGAGTTCTGCATCGGAATCGCTGGCATGAAACCAATTCGCGACGATCGCGGCCGCGGTGATCCACACGGCTACACCCTGCGCGCCAGCCTTGAAGCTATCGCCGACGAACTCGCCGCCGCTGCCGGCCTGGTCTGCGGCAAACTCAACCGTACTCCCGCCTGCATCATTCGGGGATTTTCCTATGGGTCCGCCACCGGCCGCACGCGCGATCTGCTTCGCCCGAAAGCAGCCGACTTATTCCGCTAGCCTCTCGCCAAACGGCAGCCTTCAGGAGTAATTTGGAATCCAAGGGCTCGACGGAATAGGCTTCCGCAAGAAGAGGTTCGAAGAAAAACGTGGCCGCACATCTCGCAAATTCGCAGCTTGAAAATTTTCCTGCTCTCGACTGGTTCGACGTCGCTTCGCAAGTATCGCCAGCCTTGCGCTCTTCGCTGGAAAAAATTCTGGAAACTCAAAATGGCGCGGCCATCTCCACCGAAGAAGCTTACGCATTAGCCCACGCCGGAGATCACGATCTGCTGGGACTGCTCACCGCTGCCAATCTGCTACGCGCCGAACTCTGCGGCAATCTTGTTACTTACGTGGTCAATCGAAACATCAACTTCACCAACATTTGCTTTGTGGGATGCAAATTCTGCGCTTTCAGCCGCGGCCCTCGCGAGTCCGATACCTATTTTCTCCAGCCCGAAGATGTTGCTCAAAAGGCCATGGAGGCCGCCGAACTTGGCGCCACCGAAGTCTGCATCCAGGGTGGCCTGCCGCATGGCCTGCCTCCTCTTTATTACCGCGATATTCTCCGCGCCGTAAAGCGCGCCGTGCCTTCCATGCACATCCACGCCTTCTCGCCGATGGAAATCGTCTATGGCGTCGAACTCACCGGCATGCCCCTCGCGGATTATCTGGCGATGCTCCGCGACAACGGCCTCGGCACTCTCCCCGGAACCGCCGCCGAAATCCTTGACGACCAAATCCGCGCTGTTCTTTCCGCCAATAAGCTCACTACCGAGCAGTGGATCGAAGTCATTCGCACCGCGCACCGCCTCGGCATCCGCTCCACTTCCACCATGATGTACGGCCACGCGGAAACGCCCGAGCACTGGGTTCGCCAGATGCTTCTCCTACGCGAAATCCAGGCCGACAGCGGCGGCTTCACCGAATTCGTCCCCCTCGGATTCGTTCACCAGAATACGCTGCTCTTTCAGCAAGGCTTGTCCCGCGCCGGGCCCACGCTCGCCGAACATCTCAAAGTTCATGCCCTCAGCCGGCTTCTGCTTGCCGGCGCCATCAATAACATCCAGGTGAGCTGGGTGAAGTTGAATCGCAAGCTTTCTCAACTCTGCCTCCATGCCGGCGCCAACGACTACGGCGGCACTTTGATGGAAGAAAATATCTCTCGCGAAGCCGGAGCTACCGCCGGGCAATACACCAGCCCGGAGGATTTTCAATCTTTGATCCTCGAAACCGGTCGCATCCCCGCCGAGCGCAACACAACCTACACTCGGATTAACATCAAGCTTCCATTGGACGAATTAATTGCGGAAGAAGCCCTGGAGCGCGAATTTGCCTGATTCGCGTCCGATCGCCATTCTAGGAGGGACAGGCCCAGCGGGTACGGGCCTGGCGCTGCGTTGGGCCCGAGTTGGAGAGACCATCATTATCGGATCGCGCGATGCCCACCGCGCCCAGGAAGCCGCGGACAAAATTAAATCCAAAGTCGGCGATCAAGCGCGCATCTCCGGCATGGAAAATTCCGCCGCGTGCGCTGCCGCCGACGTTCTGGTGCTGACCGTCCCGTTCGAAGGCCAAGCCACGCTGCTGAAGCAACTCAAGCCTGCCATCCGCTCCGGCAGCATTCTGATCGATGCCACCGTCCCTCTCGCCGCCGGAGTTGGCGGCCGCGCCTCCCGCACTCTAGGCGTCTGGCAAGGCTCCGCTGCCCAACAGGCCGCGGAATTGGTTCCCAAAGGAGTCACTATCGCTGCGGCATTCCACAATCTCTCCGCGGACCTTCTGAACGGAAATGAAGCTCTCGATTGTGATGTCATCGTCTGCAGCGACGATCCCGACGCGCTTCAACTCACGCTCACGCTTGCCGCTCGACTCCCAGGCGTACGCGCCATCGATGGCGGCAAATTGGAAAACGCCCGCATCCTCGAACAGATTACCGCGCTGCTCATCGGCCTTAATATCCGCCACAAAGGCCACGGCGGCATCCGCATCACCGGATTTCCGCCGGAAGCTTATCGCTAGACTCTGGGCGTCCTACCAATCCGCTGGAACGAATACTTCAACGAGAACTGAATCAGCTGCGGAGTACCCCCCGTTTGCGTAGTCTTGCCAATATCGGGGCCTTGCTCAACGTCGGCAAAGCAAGAGTTTAACGGGTTCTGGAACGAGGGGTGAAGTATGCACGGGCACTTCTTTGGATCGACTCGGCGAATTTTTTGGATGGATGGATCAGATGGATGGACCAAACAGGATAGTTCCACAGGATGGGTTCCACAAGATGGGTTCCACAGGAACAGGAGAGTCCGACAGCACCCGACGCCTAATACCCAACCGCCTTCGCGCGCGCTAATCCTCTACCGCCTGCGCTGTCATGTCGGAAGGCTCTCCGCCCGCCATATTCTGGGCGAAAATCAACCGTCGCGCTTCCACTCGAATCTTCGGCAACTGCAGCCAAAACCAGCATGCCCCGAACACCGAAGCCACGCCCCCAATCCCCACCGTTACCTGTGCTCCCAGGTGATCCGCAATCGCGCCGCCCAGCAGGGCCCCAATCGGAGCCATGCCCATGAACATCATCGAATACACTGCCATCACCCGCCCCCGCAGTGCATCCGGAACCATTACCTGAATCAACGTATTCGAGCAAGCCATCTGCAGCATCATCGTGTAGCCCACCGGCAGTAGCAAAATCACGGAAATCCAAAACCGGTGTGACAGCGCGAACACCACCAGGCTCACTCCAAAACCGGCGCAGCACAAAGCCACCCACCGCCCCAGTCCCTTCACTCCTTCGCGAAAAGCCAGCGTCAAAGCCCCTAACAGCGCGCCAATCCCAGTCGCGCCCATCAGAATCCCCAGGCCCCGCGCCCCGCCGTGCAAAATCTTGTCGGCGAAAATCGGCATCAGCACCACATACGGCATCCCCACTAAACTCACCAAGCCCAACAACAGGAGCAGCGCCCGAATCGGCGCCGTACGGTTCACAAACCGAAATCCCTCCAGCATATGTTCCAGCGGAGACGTCATGGTTGGCCGCGCCGTACTCACCACCTTCATCAGCAACAGCCCAACAATCACAGCGATATAACTCACCGCATTCGCGAAAAAGCACCATCCTTCGCCAATCCGCGCCACCAGAATCCCCGCTATGGCCGGCCCCACTACCCGCGCCCCATTGAACATCGATGAATTCAACGCAATCGCATTCATCAGGTCTTCGCGTCCCACCATGTCAACCAGGAAGGATTGCCGCCCGGGAATATCGAACGCATTCACCACTCCCAACAATGCCGCCAGCACGAAAACATGCCAAACATGGATTTTCCCCAGCAGCGTCAACCCCGCCAGCACAAACGCCAGCAGCATCGATCCCACCTGCGTCGCCACCACAATCTTCCGGCGGTCGAAACGGTCCGCCGCAATTCCTCCCAGCGGCGAGAAAAGAAATACCGGAATCTGGCTGGCAAATCCCACTGCCCCGAGCAGCAGTGCCGATCCCGTCAGCCGGTAGACCAGCCAGGATTGCGCCACGCTCTGCATCCAGGTCCCAATCAGCGAGATCAGTTGTCCGCTAAAGAAAAGCTGAAAGTTTCGGTGCCGCAGCGCCCGCGAAGCTACCAGCCAGCGCGATTCCCGCCTTGCAACCGACTCACCCGGGCCCGCCGCCGCTTCTTCACCGATTTGAGTTCTAGTGTCTGACACAATGAATCCTTTGGATGACGCGAACCGCTCCATCGATGGATATAAGTTCGAGCACACGATTTCGAACCATGACCTCGCTCGGGCAAAAATTCAGGTCGCTCCGAGCAAATTTTTGCCGTTCCCGCCGTCCAGCAAACCTTTCCTCCCGCCACGACACCAAATACTTGCCTCATGGCGCGCTCATGCTTGCATCATTTACAAAATTGCGACTTCCCAGACAGCCCGGACTGCGCTACAGTGGCTATTGCTTCCCGGCGACTGCCCAAGGAACTCTACAATGACAACTCCACCCGTTGGCGTTGAACGCCGCATTGGTCAGCGCTTCGATTTCAATCTTCCAGTCTCCGTGCGCGATGTTTCCACCTCCGCCGAAGGCTTGGGATTCACTCAGGATCTCAGCTCCCGTGGAGCGTTTTTCTTCACCGAACTTCCCCTCACCGAGGGCGCTGAAATCGAGCTCACTCTGAGAATGCCCAGCGAAATCACTCTCGGCGAAAACATGCGTGTCCGTTGCCGAGGTCGCATTCTTCGAATCGTGAACGCCGATGACAGGAGAGATGACGGAAAAGACTTCCGAAAAGAGAGTGATCTTGAAAAAGACCGGACCGTTCCGCGAAATAACCCTTCCTCGGCCGAAACTGCATCGATCGAACTTAAGCCCAAGCCCCCCGGCGCCAAGATTGGCGTTGCCGTATGTCTCAACGGCTACGACTACCTTTCCGACGAGGACGACGGTCCCGCCGAATTCCGCCGAATCTCCGCTCTGCACAGCCAGACCGCCGTTTCAGACCCTTCCACCCCAGCATCGATCATCCTGCACTCCTCCAACGACTGACCTCATCGCGGTTTCTCAACATTTTCCACAGTTGATAAATCTTTAGTTCTTCCGTGACCTTTGCAATCCTTGCGCTGTGAATTAGAATGCTCTCAATCAGTGCGGTAACCTCCGGGAAGTAAAATCCTGCTTTGCACCTCGCCGGGTTTTCCATCTTTAAGTCGCCGCACATCGTTTCTGTGCGATTTTTACGACATCAGCTCTCTGCCGGTTACCTAGGTCACTTGGCGAGGGGTACTTTTTCTCTCTAACATGCAAACACCAAGAGAAATCAGCGAGAACCGCGCCATGCATGGGATCGCCGTAGCGCTCCTGACAGAAGACCGTGATCATTTATCGGAACTGCAGCGCCGCGTCGAGTCTACGCGCCTGGCGCGCGCCGTATTCAGCAACATCGGCTTTCCTTCCAGCCCCACCGACCCGATTCTTCGTCAGATTCAGGATCTGCGCGCCGAAGTTGTGATCGTCGATATCTCTCCCGACAATCCGCATTCCGCCATCCGCGCGATCGAACTGATTCAGTCCAACACTTTGCAATTGGCCATTTTCGCCAACAGCACCATGCAGCAGCCCACCACCATCGTGGCCAGCATGCGCGCCGGAGCGGGCGAGTTTCTGGACGATGCCGCCGGCACTGAGGCGCTCCTCGAAGCCCTCACCCGTTTCAGCTCCAACCGCACGCGTACCCGCGGCGGTGCCGGCAAAGCTCGCATCTTCACTTTTCTCAGCGCCAAAGGCGGCGCCGGAGCCACCACCACCGCTGTCAACACCGCCGTCGCCCTTCAGCAATCCCATGGCGGCGTAGTTCTGGTCGATTTCGCTCCCGTCGGCCACGCCCAGCTCCACCTCAATCTCCGCCCCAGCTTTGGAGTGCCCGACGCCCTCGAAAATCTTCACCGCCTCGACGCTTCTTTGCTCGATGGCCTGATGACCCCTTGCAAAGATGGCCTGCACCTTCTGGCCGGCCCGCAGCAACCTTATCCGTCCGTTCCCACGCCCGCCGAGCTCGCCCGCCTTTTCGACCTGCTCGCCAGTCATTATCGCTATGTGGTCGTCGACGCCTCCGGTCGCCTGGATGCCACCACGCGCCTGCTGTCCGACCTTTCGAACGCTGTCCTCGTCGTCGCGCAAACCGATGTCGTCTCCCTGTGGAGCGCCGGACGCATTCACGATTTCCTCGAAGAAGGTACCGGACGCAACCGCCTCCGCATCGTTCTCAGCCGTTACAAGAAAATTCCCGGCTTCACCGACGAAGACGTCGAACATTCCACCCGCTGCAAAGTTCTCTGGAAAATTCCCAACGCTTTCCAGGCCATTTCGCCCTCTATCGATCACGGCACGCCCGTAGTGCTGCAGGAAGGCCAGGAAGTCAGCCGCTCCTTCCGCGCCTTCGCCGCCGCTCTCGCCGAAGCCTCGCCGAACATGGAAGGCGGCCTGGACCTTGTCTACGCCCAGGAAAAACCCGACCTCAAAAAGAAAATCACTAGCCGCCTCGTCATCAGCCCCGCGCGCGCCGGTCAATAATCCGCCCTACTCTGTGTCCCCTGTGTTAAAGACTTTGACTTTCAGCCTTCGACACGGAGACCCGTTCGACGCCTGCCCCTACCTATTTCGACGTCACCGCAGCGCGAAATCACTCCTGCATCTAAGATAGGACGATGCCTGAAGTAGCCGACTCCCCCACAATCCCCGTAGCCAGGTTGACCGAGCCCGCGGACCTGCGCCTGCTGATCGACCCAGCCCCCTGGTTCCAAACCTTCAAGCAAAATCTTCAGGATCTGTTTCGGCCGGCCCCACTTCCTCCCTTGCATCTTCAGTCTGCACCCGGCACTTTCTGGCCCGATGTTTTCGTCAACCGCAAACTCCCCTGGCGACGATTCTCTGAGTCCGGGGGATATCACCTTCTGGCAATCATCCTGATCGTCGCGGCATCGCGATTCTTCGCGCTCCAGCCTCATGCCGTTTCGAAGTCCGCATTCAACCATGCCGATGTCGTGTACTACTCCGCCTCGGAATATCTGCCGCCGTTGAACACTCTCCGTTCAAAGACAGCCACGCCCCACGCCGGTCACGCCCAGAAAGCTGATCCCGGCTTTTCCCCTCAGCCTGTGATCTCTGTGCCGCGGGAATCTGACAATCATTCGCAAACCATCGTCGCCGCCCCTCGCATTCCCATCCAGCATGACGTCCCATTGCCTAACACCGTGGCCTGGTCTGATACGCCGCGCATGCCAATCGCTCCCGCGCCGCTCGTCCCCGCATCTCAGATTTCCCGCCTCGCGCCGCAACTCGAAAATTCCATCGTCGCGCCACCACCCACCGTCGATCGATCCCAGCGGCAAGCCATGCTGGCGCCACAGCCCAACGTTGTCGCGCCGCCTCCCACTTTCGAGGCCGCTTCCAATCGCCATCTCGGAGACATGAACATTGGCCGCAGCGCGATAATCGCACCCGCTCCTCAACTCAGCCTTTCCGAACAACGCACCATGCCTCAAACCCGCGCCGCCGTTCACGGAAATACTCCCCGGGTGGTCGCCCCACCCTCGTCGCTGCGCGCCTCGGGAGGCTCCCGCTCGGGAGCAGCGATCGTCGCCCTCAGCCTCAATCCCGCGGTATCCGCCCCTCCTCGACCCGCCGCGGGCAATCGCCGCGGAACTTTCGCTTCAACTCCCAATGGACGTCCCGGAGCCTCCGGCGCTCCCGCCGATTCGGATAAGAATGCTGGCGCACCCGGCAAGAACCGCAACACCAGCCTTCCTTCAGGCCTCTATGTCGGCGGCAATTCCAGTTCGAATACGGTGAATCCGAATCTAATCGCCGGCGCACGCATGCCACACGCCGCAAGCAGCGCCGAATCGGCCAATGACGCCAACATCACGGAAGCCGAGCGCCAAGTGTTTGGCACTCGCAAGATCTACTCGCTCAGCCTCAACATGCCGAACCTGAACTCGGGCGGTGGCAGTTGGATCATTCGCTTCGCCCCTCTCACTCAAGATCCAGCCCACACGCAGGATGTCTCATCGCCGGTCGCCACCAGCAAAGTCGATCCCGCGTATCCTCTCGAATTGATGCGGCAGAATGTGCAAGGAACCGTCATCCTCTACGCCATAATTCACGCCGATGGAACCGTCGGTGCGATCCGCGTATTGCGCAGCGTGGATGATCGCCTCGATCGCTTTGCCAGTCAGGCCATCGCCAAGTGGAAGTTTCAACCCGCCATGAAAGCGGGCTCTCCCGTCGACGTGGAAGCGACCTTCTGGATCCCGTTTCGGCCCGCTAAAACCCACTCGGATTTCTGATCTTTTTTGTATCCAGAGAGGCTATTATTCGCGAAAAGTGACCTACTCTATAAAGTACCCAGCACCCCTGTCAAGTCCACGTTCGTAGACACCACACCCCTTCGAAAGTAGACATTTCGTCCACAGCCTAACCCGTTGAATCCATTGATGCACGGAAAAAGATGGACGAAGAATCAATCACTTACGAAAACGATTTTTGCCAAGTCTAAGTGTTCCCGCGGGAACACTCGTGCGATTTGGAGCCTATGCTCCCACGGCGTCCTGTCCGCCCAGCGGCAGAAAATATTGCGTCCCTTTAATAGGCTCTGTAACCTTGCGCAACAATTCTTGCAAATCCTCATTGCGATCCACAAAATCAATCTCTGACGTGTTCACAATCAGCAGGTCAGATGACGTGTAATGAAAAAAGAAGTGCTCATACGCCTTCACCACTTCTTCCAGATACTCATCGCCTACAGCGCGCTCATCCGGGGCATTTTTCTTTTTGAGCCGCTTCTTCAAAACTTCAGGAGTGGCCTGCAAATAGATCACAAGGTCAGGCGTAGGGAGCAGGTCGCGAAAGTGGGAATAATAGCGGTTGTAAGTTTCAAGTTCCTGATCGGTCAGGTTGAGGCAGGCAAATAGTTTGTCTTTTTCTAAAATGTAATCGGCTACAACAGTTCGCTGCGAGCGTGCGCCCAGATCCAGCGCCTGCAACTGCTCAAAGCGCTGCGCCAGAAAGGTGAGCTGTGCCTGAAACGCCGCGCCCCGCTGGCCTGCATAAAATGCTCCGAGAAATGGATTGTGTTCCGGCTCTATCACCCGCTGCGCATTCAGGCGTTCGGCCAGCATGCGCGCCAGCGTACTCTTGCCCACTCGAATGGGGCCTTCCACCGCAATGTACCGAGGCAGCTCGAAAAGATTCGCCATAGCGTCGAAATATTTCGGAACTGGCAGAATAGCTCGTATGGAGCTCACTGGCAATTGCGGGAAGAGTTAACAGAGAGATTTGCGATTGCGTCATTTTGTGATTGCGTGATTGAGGAACGTTCAGCACGCGCCCAATCACTCAATCGCACATTTGGTCAATGCCTCCATTTACAATCCCTGCATGCTTGAACTGGCAATGGCTGGCGCGGCGTGCGCGGCCGCCGCTGTTTGCGCGGGTTATCAGTCGATGGCGCCGACCGGCCAATGGTACGGGGAAACTTTCACTGGGCTGGCGCGTGGTTCACGCCAGATCGCGCTGACCTATGACGATGGGCCGAATGATCCGCACACGCTGCGCCTCCTGGAAGTGCTCGCCAGGCATAATGTTCGCGCCACTTTTTTCCTGATCGGACGTTACGTCCAGCAGCGTCCGGAAATTGTGCGGGAGATTGTGCAGGCTGGCCACGTCGTTGGCAACCACACGTTCACGCACTCAATGTTGATTTTCAAGGGCGAGGCAGGTATCCGTCAGGAACTGTTGAGTTGCACCCATGCGTTGCAGGACGCTATTGGAGAATCACCGAATCGCGAATCATCAAATCTTTTTCGACCGCCGTTCGGAGGAAGGCGTCCCGCGGTACTTCGAATCGCACGCGAACTTCGCTTGTCGCCGGTAATGTGGAACGTCACAGGTTACGACTGGAATGCGCCGCCGGCAGCGGTGATCGAAGCTAAGGTTGCGCGACAGCTTCGCGGCGGCGACGTCATCCTGCTGCATGATGGGGGGCACAAGCAGAGGGGAGCGGACCGCTCCCAAACGGTAATCGCAACGGATCACCTGATCGCAAATTATAAATCGCGGGGATACGAATTTAGGACGATCCCGCAGATGATGGCGGAGTCAAGATTTGTTACCGGCGCATAGCCGCGAAGGCTTGCTTTGCCGCTGCAATCGTCTGCCGAATATCTTCGGCCGTATGTGTGGTGCCTAGGAATGCGGCCTCGTACTGCGAGGGCGGCAGATATATACCGCTATCGAGCATGGCGCGGAAGAATTTCCCGAAAGCTTCAGTGTTCGACTTTGAAGCCGAATCCCAATCCGTTACCGGCCCGGGGGTGAAGAACCAGGTAAACATGGAGCCGACGCGGTTGTAGCAGAGCGCAACGCCCGCCTCTTTCGCCGCAGAGGCAACGCCTTCGACCAGTTCTCCACTCAATTTATCGATGCGCGAATAGATCTCCTGCTTGTGATCGCGCAGATGTCTCAAGGTTGCGCATCCGGCCGCCATCGCCAGCGGATTTCCAGAAAGCGTGCCCGCCTGATACATGGGACCCAACGGCGCCACCAGATTCATGATCTCGCTGGGCCCGCCATAAGCGCCCACCGGCAAGCCTCCGCCAATGATCTTGCCCATGGTCGTGATGTCGGGACGAATGTTATAGAGTTCCTGCGCGCCGCCAAATGCCACACGAAATCCGGTCATGACTTCATCGAAAATCAGCACCGACTTTTCGCGTTCGGTGATCAGTCGCAACGCCACCAGATAATCATCGGCTGCAGGAACGCATCCCATGTTTCCCACCACCGGTTCCACAATCACGCAAGCGATCTGGTGCTTGAATTTCTGAAATGCGTACTCGACCGCTTTTACATTATTGAAGGGCAGCGCCAGCGTGAACTGGGTAAATTCTTCGGGAACACCCGCCGAACCTGGGATTCCCAGCGTGGCCACGCCCGAGCCGGCCTTCACGAGCAAAGCGTCCGAGTGCCCGTGATAGCACCCTTCAAATTTGACGATGTATTTACGTTTGGTATAGGCGCGCGCCAGGCGGATCGCCGACATGGTGGCTTCGGTTCCGGAGCTAACGAAACGGATTTTCTGCACGTGCGGGAAGGCGGAGATCACCAACTCGGCAAGATCCGCTTCGGCGGGCGTAGAGGCCCCAAAGCTGGTGCCGTTGCATGCGGCGCTCACGATAGCATCCAGCACATCAGGTGCAGCGTGACCAAGAATCAAAGGACCCCACGACCCAACGTAGTCGATGTATTCGTTCTCATCTGCGTCGAAGATGTGCGAGCCCTTGCCGCGAACGATGAACGGCGGGTCGCCTCCTACGGATGCGAAGCCTCGCACCGGCGAGTTCACTCCGCCGGGAATCAGGCTCGCGGCGCGCTCTTGCAAACGGCGCGACTGTTCGACTTTTCGTGAGGTTGTGGACGGCATCGAGGCTCCCACAAAAAAGACTTAGGATGTAATGTTGACTGACCGCCTAGTCCGATTCAACTTACTGATTGGAACCACTGGTTTTTTGGTACTGCGCGCAACCGATTACTATATCAGCGCTTGGTCGGCGGAATTAACCGGAAATTCATCCCCTCGCCATCATCCTGCAACATCCACCCGATAGGCTCACATCATCAAATTGCCCTTCTAACCGGGAGGGTTCCAGGGACGGCTTCGGGGGCTCCGAGCTGTCCTTTTTTATTTTGTGAATTGACGAAAGCCAGCGTTCGCAGAACATCCCGGAATCTCTCCCTCCGCTCCACTGGCGCCTTTTGCGCCCAAGACCGGCTTTTCTCTGTAACCTTCCTGTAACCTAGACAACCTAGCCTCAGAACACGACAGTCCTCTTCAGCGCGATCTCCGCCCACATAGCAAGGCAGAATGGTCGATGGTTAATTACAGTTAATATGATACAGTGTACTGACGTTAACTCTAAAGAGTGAGAAACGAGCAAAACGTAGGTTGACGGAAGACCGGAAGACCATCTCAGCCTCAACGATACGAATGAAATTCATCCTCAAACACGTCCCGATGGCTACTTTACTCAACCGCATCCTGGGAAAGTCTTCCAGATCGTTCTCCGCAACGAACCTGTGGACCGTGGGGATGATCGTGAGCATTTTTTTCATCACTCCTTTAGGCTGCTTTGTTCCAGCGCTGGCGCAGGATACAAATCCAACCTCTGCGGAACAATCGGCCACGGCCCCTGAAGATCCACCCACACCTACTGCGGAGGGCGACGAAAGTGTCGAAACGATGTTTCCCCACTTCAAGGACTCCCGCTTCTGGCTTTCAGGACAGGCGAATTTCATTTTCCAGACGCATCCGCCGTTTTATGCGGCCTACAGTGGACCGCACAGTCTGGGAGCGCACTACGACAAGGCAACCTCCCGCGTGTTAACTCTGTATACGGGCGTGCGGCTAAACAATTCCACGGAGATTCTGGTCGATATCGAGGAGGCAGGCGGCGCGGCGCTCAGTCAGGGATTCGGGCTGGCGGGAAATACCGATCTGGATATTGTCCGCAATCCTTTATTAAGCAAAGAGCCTTACCTAAGCCGCGGCATGATCCATAAAGTTTTTGCCGTGAGCACGGAGAAAGTAGAAAACTCCCGAAATTCTCTCTCGCTATTCACCGAACTGCCGGTACGCCGCCTGGAAATTCGAGTGGGCAAATTCGGTATGCCCGACTTCTTCGATCAGAATTCGGTTGGCTCGGACACTCACCTTCAATTCATCAACTGGACGGTGGACGATAACGGCGCATGGGATTACGCGGCAGACACTCGGGGATATACGGTGGGCGCGGTTGCCGACTACGAGGACCGTAACTGGGGTTTCCGTTTCGCCGAAGCGTTAATGCCCAAGATCGCCAATGGAATCGATCTGGTGTACCGGCCCTGGGAAGTGCATGCGGAGAATTACGAGTACGAGTTGCGTCACGGGATTCTTCCAAGACGAGCGGGCGTGATTCGCCTGCTCGCGTATACCAACTATGCGAACATGGGCATCTACCGGGATGCGATTACACAATTCGTAGATCACTCATCGCCGTATCCGGAATTGGTTCCGGAGATCACCAACCATCCGTGGCACGTTACGCGTAAATATGGATTCGGGATTAATCTTCAGCAGAATCTGACGCGCTATCTAACCGCATTCGCGCGCTTCGGCTGGGATGATGGAAGAACGGAATCGTTCGCCTATACCGAAGACGACCAGACGTTTGCGGAAGGAGTGGGCGCCGATGGCACATGGTGGCACCGCAAACAAGACCGCGCCGGAATTGCATTCGTCTCAAACGCCATCAAGAAGGACCATCAAAATTATCTTGCCGACGGCGGGTTGGGATTTCTTCTGGGCGATGGCGGACTAAATTATCGACGCGAAAATATTGTAGAGAGCTATTACACCGCTCACGTTTGGCGAGGAATTTATGTGGCGCCGGGATTGCAACACATTAACAATCCGGGGTATGACCGCGACCGCGGGCCCGTACTGGTGCCGTCATTCCGAGCGCACGTGGAATTTTAGCGCGCAGCCATCGAACCTTCGCCAAGAATCTCTCTCGATAAGCTTGGATTGATTCTTTCGCGATCTTCACTCTTATTTTTCGACTTTCACGCCATTCCAGAAGGCGATGTAGCCTTTGATCTGCTTAGCGGCATCCTTCGGCTCTGGGTAATACCAAGCGGCTCCGGGATTGTTTTTGCCGTTCACATCAATATCGTAGTAGCTCGCGGTACCTTTCCACGGGCATACGCTGTGCTTATTGCTAGGCTTGAAATATTCCTTGTGGATTGCATCGGGCGGAAAATATTGATTGCCTTCCACTTCGACGGTCAGATTGCTTTCGGCGATTACCGCGCCTTCCCACGTTGCTTTTGCCATAGTGCCATTATAGATTCCAGAAAGGCGCAGCCGATTCAGCGCTCGTCTGGAAGCGCATTGAGGATTGTGGGAAACAATAATGACAGAGACCGCGATCGATAATACTTTCAACGGACATTCGATGGTCGGCACGCTGGAGCGAGTATTAGTCTGCTCTCCTCGCAGCGCAGGGTGGGACCAGCCGGAACGCGCAGCTCGCTGGAAAGAGTTGGGGTTCGCGCATGCACCGGATTTTGTCACAGCACAATCGCAGCACGAGGCTCTGTGCCACGAATTGGAAGCGGCTGGAGCGGAGGTGATCCAGTTGCCTCCCGCAGACGATCTCTCACTCGACGCGGTTTACGCACACGACGCGTCCTTTGCAACGGATAAAGGATTGATCGTATTGCGTCCCGGAAAGACGAATCGAATGCCGGAGGGCGCTCATCACGGGGCGTTCTGCGTGCGCATAGCGATTCCGATGAAGGCTAAAATTATTGCGCCCGGCACCGCGGAAGCCGGTGATATGGTGTGGCTCGATGCGAAGACGCTGCTGATTGGCAGAGGATACCGCACGAATGCGGAAGGGATTCGGCAGATGTGGGACTTGCTCGCGCCCAGAGGGATTGAAGTGCTATCTGCGCCACTGCCGCATGGCGGGGGTCCGGGCGAATGCCTGCACTTGATGTCGATGATCAGCCTGCTCGATGAGCGAACCGCTCTGGTCGACCTTCCCTGGCTGGCTGTGGAGACGGTTGAGTTGCTCCAGGCGCGCGGATTCAAGTTTATCGAAATCGACCGCTCCGAGCGCGAGACGCTCGCGTGCAATGTGCTGGCTCTGGGAAAGAATCGGCTGCTGGCGATCGAGGAGAATCGGAAAACAAACGCGCGCCTGCGCGAAGCTGGGTTTGATGTGCGTACTTTTTCTGGGAGCGAATTGTGCGTGAATGGCGGCGGCGGGCCCACCTGCCTTACGAGGCCGCTGCTGAGGCTGTAAACGCCACACCGCCGCACTTCAATTTCACCTGCTAGAATTAAAAGTCATGCTTCTTCCCTTCGTCCGCGATCTATTCGTGGACGCGGAAAAACTTCCCGGCTTTGCGCGCGTTGCCTCCCACCTTAAAGATGGCACGGGGCGGATACGTGTCTCCGGCCTTACGCCCACGGCAAAAGCGTTGCTGCTTGTGCTGTTGCAGCGCGCGGCAGGACGGCCCCTCATCTTCGTCGTTAACGATAATCGTACCGTCGAAGACTTCCTTCCCGTGTTGCGCGGGTTCTGCGAGCTGACCTCCGCATGCGATCCGGAGTCGATTGTTTCGCTGCCGGCGCGCGACGTGCTGCCCTTTCAGAATCTTTCGCCACATCCCGAGCTTCAGGAAGAGCGAGCCACGGCATTGTGGAAGATCGCGACTGGAGCGGCATCGATTGTGGTTTCCCCGATCGCGGCGACGGCGATTCGGCTGCGCTCAAGCGATTACTACGTCGATCTGGCCCGCACGGTTCGGCGCGGCGAGCCGTTCGATCTCGAGTCCCTGCTGGCCCATCTCAACACTGTAGGCTACGTTGCGACCGATGTGGTGGAGATGCCAGGTCAATACGCGGTTCGCGGCGGAATTCTGGATGTTTACTCGCCCGAGGCCGACCGTCCGTTGCGGATTGAATTTTTTGGCGACGAACCAGACTCCATTCGCAAGTTCGATCCCGCATCGCAACGGTCGTCGACTCCCGTCGATGAAGCATTATTGCTTCCGCTTACGGAGACTCCGGTTAGCGAGCATCTGCTCGGCGCAATTCATACCAGGCTCAGCGGCAAGCGAATTTCTGGTTCGGAGGAGATTGTAGAAACCGCGCTGCGTGCGGGGGGGCTGAATGTATTTCCCGGCTGGGAGTTCTATACCCCGGTTGCCGGAGCGGACAGCACGATCTTTGATTTGCTTCCTCGCGCGGCGGTGCTCCTCGACGAGCCCGATCAACTACAGCAGGAATTTGACCGCTTCTGGACGCGGGTTGCGGAAGTTCACGAGCGCAGCGGAGTGGGCAATCTGGTGAGGCCGGAAGATCTTTATTTGGGCCCGGAAGCCTGGGTGGAAAAAACATCCGCACTTCCCGGAGCCGATGTCGAGCATTTGGGCATTACGCGCGGTGTCGATCGGGAAGAGGTTTCATTTCTCACGCAGCCGTCGCCGCGCTTCCATGGCGCCATTCCGGCGATGCTCGAGGAAGTACAAAAGCTTAATGCCGAGGGCAAACGCGTGCTATTTGCGGTACCGAACATCGGCGAGGTCGAGCGGCTGGCGGATGTATTTACGGAATACAACGTGTCCTTCCGATTGGGAACCCGCACTCGCGGCGGCGAGAGCTATGCGGATGAGACCAGCTACTTTGCCGGCGAACTACTGACCACCACGCTGGCTGCGGCTTATGTTCCCGATGGTGTCTTGCTGCCGGAAGCGAATCTGGCGGTTTTTGGCGCTCGTGATTTATTCGACGAATCGGAGGCGGTCGCGTCCAGGCCGCAACGGTCGAAATCTAAAGTATCGGCGTTCCTCTCCGACTTCCGCGATCTGCAAGTCGGCGATTACGTAGTCCACGTCGAACACGGCATCGGGCAATATCAAGGGCTGAAAGAAATCAATCACGGCGATGGTCCGGCCGAATTCATGCTGCTCGAATTTGCGGATGCGGCGCGCCTTTACGTTCCACTGACGCGGCTCGATCTGGTACAGAAATATCGTTCGTCGGAAGGTGCGAAGCCGGTTCTCAGTCATCTCGGCACGCAGTCCTGGTCCAAGACGAAGGCTCGCGTGCGCAAGGCCATGAAAGATATGGCCGACGAACTTCTCAAACTTTACGCTGAGCGCAAAACCGCCGTTGGGCATGCCTTCCCGGCGGCGAATGAATGGTTCCGCGAATTTGAAGACGCTTTCGAATTCAACGAGACGGAAGACCAGGCGCAGGCGATCAAAGACGTGATTCGCGATATGGAGTCCGAGCAACCCATGGATCGCCTGCTCTGCGGCGATGTTGGCTATGGCAAGACCGAAGTCTCGATGCGCGCGGCGTTCAAGGCGATCAATGACAACAAACAAGTAGCCGTACTTGCGCCGACTACGGTGCTCGCCTTTCAGCACTTTGAAACTTTCAAACAGCGCTTCGCGCCATTTCCCGTCACCATCGAGATGATCAGTCGCTTTCGCAATCCGAAACAGCAGAAAGAAATTCTGCAGAAAACGGAAGAAGGAAAAATTGACATTCTCATCGGCACTCACCGGATTCTTTCGAAGGACATCCAGTTCTCCGACCTCGGGCTGCTGATCGTCGACGAAGAACAACGTTTTGGCGTGCGCCACAAAGAGCGCATCAAGCAAATGCGCAAGCAGGTGGACGTGCTCACGATGTCGGCCACGCCCATTCCGCGCACGCTACACATGTCGCTCGTCGGACTTCGCGATATGAGCGTGATCGAAACTCCACCCAAAGATCGCATGGCGATTCAGACCGTTGTTGCCAGTTGGGACGAGAAGCTCATTCAATCCGCCATCGAACAGGAATTGGAGCGCGGAGGGCAGATCTATTTTGTTCATAACCGCGTGGACACGATTTTCGAGATCGCCGCAAAGCTTCAGGTGCTCGTTCCAAAATCGCGAATCATCGTGGGTCACGGCCAAATGTCGGAGGGCGAACTCGAAAAAGTGATGTTCAAATTTATGCATCACGAGGCCGACATCCTGGTCTCGACTACGATCATCGAAAATGGGCTCGACATCCCGCTGTGCAACACGATTCTCATCAATCGCGCCGACCGGCTCGGACTTTCCGAGCTTTATCAGCTGCGCGGCCGTGTCGGACGATCGAATCGACGCGCATATGCCTATCTCCTGCTACCGTCAGAAATTGAACTGACGCCGATCGCCCGACGGCGACTGGCGGCCCTGAAGGAATTTTCCGACCTCGGTGCAGGATTTAAAATTGCCGCTCTCGATTTGGAGCTTCGCGGCGCCGGAAACATGCTGGGAGGCGAGCAGAGCGGGCACATTGAGGCCATTGGGTTCGAGTTGTACACGCAGATGCTCGAGCGTGCCGTTCGCGAAATGAAAGGCGAAGCTGCGCCGGATGAAGCCGAGACCCAACTGAATCTGGGCCTTAACATTCGTATTCCCGCCGATTATGTTCCGGAAGAAAACCAGCGGTTGCAGATGTACAAGCGCGTTGCACGGGTCGAGACGGAATCGCAACTCAGTGACGTCGCCGGCGAACTGCAGGACCGCTATGGGCCGCCACCGTCGGCGGTTCGCAACCTGCTGGATTACGCTTCGCTGAAACTTCTATGCATGCGCGTCGGCGTTAACGCCATCGAGCGCAAGCGCGATTCCGTCACTCTCAAGTTCCAGCAGAACGCCGCCGTCGATCCAGAGCAATTAGCTCGGTTCGTATCGTCCCAGCGCGGAGCGCAGTTCACGCCTGACGGCATGTTGAAATTCGTTTTGAAAGCAACCGCTGCGGAAGAAGTACTGCGTGCGCTTCGCGCAGTGTTGGAGCAACTGGCGAGTATGGAAAATGCATCTGAGCTTCGATCCGTTAGCGGGCCATCCAAATAGTCATAAGGTAAAATCAGTTTGGCCCAGCTAATCGACCGAGCCACGGCACATCAGCATTGAACATCAGTCATCGACATCATCCACCAAACCACGACCGCCTCTATGAAGAAGATGAAAGTCTGCAAAGCTGTATTCCCCGCCGCCGGTCTTGGCACTCGTTTTCTGCCGGCAACCAAAGCTCAACCGAAGGAAATGCTTCCATTGGTTGACAAGCCCATTATCCAATATGGGGTGGAAGAGGCGATGGCCTCGGGCTGCAACCAGATCCTGATCATCACCGGCCGCGGGAAGCAAGCGATTGAAGATCATTTCGACGTTAGCTACGAACTGGAACGGATGCTTGAAGAGCGGGGAAAGACCGATCTGCTCAATATCGTGCGCTCCATCTCAGACATGATTTATGTCGCATACGTTCGCCAGAAAGAGGCGCTCGGCCTCGGTCACGCCGTCCTTATGGCCCGCGAGATGGTGGGGCACGAAGCTTTCGCGGTACTGCTGGCGGACGATGTTATCGACGCAAAGGTCCCATGCCTTAAGCAGATGGTCGAGGTGTTCAACGAGAAACAATGTTCGGTGCTGGCCACTCAGGTTGTGGAAGGAGAAATGATTTCTTCTTACGGCGTCCTCGACGTAAAGCCCGTCGACAGCCGCTTTGGCGACCGATTGTTCGAAATCAAGAACATGATCGAGAAGCCCAAGTTGGAAGAAGCGCCTTCCAATCTCGCCATTATCGGCCGCTATATTCTCACTCCCGGAATTTTTGACGCGCTTGCCGAAACACCCACCGGAGCGGGGGGAGAACTCCAACTCACCGATGGCATGCGCCTGCTGCTGCAAAAAGAAAAAATGTACGCCTACGTTTATGAAGGCCGCCGCCACGACACCGGCGACAAACTCGGATTCCTAAAAGCCACGGTAGAGTTCGCGCTGAAGCGCGAAGATCTCGGCGAGCCGTTCCGCGAATATTTAAAAGGATTGAAGCTGTAGAGACCTAGGCAACTTCGTCTTTACGCCATCGATGCCTTTAACTTCTTCGACTTCTCCTCCACCCCCCGCGCCAACTTCTCCTTATGACTCTCAAGCTTCTTCGCAACCGCAGCATCGCCCAATCCGATCATCTGCGCCGCCAGGATCCCAGCATTCGTTGCGCCCGGCTTTCCAATGGCCACTGTAGCCACCGGAATTCCAGCCGGCATTTGCACCGTCGCCAGCAAAGAATCCATCCCCTGCAAAGACGTCGAAGGAATGGGCACTCCAATGACCGGCAACGTGGTGTGTGCAGCGATCACTCCTGCAAGGTGCGCTGCGCCGCCGGCGCCGGCGATGATCACCTGAATCCCGCGCCCCGCAGCCTTGCGCGCGAAGTCAGCGGTCCGATCGGGCGACCGGTGAGCCGAGGTTACGTCCATCTCATAACCAATCCCGAATTCGTCGAGTGCCTTCCCCGCCTCGCGCATTATTTCCAGATCGGAATCGCTGCCCATCACAATCGAAACCAATAATTTGCTCATTCGTTCTCCTTATTATGTGTTGCCGCGCTGGATGAGTGTGTTGCCGCGAGGATGCTTCGTGCATGATAAGAAAAATAGCAGTCGAAGTAGTAGCCGCGTTAACCCTTCTTGAATGCTCGGGCCGCAATATCCCTGCGGTAGTACGCTCCATCAAAACTAATTTTGCCACATGCCTCGTAGGCGCGTTCCACAGCGTTCCGCAAGTCTGCCGCGCGTGCAGTCACGCCCAGCACCCGCCCGCCGCTTGTGTAGAACTGTCCGTCGCGCTTTGTGGTGCCGGCGTGAAACACTTTCACACCATCGACCGCCCCGGCCGCATCCAGCCCGGTGATTTTCTTCCCCGTCTCGAACGCGCCCGGATATCCGCCGGAAGCCATCACCACACACACCGACGCGTCATTCGACCACTTGAAATCTCCATCGCTCACGCGGCCCTGAATCGACGCCTCGAGCGCCTCCAGCAGATCGCTCTCCAGTCGCACCAGAATCGGCTGCGTCTCGGGATCGCCGAATCTGCAATTGAACTCAAGCACCATGGGACCGCGCGCAGTCATCATGAGGCCGCAGTAAAGTAAACCCTTGTATTCGGCGCCCTCTTCCTTCATTCCGCCGACCACAGGCTTCGCAATATGGTTGACCAACCAACCGCGCATTTGGTCGTCGATGATGGCTGGGGTGGAGTATGCACCCATACCCCCGGTGTTCGGACCTGTATCGCCGTCCCCCACGCGCTTGTGATCTTGTGCGGCGACCAATGGTGCAATCCGCTCTCCGTCGCTCAATACCAGAAACGAGAGTTCGTCCCCTTCCAAATATTCTTCGAGCACTACTCTGATGCCCGCGTCCCCAACCATGTTTCCGCTCAACATGTCAGCGGCAGCACCCGCCGCTTCTTCCTTGCTCGCGGCGATCACCACGCCCTTGCCTGCGGCAAGTCCGTCCGCCTTCACCACCACGGGAGCGGAAAAATGACCAAGCGCGTCGTTAATCTCATCCCTGGAATCGCAGATTGCATACGCCGCCGTCGGAATGCGGTGGCGCTGCATGAATTCCTTTGCGAAGCCTTTGCTCGCCTCCAGTTGCGCCGCCGCCTTAGTCGGACCAAACACCGGCCATCCGCGCCGCACAAATTCATCCACTACCCCCATGGTCAGCGGCAATTCAGGACCTACCACTGTAAGATCCGGCAGAAGCCTCTCACCTAGTTCCACAATCGCATCCATACTTTTCAAATCGACTGGCAGACATTCCGCTTCGTCCGCGATTCCGCCATTCCCCGGCGCGCAATAGAGCTGCGATATCCGCGCCGACTGCCGCAGCTTCCACACCATCGCGTGCTCGCGTCCACCATTGCCTAGAACCAGAACTTTCATAGAAGAGAGATCAAGGTTAGGGGAGAGCGGCAAAAACTGTCAAACCGAAGCGAAACAATTATCGCGCTTCAATTGCCGACTGCCAATTACCATCAGTCTTCAGGCGTCAAGTCACTTCAATCCGAGATCGGCAATCCCCGCCCGACAATTGGCAATCGACAGTTGGCCCAATCCGGAGTTAACCTCGCTTAACCTCCGTCGTATAATCTTCCCAGATGATCACTGTCTCCAAAGAGGACTACCTGAAGGCGATCCTCGAAGCTGAGAGCGAAGGCGAATCTGTTATCTCTGCGCGCCTTGCCGATTGGCTGAAAGTGTCCGCGCCCGCCGTGACCATGGCCGTGCGCCGCCTGAAGAAGGACGCGCTCGTTCGCGTTCAGGGAGACGGCCATGTTCGCCTCACCGCCGCCGGACGCAAAATCGCGCGCAAGCTCACGCTTCGTCATCATCTCATCGAACGAATGCTGGCCGAACTCTTCGGCATGGAGTGGTACAAAGTCCACGATGAAGCGGAACGGCTGGAGCATGCGGTATCTCCGGATTTCGAAGCGAAACTCCTTGCCAAGCTGGGCAAAGGAGGAATTTGCCCACACGGCAATCTGAGTGAAATGGAGAGCCCGGGCAGTCGCCGCGAACGCGGGTTGGTGCTGCTTGCGGACGCACAGCCCGTAACCACTTATTCCGTGAGCGGCATTTATGAGCGCGACCGGCGGCTTCTGGAATTTCTTGAAGCTCGCGGTATCCGTCCCGGAGCAAAGTTGCGGATCATAGAGCGCAACTATGATCAAACTCTCACGCTATCTACAACGGCTGGGACAGTCTCGCTGGGCCGCGCTGCCGCCGAGCGAGTTTGGGTCGCCACCTCAGAGCCGCGTTCCTCCAGTTAAATTCCATCCAAGTCTGCCATCTGAACGAATTCTGTCATTCGCCCAATCAAAATAACTAATTAACTATGGTTTAGCCGTTCGTGTATACTTACGCTAATCTCCGCCCGGGAAGGAACCATTGTACGTTCTGCAAGACGATTCCTTAGCCCTTTCAACGTGAAGCCCGTCGCCCAGTCCGAAGTTGTCATCACTCACGAAGATGTCGACCGTGCCCATGACCGCGCCCGCGTCTCCAAAGCGCGTGCCCGGCGCGGCTTTTCATCCGGAGCCCGTTTGCTATGGCTGTTGGCCGGTCCCGGCGTGCTTGTCATGCTCGGAGAAAATGACGGCCCCAGCATGCTGGCCTATGCGGCCACGGGCGCCAAGTTCGGCATTGGATTCTTTCTCCCCTTCGTAGTACTGACATTCTGCATGGCAATTGTGGTTCAGGAAATGACGGTCCGCCTGGGCGCCGCCACGCATCGCGGACATGCGGAACTTATCTTCGACCGCTTCGGGCCTTTCTGGGGATGGTTCTCCATGATCGACCTGGGCATTGGCAACTTCCTCACGCTTATCACGGAATTCATCGCGGTCCGCGCGGGTCTGGGATTCTTCGGAGTCCGGCCTTGGGTGGCGATTCTGATTGCGCTTGTCATTCTCTATGCGGCACTCATGAGCCATCGCTATTGGACGTGGGAACGGATCACGCTAGCCGCCGCAGCCTTTAATCTGATCTTTATTCCAGTCGCGTTCATGACCCATCCGCATTGGCACAGCGTTGGACATTCACTTATAACGTGGCATCCCTTGCCCGGCTTCAACAAGGACACGCTGTTGATTGTGCTCGCCGATATCGGCGCCACTGTCACCCCCTGGATGCTTTTCTTTCAGCAGAGCGCAACCGTGGACAAGGGGATGACCACCAAGGACATTCGGTTTGGACGCATCGATACTGTGCTCGGCGCGGCTCTCGCGTCCGCAGCAGCAGTTGCAACCATCCTGGCGACCGCACCCCTATTCGCTCACAAGATGAGTGCCGATAATTTTCAGGCCGCCGAATTTGCGCAGGCGCTTCAACCCATCATCGGGCGTTTTGGCGCTTCGCTGTTCGCTCTTGGAATGGTTGAGGCGGGCATTGTCGCCGCAATCACGATCTCTACTTCTTCCGCCTATGCGTTTGGCGAAGTCGCGCGCAAGCCTCATAGCCTGAATCTGCCGATGAGCGAAGGCAGATCTTTCTATGGCGTGCTTACGCTGTGCGCGCTGGCTGCGGGTGCGATCGTGCTGATTCCAGGACTGCCGCTGGTGTATGTCGTCCTCTTGGTCAATGTGGTGGCGGTGCTGGCGATGCCACCTGCTTTAGTGTTCCTTTATATGCTGGTGAATGACCGGGAAATTATGGGCGACCTGGTCAGCCCGCTGTGGGCGAGCATACTTTCGAAAGGCATCGTGATCGTGTTGACGGCTACGGGCGTCCTCTATGGAGTCAGCATTATCGCGCCAAATATTTTTGCCGCGCTCGGCGGAAAGTGACGCAGCGTATAAATCTTATGGAAAGCGGCAACCCGCACGGTGTTTCACGCGACGATCAAAACGTCGTGCTGTCCTCCCTGGAACCGGATCAACTGGTGGAGGCCAAGAAGCGGCACATCCCACGTCGTCGATTCAAAGACTCGGAATTAGTGTTGCTGTGGGGACTTCGCGTCTATCTTCTCTTTATGCTGGCGGTAGTGGCGTACCAGGTGTGGACCGCGGCGCGTTAGCACGTCGCCGTTTTCGGCGAAAGTCGCGTCGAACTTAATCTGGCTGTGTAAGCAGCGGCTGGATCGCATGAAGTCCGCATTCTGTTTTTGGAGAGCCGTGCCAGCGGCCCGCGCGCGGATCTTGGCCAGATCCCACGGCACGTGTGCAGTGCGTACAACCGATGCTGGGGAAATTACGATCATGCAGTGGATTGTAGGGGACGTTATACTCGCGGATATGTTGCCACACTTGCTTTGAAGTCCAATCGGCGAGGGGATTGATTTTTACCAGACCAAATTTTGTATCCCACTCGATTTTTCCGGCGCGCGTCCGGTCGGCGGTCTGATCGCGCCGAATGCTGGTAATCCACGCCCGCAGTTCTTCCAGCTTGCGCCGAAGCGGTTCAACCTTCCGCAGTTCGCAGCACTGATCTGGATTGCGATGCCACAGTGCCGGACCATGGAGCCGCTGTTGTTCTTCGGCAGACATCAATGGATATACTCTTTCGATCGTGATTCCATATTTCTGCTCCACTTGATCCATGAGATTGTATGTTTCGGGGAAGAGGAATTCGGTATCAAGGGTGAACAACCGGAAACTTGAGCGAACGCGGGAGGCAATGTCGATGAGGACCATGCCCTCCACGCCGAAGGCCGAAGAAATCGCAACCGTGGAGCCGAACGTGATGAACGCCCACTCAAGAACACGCTCAGCACTCCAGCTTTCTGCGGCCATCTGCAACTTGCCAATGTCATCGTTCATGACAACCGTTCCTCCTTGGAGCTTGCGCCTTCCGTTGGCAACAAGGTGCACAAACGCGGCTCCCCTCGCGCTCTTCGCGGAAGGCTTTCCGCTTCCTCCACCAAGTCGTCATTGGCGAATTTCACAACCTCGCCGACTACCAGGAGCGTTGGAGATGCAAGCCTGGGCGCACGATGAAGGTCGGAAATTCTGGTGCGGTATACGCGCTGCTGAGGAGTTGTTGCCCGCGAAATAATTGCGCAAGGAATTTCTTGTGCGAATCCGGCGCTGCTCAATCTCTCGGCAACTTCCGCATAGTTGTACCCGGGCATGTAGACCACAAAGGTCGATTCAGCGCCAGCCAGCCCTTTCCAG
>Ga0182015_10001116_pt1 | contig 36651 bp, 37 predicted proteins | sample 712P3MmetaG_FD_120478 | JGI IMG/M metagenome (GOLD analysis project Ga0182015, IMG submission 120478) | Permafrost microbial communities from Stordalen Mire, Sweden - 712P3M metaG | ecosystem: Environmental > Terrestrial > Soil > Wetlands > Permafrost | place: Sweden: Stordalen | collected...
CCGTCGGGGTCTTCGAAGAAGCAGGCGTAGGCGTTTGGTTCGTACGCGACGTGCGGCATCTCGATCGCACGGGCGCCGATGGCCGGAAGAAAGACCGCGATCGCATCGATCGTGCCGCGGGTCGGGGCGAGGAACGCGATGCGCGTCGCGCCCGGCGTCATCGCCGCATCCTCCGTGATCGCGAACCACTGGTGCGGACGCCACTCGTCGCCGGCCCCACGGGGAGGCAGCGACCAGCTTGTCCAGTCCGCGCTCTCGTGCTTGACCGCGCCCAGCAAGTTGAGGAAGGTGTCGTAGAACTCGGTCGCCTTCGCGCGCTGCCGGACGCGCAGGTCGACGTGGCCAAGCAGCATCAGCTGCAGACGGTCGGCGGGAGGGTGGCGACGATCATCCGTGCGGAGCCTCCGAATTCAAGCAGCGAACGACGCGCTTTTCCAGCCTGCAATGTGCGCGCTCCGTCCCATCCGGGTCGCGGAGCGCGATCGACCAGCCCGCTGCGGTGCGCGTGTAGACGGCAAAGCCGAAATGCGCCGAGCCGAAGGGGTCTCCCTCGACCCGCAGGCCGCCGGTCGCGAAGCGCAGCAGCGACGAGTAGTCGGGATCCAGTTTCGTCCCGCCTTCGCCGTTGACGATCAGCGGCGGCAGCGACGCCAGGTTGAGCGCCGCAAAGAAGTGGATGTGCCCGGCGAGCACGAGCTCGAAGGACGATAACGCGTCGTCCATCGCACTGCGCTCGTCCTCGTTGGTGTAGGGCGGGCGGTGGGTGACGAACCAGGCGGCCGAAGCGCCCGCCGCCAGCGCGCGGACGCGTGCGAACTGTCGGCGGTAGATCGGCTCGCGTTTCACCTCGACGCCGGCATCCTCGGCGACGGCCGAGTCGAACACGATCAAGCGCAAGTCACCGAGGTCGACGGCGTAGGGTGGTGTTGCTTCCGTACACGCCGTGGCGTCGTGCGGATCGAGATAGCGGAACCAGCCGATCCCGTTGCGGTCGCACTCTTCGTGGTTGCCGCGCACGAGGACCAGCGGTGCGGCGCTGAACAGGGGCGCAGCCGGGGCGAGCCAGTCCGCCGTCCAGGCTGCCGCGACGTCACCGTGCGGGCTGCCGGCGCAGTGCGCGAGCGGCGGACAGCCGCGTTCGCGGTAGAGATAGTCTCCGACGTGGATGACCAGGTCCGGATGCAGGCCGGCGATCGTGCGCGCGGTGCGCGGTAACGGCCAAGCGTCGACGTCGTCGCACGACTGGACGTTCAGCAGCGCGATCCGGCAGCCGGTGTCACCCAACACGACGATCGTGCGCGGATCGCGCGCCGGAGCCGGCAGGCTGCGTTCGCCGATGCGGATATCGTGCGCGTCGGTGGGAACAGCGGCCTCGCAGACGACGTCGGGGAAGGATGACGACGGCCCCGCGCGCGGCCTCATCGCCACCTCTCGCCGGTCGATCGTCACGGCCGGGCACGGCCCGGCATCCACAACGGCGCGGGCCTGCGGCTTTCCGTCGGCGCCATACTGCAGCCAGGCGGACAAGACCGCCGCGATCAGCATCGCCGCGCGCGTTCGACGCGCTCTACAGCGCTTTCACGCCGGCGACGATGCCATCGATCGACTTCTTGGCGTCGCCGAACAGCATCACGGTCTTGGGGTCGTCGTAGAGCGGGTTGTCGATCCCGGCGAAGCCGGATGCCATCGAGCGCTTGAGCACCACGACGTTGTGCGCTTTGTCGACGTTGAGGATCGGCATACCGTAGATCGGGCTGTCCTTGTCCTCACGAGCGGCCGGGTTCGTTACGTCGTTCGCACCGACGACGAGCGCGACGTCGGCGCGCTCGAACTCCGGGTTGATGTCGTCCATGTCGTGCAGCGAGGTGTACGGAACGTTGGCCTCGGCCAGCAGCACGTTCATGTGGCCCGGCATCCGCCCCGCGACCGGATGGATCGCGTACTTGACCTCGATCCCCTTTTTCTCGAGCTGATCGGCGAGCTCGCGAATCGAGTGCTGGGCCTGCGCGACGGCCATACCATAGCCCGGGACGACGATCACTTCGTTCGCGTAGGCCAGCATCGCCGCGACGTCGTCGGCGCTGACGCTGCGGACGTTGCGCGTCTTGGCTGCCGCCCCGGCGGCCGCCGGCTTGACCGCGCCGAACGCGCCGAAGAGCACGTTGGTGACGGACCGGTTCATCGCTTTTCCCATCAGCACGGTCAGCAGCGTTCCGGACGCACCGACGAGCGCGCCGCTGATGATCAGCACGTTGTTGCCCAGCACGAACCCCGTCGAGGCCGCGGCCACCCCGGTGAACGAGTTCAGCAGCGAGATGACGACCGGCATGTCCGCACCGCCGATCGGGAGCACGAACAGGATGCCCAGCGCGAACGACGCGGCCAGTGCGACCCAGAAGTAGTCGATGGCATTTGGCGCGTTGGCGACGACCATGCCCCAGCACACGAGGATCGCGAGCGCGATCGCCGCGTTCACGACCTGCTGGCCGGGATACGTGATCGGCCGCCCGGTCATCACTTCCTGGAGTTTCAAAAAGGCGATGATCGAGCCGGCGAACGAGATCGCGCCGATCACTGCCGAGAGCATCGAGGTGAACGAGACGTCGTACGTTGGGGTGCCGTTCGCACCGTACACCTTGAGCAGCTCGCCGGCCGCAACCAGCGCCGCTGCGCCGCCGCCGGCGCCGTTGAAGATCGCGACCATCTGCGGCATCGCGGTCATCTTGACGCGCTGAGCGGAGACGATGCCGATCGCGGCGCCCACCGCGAGCGCGCTGCCGATCACCCACCAGTTGACGATTCCCTGCGCAAGGGTCGCGACGACGGCGATCAACATGCCGACTGCGCTGATCCGGTTGCCCAACCGCGCGGTCTTCGGCGAACTCAGATAGCGCAGCCCGAAAATAAAGCAGATCGCCGTGACGAGATACGCGACGTCGACCAGACTCGCCGGCGTGGTGTCCGCAGCCGGCATCAGGGCTGATCCGCCGGCGGCTTCGGTGCTTGCGGTCGCGGCCGGAACATCTGCAGCATCCGTTCGGTGACGGTATAACCACCGAACACGTTCAGCGATGCCAGCAGCACCAGCACGAAGCCGATGACGGGAACGAAGGGCGCATCGGCGGCTCCTGCCACCAAGATCGCGCCCACCAGGACGATACCGTGGATCGCGTTCGTCGCCGACATCAGCGGCGTATGCAGCGTCGTTGGCACCTTCGAGATCACTTCGAGCCCGACGAACACGGCCAGGATGAAGATGGTCAGCTCGGTCAGCAGATGTGCGGTCACGCGGGCCTCAGCGCATCGAGGGTCGGGCGATGCACGATCGTGCCGTCGCGAACGATCGTCGTGCCGGCGACGATCTCGTCGTCGGGGTCGAGCACGAGCGCCCCGTCTTTGATCACGTAGTCCAAGAACGCCTGGACGTTGCGCGCGTAGAGCCGGCTGGCGTCGTACGCGAGCGTCGACGGCAGGTTCAGCGTTCCGACGATCGTCACGCCGTTGGGTGTGACGATCACTTCGTCAGGCACCGTTCCTTCGGTGTTGCCCCCGGTCTCCGCGGCAAGGTCGACGATCACGCTGGCGGGCGCCATCGCTGCGACCGCCTCCGCGGTCACCAAGATCGGCGCGCGTTTGCCCGGGATCGCGGCTGTCGTGATCACGACGTCGCTGGCGCCGATCGCTTTGACCATGCCGGCACGCTGCTTGGCCAGCGCTTCGGGCGAAAGCTCTTTGGCGTAGCCGCCCTGTCCCTCGCCGCTTTCACCGACGTCGATCTCGAGGAACTTCGCACCGAGCGACTTGACCTGCTCGGCGACGACGGGCCGCGTATCGTAGGCCGTCACCACCGCGCCTAAACGGCGGCAGGTTGCGATCGCCTGCAGGCCGGCGACGCCGGCGCCGATGATCAGCGCTTTGGCCGGCGGGATCGTGCCGGCGGCGGTCGTCAGCATCGGGAAGAATTTCGGCAGATACATCGCCGCCAGCAGGGCGGCTTTGTAGCCGCCGATGTTCGCCTGCGAGCTGAGAGCGTCCATCGCCTGCGCTTTGGTGGTGCGCGGAATGGCATCCATCGAGAGCGCGGTCAACCCGCGTTCGACGTAACGCTCGACCGAGCGCGGATCGCCGAGCGGCGCCAGAAAACCGAGCAGCGCGGCCCCGCGCGGGATCGCCGCGAGTTCGGCGTCGCTGGGTTTGGCCACGCGCACGACGAGGTCGGCACCGTCGTACAGCGCGCGGGCATCGGCGGCCAGCGTCGCGCCGGCCGCTTCGAACGTGGCGTCGGGGTAACCGGCGGCGCTCCCCGCTCCCTGCTCGACGGCGACCGTGACGCCGCCCTTGACGAACTTGGCAACGATATCGGGAACCAGCGCGACGCGCCGTTCCCCCGGCGCGCGTTCTTTCGGGACCGCGATCTTCATGAGGCCCTTATCGCGGTCCGACCCGCCGGTCCCCTTCCGGGCTCAAAAGCGTGCGACGAGGCGAACTTCGTTCAGCGGCGTCTTGTACGTCAGGATGCCGTCGGCGAGAAACTCGCGCTGCATGTCCTCGAGGGTGGCTTGGTCGATCCGAAGGTCGGGCTTGAAATCATACCGCGGCGCCGCGCGGATCAGCTCGACGGTCTGCCGCGTGTATTTCGCCGACGCGGCCAGGTTCGCGGCAGAGTAATAGCCGTCGCCTGCGATGTCGGCCGCCGCTTTGCGAAGTGCGTTCATCAGCGCCGCGGCGCCGTCGCCGTTGGCTAAGAGGTTCGGGCCGAAAAAGATTCCCGACGCGGCGATGCCCGGTGGGGGCGCAGCGATGATGCGGGCCAGCTGTTTCTGTTGAAGGAGCTCGCTGAACGGCGACGACGTGAAGACCGCATCGACGGCGCGGCGTTCGAGCGCGACTTCTTGATCGGGGTTCGCGACGTTGACCGCCTCGATGTCCGTCAGCCGCAACCCAGCCGGGCGCAGGATGCGCGCGACGTAGTACGCCGAGGCGGCGCCCGTATTGCCGATCCAGCCGATCTTCTTTCCCTTGAGGTCGGCGACGCGCGCGCCGGCGGCGTAGAGGTCCTCGCGCACTAGCAGCGCCGAGGGACGGCCGCTGCGCGGCTGATAGCCGGTCGAAGCGACGTACTTCACCTCCAGCCCGCGGTTGACCGCATTGTAGAACGCCGCCGAGAGCGCAGCACCGGCCAGATCGAGCTGTCCCTGCGCGACGAGCGACATCGAATCGGCGCCGGCTGTGATGGGCTGGAGGGTCCCCTCGAAGCCCGCTTCCTGGAGATAGCCGCGTTCCGCTGCGACGAATAACGGCGCGAACAGCGAGGACGGAACGTACCCCATCATGAGCGGCTTGCGCGCTTGCGCGCGCACCGGTAGCGGGAATGCTGCCACCGCGGCGCCGCCGGCGAGGGCTCCGATGAACCGCGCGCGGGAGGTCATCGCGGGCTGCGCCCTCGTGACCCTGCGCGGTCCGTCACACGGGATGGGATGCGTGTTCGCCGATCTTCTGGCCCGCGATCGCGCGCGCGGCGACGGCGGCCTCGCCGCTCCCGCAGGCGCCCGCGGCGTCACTCGCTTCGGTCGTACCGACGACGTCGAAGAGGTAGCCGGTGCGGCGGAAACGCGCCGCGCTCACCACCGCGCCCGCGTAGGTGTCGTGCGCGCATTGATGATCGCAGCCGCGCCAGACCGACGTGTTCTCACGGTACGAATCGAAGCGATGGTCGGCGAACGCGGCACTCAGTTTCTCGGCCTTGGTCGTCCCGGCGGCGTTCATTCGCTCGATGAGCTGCTGCGTCGAAAGGTAGCCGAGATAGGTGCGGTTCGACACGAACCCACCCAGCTTGCGATGCAGATCGGCGGTCAGACGCGTGGCGCTCGGCGAGACCGACGGCATCCAAAGCGATGCGAACACCGAGCCGGCCAGCTCGTCGAGCGGCAGCGTTTTGTAGTAGAAGTCTTCGAGCGTCATGCCGGCCAGCCGCATCTTCTTGTGCAGGCCGAAGATGACGAACTGCCGCGCCGCGATCGCCACGTCGAGACCGCCTTGGCAGAGGACGATCTGCTCGGTCTCGGTGTTGCGGATCTTGGTCAGCGTCGAGCTGAAGTCGGTGGTGCCGACGGGCAGTACGTCGGCGCCGACCTCGGTCCCGCCGGCGCGGCGCAGCAGCCCCGACAGACGCGCGTACGCATCTTTGCCGAACGCAAAGTCCTCGACGATGAAGTACCAGCGCTTGCCGCCGGCGAGAATCCGCTGGGTGAGCGGCTTGACCAGGATGGCGCAGTCTTGCGCGAAGCGGTAGGCGGTCGCGGTCGCGCGGTCGGCCGACAGCGAGGTGTCCTGCGGGCCGATCAGCAGCGTGAACACGCCCGCCTGCAGCGTGATCGGGGTGATCGCCAGGGCGACCGCCGACGACGTTCCCATCATTAGCACGTCGACTTTTTCCTGATCGACCAGCCGGTGCGTTTCGCTGATGCCGATCTGCGGCTTCGAGCTGTCGTCGCCGGCGGCGACCTCGTAGCGCACCCGGCCGCGCGCGTTCGCCTCCGCGATCGCCAAGTGCACGCCGGCGGCGTGATAGCCGCCGATGTCGGAGAGCACCCCCGACATCGAGTCCAAGTAGCCGATCGTGACCGTCGTCCCCGGCGCGGCGATCGCGAAGGGCGAGAATGCCGTCGAAGCTGCGGCCGCGGCCGAGCCCGCGAGCAGCGCGCGCCGTTTCACGCTAGCGGCCGGCCCCGACGGGCGCCGCGATCGCGACCGGGCTGCGCAGGATCCCGATCTTCGCGATCTCGACCTCCATCACGTCGCCGTCCTTGAGAAATTCGGGCGGTGTGCGCGCGAAGCCGACGCCTTCCGGCGTGCCGGTCGCGATGATGTCGCCCGGCTCGAGCGTGAGCCCTTGCGAGAGGTACGAAATGATCCGCGCGACGCTGAAGATCATCGACGACGTGTTCGCGTGCTGTTTGACCTCGCCGTTGAGCCGCAGCGTCACCTCGAGGTGCTGCGGATCGCCGACTTCGTCGGCGGTGACGAGCGCGGGGCCGAGCGGACAGGTGTCGTCGAGCGTCTTCCCTTTGAACCACTGGGTGGTCGCGTTCTGCAGATCGCGCGCGCTGACGTCGTTGAGGGCGGTGTAGCCGAACACCATCCCGAGCGCATCTTCCTCGCGGACGTTCTTGCAGCGCGTGCCGATCACGACGGCGAGCTCGGCTTCCCAGTCGTACTTGCTCGAGACCGCGGCGTCGAGGTGCAGCGTCGCATCCGGGGCGGCGATCGACGTCGGCGCTTTCGTGAAAAGGGTCGGCACCGGCGGCAGCTTCAACTCCTCGCCGCGCTCGCGCGCGCCTTCCTCGGCATGCGCGAGGTAGTTGCGTCCGACGCAGAAGACGTTCTTGCACGGCGCGAGCGGCGCCAGCAGCTGCGCGTCGGCGCTGCGCACGGACTCGCCGAGGCGCCGGTATGCGGCCGCGCGGGCGGCAGGTTCCAGCGCGAGCAGCGCGTCGAGCGACGCGACGCCCTCGAGCGGACGCAGCATGTCGCCGTCGACGATGGCGGGGCGCGGGCCGGACGACTTGGACTTGAACAGGACGAAACGCACGTGGGACCTCCAACTGCCGATTGCGAACCAAACTCTTCCGATGTCGAGGGACCGTGTCCCTCGGGGAAGAGGAGCACCCGCGATGATTGCGACCGATTCCGTCGACCGTCTGTTCCAGGAAGCGGCTGCGCAGGGCGCCCAGCCGCTTTGGACGGTGATGGAAGGGATGGTCCCCCCGAACCCCGAGCCCAAGGCCGTGCCGCACGTCTGGCCATATGCAGACATGCGCCCGCTATTGGAACGGGCCGGCCGTCTGGTTGGGACGCAGGATGCTGAGCGGCGCGTCCTCATGCTGGTCAATCCGGCCTTGGAAGCGCCGCACACGACCGACACCCTCTTTGCGGGGCTGCAGCTGATCTTGCCGGGCGAAATCGCGCGCGCTCACCGGCACGTCGCCTTTGCACTGCGCTTCATCATCGAGGGCGACGGCGCGTACACGGCCGTCGCCGGCGAGAAGCTGACCATGGCGCGGGGCGACGTGATCCTGACGCCGTCCTGGGCCTATCACGATCATGGGCACGAGGGCTCGGCGCCGATGATCTGGCTCGACGGACTCGACCTGCCGGTGTATCAATTCTTTCCCGCCAACTTCGCGCAGCCGTACTCCGCCGAACAGTATCCCTCGGAACCGGCGCCGGCCGACTCGCACCTCAAGTTCACCTGGGCGGAGATGCAAGCACGCTTGGACGCCGACCCCGGGCCCTACGCGTACGCCGACTACGTGCACCGCCACACCGGCGCACCGGTCTCACGCGTCATCGGCGCGGCCGCGGAGCGCCTCGCCGGACGCTGTTCGTCGCCGACGCGGCGCGAGACCGCCGGCGTCGTGTACCACGTCTACGAGGGTCGCGGGCTGACGCGGGTCGACGGCGAGGTGCTCGAGTGGCAGCGCGGCGATACGTTCTGCATTCCGGCCTGGTCGCCGTATCGCCACGAAGCTGCGCGCGACACCTATCTCTTCCGTTTCGACGACCGGCCGATCCTCGACGCGATCGGCGCGTACCGCGCGGAGCACGACGGCGCGTGAGTGACCCCCGGCCGCTTGCATATCCCGACGCGGACTTGCGCGTGCACCCGCCGCGCAGCCCGCGCGTCATGCTGGCCGGGCTCGCCTTCGTCCCGCGCACGATCGACAAGACGCGCGCAAAGCTGCAGGACACGCTCGGCTTCTACAAAATCGCGCCCGGCCTCTCGGCCTATCTGTTCGAATGGCTGGGGATCAGCGAGGACGCGTTCACCGAAGCCGTCCGGCAGGCCGCATCGGACGACGACGTGGCGGCGTGGATTCTCGCCCGCTGCGATCCGGGCACGTTCGGGTCGATCAACGAGCGGCTCTCGCTGCGCGGCATCCGCGACGACGAGCACTTTCGGGAAGTCTTACCGCGCTATCCGCTGCTCCACGAGCGCCCGGAGCTTCGCAACTGGTTCGAGATCCTCGAAGCGGACGACGTCTGGATCTTCGATCCGGCCAACGCCGCCAAACTCGGCGAAACCGTCCCGAGTTAGCGAACGCGAGCTCGTTAACGCGGGCCGGGCCGCCGGGTGAGGTGCCAGAAGCCGCAGTAGCGGCAGGCGTACGAAAAGAGCACGTCGCCCATGCCGTTCATCAGGGCGTGGGCGCGCGCGTCGGCCTCATCGGCGTACTGCTGTTTCGACGTGCACGAACGAGCGACGTCGGTATCGATCCAGGCATCGGTCGCGCCGCGGTCCTTGAGGTACCACTGCATGATGTCCTCATCCGGGGTTCCGCGCTTCGGGACGTGACGGCTGCGACGCGCCATACCCGCATGTTCCCTTAATGCGAGGGGGAGTGCATGACTTGCGGCAGATCGGGCATCCGTCGCGGGTTGAGGGTCGGCGCCGGGCTCGGCGCTGCGGTGACGGACGGCGGCGGGTGCGCTCCCCGTTGTCGTGCTCCGTTACGGCGCGCGATCTCCATCATGTCGGTCGCGGCCCCCTTCGCGTTGGGATTCACGCCACCGGCGCTCACCAAGGCGACGTCGCGCCGGACGCGCAGCGTGACGGGATCGTAGTCGTAGATCAGCCGATACGTGCCCAGGACGACGTGCCCGTCGCTGGTGCGGATGAACGCTTGCAGCGCGTTGCCGTAGGTATGCGCATCGAAGAGCGGGTCGTGCGACGGCTTGACCGACCGCACGCGTGCCACTTGGCCGAGCTTATTGACCTCCACGATGTATTCGACGTGAAGTTTCTTCTTGGGAGCGATCGATCGCGGCTGCAGCTTCTGCACGTCGATGCGCGGCGGTGCTGTTGGCACCGGCGTCGCGGCTGCGGCGAGTCCCGGCCCACTCAGAACCAATGCCGCCGCCAGGACGAGCGGGCGCATCAATTTCTCGATAGCGCGGCGAACGCCGCGCCGCAGGACGCGCACCCGACGATCACCTGGAAGGTTGCGCCCCGATCGCGCAGATCGCTCGAGCGTTGAGCCGATTCATGACTCCCGCAGTAACGGCAGCGGGTCTCGGTGGAGTTCCCTCCCGAGCGATCCTCATCCACCGTCGGTACGTTCCCGCAGCGAACGACCGCCCCCTCGGCGCGGGACGGCCAACCGCGTCCGCCGAACCGACGCTCGATGTTTCCGCGTCTGGCCGCCGCCCTGCTCCTCTGCGTTGCGCTGACCGCGTGCAAGCAGGACGACAACAGCGCGCCGGTCGGTCAAACGCTCTTTGCCGGCATCGGGGACGTGCGCGTGATCGACGCGCGTATCGTTCCGAGCAGCGACAGTTCGGCGGAGACATCGGGCGGCACGCTGAGCTATCTGATCGCGCACGTCGAATTGACCAACGACAGCCGCTCCGATTTCACGCCGCAGGTCGATCACTTCTACTACATCGATCGCGACGGCAACCGGTTCCAGGCCAAGGACAGCGGATCAGCGGTGTTCATCGGGGTGAGCAACTCGCAGCTGGTGCTCAAACAAAACGACAAGCGCATCTACACGATCGGCTTCCGGACCGTCGATCCCTCGACCAGCGGGACGATTTCGTACGACCTCTAGGAGCGTAGCTCGGCGCACCGGCGCCCTGCTCGGCGCGCTCGCGCTCGTCGCGGGGCCGACGCCGGCGCAGGCGGCGCGGCCGCTGCCCGATTCGGGCAAGTGGGATCGCACCTTTGCGCTCTACGCGCGCGACGTCGCGGTGCCGTGGAAACGCATCAGCGTGCGGCTCGATACGTATAGTGGCGCAGCAGTCGATTTCGCCGCCTACCCGGTCGATCCGGCGGAGGTCCTCGTGGCCGGCTCCGCCCGTTCGCGACCGATCGACACCGCGCACCGCACCCCGGTCGCGCGCTGGCGCTTCACGCCGCCGCAAGGTTTGCTGTACACGCCCAACGACGTCGACGTCCCGCTCCAGAATCGCGAGGGATTCTTCGTCATCGAAGCGCGCCGTGGGGACGCGGTGCAGCAGGCCTGGCTCGATCTCAGCCGCGTCGGCCTGCTGACGAAGGAGTCGCCGGGCGGTATCGTGCTCTACGGAGCCGACCTCGGCACCGGGCGCGCGCTCTCCGGTATGCGTATCACCTACCTGGTGGGCAGTTCGTTCGTGTACGGACGAACCGACGCACACGGAATCGCGCGCTGGTCGGGGAACGGACGCCCGCGTTTTGCGCTGGCGGAGTGGGGTCATAGCAACGCGTTCGTCTCGTTTCTGCCGCAGCCGCCGGTGCCGGCGATGCTGGTCGGCGTACGCGCCGAACGCGCCAACGTGCGGGCCGGCGACCGGTTGCGGGTGGTCGGCTTCGCGCGCAAGCGGGTCGGAACGGCGTACCGGCCCGCCGGCGGCGACGTGCGCGTCGCGCTGATCGTGCGCGGGCGCGTGCTGGCCTCGGAACAAGCGCGGCTCGACGCGGCCGGTGCGTTCGGCACCGAATTGGCGCTGCCGGCAGACGCTCCGGGCGGCGACGCGACGGTCTTGGCAACGCTGGGCGCGGCGAGCGGCGGGGCCGCCGTGCACGTCGACAGCGTCGGCGACGTGGTCCTTGCCGTGACGCCGGCCTGCGCGGGCGACTGCACCGCGAACGCCGTCCTTCCGATCGCGGTCGCGGTGAAGCGTCCCGACGGCACGCCCGTTCCAGGCCGCAGCGTGGACGTGAGCGTCGTGCGCTCGCCGCATGTCCCCGTCCCGGGCGGCGGCACGGACGCGGGCTGGGGGACGACCAAGATCCTCGCCGTGCGCACCGTCAGCGACGCGACGGGCGTTGCGTACGTCACGATTCCGGCGCCGACCGACGGCCTGGCGTCGACCTACGGCATCGTCGCGTCGAGCGGCGCCTCGACGGCATCAGCCCGCCTGGTGACCCCCAACGCGCGGATCGCGCTCGATGTCGAGCCCGAACGCGGTGACCTCGACATCGGCGAACCGGCGGTCATCGTCGTTCGCGGCTTCGAGGCGGCGGACGGCCGGCCGGCCGCGGGTCTGCCGGTGAACGTCAAACTCGTGCACGGTCCGACCGAACAGGCGCAAAGCATCGTCCTCGGAGCGGACGGGCGCGGTCAGGCCGTCTTTCACGACATCGTTCCCGGCACGAATCTTGCCTTCGCACAAGCCGCGGTCGACGGCAAGCTCGCGCTCGACGTCAACGCGGTGACGGTGGCACCGCAGGAACGGGTCGGCACGCGCGCGCACCGCAGTGCCGAACTGCAAATCAGCACCGACCGCGCGCGCTACCGGGTCGGCGAGCGGGTCCAGGTCGAGGCCGGCCTGAGCGGCGCGAACGGCGACGCGTTCATCGATCTCGAGGGCACGCGCTCGCTGGGCGAGCAGACCGTTCCCGCCTCCGGCGGGCGCGCGCGCGCCGCGTTCGCCGTTCCCGAAACGGTCGGCGATGCGGCGGTCGGCGTCGCTTTCGTGCGCGACGGAGCATTGGAATACGCGACACAGCGGATCGCCGTCGACGGCCCCGGTCATCCGCGCGCGACCTCGCTCGCCGCCGACCGCGCCAGCTACGCACCGGGGAGCGTCGCGCACGTCACCATCGCGGACGGCGGAGAGCACGCGGGAGCGACGCTCGCAATCCGTCTCGCCGACGCGCGCGCGGCGGACGGCGCGTCGTTCGACGACGCCGCTGCGGTGCTGAGCGGAACCGGGACCACCACCCAAGACTCGGCCTCGACCGATCCGGCCTGGCACGCTTCGGTGACGCCGCGCCAGTCGACCGCGCTCGATCTCGCCGACAACGACCGCAGTGCGCCCGAAACCGATGCCTTGGGTGCGGCTTCGGAACGCTCGCTGTTCTGGCGGATCGACCACACCGATAAAGAAGGCTTCGACGTGCCGCTCCCGCAGACGCCCGGCCGCTACGTCGTCTCAGTGCTCAAGGTTTCCGATGACGGCGACGTCGGCGCGGGGACGCTCGCCATCGAGGTACGATGACGCCGGGATCGGCGCGGCTGATGCTGCTCGACACGTACGGGCTGGTGTACCGCGCGTTCTTTGCGCTCCCGGCGCTGACCACGACCCGCGGCGTGGCGATCAGCGCGGCCTACGGCTTCACGATGATGGTGACCAAAATCATCAACGACGAAAAGCCGACCCATGTGATCGCTGCGTTCGACAAAGGGCTGCCGGCGGCGCGGATCGCGCTCTATCCCGCCTACAAGGCGCAGCGCACGGAGACGCCCGACGACCTGCGCCCGCAATTTGCGCTGGTGCGCCGCATCCTTGCGACCTATGGTATCCCCGTCGTCGAGTACGACGGCGAAGAAGCCGATGATGTGATCGCCACGCTGGCCTGCCAAGCGGAACGCGACCAGCAAGCCGTGCTGATCGTCACCGGCGACCTCGATTTGCTGCAGGTCGTCGACGAGCGAACGACGGTCCTCACCACCCGGCGCGGGATCACCGACCTCGGCCGCTACGACGAGGCCGCGGTGCGCGAACGCTTCGAGCTGACACCCGAGCAGCTGCCCGATTACCGTGGACTCAAGGGCGATCCGTCCGATAACCTGCCCGGCATCCCCGGCGTCGGCGAGAAGACCGCGATCAAACTGATCAAGAATGCCGGCTCGCTCGATGCCCTGCTCGCGAATCCGGCCTTGGCGGGCAGCGCGAAGCTCGAAGCGCTCGTGCGCGAATACGGCGAGCAGGCGCGCGTGTGCCGCGACGTCTCGCTCGTCAAGCGCGACCTCGCGCTGAGCCTCGACTGGGACGCGGCGCTCTACACGCCGCCGTCGAACGATGCGCTCTACACGCTCTACCGCGACCTCGAATTCAAGACCCTGCTGGCGCGCCTCGAACCACCGGCCGAGCCGCAGCCGCTGCCGTCCGACGAGACGCTGCAGGGAAACTATCAGTCGTATACGGCCGTCACCGAGCCGGCCGATCACGCGCGCGTCGCGGGGCTGCTCGAGCAGGCTGCGACGCGCGACCGCGTTGCACTGGCGCTGCGCGACGACGCGCTCGCCGTCGCGGTGGACGACGGCGAAGCGTTTGCTTTTTTGGTCTCGGCGCTCGATGATGTCGCGGTCGGTGCAGCGTTCGCAGGACTCTGGGGGCGCGTCGGCCGGCTCGTCGTCTACGACGGCAAGGCGCTGATGGGGCGGCTGCAGCTCCCGATCCGTGTTCTGGGCGACGATCCGATGCTCGCGGCGCACGTGCTCAACCCGTCGCGCGCGTTCACCGATCCCGGCGCGGCCGCCAGCGAGTTTCTCGACCGCGTCTTGCCGCCCGAACCCGCCGCGGCAGCCGATGCGGCCGGGCGGCTGGCGCGCGTCACCCGCGCCGAACTGGAACGGCGCGGCCAGCTGTCACTGTACGCCGACGTCGAGCTGCCGCTGGCGTCGGTCCTGGCCGGAATGGAACGGGTCGGCATCGCCGTCGATCGGGACGCGCTGAAGTCGCTCGCCGTCGGTGTCGACGCCGACGTGGCGCGGCTCCAGCGCGAAATCTTCGAACTCGCCGGCGAAGAGTTCAACCTCGGCAGCCCCCAGCAGCTCGGCCGCATCCTGTTCGACCGCCTCGCGCTCCCCGCCGGCCGGCGCAACAAGACCGGCTATGCGACCGATGATGCGGAGCTGCAGCGCCTGCGTTCGTTTCCGATCGCCCAAAAAATTCAAGAATACCGCGAGGTCTCCAAGCTCAAGAACACCTACATCGACGTGTTTCCGTCGCTGCTCGACGAACACAACCGGCTGCACACGATCTTTCGCCAGACGGCGACCGCGACCGGCCGCCTCTCGTCGATCAATCCGAACCTGCAGAACATTCCGGTGCGCAGTGATCTCGGGCGCCAGATCCGCAAGGCCTTCGTCGCACCATCCGCCGACCGCGTGCTCCTGGCTGCGGACTACTCGCAGATCGAGCTGCGCCTGATGGCCCACCTCAGCGGCGACGAGGCGATGCGCGCGGCGTTCCACGCCGGTCAGGACATCCACGATTTCACCGCCCGCCGGATCTTCGACGTCGGACCATTCGCCGACGTCGACCCCAACCAGCGCCGGATGGCGAAATCGGTCAACTTCGGCCTGCTCTACGGCATGTCGGACTTCGGCTTAGCACAGCGGCTCGACATCGACCGCGCGTCGGCCAAGGCGATGACGCAGGCCTATTTCGACCGCTTCCCCGGCGTGCGCGGCTACATCGATCGCTGCCTCGAGGAAGCGCGCGAGCGGGGTTACGTCGAAACGCTGCTCGGCCGGCGTCGCTACATGCCCGACCTGCGCGCGAAGAACTACGCCCTGCGCGCCGCGGCCGAACGGGAAGCGACCAACGCGCCGCTGCAAGGCTCCGCCGCCGATCTCATGAAGCTCGCGATGGTGCGCATCGACCGGCGCCTGGCCGCCGACGGCCTCGACGCGCTGATGCTGCTGCAGATCCACGACGAGCTGATCTTCGAAGTCGCGCGAACCGACGTCGCGGCTGCGGCGCGGGCGGTGAAGTACGAGATGGAACACGCCTTGGAACTGAGTGTGCCGATCGAGGCGACCCTGAAGACGGGGGCTACCTGGTACGACGTTGCCTCATTTGATGTTGATGTCGATCTCGATGTCGAGACGATCGCGGTGAACGCTGGCATCGCCTGAACGGTTGTGGCGCGTGCGGCGGGCGGCGCAGCACCACGGCGGGCCGCGCCTCTCGCACGTCGTGTGCGAGAGGCGCTACGTCTGAACGGCGCTCTCGGCCCTCCGGGCCTTCGCTGGTTCAGAGTGCCCGCCGTGATGCTGCGCCGCCCGCCGCGCTACGGCGAGGTGATTGCGTCGTGTAAGCGGGCTAGGGCTTCGCGAACCGGTTGCACGTGCGTGCCGGCGATGCGCACGAGGGTGTCGCCGGCTTGGAAGGTGCCGATGCCGATGCGCGCGTTCGGGCACTCGTCTGCGGCGCGGTCGAGTGCGGCGAGATCGGCGGGTCCGAGCACGATGAGGGTGCCGACGACGTTGGCGGCTTTATCGCGTGCGTCGTCGGCGAGTTCGAGCACGTCAACGACGACGGTGTGCCCGTCGCGCGTCACCGTCGTTGCGATGCGCGCCGTCGCGCTTTCGGCGCACACGATGATTTCGCACACGACCGCTATTGCATCGGCTGCAAGCGCTAGCGTCAGCCGCGTTTCGTAGGCGGCACCTTCGCAGATCATCGTCGGCTCGGCCAGAAGTTCGAGCGTGCCGCCGGCTTCGACGGACCAGCTCGCGCTGGTCGTGACCGGTTCGCGGCCGGGCAGGATGCGCGTTGCCATCTGGCCTGCTACGATCAGGTGCGCCCCGGGGCCGACCGTTCCGCGGCTGGCGAAGCGGTCGCCGCGGATCATGCCCGGGCCGAGCTGGGCCAGCACGATGCGCGTCGCCGAACCTTCGTGAAACGAGCGGCTCGTGCGCCACAAGCCGTCGGCTCGCAGGCGGGACACCACCGTGGCGCCGTTGCGTCGTTCCGCCTGCACGAGCAGCGTGTTCGCGCTCACGCGATGCGGTCGAGCAGGGCGGCGCGTTCGACGAAGGCGACCAGGTCTTCGACGCCGACGCCGTGCCGCAGATCGGTGAACAGGAACGGGCGTGTTCCGCGCGCGGCGGCGGCATCGCGGCGCATCCGTTCGAGGTCGGCGCCGACGTGCGGTGCGAGATCGATCTTGTTGATGATCAGCAGGTCGGCGCGCATGATCCCCGGGCCGCCCTTGGCCGGGATCTTGTCGCCGCCGGCGACGTCGATCACGTAGATCGTCACGTCGGCGAGGTCGGGGCTGAAGGTCGCGGCGAGGTTGTCGCCGCCGCTTTCCACCAGGACCAGCTCCAGATTCGGAAAGCGGCGCTCGAGGTCGGCGATCGCTTGGAGATTCATCGACGCGTCCTCGCGAATCGCCGTGTGCGGGCAGCCGCCGGTTTCGACGCCGACGATGCGTTCCGCGGGCAGGCAGCCGCTGCGCACCAGAATCTGCGCGTCTTCCTGGGTATAGATGTCGTTGGTCACTACGGCCAAGTCGACGCGCGGAAAGAGCCGGCGCGCGAGCGTTTCGACCAGCGCGGTCTTGCCCGCGCCGACCGGGCCGCCGACGCCGATGCGCACCGCGCTCACGACGCGAACAGCCGTCCGTCGAGGCGGCGGTGCCGCAAGCCGTCGATCTCGATCAGCGGCGCGCCCAGCGCAAGGTCGTCGAGGTGCCGGACGTTCGCGGCGCGCGCCACCGCCTGCTGCACGACCGGCTGCAGCTGCCAGCGAATGCGAGCGATCGTGCGCTGCCCCAGCGGGATCGCGCGGGCCGCGACCGAGGCCAGCGTCGCGGCGGTCGTGGTCGCGTGGGCGGTCAGCGCGGTGCGCCAGGGGATGCCGGCGGCGCAGTATCCGAGTGCTGCGGCGAGCACGTGCTGCCCGGCGCAACTCCCGGCCGCGAGCGCCGCGGCGTAGTTCTCCAGCCGGGGCGAGTGCAAGCTGATGGCGTCGAAGGTCTCGAGGGTCGCGCGCGCGAGGTGTGCGTTCGCGCGCCGCAGTTCCGCGTTCGGCTGCGCCGCCGCGAGCCGTTCGTCGAGCCGCTCGGCGTCGCACGCGTCGCGCGCAGCGAGCACGAACGCCGCCCCGTCGAAGGTCGCGAAGCAGCCGTTGAGATAATCGCGCAGCCATGCGTCCAGCGACCCGCCGTCGCCGACGCGGCCTTCGACGATCGCCGTCTCGAGCCCGAACGAGTGCGCGAACGCGCCGGACGGAAACGCCGCGTCGGCGAGCTGCAGCAGCGCCGTCAGTTCAGTCATGATGACCGTGCGGCGCATGGGCGTGGCGGAACGGGAGCGGGAGCACGCGCGCCTCGCGGGTGACCGGCACCGCATGTTCGGCGAACAGCGCCGGCAGGAGGGGATCGTAGCGCACGACGACCGCATCACCGTCGAGCTGCATCGGCAGGTGCCGATTGCCGAGCGCGTGCCCGAGCGCGAGCGCCGCCGCCACGCTCGCCGGACGCGCTACCAGAACGTCGTCAGGCGCGACCGAGACCGCGATGACGACCCGCTCGTCGGCGTGGACGACGTCGCCGTCACGTAGCCGGCGCGAGCCTTCGAAACGCAGTCCGATGTCGCCGATGCTGGTCGAAAGCCGCAGCAGCCGCTTCGCGCAATCGTCACTGTCGATCGTGACGTGCTCGAGCCGCCGCGTGCCGACCGCGAAGTCGGCGAGATTACCAAACGGTGAATCGTATACCATCAGAAGAGCGCGTAGCGCTGGGCAAGCGGCAGTTCGGCGAGCGGCTCGCACTGCAGCAGCTCACCGTCGGCGCGCACTTCGTAGGTTTGCGGATCGACCTCGATGCTCGGCAGGGCGGAGTTGCGCACCATATCCCGCTTGCCGAGCGTGCGCACGTTGCGGACGGCGACGAATCGGCGACCGCCGGCCGAACGTTCCGGGAGCCCGGCTTCGCGCGACGCCTGTGAGACGAACGTCAGCGCGGTCGCCTGGGGCGCGCTTCCGAACGCGCCCCACATCGGACGCATCCGCACCGGCTGCGGCGTCGGAATCGACGCCGATGGGTCGCCCATCGCGGCCCACGCGATCGCTCCGCCTTTGACGACGAGTTCGGGACGGTAGCCGAAGAAGGCCGGCTTCAGAGCACCAGATCGGCGAGTTTTCCCGCCTCGACCGAACCGACGTGGTCGGAGAACCCGTGCGCGATGGCCGGGTTGATCGTGTACTTGGCGACGTAGCGCTTGACGCGCTCGTTGTCGCGCCGCTCGCCGTCGCCCGCCAGGGTACCGCGCTGCAGCTTCATCTTGTGCGCCGTCTGCCAGGTGCGGGTGATCACTTCGCCGACCCGTCCCATCGCTTGGGAGTCGGAACTGATCATGCTGATCGCCCCGAGGTCGTGGAGGATGTCCTCGGCCGCGATCGTCTCGCCGCGAATGCGCGAGTCGGCGAACGCCACGTCTTCGGGGATCTTGGGATCGAGATGGTGGCAGACCATCAGCATGTCGAGATGCTCGGCGAGCGTATTGACCGTGTACGGGCGGGTCGGGTTCGTCGATGACGGCAGAACGTACGGTTCGCCCGCGATCCGGATGATGTCGGGTGCATGGCCGCCGCCGGCGCCTTCGGTATGGTAGGTGTGGATCGTGCGGCCCGCGATCGCGGCGATCGTCGTCTCGACGAAGCCCATCTCGTTGAGCGTGTCGGTGTGAATGGCGACCTGCACGTCCATTTCGTCGGCGACGCGCAAGGCGGTATCGATCGCAGCCGGCGTCGAGCCCCAGTCCTCGTGGAGCTTGAGGCCGCACACGCCCGCCCGCACCTGCTCGCGCAGCGCGTCCATCCCGCTCGCGTTGCCCTTGCCGAGAAACGCGACGTTGACCGGCAGCGCGTCGGTTGCGGCGAACATCGTGCCGAGGTGCCAGGCGCCGGGGGTGCAGGTCGTTGCGTTCGTTCCCGAAGCGGGGCCGGTGCCGCCGCCCAGCATCGTGGTCACGCCGCTCGCGATCGCACTCTCCACCTGCTGCGGGCAGATGAAGTGCACGTGGGCATCGACGGCACCGGCGGTCAGCAGCATCCCCTCGCCGGCGATCACCTCGGTCGACGCGCCGACGATCATCGCGGGCGTGACGCCGGATTGGATCAAAGGATTGCCCGCTTTCCCGATCGCGGCGATCCGGCCGTCGCGGATGCCGACGTCGGCTTTGACGATGCCGGTAGCGTCGACGATGACGACGTTGGTGATGACGGTGTCGAGCACGCCCTCGTCGCGGGTCGCGGTCGGGTGCTGGCCCATCCCGTCGCGGATCACCTTTCCGCCGCCGAACGTGATCTCGTCCCCGTAGTGCGTGCGGTCGCTTTCGATCTCGATCCAGAGTTCGGTGTCGCCGAGCCGGATGCGATCGCCCGTCGTCGGGCCATAGAGCCGCGCGTAGGCGGCGCGATCGATCATACGCGCACGCGCGGTACGCGCCGCTCGCCGCCGAACGCGACCAGCGCGACAGCGCGTTCGATTCCCGGCTCGAAGCGCACGGCCGTGCCGGCCGGGATGTCGAGGCACATTCCAACTGCGGCGTCGCGATCGAATGCGAGCGCCGCGTTCACCTCGGCGAAGTGCGCGTGCGAACCGACCTGGATCGGACGATCACCACGATTCGCGACCTGCACGGTCGCGCGCGCGCGTCCGGCGCGCAGCGCGATCGTGCCCGGTTCGGTGACGACCTCACCCGGGATCACAGGATCGGCTCGTGGATCGTGACGAGCTTGCTGCCGTCCGGAAAGGTCGCCTCGACCTGTACTTCGGACAGCATCTCCGGGACGCCGTCCATCACGTCTTCGCGGCGCAGGACGCTGCGGCCGCGATCCATCAGCTCGGCGACCGTTGCGCCGTCGCGCGCACCCTCGAGCACGAACGACGAGATGACCGCCACGGCCTCGGGGTGGTTCAGCCGCACGCCGCGCCGCGCGCGTCGCCACGCGAGCTCTGCGGCGTAGCTGAGCAGCAGCTTGTCCCGGTCGGTGTCGGTCAACCGCATCGGGGCGGGCTTCCGAGCCCAGGCGCGGCGTTCCGCCCCCGGACGTCGGTTTCGTTGCGCCGTCGCCTGCGACAGATGGCCAACCGCCGTCACCGGCTGGGAGGTGCGCCCGCGCCGCAGAAGGCGGACCCCATGCCGAATTGGGCCCCGATGAACATCCTTCGCGCGCTCTCGCTCGGCGCTGTCCTTGCCTGCACCGCGCAGACGCCCGCGGCATCGACGGTGCCCGTGCCGTGGTGTGCGACGCTTCCGTTGCCGCAACCCGACCTGGCGTCGCTGACCATCGACGCCAGCGCCGGCTCGGACACGATCCATACGGCGCAGACCGCCGCCTGCCGTTCGGCCGTTATCGAGACGCCGCAGGCGACGCTGCGTCTCGCCGTCGCGGCGACCCCGGCACAGCGCGCACGCGGGCTGATGGGCGTGCCGTTTTTACCGGCGCGCCAGGGGATGCTGTTCGCGTTCGCCGACGCCGACAAGTCGCGAGAGTTTTGGATGAAGGACACGATCACGCCGCTCGACATCGTGTTCGTGAAGGCCGACGGAACGATCACTACGGTTGCGGCGAACGTGCCGGCGACGGCGCCGGGGACGCCCGACGACCAGGTGGCACGGCGCAGCGGCGTTGCGTCATATGTGATCGAGGTCGCGGCCGGCGAGGCGGCGCACCTCGGGCTGGCGCCCGGCGTCCGGCTGCGCCTGCCCGACATTCCGGCGCAGTAACGGCGGTGCGCATACCGGCGTCGCTGCTCGCCGCCGTCGCTGCGCTCGGCGCGGCGCCCGCTCCGCTGCCGATGTCGGGCGAACAGATTCTCGGGCGCGGGAAAGCGGTCTTTCGCGCGCACGCGCGACCGGCGTACATCGTCTACATCGTCGAGCGGCGCGACGCCGTCGACGGGCAGCCGGACTTGGAAAACAGCTACACGCTGAAAGTGTGGTGCCGCACCGCCGACGGCTCGGCACTGCAGCGGCGGGTGTGGAAGGGCGCGGCCTACGGGCCGCTCGAGCACGTCACGGTCGCTTTCGACGCCGCCGTCGATCCCGGGCCGCCGACGGCCGACGTGTTTGCGCGCGCGGCCGCCGTGCCGGCCGCGTCGATGCTGCCCGCGCCGGCGACGGCGCTGGCGACGATCGGGACCGTCATCGTGCAGGCCGATTACGACTATCGCGTCGTGCGCGCCGGCCGCGACGGCGACAGCTTCGATTTGCTGCTCGAACCGCGGCGCGATCCGGCGCGCAATCGCATCGACGAAATCTGGCTCGACGCGGCGACCTTCGAACTGCGCCGACTGCGCGTGCGCGACCATCTCTTTGAAGGGCTGACCGGCGCAGCGCTCGACGACGAATTCGATCTGCGCTTCAACGATCAGTCGGGGCTGCCGCTGATCGCGTCGATTCACGCGCGCACGCCGGCAGCCGGCTTTGAATCGGACTACCGCTTCTACGACGTGCGCTTTCCCGACACGCTGCCGGGGTGGTATTTCGAACCGCGGAGCTACGGCGCGCACGTCGCCGAGGCCCCAGCGTGAACGTGCGGGCGCAACGCGCCCCGTCCGCCCAGCGTTCAGGAAGGACGTGCCCGAACTTCCGGAAGTCGAGACGATCGCACGCGGCCTCGCCAACGCCGTCACCGGCAAATCGATCCGGTCGGTTGCGGTCAGCCGCCCCAAGGTCGCCGTCGCGCCGCCCGGCGAGGACTTCGAGCAGGCCCTGCGAGGCGAGACGGTCGCTGCGGTCGGCCGGCGCGGAAAGTACGTCGTCCTGGCGCTGGCCTCGGGGCGGCGGCTGGTCGTGCACCTGCGAATGACCGGCCGCTTGATTGTCCAGCCGCCCGGCGACCTGACGGCGGTTCCGTACAGCAACGTGGTGGTGACCTTTACCGAGCGGACCCGGCTGGTTTTTGCCGATGTCCGGCAGTTCGGCCGGATGCGGCTCTTGCCGGCCGGCGATCCCTGGGACGCCGACGGCGGGGTCGAACCCCTTTCCCAGGGGTTTACCAGCGACGCGTTTGTGAGTATGCTGGACGGGCGTCGCACGCCGATAAAGTCCTTCCTGCTCGATCAGACCAGGATCGCGGGTGTCGGAAACATTTACGCGTGCGAAGCGTTGTGGGAAGCGGGGATCCGGCCGAGCCGCCCGTCTCGCACGATCAGCAAGCCGGCGAGACGTCGGCTCCACGGTGCAATCCGAGACGTCCTCCAGCGTGCCGTAGAGGCCCGCGGGACGAGCGTGGACGATTACGTCGATGCCCAGGGGCTTCAAGGCGGGTTTCAAAATCAGCTCGCCGTTTACGGCCGCCTCGGTAAGCCATGCGCCCGATGCGGGAAAACGATCGTCAGAACGGTGATCGGGCAGCGCGGGACCTGGTGGTGCCGCGGTTGCCAAAAATAAAAAATACGAACGAAGGAAGTTACTCCACCATCACTAGCACACTCGACCTCGAACCGCAGCAGCCCGCGGCTGCCGCGGCACCGCAGGCAACTCCCGCCCACGAAGAAGAAGACCAGCTGGCGCTCGAACAGCGCCTGTACGAAGAAAGCCTGAAAGTCCTCGACGAGGGTCAGGTTCTCACCGGCGTCATCGTCGCCAAATATCAGGACGAACTGCTGGTCGACATCGGCGGCAAGTCCGAGGGCATCCTGCCCTTCCGCGAGCTTTCGCTCGCGATCGAACCGAAGGAACTCGTCGTCGGCGACACCCTGGAAGTCATGATCCACCGGATCGACGACCAGGACGGCCAGCTCTATCTGAGCGAGCGCCGCGCGCGCGCCCTCAAGACCTGGGAAAAGGTCATCGAAGCGCACGACAACGACGAAGTGATCGAAGCGACGGTCACCCAAGTCGTCAAGGGCGGCGTTCTGGTCGACCTCGGCATGCGCGGGTTCGTCCCCGCCTCGCAGATCCGTCGCCAGCCCGTCGGCAACCTCGACGAACTGGTCGGCAAGAAGCTGCGGCTCAAGGTGATCGACCTCGACCACAAGCGCCACCGGGTCGTCCTCTCACAGCGCCAGGTGCTCGAGGAAGAGCTCAACGCGAAGAAGCTCGAGCTACTCGGCACGCTGGAGGTCGGTCAGATTCGCGAAGGCGTCGTCGTGCGGCTGGCGGAGTTCGGCGCGTTCGTCGACCTGGGCGGCATCGACGGGCTCATCCACAACAGCGAGCTGTCGTACGCGCGCATCAAGCATCCTTCGGAGGTCGTCAAGATCGGCGACACCGTCTCGGTCGAAGTGATGAAGTTCGATCCCGAGGCGAAGAAGGTCTCGCTCTCGCTCAAGCACGCGCTGCCCGATCCCTGGGTCGAGCACGCCGACAAACTGTACGAGGGCAACAAGCTCGTCGCGCAGATCGTCAAGGTCACGCCGAACTATCTCCTGGTCGAGATCGTCCCCGGCGTGCTCGCGATGGTGCCGAAGGGTGAGTTCGATGCGCAGGTCCAGTACTCGCCGGGCCAAGAGGTCGACGTGACGCTGCTGACGATCAACAACGGCACGCGCCGCATCACCGGATCGATCCAGCACGTCGCCGACGTTGCACCCGAGGAGTTCGAACAGCTCGCCTCTGAGGAGGGCTTCGGTCCGCTCGGTTCCGAGCTCTCGCCGACGCTCTAAGGGGCCGATCCAGACCACGGTCGGGGACGATCGATCCAAACGGGCGAGGAGTATACTCCTCGCCCTTTCGGTCGTTGCGCTGCTGCTGCGGCTGGCATTCGTCGACGTTCACAGCCACTGGAACGACATCGCGGTGTTCGCGGACTGGGCGACCCAGCTGCGCTACACGCCGCCGTGGGAGTTTCACGGGCTCTCCGGATATCCGCCGGGCTATCTGGTCGTTCTGCTCGCGATCGGACGTCTCTACGGGTTGATCGCGCCGCACTTCGCTGACCCCGGCGGCCTGCTGCTGGTGGCGATGCTGAAGTTTCCGTCGATCCTGATGGATATCGTCGATGCCTGGATCGTGTGGGGGATTGCGCGCTGCGTCGCGCCGCGTGCCGCGCTTGCGGCGGGGATCGTTTGGCTGTTCAATCCGGTCGCCTGGATCGGCTCGACGTTCTGGGGGCAGATCGATTCGATCTGCTGGGGATTTGCGCTGGCGGCGATTCTGCTGATGCTGCTCGCGAGCCGCGACCCGCGCAAGACCAGCGCGCGTTTCGCTTGGGCCTGGTTTTGCCTGGGCATCTCGTTTCTGATCAAGCCGGTCGCTGCGCCGCTGCTGCTGGTGCTGGTTGTCTACGTCGCGGTCGGACGCGCGGGCACGCTGCGGCAGCGTTTGGGCGGCACCGCGCTCGGTATCGCGGCGGCGGGCGTGCTCACCTGGGCGGTCGTCGCGCTCTTCTCCGGCGTCGCCGACCCGATCCGCGTCGCCCGGCTGCTGCTCGAACAGCTGACGGTGCACTCGGTGGTGGGGACAGCCGTGTCGTACACTTCGGTGAATGCCTACAACGCGTGGTCGGTGCTGCTGCCGTTCTACGTTTCCGACAGCTTGAAGCTCGGCGGCATCTCGCTGGCAACGATCGGCGCGGTCCTGACCGGCGTCACCGTTCTCGTGCTTCTGGCGCGCTTCGTGCAGTTGCGCGGTGAGCGTGCCTTCGTCGAGTGTGCGATGCTGACGATTTTCGCCGTGTTCTTGCTTTCGACGCGCATGCACGAACGGTACGTCGACGGGGCTGTGATGCTCAGCGTCGCGCTGATCGGCCTGGGCCCCGAATTCATCGCCTTCGCGGCGATCTTCACCCTCACCACGTCGCTGGACACGGTCTACGGGTTGCAGTTCGTGACGTTTTTCGATCGCTACGCGCCGCATGCTCCGTTGCCGGCGACGGGCGTCAACCTCGGCGACTTCTGGCCGGCCGTTTCGCATCCGGCCTCGCTCGTCAACGTCATGCTGTTCGCGGCGATGTTCTGGATGTACGTGCGGCCGCGCTCGCCGCAGCCCGTCCTCGAGCCAGGCTGATGGCGAAGCTGCGGGTCGGCCTGACCGGCGGAATCGGTTCCGGAAAGACCGCCGTTGCAGATCTGTTCGCGAGCTGGGGCGCAACACTGATCGACGGCGACCTGCTGGCGCGCGAGGTCGTCGCGCCCGGCGGCGACGGGCTGGGTGAGATTGCGGCATACTGGCCGGGCGTGGTCGACGCGGCGGGCGCGCTCGATCGCCCCGCCCTGGCGCGCATCGTCTTCGCCGATGAGGCCGCGCGCGCGCAGCTCAACGCGATCACGCACCCGCGGGTCCGCGCACTCGCAGCACAGCGGGAGGCCGAGGCACCCGACGGAATCGTGGTCCACGTCGTGCCGCTGCTGTTCGAGGGTGATTTTTGGCGCGCGTGCGATCGTACCGTCCTAGTCGTCGCGCAGCTCTCGGACCGCATCGCACGCGTCTTCGCGCGTGACGGCGTCGCGGCCGGCGACGTCGAACGCCGTATCGCAGCCCAGATCGATCCCGCTTTGGCCCGCGCCCGCGCCGACTACATCATCGAGAACGATGGCGACCTGGCGCAGCTCTCCGACCGCAGCCGCACCGTCTACGACGCCCTGCTGCACGATCTCGCCGCGAAGGAGTCTTCATGAGCAGCGTTACGACGGAACCCGAAGCCTCGCTGAAGCTCGAGGCGATCCTCAACCGGTCGTGGCGCCTCTTCCGGGACAACCCGATTGCGGCGGTGCCGATCGCGGCGTACACCGCCGTCCTGGTCGTTCTGTTCGCGGCGGCCGGTGCAGCCGCCGTCGTGGCGGTCGCGAACGCAAGCGCCGGTGGAACGCATGATCTGCCCCCGTCGATCCTTGCCCCGATCTTCGGCGCATGGTGCGTTGCGTGCGTCGCCGGCGGCGTAGCATCGGCCTGGATCTACGCCGCGACGTACGGGCTCGCGAACGCACTGTGGGTCCGCGGCGCGGCGACCATGAGCGACGGTATTGTCGCGGCTCGTCAACGCGGCGGAGCGGTGTTCGTGTCGCTGATCGGTTTTGCGGGTTTGTCGATTGCGGCGGTCGTCTTGGCGCTGCCGACCTTGTTTCTCTCGTTTTTGGCACTGCTGCTCTTCACGATGTATGCGTTTCCCGCTGCGGTCGGCGGCGGACGGCCGGGCTTCACAGCAATCCGCGAGTCGATGCTGCTGGTGCGGCACGCCTTCGGTACCTCCGCGATCGCGCTCCTGATCCTGTGGGCCATCCAACAGGGAATCTCGCTCCTTGCACTTCCCTTTCTGTTGCCGCTTCAGTTCAGTTTCATGATGTCAGCGGCCAACAACGACAAGTCGCCGCATGTTGCCGTGTGGCAGATCGCGCTGGCGGCCGGCGGCTACATCCTGATCATCTTTGCGTCGTGCGCATACGTGGGTTTCATGGCGATCGTGCAGACGGGACTGTACCACACGCTGCGCGCGCGTGCGGCCGGCGCGTCGCAGTCCGCTTCCACGCTGCCGGTCTCCCAACCCTAGGGCGCGGGGCTGCCGCCGCTTTCGAAAGCCGGCGCGCTGCGGCCCACGTCGAAGATGCGTTCGTCCCCGATGGCGTCGACGAAGCCGCGCACGACGTAGGTGCCGCCGGGGCGGATGTTGAGTGCGCGCGACAGGCGGACCGAGCCCGAAGCGTCGGTCAAGCGCGGGTAGGCGCCGTCGAGATAAGCCTCGCCGGCGATCGTGCGGATCGTCGACGGCTTTCCGGCCAGTACGTCGGCGATCGACGCGGGTTGGTCGAACGTGATCGGCGTGTCGATCACCATGCCGAAGTTCGTGCCGAGCATCGCGACCCGGACGGTCGAGGTGCCGGCCGCGAGCGAGCGGTGATCGTCGGTCGTGGCATCGACCACGACCTGGCCCAGCCGGAGCAGTCCGGGTGACACGTCGAGCTGCCGCGTGATGGGGATCGGTTTGTGACCGGTCACCGACGACCATAGCGGGTTGTCGTCGCGCACGATGTCGATGCGGAAGAGGTCGGCGGTCGGAAACTGCAGGCGCACGAGGTGCCCGGTCGCGTTATGCAGCGCGATCGTCACCGTGAAGGGTGTCAGCAGCGCCCGGCCGTCGCGTTCGAGGCCAACGACCGCCCAGACCCGATGCGCCGGTGCCGGACGCGGCGTCATCGTCGCGGCCGCTGCTGCTCCCGCCGCGATGAAATCAGCGCGCGTCACCCCAACGTCTTGCGCGCAGCCGACCGAAGTCCCACCTCGTTCAGCGCCCTTGGCGCAGAACGCGTCCCGGGCGGGCCCCCGTCAGCACGCCGCCGCGCAGCGCCGCGCGCCCGTTGACGTAGACATCGCGAATCCCCTCCGGCGGCGCGAACGGGCGCTCGTAGGTCGCGCGATCGATCACCCGGTCCAGGTCGAGCACGACCAGGTCGGCGTGCGCGCCGAGCACGATGCGCCCGCGGTCGCGCAGGCCGAACAGATCGGCCGGCAGCGAGGTCATGCGGCGGACCGCTTCGGCCGCATCGAAGACGCGCCGGCCGCGTACGTAACGGCCGAAGATGCGCGGAAACGTGCCGTAGGTCCGCGGATGAGGAACGCCGCGGGCAGTGATACCGCTGAACGCGCGCGCCGACGCGTCGCTTCCTACGCAGCAGAACGAGGCGCTCAGCACCGCCGCGACATCGTCCTCGTTCATGGAAAAGAACGCGCAGTCGACCCGCAGCGACTCCTCGACCAGCAGTCGAATCACGGCCGCAGACGGCTTCATGCGCCAGTGACGGGCGAGCGCATCGATGCGCATTCCGGCCAGGTCGGCGTTGCGCTCGCTGCCGACATCGGTGACCAGGATCGTGTCCCAGCCGTCACCGCCCAGCAGCGGATCGCGCGCGAGTTCGAGCGCGAAGGCGGTCGCAGCCGCGAACGCCGGATCGCGCAGCCGTTCGAGCGCCGCATCGTCGCCGCCGTCACGTGCGCGCGACGGCAGGATCGTCGCAAGCTCGGTCCACGATGCGACGTACGGGTAGGCGTCGCACGCGACGCCGGCGTCGCGACCCGCGCGGTCGAGCATCGGCAGCGTGCGATGAACCTTGCCCCAGTTGCGCTTTCCTGCCGCCTTGTGGTGCGAGCACTGCACCGCGACGCCGGCCGCGGCACCGATTGCCAACGCTTCGGCGATCGCTTCTTCGAGCTCGTCACCTTCGTCGCGCACGTGCGACACGTAGCGCGCAGCACCGGCCGCCCGCGCCGCTTGCGCGCACGCCACCAACTCGGCGCGGTCGGCATGGCGTCCCGGTTCGTAGATCAGGCCGCTCGAAACGCCGAGCGCGCCTTGGTCGACCGCATCGCGGACGAGCCGTGCTTGCGCTTTCGTTTCGTCGGCGTCGAGCGCGCGCGCCGCGTCGCCCGCGATGCAGCGCCGCGTCGTCCCCAAACCGACCAGCGACGCGACGTTGAGCGCGACGCCCTCTTGCTCGAGCAGCGTGAAGAATCCATCGAATGTCGTCCATGCGACCTCGAGCCGATACTGGCTCGCATCACGTTGTTTCGCCGTCAGCGCGGCGCCTTGCAGCGGCGCGATCGACGTTCCGCAGTTGCCGCCGATCTCGGTCGTGACGCCCTGGCAAATCTTGCCCTCGCAGCGTCCATCGACCAGCCAGAGCTCGTCGGAATGCGAATGAACGTCGATAAAGCCGGGCACCAGTGCCAGAGAGCTGCAGGCAACGCGCTCGTGTGCGTCACGCTCGGAAAGATCGCCGATTGCGACGATTCGTCCGTCGGCGACGCCGACGTCGGTCGTGAACGGTGCGGCCCAGTTCCCTCCAAGACCGCGGGCCCTTCGAAGACGGTCCGGAGCACCGTTTAAGCTACCCGTCGCTGGGTACAGGATGGCAGGTGGGCCTTGAGCTCGGGGGAGACTATTTCCAACATGGCGATCAACGATAACGTATCAGACAACGGCGGCGGCATGAGCGTGCGCGAAGCCGGCAAACGCGGCGGAGACCGGGTGAAGGCGAAGTACGGCTCGGAATTCTACGAAGCCATTGGCCGCAAGGGCGGCGAGGCGACGAAGAGCAAGTACGGCCCGGCTTTTTACGAGGAAATCGGCGCCAAGGGCGGCCAGAAGCTGAAGCGCACGGCCAAATCGGCGATCTGACCCATGGCCGACCCGAAGAAGCCTGCGGCAGCGAAGCCGAAGGCGGCGAAGGTCGACGGCGAAATGTCGGTGCGCGAAGCCGGCAAAAAGGGCGGCGATACGGTACGCGATCGCTACGGCGCGGGCTTCTACGAGGAAATCGGCCGCAAGGGCGGCCAGGCGACGCGCGAGCGACACGGCGCCGAGTTCTACGAAGCGATCGGACAAAAAGGCGGCCAAGTCGTCAAAGAAAAGTACGGTCCGAACTTCTACGAGCAAATCGGCCATAAGGGCGGTCAGAAGGTCAAGCAGCTGATCGCGGAAGCGAAGAAAAGCGCACGGCGCGACGGCGAAAGCTGACGCGCCGCGCTCGTTTGGGGCCGCAACGAGCGTCACCGCGTGCCCGGGCGCTCGCCGACGATCCGGCCGAGCCGCGCGTCGCCGGTGCGGAAATCGATCGTCATCGACGCGACCGTGAGCGTCGCGCCGGCGTCGGTGATCGTCGCCGTGTGATCGATGGTGAGGATACGGCTTGCGCCGACGTACCGCGCCCCGGTGGTGGCGAAGGTTCGCGTGCGGCCCCCGCCGAGGTCTTCCTTGAAGGTGACGGGCCCCGCGACGGTCAGATCGTTGGTGACGGTGTTGACCGTCACGTTGTCGGCGCTCATCAGCACGTCCGGTTTGCCGACGCGATGAATGCGTCCGTCCCGCACGTGGTCGATCTGCGCCTGCGCGCCGTCGGGACTCATGCTGACCTTATCGTAATCGAGCGACCAGGCTTGGCCGTTCAGTCGCTTCCCGGTTATCCGGCCTGCCACCAGCGTCGAGGGTCCCTGGATGTGCTGGATCGTGACGTCGCTTCCGGCTCGGCCGACCTCGAAGCCGACCCACGCCAGAAATGCCAATGCGACGATGGCGACCGCGGTGCGCCAGGGAAACGTCACGACCGCTTGCCCGCGACGAGCGGGATGAGAATGATAAACGCCAGCACGACGGCGACCGGCAGCGGTCCGAGCGCTGCGTAGGGCCCGGGCGCCGGCGCGCCGACATCGCCGACGACGGTCGCGGGGCCACCGAGTGTCGTGCGCACGGTCCAATCGCCGTCGGGCGCCACGATCCCGCTGATGCCGGTTGCGCCCGCGCGCAGCACCCAGCGGCCGGTTTCGACCGCGCGCAGCGATGCGGCCATGGCGTGCTCGTACGGAAATTCCGTCGTGCCGAACCAGGCGTCGTCGGTTGCGATCAGCAGCAGCGAGGGGTTATCGCGCAGCCGCGCGTGCGCGATGTCGCCGAAAAGCGATTCCCAGCAGATCAAGGGTGTCGCACCGTCGATCGTCTCGACGGTATTGATCGCGGGCGTGTACGCTCCAACCTGATCGGCATACGGGAGGGTGCGCACCCAGTCCGGGCCCGGAATGTACTCGGCCATCGGCACCAGCTGCTCTTTGCCGTAGATGGCACGCGCGCCGGCGTACTGCGCGAGCCCCGGCACATGCGGATCGTAGATATAAAGTGCGTTTGCGAGCCGCTGGCCGCCGATGCGCGCGAGCGAGCCGACGTAGAGCGTCGCGTCGATCTCGTGCGCGAGTTCAGCGAACTTCGCACCGAGCGCACGTGCCGCCGGCGCCGGGTTGTTCAGGTCGGTCGTGATGACGGTCTCGGGCCAGAGCACGAGCGACGGATGCGCCGCACGCAGCGCGCGCGTCATCGCCGTGTAGCGGTCGATCGCGACCGCGAAACCGGTGCGGCTCATCTTGAGCGTTTGCGCGATGCCGCCTTGCACCGCGGCGACGCGGCGCGCCGGCGGCGCGAAGTGGCGGGCCGGCCAGAACGACCAGGCCAGCGACGCGCAGACGATCACCGCGAGCCAGGCCGCCGCGGCCGTGATCCCGCGCCGAGGGTCGCGTGAGTCGAGCAGCCACCAGCCCAGCGCTGCGGCGGGCAGCGCGACCGCGAACGTGATCCCGTAGACCCCGGCGAACGCGGCCAGCGGACGCAGCGGCGAGTCGATCAACGCCAGGCCGATCTGCTCGAGCGGACAGCCCCAGGTTCCGGACGAGCGCAGGTACTCCGCCAGCGTGTATGCCGCTGCCGCCACCAAAGGAACGCTGCGAACGTCGCAGCGCCGCGCCGCGAACGAAGCGATCACGGCGGCGAACGCAAACGCCGGTGCTTCGATTGCGGCGCCTCCGATGTCAAGGATCGGCGCGGCGGGTCCGAGCAGCGCGCCGGCAGTCTCGCCGAACCACGTGAATCCGAATGCGAAGAACACGAGCCCGCTCGCATATCCGACAAGAGCGGCCGAACGCGGAGTGAGGCTGCACCACGACGCGATCAGCCCCGCCAACGCAAAGGGTGACAACCACCACCAACCGGTGCGCGGGAAGGCCAGGTGCAGGCCGAACGCGCACACCAACGCGACGGCCGTTGCACGAACGGTCGCGGAGGAGAGAACGGTGCGTCGGCTGCGTGAGGCCGTGCTAGTCGCGGCGATGATAGTACTGTCCGGGTGCGGGCATCAGGTGACGGGCCTCAATGAGCCCAACGGCGGTATCGTTCCGTCCGGTCAGACCCTCATCCGCTTCGAGACCGACGGTCAGCCCGACTTCAACAACTACAAGTACTTGATCGTTCTCAACACCGGCGGTAACGGCCACGTGCCCTATGCCCTCGGCTACAACTCGAATTACACCGATTGGTCGTTCGCCATCTTAGTCGGCGGCGGCCCGAACTTCGCCAACGCGCCGGTGGTCTTCCAGTACTTCTCTGATGCCTCGCAGGCCGGGGGCGTCAACAAACGCACGCTCGGCTACGCGACCGGAACGCTCAACTTCAGCGTGCTGTCCGCCACCAGCGCCGCGTCCTACGGCTTCGACATTCGCTTCAACCGGTGCATCCTCGATTTTCCGTCGCCGATCAACACGACCGGACAGCCAACGCCGGCGCCGTCCCCGCACCCCGTCGGCCAGTCATGTCCCCCGTTCTTCTACCTGCCGTCGTCGACGTGGGTGATGAACATGTTCTCGATCGATTCGACCGACACGGTCGTCGATTCGCTGGGAAACGGTCCGTCGGACGTGTCGTATCCGGGCTTCACCATCAACACGGCCGCGACGCTGAACGGCCAGTCCTACATCAAGCCGGTGACCGGAACCTCACCGCAAAACCCCTCCGCCGCAATCTACGGAGTCGTCGTCTTCAGCACGCCATAGAGGCTTCGGCCTGCCGGCCGAAGCCGTCGCGGTGCTCGCGCCCGTCGGGCGCTGCGCTCCGCCGCTTCGCGTTGTGGCCTTCGCCCAAAGCCGTCCTCGAAGCGATCGCTATGCGGCCATTCACTCCGTGTCGCAGGGCGGGTGGCCGCAGGCGCAGGTCGATTCCATCTCCTCGTCCGTCGAATCACGCCGCTCGCAGATGTCGCTGCAGTAGGACGCGCCCTCGAGGCCGCCGGTGACCATGCAGTTGCACTCCTGGTACTCGCAGGGCTGGGTGTACGTATTCATGCGTCCCCTTTACCACGTCCGGCCCGGGCTCCGCAAGCGCGGCAAGATCTATAGGACCGAATCCATCACGGCCCACCGCCGGCCGCGCCGTAGGTGAAGGCGGCGCTGGTAAGGCTGCCCGGGATGACCGAATTGAGCGTCGGCGTCTGGGCGATCCCGAAATTCGCCCCTTGCGAGGGAAACGCGAGCAGCGTCACGGTGAAGTAGACCTGTTTGAGATCTTCGTTGTAGGAGGCCCGCAGCTCGTAGCACTCGCCGACGATGTGCCGGTAGTAGAGGTTCTTGCTCTCCAGCCGCATGTGGTTGTGCCAGTCGACGAAGGTCGCGATCTGCAGGTCGCTCTCGTATCCGAACGGGGTGGCGATCTGGACGTTGGTGCGGTCGAACCCGAAGCCGGAGCCGGGCGTGAAGCTGCCGCCGATCAGCACCGTCGAACGCGGCGACGGTTGCGAGGTGATCTGATAGCCGACCGCCTGCGCCTGGCGATTGAAGAACGTCGTCGCCGTCAGCGAAAACGTATAGACGTTCCCGTTGAAGAGCCGCAGCACGTCGTTGGCCTGCTTGAGCCCGGCACCGAGCACGTCGAACGCTTTGAACGGTTCGGCCAGCGGTCCGTTCACCTGCGACTCGGTATACGAGATCGTGTTGACGATGTGGTCCCAGACCGGCGTGGTCAGCGTCGCGATCTGGCCGATCTGCGCCTTCTCGTCGCCGGTGGCGTAGTAGTCTTGCTGGACCGTCAGCTGGGCCGAGAAATCGCTGTCCAGGAAATGCGCGAGCGCTGGACCGAGCTGCATGCGCGCCTCAGCGCGGCTGGTCTGCAGGTTCGCCGTCGGATCGTCATAGACGCCGATCGTGTATTGAGTCGTGATCGGCACCGCTTTGAAATTGGGGAAGATCTGCGTGAGCGGCCGGATCGTCAGCTCGGGTTCTTTTTCGACGTTGGTCTGTGAGTTTGAATCATAGCGATCGTAGGTCAGTTCGTAGTCGTACGACTGGCCGACGTAGTGTGTCAGGGTCTGGAAGTGCAGCGTGTCGGTCGTGCCGCCGGCGACTCCGTAATAGCCGCCGCTGCTGCTGGTCGTATACGACACGGCCAGATCGTTCTGGAGTTTTTGCGAGAGCTGCAGGTGGTCGGTGAGCCCGTAGTTGTCGGTGGCCGACAGCGATCCGGTCGAGGTTCGCGAGATACTGTAGTCTTGGTGGTCGCCGCGAACGTCGGCGTGGTCGACCGCCGCGTTGATCGTGTACTGCGCCGGCAGCGTCGTCAAGGGCCCGTAATCACCGGTATAGTTCAGCGCCACCTGGCCGCGCGTCGCGCGCGAGAAGTTCTCCTGGTCGTTGATGGCGAGGTTCGTATTCTGCGAGCCGTCGATGCGGTTCTTGATGTTGTAGAAGTTGATGTCGGTCTGGCGGCGACCGTCCTTGCGCCGGATCGTCGCGACGTAGCCCAGCCCGAGCCCGATCTTCGTGTACTCCTCGATGCGGTAGTACCCGTAATAGTAGTCGCTGGGGGAGAACCCGACGCGGGCCTTGATCCAGAAACCTTCGGCCTCCGAGTAGCCGACGATCGGCACGAAACCGGGGTTGCGGCGCGAGCCTTGCTCGTCTTGGCGCAGCGAGATCACGACGATCGGCAGCCACAATACCGCCAGCGCGCCGAGGTAGAGCACGGCCGACTTCGCGACCGCCTTGTCGCCCGGATAGACGTCGAGCGTCTTCGATTCGATGTGATACCCGCCGCGCGGGTTCTCGCAGGTGGTCAGGTTGGCGTGTTCGACATGGGTGACGCCCTCGTGGTCGGTCACCATGGTCGTGCCTTTGAAATAGAGCTTTCCGCGCTCGACGCCGTTGGTCGATTCGCCGTGGCCGTTGAGCAGGATCGCGTTCTGGTTGAGCGTGTCGAAGCGGATTCCGTCCGCGTAGAAGACCGTGTCGCCGTCGCTGTTGCGCACGAACGCGTGGCCGGTGATGTCGATGTAGCGCTTACCGTCGTAATGCGCGTGGTCGCCGCCCAGGACGCCCTGCTGGTAGAGGATGGTGACGTGCCCGTCGAGATCCTCGGGCTCGCCCTTCGTATTCTTGCCGGTCAAGTGATCGCCGAGGATCGCGTAGTCGTTGGGTCCCAGCGTCTCGCCCGGTTCTGGTGTTGCCGACGGCGACGGCGACGCGCGCACGATCGGCCCGGCGCTGGGACGCAGCGCGGGAACCGGGGTCGGCTCGGGCGGGATCGTCGCCTGCTGGATGATCACCGGGCCCGGGGTGCCGGTCGAGGAGGTCGGGGTCGGCAGCGGCGGCGGCGGGACGGGCGTGGTGGTGGGAAGCGGCGCCGGGATTAGGACTTGCGGTCCGCCCGGGGCTGCGGGCGGCCCCACCAGCGGCGGCAGCGTGGGCGAGGCAGTCGGCGACGGCGTCGGCGAGGGCGAGCCGGATGCGGACGGACTCGCGGAGGCTTCGGCCTGCGCTACCTGCGCGGGCCCCGTGTCGCCGCAATGCTGCAGCAGCGCAATTGCGTGCCGGGCGTCATCATCGGCGGCCCCGGCCGGCAGCGACCCCAGCGTCAGCGAGAGCGCGACGAACGCCGCACTCGCCCGCAGGAGCGAGTGAATCACCGGTCCTCGTGCCAGATGAGAATTCCGCCGACGGCGCCCACAACGATGTTCGGCAACCACGAGGCAACGTAGGGATCGAGCGATCCGTTGCGGCCGAGTGCCCCGGCCAGCGCGACGATCCCGTAATATATGAAGAGGAGCACAATTGAAAGGACGATCCCGAGCATTCGGCCGTTCTTCCCGAACCGAACCGCGAGCGGGACCGCGATGATCACCGCGATGAACGACGCGAACGGATAGGCGTATTTGCTGCCTAGCGTGAGCTCACGCGCGGCGAGATCCGTGCCGCCCTGGCCGGTCTGCTTGCGAAACGCGATGTCCTGTGAGAGCCGTTTCGTGTTCATCGTGTAGGTATCGTTGAAGGCGCTGCTCAGGAAGTTCTGACCGTTGTCGCCCATCGGCAGCGAGAGGCGCACTTCGCGCGCTTCCACGTCGACCGCGCCGATCTGGCCGTCGGCTTTGATCTGGGTGCGCACCGCATGGTCGAGGATGATCTCGCCGTCTTCGATCCGGGCCGTTTTTGCGGTCAGGATCTGCACGAACGGCGAACTGCGGTCGGGCTGATAGATCATCACATTCGACATCGACTTGCCGTCGGAGGACACCGACTGGATGTAGAACATGTCGCCGGTCGCCGGGTCGGCACGGAAGATGTTGGGTTCGATCGGCAGCGTCTGCGACTTGTACAGGATCTGATAGAAGCTGCGTGTCGAGAGATCGGTCGCCACCGGTGCGATGTTTTCGTTGATGAGGAAGGCTGCGACCGCGATCGCGGCGCCTGCAAGCAACGGCAGCCGGATGATGCGCACGAACGGGATGCCCGAGGTGCGCAGCGCCGTGATCTCGTTGTCGGCCATCAGGCGGCCGAAGCCGAGCAGCGTGCCGAACAGGCACGCGAACGGAAACGCCATCGGCGTAGCCTGCGGTACGCGAAACAGCAGAAAACGCAGCACCAAAAAGACCGGCGCACCCTTGTTCACCAAGTAGTCGGC
>Ga0182015_10001117_pt1 | contig 36635 bp, 37 predicted proteins | sample 712P3MmetaG_FD_120478 | JGI IMG/M metagenome (GOLD analysis project Ga0182015, IMG submission 120478) | Permafrost microbial communities from Stordalen Mire, Sweden - 712P3M metaG | ecosystem: Environmental > Terrestrial > Soil > Wetlands > Permafrost | place: Sweden: Stordalen | collected...
GGGTGTCGCATAGGCTCTGAGGAATGGCGACGGCGCGACTGGGTTTAACGGCGCTGGACTGCTCTGACCCTTCTGTCCTCGCTGACTTCTGGGCGGCGCTCCTCGGCGGCGAAGTCGCACATCGCAACGACGAGTTCCACGCTGTCAAAGTGGACGGAGACTGGCTGGTCGCTGTCAAGGTGCAGGACTATAAGCCGCCCACTTGGCCGGACCCGACCGTGCCGAAACAGATGCATCTGCACTTGAAAGTTGACAACCTTGACGCAGCGCAAACTGACGCGGTGCGTTTGGGTGCTCGGGTCGCGACAGAGCAAACCAATCCGGAGCATTGGCGAATCCTTCTCGACCCGGCGGGTCACCCATTTTGCTTGGCAACACAGCTCCTCGACTAACACGGGGCAAGTTCGTCGAGACCACGAGGAACCACGAAACACCTCTGTTTCCAGCCCAGTTAATGCCCAATTAGTGCCCAAAAAAGTCGGAGGAGTTGCGTCTCATCGAGGTTAGATTTCAAGCACAAACCCGGCACGAAAATCACGACCTAACGAGGAGCGACTGTGGATCGTAAATGGTGGACGTTGGTCGTGGTATGCGCCGCGACCTTCATGTTGTTACTCGACGTCACGATTGTGATTGTTGCGTTGCCCGAGATTCAACGAGGACTTCACGCCAGTTTCTCGGACGTGCAATGGGTCATCGACGCCTACGCGCTGACGTTGGCGTCATTGCTGCTCACCGCCGGTTCCCTTGCAGACCGTTACGGACGACGATTGTTGTTCGTGATTGGGCTCGTCATTTTCACTCTCGGCTCGTTGCTATGCGGATTCGCCCAGTCGCCCTTGATGCTCACGCTCTCGCGCAGCGCCCAGGGCGTGGGCGGGGCGATCTTGTTTGCGACGTCCCTCGCGCTCCTGGCCCAGAGTTTTCGTGGAAAAGACCGCGGTGTCGCGTTCGGCGTTTGGGGCGCTATCACCGGTATCGCCGTGGCGCTGGGGCCGATTCTCGGTGGGGTGATAACCACCGGTATCAATTGGCGCGGCATCTTCTTAGTGAATATTCCGGTCGGCGTCGTTGCTATCGCCATCACGCTGAGGCGTGTGGACGAGTCAAAGACACCTGACGCGTCGAGACCCGACTGGACCGGTTTCGTGGTGTTGACGGTTGGACTGCTCGCACTGGTTTACGGACTCATTCGAGCGAGCGAGGACAGCTGGAGTGACGTGGGTGTCTGGATATGTCTGGCGTTAGCGGCGGTCACGTTGATCGCGTTTGTCGTTGTGGAATACCGCAGTGCTCATCCGATGCTCGACCTAACGCTCTTTCGAACGCCCACGTTCTCTGGCGGACTCATCGTCGCGTTCACGATGAACGGTTCGCTCTTCGCGATGCTTCTGTACCTCGTTTTGTATTTGCAGGACGACCTCGGCTATTCAGCCCTAGCCACTGGCGCACGATTACTCGTATTGAGTGGCGGCACGATGGTCTCTGCGACGGTCGCTGGACGCCTCAGCAGTCACGTGCCGGTTCGATGGCTCATCGGTCCGGGTCTCGCGCTCGTAGGTGTCGGACTATTGCTGATGGGTGGACTCACGGGCACAACCACCTGGACGCACTTGGTACTCGGCTTCATTCTCGCGGGCGTCGGGTCGGGCATGGTAAATCCCCCGTTGGCTTCAACCGCCGTCGGAGTGGTGACGCCAGAGCGCTCGGGCATGGCCTCAGGGGTAAACACTACTTTTCGTCAAATTGGGATTGCGGTCGGGATTGCGCTCTACGGAACTATCTTCTCCTCCGCTCTCCAAAACGGGCTTAGCCATTCGTTGGCGTCGCTCAACCTGTCGGCGGCCCGTGTCAGCGTGATCGTGACCGACATCAAGGAGGGGTACGGCGGTCGCGTCATCCAATCCGTCCCACGTGCACAGCGTGCCAAAGTGATCGCTGCATTGCACTCGAGTTTTGCCGGATCACTGAACGACCTGCTGATCCTGAGTGGTGCGATGGCGCTGGTCGGGGCATTCTCCGCGCTCATACTCATTCGTCCGAAGGACTTCGTGTCGACGTCTGCGCCGGTTCACGTCGGATAGACAACCGCCTGTTGGTAGTTCTTGCTACGACCGGAAATGAGCGATTCTTCGACCTCGTATGGTCCGGGTCGATTGGCGAAGTCGAGGAGAGCGAACGCAATCAAACGAATGTCTTTTTGGCGCTGACGAAGGCGCGCGGCTTTCTGAGTCAACTCTGTTTCGCTCGTGTTAACAATTTGGACTTGTGACTTGGTCACAACCTCGGCGAATTAAGGTCTCGTCATCCACGATCGACGGAGGCAACGGCATCGAGAATTCTCTGGTGGATACCTATCCTTCCTGGCTTAGAGTGCTTGAGATTTTGCCGCCGCACGTAGTCGTCGTTGATGACCACGGGATCATCTGCTACGTAAGCGGTGATGTAGCGGCGCTCACGGGACATCAACCGGATGAGATTCGCGGTTTCGACATTAGAGGTTGGGCTCCCAAATGGCACCTTGACGCTGATGACGACATCGGTGGCACAACCTATGTTCGATCCAATCGTCTTCACGATCGGCGCGTACTTGAGCTTCGAGATCGCGACGCCAACGATCGTCAAGTGACGGCGATCTTTCTGCCGATCGCCCTCGAAGGAAAGGCCTGGATTATTGCGGCGACGATTGACGAGGACGCCACCGATGCGAGGACTTTCGACGTACGTGTTCGTGATGTGGAAGCTCGACTTCACGCCGCGAGCGTCGTCGCGGAGTTGGAAGAGCGATTTCGACACGCCTTCGATGACAACATGGCCCCAATGATGATTACCGATCTGGACGACCGAATTCTTTCCGTCAACGTCGCGTTTTGTCAGATGATTGGGTGGACCAGAGATCAATTGATGGGCCAGGATTCGACGCCGTTTACCTTCCCCGAGGACCTTGGTATTTCAGAAGTCACACACCAACGCTTAACGTCGGAGGAAGTCGATCGTGCTCGCTACACCAAGCGATATTTGCACAAGGACGGTCGAGTGGTGAACGTTGAGATTTCCAAGTCCACCGCTCGCGACGTAAGAGGAAACAAACTCTATTTTGTAATTTCTGAGCGGGACGTCACCGAAGAACGAATGCTCAGCGCCCAACTTTCGCATCAAGCATTGCATGATCCGCTCACCGGCCTTGCCAATCGCGCCGTGTTTGAGGACCGACTCTCTTTGGCACACGCGAGGATGCGTCGAACCGGTGGGCTCGGCGCAGTTCTCCTGATGGATCTTGACGACTTCAAGGGTGTCAACGACGTGCACGGACATTTGGTGGGAGATCAACTTCTGACTGCGATCGCTCAGCGACTCGAGTTAGAGACCCGGTCGTCGGACACCCTCTGTCGATTCGGGGGTGACGAATTCCTCTATCTCGCAGAAGGACTCAACTCGCCCGATGAGGCGGACGTGCTCGCCGTGAGACTTCTCGAAGTCCTGGCACTGCCGATCGCCATCGCCGGTACTCAACTCGAAGTTCACGCGAGCGTTGGCGTGGTGATCTGGGATGGCGAGACGGTAGACCACTCCGAGATCGTACGCAATGCGGATTCGGCCATGTATGAAGCGAAGCGCCGAGGAAAGGGACACCACGTCATCTTCACTCCCACATTGCAGCAGCAAGCCGTCAGTCGATTCGCCCTCACGCAAGAGCTTCGCAAGGCACTGACCAACGGTGAACTTGCGATGCACTATCAACCAATTGTGAATCTCGCAACATCACACGTGGTTGGCTTTGAGGCCTTGATGCGCTGGCAGCATCCTGAACGCGGTGCCATTCCACCAAATGTTTTCATCTCGCTCGCCGAGCAGAGCGATCTCATTTTCGAGCTCGGCGCTTTGGCACTGCGTGAGTCGGTCGAAACGGCATCCCAATGGAATTCGACGTATCCGAACAGCGGGTCACCATTCATAACAGTGAACTTCTCATCTCGTCAGTTTCACAGCCCCGATCTCGTACCTGGGGTCGTCTCATCGTTGATGACGAGTGGACTCCATCCCGAAAAACTCGTCATCGAGATTACCGAGAGCACGACCCTGCTGGACGTCGCGGAAACGCTGTCTGTGATCGAGCAACTGAGTCGCCTCGGTATCGCGATTGCCCTCGACGACTTCGGCACCGGTTACTCTTCTCTTTCGTATCTCACGCTGCTCCACCCTAAAATCATCAAAATCGATCAGTCGTTCGTCAGCCCGCCACGAGCCAGCGTCCACAATGACACATTGCTCGAGACAATTATCTCCCTCGGACAGAAACTGAATATGACTGTCTTAGCCGAAGGAATTGAGACGGAGCACCAATTCAATCGTCTGCGGGAACTCGGGTGCAATCTCGGCCAGGGCTATTTTTTCTCTCGCGCTGTGCCCAAAGACGAAGCACGTCGACTTGTCGGTGTTATGTTGCCGACGGAGAGTTAGTGCTCGCCGACGCCTCGGAACGTGGAATCATCACGGATTGCACTTGCTATTTTCAAGCCATTCAACGATGGAGTGCGAAGTATAGAACGAAAGGTGTCCTTCTTAATTCCTGGTGAAGACCGATTTCTGCCTCGCCTGTTCGTGCGTCTAGAGTACCAATTTCCGCAGAATTTAGTTCCGTTAATGCCGAGTTAATGCCCAAAATCACTTGAACTCCTAGAAGCGAGCACTCAGATTGCAGAGCCGTGGACGCGTTCCCTCAGCGTCGGTACGCCTGGGCCGTCGAGCTGATCAACATAAACTGAGCGACCTGCCATGCACATTACCAATGCGAGAGTCGATCCGGTCACAAGCGAACCCGAGCTCGTGGCAAACGGTCCATCGTTTGCGCGAAACCGTAGGCCGGCTGCGATGGTCTTGCTGGGAACCGCAAAGTTACGTTGCGCAAAGAACTCAGCCACGGGCGTCAGCGCGTCAACGTCTGGCGTCCGAGTTAGACCCAGTGGTATACGGATGTCTTGGGAGTGCACCACAACTTCGCTCAGATAAGCCACGGTATGACTCGATGGGGCGGTGGTGCTGTTGATGATGGCGTTGAACTGTACGAGGGTCTCGGCGGGTGTGCTGCCTCGATGGTCTGCGAGCCGACGCTGGTTGTGTACGTCGACACGGAATCGTGCTCCGAGCATGCTGCGCACCCAGCGCCACTGATTGAGACTCGCCGAAGTGATGAGGTGCGCGACGACCTCCTCGACGTCCCATTGCCCGCACAGCGTGCCGTAGCGCCATTGTTCGTCCTTCAGGTCCGCCAGGTCCTCCGCCAGCGAAGCGCGTTCGGCGTGCAAAAGCACCCATAGTGGGCTGTCCAGCGATTTCGTCATGTCACGCGTTGCCTTTCTCGACTTCGAGAGTCCTCGACAATAATTGACGGTCGTCGCTCGACCGGCTTTGACTGGTTGCCACCGCTGATTTCGTGTAGTGATACTGCATCGCATTGAAAGTTCGGTAAACGCTCATGGCATCTGAACCAGTCTCGAAAATCTGCTCCGAATCAACCTTGAGATTTGCCGTTTTGTTGATCTTCTACTCCCTTGTGGCAAGTACTGAGAACTTGAAATTCGTTGCTAGGGCGCTTGATTCGACTTGTTCTTGAAGCACGGATCACTCGGACAATATCTTGAAGCCATCCAACGGTGGAGTTCGAAGCATTGGACAGAAGGTGTGCTTCGTAATTACTGGTCAGTGACAATTTTCGCTCGATACGTCGACACGTCGGGGGTGTCATTTGTTCGCAGAAATAGCGTCGTTAATGCGCACTAAATGCCCAATACCATCTCGATAGAGTGACTCCATGTATTTGGAGTTCGTGGTTGTCGACGCCGTTGATCCCCACCGACTCGGCCAGTTCTGGGAAGCGGTGCTCGGAGACGAGCGACTAAACGACGAGCCCGAGGACTTCGAGACGCGACTCGCCATTGAAGGCGGACCGGTTCTCGACCTGTGTTTCCAACGAGTGCCCGATCCGCCGTTCGAGCAGCCGAGACTTCATTTGGATCTCTTGGGCGGCGCTAGACAAACCCAAGAGGTGGAGCGGATGCTCAAACTCGGCGCTCGATATCTCGACATCGGTCAACGTGATGTGCCCTGGGTGGTGCTTGCCGATCCGGAAGGTAATCCCTACTGCGTCATGGAGGATCGCGTGGCGTACGTCGACACCGGACCTATCGCTGCGCTCCGGCTCGACTCCGCCGACCCGAACCGCGACGCGGAGTTCTGGTCTTGGCTGACCGGTTGGATTGAAGTGCCTGGCGTCGCACCCCGGTCGTTGCGTCACCCTTCAATGCGCGGTCCGCTCCTTGAGATGTGTCCCGAACGCGTGCGCAAGGGGACAAACAAGAACCGATTGCACCTCGATATCCATCTTGAGACAGGCGATGATCCCGACAAAGTCGCGGCGAAGATCGCCGAATTCGGGGGGCGCGAGTTCTTCCCGGATTGGGGCGAACTGCCATGGCGTCTGTACACTGACCCTTCAGGCAACGAGTTTTGCGTTCTACAAACTCGATCGTGAGAAACGGCATCGACACGTCGAATTCGGCAAGACTTTGCAACGATTCTCGCTTCTGAAGTGACACCACTGAACTCGTGTTGTGGTGATCGCCCGTTTCTATTGCGATCCCCACGTTGGAGGTTCCTGTCAATGGTTATTGCTATCTCCAACTCTCAGTTGGGGGTCGTACGATGAGGCGATGACCTGGAAAGAGAACACCGTGATCGGGGTTAGCGAAGAAATCGCCGCGTGTCTTGCCAAAGGAGACTCCAATTCGGCCACGCGACTGGCGTTTCGCTTCGTGGAACGATATGACAAGTCCGATTCGGAGACTCGCCACCGCATCACATTCGAGCCGCCCATGACAACGGCCAGTGATCGCTACGACGCCCTTCTGGCGGGCATTGTCGAGTTTGCTTGCGCTTCAAACGGTGTGGTCGCACCTCCATGGGTGAATGCTGAGCACTATTTCCTGAATAAGTGGTGGTTCGTTTCAGGCACGGAATCCTTGCACGCGGACGCGCTTGTTCACAGTCCAATCTCACTCGCTCGTCGCGGGGTATTCGTTACTCAAGGTGCATTGGATTACGCATAGTGGCGCTCCTCGGTCGAAGTGAACTTCTTCACGCGCTTGAGGAACTTGACCATGAATTAGGAATTCGTTCGCGGCGAGGTTTTCGGTGGTGCTCCAAACGTGACGTCGAGGTTTCCTCGGGCAGCGGCCAGGCAACTCGACTTCTCTCTCCGGCTTCCTTCGTCAATTAATGGCGGAATTTTACCTGGGTCTTGACATCGGGGGCTGGGCTTGTGCGGCCAAGGCCCCCAGTTGCGGTTGGATCTTATGCCAGGAGGGGACGGCCTGGTTGGCGAACGCGCGTCGAAGTGGTTCAGCAATCTGGTTGAAGTCGATCTGGTCCGTCGCCTTGGTCACGGTCGAAAGGAAACTGACACCAAGAGTCAGAAGGACCAACGATCGCATCATGCATGCAAGTTGAGCGCTCTCCTTCTCATCGAGACCGGAAATGAGCGGCACCAAACCTTCCAATGCGCGCAACTGACTCTGCACCGACGTACGAAGTTTCTCGTTGTGAGCCGACGCCATCGCAACCTCCAGCGTAAAACTCTTGCGGACATCGTTCTGAGCGCTGGCCGAGGAGTAGAGCAGCTGGGCCAGCGCGCCCTCTTCCAAGATGCTGTTGAAGTTCGCAATCGCTATCCAGGGCGCCTGTAGGACGGCGCGGATGGCGGCGATGACGAGGTCTTCTTTGGACGGATAGATCTTGTAAATCGAACCGGGCGAACAGTTAGCGCGCCGCGAGATTCGCGAAATCGTGGCGTGCGTGTAACCGCTCTTGCCGACGGCACTAATAGTGTGGAACACGATTTGGGATCGGAGATCCGCGTTGGGCGACGTGATTATCCGGTCGTTCGGTACGTCGAGTTCCACCGGTGCGATGTCGTCAGCGCAGACCTTGAGCGATTCGCGGAGCACCGTTTCGAGAAAGTCGAGACACTCGAAATCGGGGCCGTTCTGGCTGTTCCAAAGTATGACGATCGTCACCAGCGAGAAGACGATAAGTGAACGGGACTGGATTGCCTCAGAGACGTTGGAGGCGTTGGACTCTAGGTAGTCACGAATGAAAGCTTCGACCTCTTCGTGCAGAATTGGGAATCGTCGCGACGCCAACAGAACCTCGACGGTCGCTGCGTCTTCGGTTGTCGCCTCGCGCATGTATTCAATGACGTTGTGGATCGATTCGTCGCTCGGGAGAGCAGCCGCCGCCGACGCCAAGGAGATCATCGCGACAGCGCACGGGCTCAACACGGAGTCCCACAGATCGACGAGCAACTCCTCGACGTCTTCGAATCGCGCGTAGAGAGCGCCGTGGGTCAGTCCGGCTTCACGTCCGACGTCGCGAAAGGAGATGGCGTCAATGCCCTTGTTGAGTACTAACTTGACGGCGGCGGCGCGAATCGCTTCGTCGTTGTTGAGCGCCCGGGCGCTGCGTTGTCTGGGCACAGTGAGCGAGTCCTCTGTAGTTCAGATCAATCCGGGGCACAACACCCCTGAACAGGCGGCCGGATGCGCGAAACTGGACAGTTACTCGCACCAACAGTATAAGGATGAGACAACCAGAACGCACTGAATTCCCATAGGCGAATTGTGCAGGACGCTTCATTGCGGATCTACTTATTCAGCGCACGTTAAAGTCCGGGGTTGAGGAGCGACACTTGCCATCAATACGTCAGAATCATGGATTGGATATCGATAGGCGATGTCGTACTTCGATGACTCCTCAGACACTAGATCGCGACCCTACGAACCTTCACTCGACTCAGGGCGGCCGAGAAACCTTCAGGTGCACGGGCATTACGGCGCGCGCTCGTGTTCACCGGTGCCGTTGCGTCGTAGTAAACGGTGGCGCCGCGCGCGACCAGGGCCTCATACAGAGCACGGTCCTCGCTGGTTCGAAGAGGCGAAAAACCACCGACGTCGACGTACCACCGCGCGTTGACACCGAAACTCGCTCCGTGAATGGGATGAGCCTCAGCATCGTACGCTCGCTGCCACGAGGCGGCGATCACGAGACGATGGAGTGGCCACTCGGTGACAGCGACGCGACCGGCCCAAGCGTCCGCACCGAGGTCGTGTTGTCGTACCTGATTCGCCAGCCATTCGGCGGGTACCCGCGAGTCTGCGTCGGTTGTAGCCAGCCAGACGTGGTCGAGATCAAACTCTCCCATTTCCTCCAAGAGGACCTCGCAACCGAGAGCTCGTGCAAAACCGACGTTCTCTTCGTTGGTGTCCACGATGGTGACGTCGAACGATGTGGACGCCGAGGAATGTTCTTTCCATTGATGTGCGAGGAACGCACTCTTGTCGCGACATGAGTCAAGGACCACGACGACGTGAGTGAAGAGCGAACCAAGTGCCTCGTGGTTCATTGAGTGCATCAACGCGTCCAGGCACGCACGAAGGAGCCGCTCTTCGTTGTTTACTGGAATGACGACGCCCAGTGCCCGAGTTCTTTTTTCGCGCGAACGTGTGGTCGTCACGGCAATCGCTCCCACACGTCCATGACGAACTCATTCTCCTCGTGGTGGACGATCAGGCGCAGTTTCTCACTTTGGTCGATCACGGCGTGTGCGCTGTCACCACTGAGCGGATAATCAGTTTGTCCTCTCCAGTGCACGGCGATCACGTGCGCACCACTCACGGTGGTACCAAGAATCAAGTCGATGACAATTCGCAGGGTCTCGACATCGAAGTAGTACGCGATTTCACTCAGCACGATGAGGTCAAATATCTCGTCGGGCCACTCATCGGGAATCGACCGTTCTTCGACTTGAACGTTCGGATAACGTTCCAACCGATCGACGGCCCGCGTGAGGGGCGCCATAATGATGTCCGAGGCGAGGAGTCGGTGACACCGCGGTGCCAGGTACTCACTCAAGACGCCCACCGAGCAACCCGGTTCGAAGGCGTTGGCGTAGTGAGCTCGGGGAAGACTAGCCACGGTGAGTGCGTACTTACGCTGCTCATAGTCGCTGGTCGCAAAGTCCCACGGGTCGTCACTCTCTGCGTACATCTCTTCGAAGTAATTACGTGACGTGGAAGTCATGCAGCGACACCGGATTCATCGACGTAGATCTCGTACGGTCGCCAGAAGCGGCGCAGGAGCGGTTCGGGGAGGATCGCGGCGTCTGCTTCGGCCGGCCCTAACGGACGAATCTGGGATTGAAACGCACCCGTCGACCAACGCTTGCGCGCCCGAGCTCGGCGTCTCAAGTCGAGTCGTTGGCATCGCTCCCATGGGATGTCGGCACCTTCGGGCTCGGCCCAGTGCCACGCCCATACGAGATACCCCAGTGCCCTCGCCCCCACAGCACGACTCGCCTGCAGCGCCGCCAGTCCCGTCGCGTCATGATCGGGGTGGCCGTCACTGGTCCACGGTGCAACACAAAGGTCGTCGGGCAACAGAATGCTGGCCAGGGCGTCACTCAGTTCGACACGGTGTCCCCTGACGTCGCCGTCGGGCAGACGCAGTCGGGTGACCATCGGACGGACCCAGCCGAGTCGCTGCAGGGCCACATCGCTCTCGATGGCGCGAATGGTGGCCAATCTGCTCGGCGACATTGACTTTGACTTCGCATGCGACGCCTCGCCGTCGGTCACGATGACGATCTCTACGAGGCAATGCTCACCCAGCGCCTCTTGAATAAGACCGCCGGCGCCGAGCACTTCGTCGTCGGGGTGCGGCGCGACGACGACGACTCGTCGCTCGTGAATCGGCTGCATCGGCGGAATAGAGATACGCGCCATGAGTGTTCGCCACGTCGCCTCCGACGGACCGGGGTGGGTTTTGTCGACGATCAACTCCATGATCGAGCCTTCGCGACAATTCGACCCATCTCCATCGCGTCGGCACGTCCGTGATGTTGGGCCACGTAGACGAAGAGATCGGCTACACGTTGCGACTGCTCGCCGTTGAGACAGAGAGAACGGGCCCCGCCGGCCGAGGACGCGTGTTCGAGGACGGTGAGTGCTCCGGCGTGGACCACGTGACGTGCGACCATGGCACGAAAGTGTGCCTGGCCGCCTTCATCGCGAGGGTCGCGATCGATCGCGTGTGCGGCGCACCGAAGGGCGACACGCATCGTTTCCAGTGCACCGATGCAGTCGCCAAGGTCCGCGAGCACGAAATCGTTGGGCTCAGAGTCCAGTGACTTAATGAGTTCGTTGACGATCCCGACGGCACCGCCATACCAGCACGCCGCGACGCCAATCGCCCCGAACCAGAACCCCGTGCGGTGCACGTAGAACTCCAGGGGGCCGACTACAGCGTCGTTGCTGATGCGCGGCCCGCCGAATTCGAGCGTGTCGCTGCGCGAATCCGCCATGCCGACCGACGGCCAAGAGTCAGGTAGGACCGTGACGACGTTCGTGTCGACCGCGATGTCGAAAAGGAGGCACCCGTCACTCGTGTCGGCGACCACGAGGGCGCGATCGATGATGCCACTACCCGAACAGAACTCCTTGGTGCCGCTCAACCTCCACCCTCCCGCGTCTCGCTCGGCAACAGTGCGGGCGCTCTTGCCACGTGAGGCCCACACGCCGTACGTGGCACCGTCGGCGGGCTTCCTACCCGCCTCGGCGAGAATCGCGAGCGCGTCCGCGTGCCCTTCGCACAGTCGACCGAGGGAGAGGTCAATCGATGCTTGTTCGGCGAGTGCGGTGAAGCGTCGCCAGGTCTCGCCCGACCCGGGCACAGGAAGTTGCGAACTCCTTTGAACGAACTCTTCCAACCGCTTCTCAATCGTTGTCACGGGTACCTCCGAAATCAATTGCCAATGTGTTGAATCTCGGTCTCCCTCGGCAGTGTATGTGCCGGGGGCTCGCGCCGAGGGAGACCGGAACGGGAGGGTTACTTGATTCCGGAAAGGAGATCGAGCATTTCTTCGGCATGTTCTTCTTCGCTCGCCAGTATCTCCTCGAGCATGCGCTTGGTCGTCAAGTCGCCGTCACCGAGCCACGTGATTATTTCGGTGTAGGAGCTCACGGCCACGCGCTCGGCCACGAGGTCCTCGCGGATCATTGCTTTGAGTTCTGACGATGAGTCGTACTCCGTATGGCTGCGCCCGGTCAGAGACTCCGGGTTGAAGTCGGGTTCGCCGCCGAGTTGTTGGATTCGCGCCGCGATCATGTCCGCGTGCGCTGCTTCTTCTGCGGCGTGCTCGAGGAACTCCGCGGCTGCGGCCTGGGCGTTCAGGCCGTCGGCCATGTAGAAGTGTCGCTTATATCGAAGCACGCACACCAGTTCAGTTGCCAACGCGTTGTTCAGCACTTCGACGACCCGCTTCACGTCAGCGCCATAGGCACTCGTGACCGGTCCTTTGCTCATGTTCTTTCGGGCGTTGGCGCGAAGGGTCTTTACGTCCGTCAGAAACTCTTCCACCTACTCCGCTCCTGGCTCGTCGAATTGCTCGTCGTCCTCTTCATCGCCTTCGTTGTCATGGCCGCCGACGGAGTCCGGAGCATTACCATCACCGTGGCCCATGGAGTCGGTCTGGGCGCCGTGTTGACCACCGATTGAGTCCGGTCCGCCGTGGTGAACGCCGCCGGCCGTGTCGGGCGTGTCGCCGGCATCCTCGCCGCCGACCGAATCTGGTTCGTCTTCGTCATCGTCATTGCCGCCGACCGAATCGGGTTCGTCTTCGTCATCGCCATTACCGCCGACCGAATCGGGTTCGTCTTCGTCATCGCCATTACCGCCGACCGACTCATCACTTAATATGAACGCGCCGACTGCCAAGACGTCGTCCAAGTACACCAGCTCCTCGTCGACCTCGACTCCTTCTGTCGTGCTCTCGGGAGCAGCCTGATCAAGCACTTCATATGTCGAAAATGATGTTCGTGTCGCAATCTTGAGTCCCATGTTGCTCCTCCTCTTACTTTTCGAATCCGACGTTCGGAGTTCGCATGCCGTTTTGCGAATCCAATTATCTGTAGTTGAGAAAATCGAGTCAAGGAGTATTGGTGATAATTCGTATCATCCGTATTCACTCACCCGGCTTTTTCGAGATCGCGTCGTAACAAGTACTGAGTGCTCATTACTCCGATTGTGATTGACATGCTCTGCAGGCATCCGCTGTTGAGTGCGCTGCATACGATTCACATCGCTCGAGAACTCACAGAAAGTTCTAAGCCTTGAATTGATTTGTGCGCGTCATGAAACTGCTTCGCTGCGATGCACGCAAACGTCGGCACTGGCCCACTCGCATGATTCTCGGCTTAGGTCGCGCACTAAAATACCTGATACGAGTCTCCTTTTGCGACATGAAGGTGTCTCTTGCGCGAGCGGACTTTGTCGCAACGAAGCCACCTCGCACGCAGGTTTCGGACTCGGGAACTTGACGGCATGCGAGGTACGTTTTGAATCTCCAACTACATGACGTGATCCAAATGTATCGTCCACAAGCCAATGCACTATTGATAAGTACTGGGTTGAAAAACAAAAAGGCTCCGCGCGTCACGCGATGGCGCCCCGCCCAGATCACGTGGGTGACGAGTCGTAGTATGCATCGTCGCCGACGGAACGTCGACGCGATCAAGTCAATGGACATGGAGGAACAATGGTCGTCATGGGCGTAGTGCTTCTCGTGATTGGTTTGCTCTTAGGCATTCCAATCCTTTGGAGCCTAGGAGTGATTTTTGTTGTTATCGGTGCCGTGCTGTTCCTACTGGGAGCGGCGGGCCGTGAAATTGGCGGTCGGCGGCACTACTACTAACAGCGAGTGAAAGTTTTTATTGGAAACGATTAGAAAGGGAAAAGACACATGGCTGAACCAAGGACCACGAAGCGGACGACAAGTGAAAAGAAGACACACGTCAAGAACGACGCCGAGACGACGAAAGGCAAAGTGAAGGCCGCGACAGGAAAAGCCCTCGGGAATCGCAAGCTTCAGGCCAAGGGCAAACTCGAAGAGGTCAAGGGTAAGGCGAAGCAAGCGGGACAACGGGTGAAGGAATCACTCGACGACTGACCCTTCGTGGAAGCGGGCGGCCACTCCGGTTGAATTGACCAGATAGGGCTGGCCGCCCGGGCTCCCCGGGTCGAAGCGTGGGCGTTGGTTCGAGACTCAACGAGTCGCCTGACTCCGATTCAACACGACGTGCGCCGACCGCGACAGCAAAATGATGTTTGAACGGATGAGCGCTTCATCTTCCAATTCCCATCCCAGACCACCACCAATTTCGGCCGTGCCCGTCAGTCGGCGAAGGACGCCCAGCCGTCGCTTGATGTCGACATCTTGGTGGCAGTCGGGCCCGAGACAATTCAAAGTCCCCTGATCAAACGGGTGCCTATAGTAAGTGCAACGTCACCTAGGCCAAGTCGACATGAGAGAGGGTGCCAATCGTGGGCTACATGGAAACAGACTTTGACATCAGCGAAGTCGCACTGCTCGCTCCTGTGAGCTGCTCGATGGCAACTCTCATTCGTAGCGTTCAATTCTGTGTCTCCGACGAGTGCGCGTTGAACCACCGCGGGGTAGCGATCGATGGAAACCGATTCACAGTTTCCCGATACCCAGGGACTCCACGTCATTTACATCCCCAAAACACGACGGCTGACAGGGGGTTACGCCGATCGTTCAGCTTCCTTCCCCCGCTCGAGCCGAGGGGTGAAATTTATGAGTGACATGAGCATGAAAAGTGACGGTTCGATTGCGACAAATGGTCGAAACCGACACGACGTTCTCGACCCGTCAGACAAGGGACCGGCTAGTCGCTTGATAAAAAGTATGGCCCGCGGGCGTGTCAGCACGGCGACCGCCGCCGCGGTGGTTGCATCATTCGCCGTTATGAGCATAATTCTCGTTGCACTGGGCCTCTTGATCACCCATGTCCTTGAGCACGGCTCCATCGGCGTGTGGGACCACCACGTTAGCCAGTGGTTCGACAGACATCGAACTGCTCGGTGGGACCGAGTAACGGGTGACCTCACTGACATGGCTGACACGTTTGAAGTAGCTGGCGTGGCTGCCTTCGTAACAGTCGTGCTTCTGGTTCGTCGATGGGGTCGACGGGCGTTTCTTCTCGCCGCCGGTCTGGCCATCGAACTTTCGGTATTCCTTACCGCGAACCAGATCGTCGCCCGACCTCGTCCAGCTGTCAGTCACTTAGGGGGAACGCCTTCGACGTACAGCTTTCCTTCCGGTCATACGGCGGCAACCATCGTTTTGTGGGGCGGCATCGCGGTCATAGTGGCAGTTTCCACCACTCGTTGGTGGGCCCGCGTCGTGATGTGGACCCTCGCCGTCGTTCTCACTGTCGCCGTGGGACTCTCTCGGGTCTATCGCGGCGAGCACTATCCGACGGACGTTATCTCCGGGGCGGTATTGGGAATTGGATCGCTCGCCGCGGGCGTGTTCATTATTCGGGTGACCGGCGTGAGCCACTACCACCAGCCACACTCGGCGCCCAAACAACTCTCGGGCCGAGACGACGGTCAAGTGGATCGGGAGCTGCAATGACATCGATCGCCGTGATCGCCCACCAGTACAAGTCGCTCGACGGGGGACTTGAAGAGTTGCGTGCGGTTTTGGCCGAGAGGGGCTTTCACGATCCACTCTGGTACGAAGTGCCCAAGAGTCGCGACGCTCCGAAACGGGCGCGTCAGGCGCTGGCCGACGGGGCGGACCTGCTCTTTATTTGGGGTGGAGATGGCACCGTTCAGCGTTGCGTCGACGCCGTAGCAGGAAAGGACGTGACCATCGCGATCCTGCCGGCGGGAACCGCCAACCTATTGGCAAACAATTTGGGTGTTCCTATCAACCTAAGAGACGCGGTCGATGTCGGATTACACGGCGACCGGCGACGATTGGACCTAGGGGTATTGAATGACGAGCGCTTCGCCGTGATGGCGGGCGTAGGTTTTGACGCGATCATGATGCGTGATGCTGACGGTGAACTGAAGGGACATTTTGGGAAATTGGCGTACGTGTGGACCGGCGCCCGAGCCACGCACATGGCGAGACGCAGCGTGCGCGTGGAGATTAACGGAAAACCGTGGTTCAAGGGTAAGGCCAGTTGTGTACTGCTCGGTCAGATGGGTACTCTCGCGTCCGGCATCCAAGCATTTCCCGACGCGCGACCCGACGACGGACTCCTCGAAGTCGGTGTGGTCACGGCGAAGAACGCGCTGGAGTGGACGCGCGTGCTCGGCCGACTAGTGGTTAAGGACGCCGAACACTCCCCGCTGACCCAAATGGGTCAGGGCAAAAGAATCAAAATCAGATTTGATCGACCTACGATCTATGAACTTGACGGTGGTGCTCGAAAGGCGACAAAGAAGTTTCGAGCGAGCGTCGATCGCGGCGCGATCACCGTGAGCGTGCCAAAAAAGGTAGCGAAATGAGCAGCGCCACACTCGTTCCGGAGACTCGTGGCCTCACTGGCGACGATGCCTGGGCGGTGCTGAAGCGTACGGGCTGGGGCCACATTGCTAAGGACGCCTTCAAAAGGTTGCGCGTCGCCGATGGCTTCAGTCACGTTCGTTCGCTCGCTTTTCTGATTTCGCTCGTCGCCATCGAAGGATTGATCGGCATTGTGGGACTGGCAAGTGTCTTGCACAAAGGTGAAATCAGTAACATGATCGACGTCACCGTGCGTCGAACCATTCCCGGGCCGGCCGGCCACGAACTGACCACCGCCGTGACCCAAGCCCACCGCGTCGCCGCGGGGCACCACTACTCCGCACTTCTTTTCGGCCTGATTGGTACTCTTGTGGTCGCGACCACGGCAATGGGCCAACTCGAGCGCGGACTCAATCGGATATACGGCGTCGAACAGGACCGACCCACGCTAAAGAAGTACGGACTGGCACTGACCTTCGCGCTGAGCGTCGGCACACTCGGCGCGGCAGCTTTCGTGTGCCTCGCGCTTGGTCGCGACCTCTTCATCTCCGTGCACAACCACGCACTCACGACGGCGTGGTCAATTGCGCGTTGGCCACTCGGCGTGGGCTTGGCGGCGATTGCGGTCACGGTGCTCTTTCGCTGGTCGCCGCGACGTTGTCAGCCTCGACTGTCGTGGCTCGCCTTCGGCTCGGGGATTTCAGTGTTCCTGTGGGGGTTGTCGACAGTTGGCCTTGGCCTGTTCTACCGGTCGAGCTCGTCCTTCGGAGCGACGTATGGACCGCTGGCAGGCGTCGTGGCGTTGCTGGTGTGGAGTTTGCTGTCGAGCTTCTCCTTGTTTTACGGAGCGGCAGTTGCGGCCCAACTCGAAGCGCAGCGAACTGGAGAACCTGCGCCCCAGGACGCGGTGAAGGTCGCCGACTCAGATCCAGAAAGTGATCCTACTCATCAGAAGGATTTAGCGAATGACCAATGAAGAGAACCCCAGCGGGGCAACCCCGCCGGACGATTTGTCTATGCGCGCCAGAAGGACGCTCGAAGGAGTCATCGGCGTACCCGCGACCGAAGGCAATCTCGTCACGGTCCTTCACAACGGATGTGAGATCTTTCCGGCAATGCTTGAGGCCATCAATCGTGCCGAGCACACCATTGACTTTCTTACTTTTGTGTACTGGAAGGGCGACATTGGGGTCGAAATGGCTGATGCGCTCGGTGGTCGGGCCCTCGCCGGGGTTCGCGTTCGGGTGCTCTTGGATGCCTGGGGCTCGAGACCGATCGAGGGTCGCCTGATCGACGAAATGGCAGAGGCGGGAGTCCAATTGCACTGGTTCCGTCCTTTTCATCGAGTTCGCCTGGGCGAGATCAATCACCGAACGCATCGCAAGGTACTCGTGGTGGACGAATCGGTGGCCTTCACGGGGGGCGTAGGCATTTCTGATCTCTGGACGGGCGACGCGCGAAACGAACACGAGTGGCGCGATACCCATTTCAAAGTCGAAGGGCCAGCGGTCGACGGTCTGCGCGCCGCGTTCTTGGACAATTGGGCCGAAACGGACAATGCCATCTTTGACACGGAGCATGACCGCTTCCCCGATCAGCCACAACCAGGTGAAAGCGTAATTCAGTGCGTCCGCGGCCAGTCGGCAACCGGCGGCAGTGATCTTGCGGGTGTCTTTCGGACGCTCTTGCAGTTAGCCCAACGACAACTGCGTGTAACGACCGCCTATTTCGTGCCCGACGATGAATTGACCAAGCAACTTTGCGAGGCGTCAACGCGCGGAGTGCGAGTCCAGATCCTCCTTCCTGGCCCTCACGCTGATAAGCGATTCGTGCAATTGGCGGGCGAGGAGAACTATGAAACCCTCATCGAGGCCGGGGTCGAACTCTGGAATTTTCAGCCGTCAATGATGCACGCCAAGATCATGACCGTCGACGGTCAGGTGGCCAACGTGGGCTCGGCCAATTTCAACTCCCGATCGCTCAAGTGCGACGAAGAGATAAATATGGTGATATTCGATCACTCGATCGTGGACACTCTCGATGGTCACTTCGACGATGATCTCGAGCGAAGTGTCCGAATCGATCCAAGACGCTGGAAGCAGCGCTCGGGGTTTCAACACGTCAAAGAGAAGCTCGTCGCTCCCCTGCGCGACGTGTCGTAAGGGGTCCGGCGATGCTCATTCTTTCAATCACCCTCCTTACGGTGATTATTCCGGGCGTCGCGGCGGGATTGTTCGCCTACCGATGGCCCCAGGCCGCACCGACCGCACCGAAAATTGCTGTTCCAGATGTCAAGAAAGAAGTGCGCCGACATCCACGGCTCGCGGCATTCGCTCACTCACGACTTGATCCCAACTCCGTCACGGGACTGCTCTTGAGTGCCGCGGTCCTCGTGTTCGTCATTGGAACCGCACTGGTGGGGATCTTGCTCGTGATGATTCACACAAACTCCGGATTCGCACGACTCGACAGCAGCGTCAGTTTGTTCGGAGCTCATCACGCGACGGCCCTTTCAACCCGATTCTTACGGTTCTACACCCAACTCGGGGGTGCGTTGGTCATCGTCCCCCTTGGCGTTCTTGTGGCGTCCGTCGAGACGATACGCCAGCGATCCGTCACCGTCGTCGTCTTCCTCACTCTGGTTGTCGGAGGACAGTTCCTCGTTGCCAACATCATCAAAAACATTGTTGATCGGGCCCGACCCGACTTTGATCAACTGACCGGGTTCTCTGGATCGTCATTTCCATCGGGCCACGCTGTGGCGGCTGCGGCATGTTTGGCGGCGTTCGCTCTGGTAATCGGTCGCAGGCGCTCGCTAAAAGTGCGGGCAATTCTCGCTGGTCTCGCTGTCGGTCTCGCCACCGGCATCGCCTGCTGTCGTGTGATGCTCGGAGTGCACTGGCTCACCGACGTACTGGGCGGCTTGGCGTTGGGTTGGGCCTGGTTCGCGCTGTGCTCGATCCTCTTCGGCGGTTACCAATTACGGTTTGGCGCTCCGGCGAAGGTCGCCGACGAGGCTGCTGCATCTTGAGATGCTCACCGCGACAGGTTTTCTATGCATCGATTCGAGCCCCGTTACAGAGAAATGCCACCGGTGGCGAAGGGAAGTATTGAGGCCAACGTCATGATGAGCTCCGTTAGCCAATCAACGGTATTCGCGACGTGACCGTTGACGTGCGCGCCCGTCAATTTGCGATCGTTCGCCACAAGCGGATTGCTGCGTAAGGACTACCGATTCTCTCGTTGGGTGAAAAAGGTGCCATAGGAACGCGGGTCAGCATGACTAACGTCTGGCACGACCTTTTGCTGCCTCTTCGTCTCGATCGTTGTCACGGATCGTCGTGGCCCTCATGCGGATCCGTCGGCGGCTCGTCGGATGTTGCAGGCACCTGGCGCTCGATCCCCGGCTCTCCTCGATCGCCCTTATATCCGTGTTCGCGGTATTCGTCCTGGGTCATCGGTCTGTCCCGAAAGCGTGTGATGACTTCTTGCTCGGGGCGCTGCTGGTATTCGGTGACTTGAAAAGCGAACGAACGTTGATCCGCCTCAGTTAGCGGAGGGTGGATAATTCCTCGCGGCCATAATCGATGATGCAGGACAGTGTTGATTTCAGCCGCGTAGATCGTGATCTCCGCTCCGAGATATATCCACGCGACTAGACCCAACACCAGACCAAAGAGTCCGTAGAGAGCGCTCGCGCCCTTCAGGTCGTGGCCAACCACGTAGCCGCCAACCGCCTGAAGGACTGTCCACATGACTCCTCCAATGATCACGCCTGGAATCAAGGAGCGCGTTTCCACCTGACTAGGTGTAAGGGTACGAAATGCAGCGAGGAAGAGCGCCACGTTGACGATGACGGCTACTACCTCGCCCGCGACACCAAGCCAGAAGTTATGTTTTCCAAACGTGCCGAATCCCGCGAGGGTGGTGGTAAGGATCAGCCCGAGCGCCAGCACGACGAGGAAAATGCCGGCCCGAACCATTCGAGATGCGTAACTCGGACGTGCCGCAGCCGGCAAATTCCAAATTTGCTCCATTGCGAAGAGCCCCGCTTGTGCGAGTGCTGTCGAGCCATAGACCAGGCCGACGATTCCAAAAACGAGACCGAGCGTTGAACTTCGCTTTATGGCGTGAATGTTATGTCCGAGTTGTTGGCCAATAACGGGAAATTGTCCGAGGGCCGAATGCAGGACCCTGGCGCGATCCGCGGGATCGTCTGCGAGTACGATGCCCAATATTGTCACCAGGAGCAGGAGTAACGGAAACACTGTCACGAACATTGTGTACGTGAGTTGGATGGTGAGGTTGCCCGCGTTGTCGTCACCGAACTTCTTAATTACGCCGACGACGAATGATGGAATCAGATGACGTTGTTGAATCGCATCGATGCGCCGCACTGCTCTCTCGACAAATGTCACATTAATTCAACTCCATCGGTCTTCTTCCCGTCACCTCTCAACGTTCAGCACGTCATGCTCTGAGATTCGATGCGCGTCTGGTTGGTCTAGCGCGGAGGCACTCTTCGTTACACGCTTTCGCCGAGTCGATGTTCTCGCTGTACTTCGTGTTTGGGTGCGCTTTTTGGGAGTTGTACTCGCCATGCATTCCTCTTCTCCCATCGCCCAAAGGTTGCGAACGATGTGCCTGCCGTCACCATAACCAGAACGATGGAACAAGCGAAAACCTTTTCATGAAAAGAGTGAGTGATATGCATTCACATCCAATGGAGTGTGAACGCATGGCCGCGAAACATTCACCGCATTTCTAAAACTCAACTTTTCATCCGAGTAAGTCTTCGACGAGTTACTCTCCGCATTGGACGCCGATCATTGCGTCCTTCTCTCCTGGCAAAAGATCAGACAGGTTGAGGGAGGCGTGTAGAGGACTTCCAGGAATGGTGCTCAGTGCCGTAGCTGCCGTAGCCGACGCGATTATGTATTGGGCCGTCACTTATCACAGCACCGGCGTTCGATTCTCCAGATTCGGCGTCATACGTATGATTGCTGGTGCATTCGGGTTCGTGGTGTCGGCGATTGCAGTTTCGCGACGCCACGAACGACCGGCTCCGCACACCACTCGATCGACAAGTCGTGAACTCTGACGGTGAATCGGCTTCAATTCAGATTGGCGATTAGCTCGCTGACTGGCCGAAAGGGCTCCGTTATTTGGGCTGCCGGATTTGGGTCTGTGCTAATTCTGAATCTGGACCTTCGAAATTCACTCGAGGATAAATAAGTCCCACTCCCCAGGTATTCCTTTCAGCTCATGAATTCCATAGTCTCTAAATGCCAAACCTGAGCCGACGGAGAGATCGCATACCGTGCGAGAGACGACAACCTCGCGCGCGTTGGCTAGTCCCATAATTCGAGCGGCAAGGTGAATCGCCATTCCAGCCACTCGATCGCCGCGAAGTTCTATTTCTCCGGCGTGAACGCCGGCCCGCATTTCGAGACCCAGCTTTTGTAACTCGGTCGCCAGCGCGGTCGCGCATCGAACTGCCCGAGCCGGACTGTCGAAAGTGGCCAGCATTCCGTCTCCCGCGCGGTCCACAAGGCGACCGCGATGGTCATTGACGATGCGCGATAGAACTCGGTCGTGAGTGTCCAAGAGGTCTCGCCAACGACGATCGCCGAGCTCGGCCAGTTGAGAAGTTGAGGAGACTAAATCGGTGAAGAGCACGGCCGCGAGGACGCGATGATCGTCACCGGGAGGGGCCGATGATTCGCCCAAGAACGCCACAATCTCATCAATGAGTCGTGGATCGGCAAAGAGCCACATGTCTGAACCTTCAAGTTCGACGTGACGCGCGCCAGGAATGTTGTCGACGAGATACTGTCCCTGACCCTGAGGTATGAATGCGCTCTCGGTGTGCGAGAGGACCAAAGTCGGCTTTCGGATGAGGGGCAAGATGGCTCGCATGTCGATCCTTGCCGCGTCTTCGAAGGTAGCGGCCATCGTCGTGGGCGACACTGACAGTCGCTCGTAACGACCGCACCACCGCACGGTCGATTCATCGTTCACGAGGCTCGGCGCGAGTGCGTACAGTGCGATACCGGTTCCCCAGCTCTCGCGAACGGCTTCGATAATCGCCGTCACACCTTCTCCGTCCAAGCCCCACGGATAGTCGTCCGTGTTCGTAAATCGAGCACAACTGTCTTGAAGCACGAGTGCGTCTACTCTTTCGGGATGGGTCGCGGCGACAAGCATGGCAGCGATCCCTCCCGTGTCGGCGCCCACAATGGTCGCCCTCTCAGATCCGACTTCGTCAAGGACAAGCAGCATGTCCTCGCTGGCCTGTTCGAGCAATGACGTCTCGAAATCGCCATCACGGATCTCCAGCGGATCCGACGCACCGGTTCCGCGTTTGTCGAACAGGAGGAGACGCCCACACGAGGCGAGACGACGGATGCAGTGTTCGTAACGTGGTTCGTCCCACATCAAGTCAATGCAGGAGAGCCAATTCGTGTTGAGGATGATGTCACGCGCGCCCTCACCAACCACTTGGTAGGCGACACGCGCACCACTCGGCGCTGACGCGTACTGGGTCGGAGGGACCTCCATCACTCGAATTGTTACATATGTCGATCTCGTTTTCACTTTGTGTCAACAAGGGACGCGTCGGTCCCGTCGAGTGTGAAGAATTCAGCCGTTGCGCAGGCCTTAATACGACCCGTCATGATTCAAGGTTTCGTCAGTTGGTCACGCGCACTTTTCCCCTTGACGCCGCTCGGAAGAATCTCAGTGAGGAAGCGCTGTTGTCGCTTTCGGAATCGCGAGCGTGGTGGAGTTCCACTTGCTGAAATAAATGAGACCCGTCGTGCCGATCGGACCGGTCATGGCGTAGGGCAAAGGATGGGCTGAATCGGTCACGTAGAGCGTCGTTTCGTTATAACCGCTCTTGGCAGCGAACAGGTGTGACGCGGCGATCAACATATAGACCTGAACCCCATTTAGAACGGTCGTGCTCTCATAGGTGGCCGATCGAATCCAGCCGATCGGACCAAAAGAGAACGTTTGGGCGACGGTGTCCGCGCCACCGAAAAAGCCGGCGAACCGTGGGTCTTTACTCGTGACCTTGTACCAGACATTGATCTCACTCGACTTCGGATTCGTGATCTCAAGTTGTTTGCCCAACGCAGCAACGGAGTTGGCTTTTACATAGCCATACTTCGCTCCGTTCGGCTGAACTTCGTCCGAGAAACCGACTCCTTTGACGGTCGTCGCGCCTCCCGAAGCCCTCGGCGTGTACGCGCCGAGGATACTCAAAGTGGCTCCTGATCCCAACAGTGTTCCGGAGATCGTCATACTCGTTTTGTGCGATGCCAAAGCGAACGACTCGGTGAGTATGGCATTGCCATTGGGAATCGTTGTCGTCGTCGTAGTGGCAGTCGTAGTCGTAGTTGAAGTCGCGTCCGCAGAGGTTGCAACCAGCACTGGTGAGAAACTGAGAACGGCGATCATCAAACGTAAAGTTCTGCCAGTCATTGCACTCCCCCGAATTCACGCGAAATACGACGATGAGGTAACCGTATACCACGACGTATTTGAGAAACCGTCGCCACCGCCAATGGCCACGGCGTGCTCGGGGAGTCTGTCCTGGGCCAATCCCATGGTGCGTAGGTACGCGAGGAGGTCGATCCTTAGAAGGACGCGTCAACCACGATGTTTGAGCATAGGGCTTGGACCTAGTGACGTTCGGGAACGCTCAGTCGAACTCGGATCCGACGCGCAACCAAAAACTCAGTCTTCCTCCGTCGACCCCGTCGACAAGATTGCCAGGAGTGTCCCGAGGTCGATGTGCTCATGGAATGGCAATCTCAGAGGCAGATGTGACGCGACGTGATAAAAGTTTCGGCGACCTTCACGCTCGCGCGTCAGATAGCCGCCAGCCACCAGTTCACCGACGATTCGCTGGGCTTGACGCTCCGTTATTTCCAGGGCTCCCGCAATATCGCGCAGTCGCGCGCGCGGATCACGCGCGATCAAGAGAAGCGTGTTGCCGTGATTGGTCAGCAACCGAAAGTCGGATTGTGAGTTTGACGACACGATTTCCCTCTCGACTCGAGCCTTTGCAGTCCAAATGCATTGCACTTGTTACAGAATTGGGGTAATTATATACCGGATTTGTACAACCGGAAATAAATGTCATCTAAAGTGAAGGTGTCGCCGGCTCGAAGGTTTCGACTCCGACGCAACCTGTTGACGCGTTGCTTCGGCCCAGACCCTGTCGAAGATGAGAGGTTCTGTGATGATGAACGCCTCGTTCTTCGATGAGGGTTTCCGTGCTGCGACGCCACACGTACCCGTTGAATTGAATACTCGCCACCCGAGGGTTTTCGGTCGATCGGCATGAAGCGACTGGTATCTGCAGCGCGTAAGGCACTGGGCTCACTACGGCCGGAGTGGTGGCTGCAGGTCGTCATCGCCGCGATCGTTGTCGCCTACGGCGTGTCGACCTTGGTCGTGCACCGACCGCCGAGCGGTTACAACACGTTCTGGGACGGCTGGGTTCAGAACATCGCCAGCGCGTTACCAGTCATCCCGCTCCTGTTGCGCGCCAGGCGCTCTCCGCGGCTGCGCTCGGCCTGGCTGGCGATGGCGGCCGGGATCGTGCTGTACACGCTGGCCGACCTCGTGTTCCTCTATCACGACCAGAACCTCGTTCCCATCCCCAGCCCGGCCCCGAGTGATGCCTTCTTTCTGTCGTGCAATTTGGCCTTCATTATCGGATTCGCGATTCTGACACAATCATCGTTCGGTCGCGTGCACGCCAGCGTGCGCCTCGACGGCGCCATCGCCGGCCTGGCTATCGCTGCCGTCGCCGGGGTCGTCTGGTTCGAGCCCGTACTGGACTTGAGCGGCCGGCCCTTTCAAGCGGCGGTGGACTTGGCCTACCCGGTGTGCGACCTCGTGCTCATCGTGCTGCTGGTTGCCGGTCTGGCCCCGCACCGCTTTCGGCCCAACTTGACCACCGTCTTGCTCATGATTGGCGTCGGGTTTTCCGTGGTCGGTAGCGTGATCTTTCTCAACCAGAGCGCCGACGGCACCTACACGGCGGGTTCATTGCTCGGCGTGACCTGGCTCCTGAGCTTCTTCTTCATCGGCCTGACCGCAACGCTGCGCGATCGGCGCAGCACCGGCGGTGCTCGTGCGCCGGTCAACTCGTCGACGGGCATCGCCGTGCTGCCCGTGGTCTTCGGCATCGTGTCCCTGGCGGTGCTCGCCCACTCCATTTACGGCAACGACCCGCCGGTGGTCGTAATCTTCGCCGTCTCCGCCCTCGCTCTGGTGATCTGTCGAATGGCGATTACGTTGCGCGAGGTGCGCCAGTCAATGGTCAACTACCAAGACGCGCGCACCGACTATCTCACGGGGCTCCCGAACCGAAGGGCCTTCCTCGAACGACTGGAGTGGAGGTTGTCCACCGAGCCACACTCCGTCGGAGGCACCGGAGTGCTGCTGGTCGACCTCGACGGTTTCAAGGAGGTCAACGATGCTCTGGGCCACACCGCCGGCGACGATCTCTTATGCGTGGTGGCCAAGCGCTTCGAGCACCGGCTCGACCGTCACGGCGTGCTCGCGCGACTGGGGGGCGACGAGTACGCCTACTACTGCCCCGTGATTGACGAAGACGACCTGGTGGCCATCGCCCACGGTTTAGCCCAAACCCTGTCCGACCCGTGCGTGCTCGAGGGCATGAGTGTGCGCGTCGGGGCCAGCATCGGAGTAGCGCTCTCGCGTCCTGACGCCAAGACCAGCGGTGAACTCCTGCGCTGCGCCGATGTCGCCATGTACGACGCCAAGAGAACGCACGCGGGCGTGTCGGCCTACCGACCCGAAGCCGATCCCCACAGCCGGGAACGCCTGGCCCTCATCGACGCTCTGAGAGATGCCATCAGCTCTCGATCCCTCATCATGCATTACCAACCCACACTCGATATGCATACCGGCACCATAAGGGGCCTCGAAGCCCTCGTCCGCTGGCCACATCCCAGCCTCGGTTTGCTCTACCCCGACACCTTCATTTCACTGGCCGAGCAGAACGGACTGATGCCACAGCTCACCAGTGCCGTCCTCGACATGGCCGTGGGCCAAGCCGCCCGCCTTGACCGCGCCGGTCACCACCTCGGCATGAGCGTGAACATTTCGCGCTACGACCTCGTCGACGAGGACCTGGCGAGCAACGTCGATGGTGTCTTGGCGCTCCACGGGTTCCCACCCGAGCGCCTGACGTTGGAGGTCACCGAGTCCGCTCTCGGCGGCGACCCCAAGCGCGCCGAGCGCTGCGTGCGTCAGCTCCGGACCCTAGGAGTGCGCGTCTCCATCGACGACTTCGGAGTCGGGTACTCGTCGATGTCGCAGTTGCTCGGCCTGGCCATCGACGAGTTAAAGATTGACAAGTCCTTCACCCTGGCGCTCACCTCGGACCCTCGCGCCCAGGCAATCGTTCGTTCCACGATCGAGCTGGCGCGCGCGCTCAGTCTCACGCTCGTGGCCGAGGGGATCGAAACCGAGGAGGCGCTCCGCACACTCCAAGGCCTCGGCGCCGAGGTCGGGCAGGGCTACCTGTTCGCCCGTCCGCTCCCGTCCGAGCAACTAGAGGAGTACCTGGCTCAATCGGACAGCGTCCGCCAACTACTACTACTTCTCGACCCGCCGTTAGCGCTCGTTACCGGCTGATTCAAATCGGCGGCGAAGAGACGATCACCGGTGGAGAGCCCTGACGGTTGTCTAGTACTCAACCACGACTCGCTTTCACCGGGGGTATTCACCATGTCGCGAAAGATGCAATTGGTCCCCTACGTAGCGGGCAAGGGCGTCCGGTCGTTCGAAGACGACGGCAAGTCATTTTCCTTCGACCTGCTTTCGAGCAACGATTTCACCAGCGGTCTCCAGTTGGATTACCGAAGGCAACGCTAAAGTTGACGACGCAACGCGCCAAATCTGCTCTGGACTCTGATCTATGCCTTTGGAGATCCACTGCCATTAAGCACCAAGAAACGATGGGGATCGCGGCGATACCTCTATCTTTCGAGGCGTCACCGAACCTGACCGACGTAGAAGCCGTAACGCGCGAGCGGCTCAACCAGTTGGTTTTCTTCGTAGGCCAAATGTGAGAGCAGCGCGTCCGTAAGAATGTCGGTCGCTCGACGAAGTTCCGTGAAGTCGTCCGTGTCAGCAACGAGTTCGACCAGTGCACGATCGAGACCCTCCAGGACGTCGTGGATGATGGTGTGTTCTTCGGAGAGCCGGTCAATCACCGGTTCGAGTTGTTCCTCACATGTCCGCAGATGAGGGAAGACGTCACTGTCCTCCAGCCCATGGTGCAGCGCGATCATTCGGTAGTAGGCGGCGCAGTACGCGCCAACGGTCCAATGGTTCTGTCGAATCGTGAATTGATCGAACGCGTTGAGGACCTCGCCCGGCGACACTGCTCCCGATTCGACGCTGTCGACGAGGCGGCGAATCTTCTCAAGCTCGTCGCGCAGATGGTCGTGCACGGCGATGAGGTGCGAGCCCACCGCTCGCCCCATTGCGCTGTACGTGATATCCGGAGGTGACTCCGACCTCGTGGGACGAGTCGACTCGTCCCATAGCTGGGTGTCGCTGAGGCGTGCGCCGGTGTCGACCGTCGGGAACACTCCTAGCCGTTCATACTGGGAGAAGGGGTCGGTCGGCGCAGACATCTCGCCACGATAAAGCGACATGAATGCACTTCGGATGAAGTCGCTGTGACGAGACCATTATCGGATTAATCAACATGATTCACGATCCGCGCGGATATCTCCTCACGATTCATCCTTCGACGTATTCTCTCTGGGTGGAAACGCTCCACCCTTGGACGTGCACGACACGATGAGCGACACTGTCGCTGCCAGGTCGACGTGGGCTCCCTTGAGGGTCCAGGTATTTCGATGGTTGTGGCTGGCCTCCCTGGTCAGCAACGTCGGCGCGTGGATGCAGACGGTGGGCGCCCAGTGGTTGCTCGTGCACGCCGCACACGCGGCCATCCTCGTCTCGTTGGTCCAGACGGCTGACATGCTGCCTGACGTGCTGTTCGCAGTCGTGGGTGGAGTGCTCGCCGACATTCTCGATCGGCGGCGATTGATCATCGCGGTCCAGATCGGCCTTGCGTGTGCCGGCGCACTGCTGGCAACGCTCACCGTCACGGGACACATGTCGCCGGCGCTGCTCTTGATGTTCACCTTCATCATTGGTTCCGGTTCGGTCTTCATCACGCCTGCGTACCAGTCTCTCGTGCCCGAGCTCGTTCCTCGTGACGACATATCCTCCGCCGTCCAGTTGAACTCCATCAACGTCAACATCGCGCGCGCCGTCGGGCCCGCGATCGCCGGGATCGTGATCGCCCATTTCGGCGTCGGCGCCGACTTCGCCGTCAATGCCGGGACGTTCCTCGTCTACGCCATCGTCGCGCTGTTGTGGCGGCCCAGCGCGTCGATCACTCCTCAGCACCCGGAACGCTTCCTCTCGGCCTTGCGGGCCGGCGGGCGCTACGTCCGCTACGCGCCGGTCGTGCGGCGGATCTTGTTGCGCGCCACTCTGTTTCTCGTCCCGGCAAGTGCGTTGTGGGGTCTACTGCCACTCGTCGCGAGCCGTCGCCTCGGACTCGGCCCGAGCGGGTACGGACTCTTGCTTGGCGCGCTCGGGGTCGGAGCCATCGTCGGGGCGATGGTGATGTCGAGAGTGCGCGCCAAGCTCTCGGCGAACGGAATCGCCGCACTGTCCGGCGGGTTCTTCTGCATTGCGCTGGTCGCCCTGGCTCTGCTGCATTCGACTATCGCCGACGTCGTCGTCCTGATTCCTACCGGCGCGACCTGGGTCTGGATACTGGCGACCCTGAACACGTCCATTCAACTCTTCCTGCCAGCGTGGGTTCGGGCCCGTGGTCTGTCGATCTATCAAATGGTGCTCTTCGGCGCACAGGGTCTCGGCGCCCTTTTGTGGGGCGTCATCGCCGACGCATTCGGTCTCACCGTGGCGTTTGTCGCTGCCGCGGCTTTCGTCGCCGTCGGCGCCGCGTCGATTCGCATTTGGCCACTGTTTGAGACGTCGCACATGGACCGTTCACTCGTGGTTCGACCCGATCCGGAGTTCGACGTTGATTCGGAGTCGATTGCCGGACCGGTAGTGGTTCGAACTACCTATTCGATCCCGCCCGAAAGGGAGTCCGACTTCTTGAGTGCCATGACTCGCGTGCGCAATTCACGATTTCGAACGGGCGCCACCGAGTGGGGTCTCTACCGAAACGGCGAGCAGCCCGGACAGTTCGAGGAAATCTTCTTCGTCGCATCGTGGGAAGAACACTTGCGACAACACCGCGAACGGCTCACGGCCACCGACGTTAGCTTCGAAGACGAAGCGAAGGCGCTCTCGACGACGTCACCCGAGACTCAACACCTGCTCTCGACGGAGTTTGAAGGTCCTTGAGGGCGGCCGACGCGTAGGGAGTCTGCACAGTCATTCCACGCTCGCAACTTCTTCGGCCGCAGCCAGTATTCCGTGACGAACGAACGCCGCCGGTGCAGTGCTGCGTTCCCATTCGTGTAGAGCTGGGTTCTTCGACAGATACCAAAAGGGCTGGAGAAATCGTGAGGGGTCATCTACCCAGCGAGGCGTTTCAACGTCACGACGAAGACACTCCCGCTCAACCACCGCGGCAAGAAACGCGTCCCACTTCAAGCTGCCCGAAGAATCGGGGGGGTCATCAATCAAAGTTCGCAATTCCTCGTCCGCGACTTTCTGGATAACGTCGCGAGAGAATCAGTCGAAGCAGCGAATCCTCCGTGCGATCGTTTGAATCACAAGAACACCAGATAGGCGCGCGAGATCCCTTTGTGTGAGATTGTTGGACTTTGGAAGCGTCCTCAAAATCTCCGCTGCCTTTTGCCTACCATCCGTTCAACGATGATACTTAATTACGTATCACGACATCACCTAACGCCATTGACCCACGAAAGGGGGTGCCCACGCTGACTCGACATCGAAATCCCAATATTTATTATTCGGGAAGTCTCGACGTCGCGGGTCAGGTGACTTCGAAGTAGTCCCGCAGAGCGACGTCATTCCTCACGGGCGATTGCCTCTTCACCAATCCGAATCAACTCGCGCACCCAACGAATCAGAGATGAAACCTGACATCCTTCCTCTTCGTTATCATCACGTCGGTTGACGCATCCACTCGCGTACGAGTCAATCCCCTTTGGTCGTCAGACTCGATGGAGTGTGCTCGAGGTCGATGGCGACGACCGGCACTCAACCTTCCAACGAACTCGTCAGGAATTCGACGAAGGGTTCGAATTGCCACGAGCCGTCGTAGCGCACGCCGTTCACGAAGAACGTCGGCGTACCGTTCGCACCGCTACGTATCGCGCCTTCGAAGTCGGCCTCGACACGTTGACGTGGTCGTCCGCCGGCGATCGCCTTCGCCGCTTCCTCGGCGTCGGCGCCCACTGCGTCGACGTAACGTCGCAGCGCCTTGTCGCTCAAGTCGCGCTGGTTCTCGAACAGGGTGTCGTGGATCTCCCAGAACTTTCCCTGCAGTCCGACCGCCTCGGCCGTCTCGGCCGCCGCCTCCGCGTGGGGGTGCACGTCAGCCAGCGGGAGGTTGCGAAAGACGAAGCGTATCGAGTCGGCGAACTGCGCGCGGATCTGTTCCACAATGGGATACGCCTGGCCGCAGTAGGGGCACTGGTAGTCCCCGTACTCGAGCAACGTGAGTTTCGCGTCGGCGGGCCCACTCGCGTGATCGTCGGGTCCGACGGGAATCGAAAGAACGGCGCGCTCGCTCATGACAGCGCCTCCACCGCACGCAGCGCACCGTCCGCGCCGGGATTGACACCGACGGGCGAGACCTCGCTCCACGCGACCTTGCCGTCGCGATCGATGACGTACAAGGCGCGCTCCGACGTGTCGTCGTCATGGCGATACACGTCGTATGCCTTGGCGACCTGGCCCTTGGGGTTACTGTCCGCCAATAGCGGGAAGGCCACTTTTCGTCGTTCCTTGAACTCTTCGTGACACCAGGGACCGTCGACCGAGATCCCGAGCAGTTGCGCGCCCCGGGCCTTGAATAAACGACTCGCCGCACTGAATACGGAGAGCTCGTCACTGCACACCGGACTCCAGTCGGCCGGGTAAAAGATGAGGACGACCGGTCCATCGAACTCTGACAGCGACACCTTTTGATCGGGTGTCGCGAGTAATCCGAAATCCGGAGCGACAGCTCCTGTTTCCAACGCCACCTGAACCCCTCTCCGCCGCGATCACTTCTACGCGGAATGAATTGAGGGCGAGTATAGGACGACATTTTGAAAGTCGCGTGGGTGGACGTCGATTCAAACGACCGACGAATTGAAACTCAGTCGAGGCTTCGAACAACCTTGGCCGGGGCGCCCAACGCCAAACAGTCGGGAGGAATATCGTCGGTCACGACGGAACCGGCGCCCACCGTGCTCCGGTCGCCAATCGTCACTCCGGGCAATACGATGACGCCCGAGCCCAGCCACACGTCGTCGCCGACGGAGATTGGTGCGGACATGGTTCGCCACATCGCCGAACCGGCGGCGACGTCGTCAACCGCCGTACGGCGATCGGACGCCCGAAGGGGGTGCTTGGCGGTGACGAGCTGGACGGCCGGCCCGAACAGGCACCGGTTTCCGATCGAGACTGGCGCATCGTCGATGAGCATGAAGTTGACGTTGATGAACGTGTCGTGGCCGATCGAGGTGTGCACGCCGTAGTCCGCGTAGAAGGGAGACTCGATACGGACCCCGCTTTCGACGTGCCCAAAAATCTCTTGCAACAACTCGAACCGACCTTCTTCGTCGCCGGGGTCCATGGCGCAGAATGCCGCGACACGACGCCGGGCCAGGATCGCCATCTGGCTCAATTCGGGGTCGTGACAGTTGTACTCGTCGCCCGCCAGCATCTTCTCTCGCTCCGTGCGGCTCACCACGCGAAGTTCTCCGAGTTCAGCAGGTTCCTCGGATTCATCATCGCAGTGTCGGACATCGAGAAAGTCTGGCCCGCGACCCTTCGCCGCGCAACCGCTTTAGCCAGCATCGGTCAAAGGAGCCAGCGGCGTCATTCGGCTCTCCAGCGGGACATCTTGTCCCGCGGATCTGCCTCAAAAAGCCAGTGATTTAGGCCTCACCGACGCCATTGGCACTCTCAGTTCGAGAGTGCCAGAAATCCCTCGAGTCCCGATATGCTCGACGTCCCGAACTTCGGTTCGGCTTCCCACACCGGACCGTACAAGGTGCGGACGGGAGGGAGTTCGCCTGACGTCACCGCAGTCGATCAGGTGAATTCGATCACGTGAAAGGGAATTGCCATGACTAATGAGATCGTCACCCTGCCGCTACTTCCGTTGAAGTCCGGCGTCATCCTGCCCGGCATGGTGTTCACCATGGCGCTGGAATCCCACGAGTCGCGCGTCGCCGTCGAGGCCGCCCGCTCCGCCGGTGGGCACCTACTTCTGGTTCCCCACATCGAGGGCCGCTACGCGTCCGTCGGCGTGATTGCCGAAGTGCAGGAGAAGGGATCGCTCCCCGGGGGTCTCGAAGCGATTGTCGTTCGCGGAGACCAGCGCGCGACGATCGGCACCGGGGTGCCCGGGACGGGCGACGCCCTGTGGGTCGAGGCTGAACCCCTCGACGAGGGCGAGCCGACACCGGCCGTGATCGAGCTGGCTCGTGAGTACCGCGCCGTACTGGAGAACATCCTTCTCGGTCGTGGCGCTCGCCAAATCGCGGCGCAGTTGCGTGAGATCACCGAGCCCGGGCGACTCGCCGACGTCGCGGGATACTCCCCTGACCTCACCCTCGCCCAAAAGGTAGAGGTCCTCGAGACAATCGACGTCGAAACCCGTCTGCGCCTCGTCCTCGGCTGGGCCCGGGACACGTTGGCCGATCTCACACTTCGCGACCGCATCAAGAACGACGTCGAGGAGGGCATGGAGAAGACGCAGCGCGAGTTCCTTCTTCGTCGCCAACTCGACGCGATCAAGAAGGAACTCGGCCAACTCGGCGACGGTGATGACGTCGACCCCGATGACTATCGCGCCAAGATCGGCAATCGCGACCTCCCCGAGGACGTACGCAAGGCCATCCTTCGCGAGATCGACAAGCTGGAACGCACCAGTGACCAGAGCCCCGAGACCGGTTGGATTCGCACGTGGCTCGACACGATCCTGGAAGTGCCGTGGGGCGTTGAGTCCGAAGATCGTCTCGACATCGCCGAAGCCCAGCGCATCTTGAATGCCGACCACGACGGACTCGAGGACGTGAAGGATCGAATCCTCGAGCACCTCGCGGTGCGCAAACTGCAGGCGGAGCGGGGCATGACGCCGGTCGACGGTCGCGGATCGGGTGCCATCCTCGCCCTCGTCGGTCCCCCGGGCGTCGGCAAGACGTCGCTCGGCCAGTCCATCGCCAACGCGCTCGGACGCAAGTACGTGCGCGTCTCGCTCGGAGGCGTTCGCGACGAGGCCGAGATCCGAGGGCACCGTCGCACCTACGTCGGCGCGCAACCGGGTCGCCTGGTTCGGGCGCTGCGCGAGGCCGGCACGATGAACCCGGTCATCGTCCTCGACGAGGTCGACAAGCTCGGCTCCGACTATCGCGGCGACCCGTCCTCAGCACTACTCGAGGTCCTCGATCCGGCCCAGAACCACACCTTCCGCGACCACTACCTGGAGGTCGACCTCGACCTGTCACGGGTGATGTTCGTCGCGACCGCCAACGTCATCGACACCATCCCCGGGCCGCTGCTCGACCGGATGGAAGTGATCCGACTCGACGGCTACACCGAGTCCGAGAAAGTCTCGATCGCTCGTCACCACCTCCTCGGTCGCCAACTAGAGCGCGCGGCGCTTCGTGAGGACGAGGTCGAGATCGACGACGACGTGCTGCGAACGATCGTGGCCGACTACACCCGCGAAGCGGGCGTGCGCAATCTGGAACGAGAGATCGGTCGACTCCTACGCAAGGCCGCGACGAAACTCGCCGCCGGTGAGCTCGCGGCACCGATCGTCGTGAAGTCGACCGAACTGCGTGAGTGGCTCGGACGCCCACACTTCTACTTCGAATCGGCCGAACGAACCAGCGTGCCCGGTGTCGCGACCGGACTCGCGGTGACCGGCGCCGGAGGCGACGTGCTCTTCGTCGAAGCCAGCGTCGCCGACGGACCGGAAGGTCTGACGCTCACGGGTCAGTTGGGTGACGTCATGAAGGAGTCGGCCGAGATCGCCATGTCGTACGTGCGCAGCCACGCTAAGGAGCTGGACATCGACCCGAAGTCCTTTGCGGGCAAGCGTTTCCACTTCCACGTGCCGGCGGGCGCCGTTCCCAAGGACGGCCCTTCGGCGGGCGTCACCATGACGACCGCACTAGTGAGTCTGTTGCGCGACGAGCCCGTTCGCGCGTACGTGGGCATGACCGGCGAGGTCACTCTCCAGGGTCGCGTCTTGCCCATCGGCGGAGTCAAGCAAAAGGTCTTGGCCGCGCACCGGGCCGGGTTGACGGACGTCATCCTGCCGGAGCGAAACGGGGCGGACCTCGAAGACGTCCCCGAAGAGGTCCGCGACGCCATGACGTTCCATCTCGCGGGGACGATCACCGACGTCTTGAACGCGGCTCTTCGTATCGACGAGCGAATCGAGAGCGAATACTCAGCCGTGGCGTGAGGTCGGCAAGATCAAGATTCCACGAGACGAATCAACTGCTTGGCGACCGCGTCGAGCGGTGCGGCGCCGCCTTCGGCTCGACACAGTATGAGGGCGCCTTCGACGCTGGCGACGCAGGTCAGCGCGATCTCGCGCGCCCGCGATTTCGCGACACCCACGTCACGTAACTGTTCGGCCAGCAGCGCGACCCACGCGTGAAACGCTTCACGGGCGTCGATGAGGAGCTCCTCGTCGCCGGCGGAAATGTCGATCGTTACCCCCGCGACCGCACAGCCCGCCGCGCCGTCGGACGCGTCGGCGACGTGCTGGAAGAGCGCGACGAAATGGCGGATCACCTCGGTCGGCGAACTCGCGGAACTGGCGCGCACGTGACCAATCACTTGCGCCGACGTCCACTGGATCGCGTCGCGGGCCAGCTCCTTCTTCCCACCGGGAAAGTGAAAATAGATCGAACCGCGCGGGGCGCCACTGTCGGCCAGCACGTCGGAGAAAGAAGTCGCGTTCATACCCTGAGAGCCGATCAACGCGGCGGCACTCTCCACCATCTTCTTTCGACTGTCGCTAGTCACACACACTCCATTGACTATGACGAGCGTCATAGAGTACGCTGAGCCCGCTGACTATGACACTCATCATACTGAACCGAGGAGAAGCGCAATGCCCATGATCGACGTGTATTCCAACGAGGGGACCTTCGCGGACAAGCACAAACTCGCCTCCGATCTCGCGAACGCCGTGATGCGCTGGGAGAAAGTGCCACCGATATCGCTCTTCAAGAACAACACGGCGGCGTTCATCCATGAACTCCCCGAAGGATCCATCTCGAACGCCGCTGGCGACACGAACTACGTCCGCGTGCAGGTGCTCACCCCCGTGGGCGTCCTCGACCGGGAAAAGCAACTCGGAGTGGTCCGTGAGTTGACCGACATCGTTGCGGCCGCGGCGAGCGACCCGAGCTTGGTCGAGCGAACGTGGGTACTAATCACCGAATCGCCCGAAGGTGGATGGGGTATCAACGGACACGCGAATACCAGTGCCGACATCGTTGCCGCCGCGCGTGACGAACTGTCCAAGGCGGCGCAGCCCGACAGTCCGGGGTCGTAAAGGCATGCGCCGTCCATAACTTACGGCGCGTCGAGCACCAAGTCCTGTCGGACGATCTCGCCGGCGGGGACGCTCACGGTGATCGGTCCGAGGGCGTTGCCACCAGCGAGGACTCCCGAGATCGTGTACTGACCGGCCGTGACGTTGACGTACAGCAACTGGCCCGCGCTGAGTGCCATCTTGTTCGCGAGGACTGTGCCGACCGAGTTCGTGATGGTGATCGTCCCACTGGTCGACTTGCCCACGATGTCCTTGCACACCGGTGCGGATCGTTCGATGAACGCCCCGCCTTCTATGAAGAGACCGGTGACCAGTTCGGTCGGCCCCGGCTTCAAGATCGGCTCCCCCGGGGGTGGACCGATGTTCGAAGGACCCGGACAGAGTGGATTGACCGAC
>Ga0182015_10001118_pt1 | contig 36618 bp, 38 predicted proteins | sample 712P3MmetaG_FD_120478 | JGI IMG/M metagenome (GOLD analysis project Ga0182015, IMG submission 120478) | Permafrost microbial communities from Stordalen Mire, Sweden - 712P3M metaG | ecosystem: Environmental > Terrestrial > Soil > Wetlands > Permafrost | place: Sweden: Stordalen | collected...
GGAAGCTGGAAAATCTAGCTTCGTTCGATGATTTCCTTAGCAAGCGCTTTCCTGAATCTCGGCGCAAGGCCTACTACCTGATGGCCATACACGAGCAACTACCGCGGCGCATCCATTCTGAATTGCGGCAGGTAGGGTGGTCGAAGGCGGCCGAGCTAGTAAAGGTAGCGCGGCGAGATGGGGAACAGTTTGATAGTGCAACCTGGTTGCACAAGGCAGCGGAGTTACCCAAGGAAGAGTTTAAGCGAGAAGTGGAGAAGCACCTGAACGGACAGGAAACCGAGCCCTGGGAAATCATTTACTTCAAGCTGTACAAGAGCCAGCTCGCGGTTATCGAGCAAGCCCTGGAAACAGCGGGGATAATGCTGGGTTCGTCGCGATCGCGAGGATACTGCCTGGAAATGATCGCTGCCGATTTCGTGGCTGGCGCAGCGCTAGAAATCGCGAACCCCGCGTCATGGCTCTCGGCACTGGGTCGACTCTACTTTATGCTGCCCGATCCGCAAAAGACAGAATTTCTCCAGAAGATCGAAAGGCCACAATGAAATCCTTGCAGCTGCGAAGACTCCGGCGGAATCCTGCAGCATATCGTCGAATTTGCACGCAAGTACTCAAACGTGATGGCTGGCGATGTCAGTATTGTGGCTCCTCGCAGAATCTTCAGGTTCACCATATTTGTTACCGCAGCCAACTTGGTAGCGATAGTGCCGAGAATCTGATCACGCTTTGCGCTAGCTGTCATGACGAGGTTCATCAGCTTAATATATAATGCACGTTGGTCTATCCACTGCGCTGTTTTCGACTCTTTCCCAGTACTTTCACTAAGTATGCGGTATTTTGCATGCATATCTCGATTGAGAAACGACCAACCTCGGTTCGTCTACGAGTGTAAGCCTATGAATATAAATATCTTGAAACGAGAACCGCGGAGTGTAGGGCTTTATGCTTTACCCACGATCTTAAAGTAACTTCCAGGCGAAATGTATTATACTGCATAAACTCCAAAGACGTGACTGCCGAAACCAATCCGCGTTATTCGCTCCCCATCCCGGTCTTGCCTTCGAGCGACGACAACTTCCTTGCATTTTTGGGCACCCGGGTACGCGAATTGCGCAGCTTGCGAGGGATGACGCGGAAAATGGTCGCGCGCGACGCCGAGGTTTCCGAGCGCCATTTGGCACAGCTGGAACTCGGGGACGGCAACGTTTCCATTGTCTTGCTGCGACGTATCGCAACCGCGCTAAACGTGTCTCTAGCGGATCTGTTCTCGGCGGAACCCAAGGCGTCCGACGAAAGACAAATGCTTCACAACCTGCTCGACCGTCTTCCATCAGATCGTTTGCGCAACACTTTCTTGCGGCTTACGCGCGAGCTATCCAGTGAGGAAACGAATCGGCGCTCGCGAATCGCTTTAATCGGCCTCCGGGGCGCGGGCAAGTCAACTCTGGGTTTAAAGCTGTCGAAGGAGATGAATATTGCCTTCATTGAGCTAGATCGAGAAATCGAAAAAGATGCCGGAATGGATTCGGCAGAAATCTTCGGACTCTACGGGCAATCGGGTTATCGCCGGATTGAAAAGCGCACGCTTGATCGCGTGCTGGCACAACACGAGCGCGCTGTACTTTCGATCGGGGGCGGTGTGGTATCGGAGAAAGAAACCTACGATCGCCTACTATCGAGTTGTTTCACGGTGTGGGTAAAGGCAAGTCCCGGGGACCATATGTCACGGGTCATCGCTCAAGGTGATCTACGAGTGGTGGCGGACAATAATGAGGCGATGGATGACTTGCGCCGGATTCTCGAAGCCCGCGAACCCCTCTACCGCCGGGCGGATATTTGCGTGCAGACTTCCGGCAATTCACCAGACAAGAGTTTTCTAGAGCTTAGGCAAGCGCTGGAATCGAATAACGTGGGAGGAATGTGTGGACAGTAGCGTAGCTCAAGAATCGCAAACCATGGCAATGCCGGTCGATTATCAGACCGAACCATCGAAATACAAGCACTGGCGTGTTGCTTATGACGGGCAGGTGGCGACTCTTACGATGGACGTAAATGAGGATGGAGGGCTGCGTCCTGGGTACAAGTTGAAGCTGAATTCTTACGATTTGGGCGTGGATATCGAGCTCAATGACGCGCTGCAAAGAATTCGATTCGAGCATCCGGAAATTCGTTGCGTAGTGCTCGCCAGCGCGAAGAATCGGATTTTTTGTTCCGGAGCGAATATTTACATGCTGGGACTTTCCTCGCATGCGTGGAAGGTGAATTTTTGCAAGTTTACCAACGAGACTCGCAACGGCATCGAAGATGCGAGCGCGCATTCAGGTTTGAAGTTCCTTGCTGCCTTGAACGGGACGACAGCCGGCGGAGGATATGAGCTCGCTTTAGCGTGCGATGAAATCATTCTCGTCGACGATCGTTCCTCGGCTGTGAGCCTTCCTGAAGTTCCTCTGTTGGGGGTTCTTCCCGGCACGGGCGGGCTTACGCGAGTGACGGACAAACGCAAAGTCCGGAGGGATCACGCTGATATTTTCTGCACATCGGCCGATGGAATGAAGGGCCAGCGCGCAAAGGACTGGCGGCTTGTCGATCACGTAGTGAAAACGCAGCAATTTTCCGAGCGCATCAAGAAACGCGCAGTTGAGTTGGCGGGTCAGAGCGATCGCCCCACGGGCGTGAAGAGCATCGCTCTGACGCCATTACACCGAACTATCGATGAAGCAGGACGTCACTACCAGTTTGTGGATGCGCAATTCGACCGGGAAGCTCGTACGGTCACTTTGACTGTTCGCGCACCAGAATCCATCGGCACTATGACTGCCGAAAGCGTAACTGCAGATGGCGCGGCGTGGTGGCCTTTGCAAATGGCTCGTGAATTAGACGATGCGATTTTGGGATTGCGTACCAACGAAACCGAGCTTGGATTGTGGAATCTGAAGACAGCGGGAAATCCTGAGGCAGTGTTCGCGATCGACGATTTCATATTGAGAAACCAAGAGAATTGGTTCGTGCGCGAAGTTCTAGGAATGATGCGACGCACGTTTGCCCGGCTGGACGTTTCATCTCGTTCGATGTTCGCGTTCGTGGAGCCGGATTCGTGTTTCGCAGGAACTTTGGTGGAGCTAGCCCTGGCGGCGGACCGAGTTTATATGCTCGATACGCAAGAAGGCGAGAAGAAAGCCTCGATGACTCTTTCCGAAATGAACTTTGGGGCGTTGCCAATGATAAATCACCTTTCGCGTCTGTCTGCTCGCTTTTACCAGGACTCTTCGCAAATGGACAAAATGCGCGAGCTGATAGGGCGAAAACTGAACGCGCAAGATGCTCTGGAAGCCGGTCTGGTGACTGCGGCGCCCGATGAACTGGATTGGCAGGATGAAGTGCGCCAAGCGATTGAATCCAGAACCGCGCTTTCGCCGGACGCTCTAACCGGACTCGAAGCGAATTTGCGTTTTGGGCTGGCTGAAACGATGGAGAGCCGCATATTTGGCAGACTTTCAGCCTGGCAAAACTGGATTTTTGTGCGTCCGAATGCAGTGGGCGAGAGCGGCGCACTCAAGATTTACGGCACAGGCGCCCCGGTCAAATTCAACTGGGAAAGAGTTTGAGATTCTAGTTTGTGGCGCACATTAATTTCATAAAGGCGTTTGCAAGGAGATCGCAATGATTGATTACACTGAAAAAATTCCTAATAACGTGGAGCTGGGACGGGATCGCGTGTTGCAGCGCGCGCTGGAACATTGGCAGCCGGCATATATGAACTGGTGGTACGACATGGGCCCGAGCGAGAGTCACGCACTCGAAGTTTACTTGCGCACGGCGATCAGCGTAGAGCCCGATGGATGGGCGCAGTTCGGCTACGTCCGGATGCCCGAATATCGCTGGGGTATCTTCTTGCAGCCCCGCGATCTCGATCGTCAAGTAAATTTCGGCGTGCACAAGGGCCAGCCTGCATGGCAGGAAGTTCCAGGCGAGTACCGCTCGACTTTGCGGCGTGTAATCGTTACGCAAGGTGACACGGAACCCGCGTCGGTAGAGCAGCAGCGGCTTCTGGGCATGCGCTGCCCCTCTCTATACGATCTGCGCAATATTTTTCAAGTGAATGTGGAAGAAGGCCGACATCTTTGGGCCATGGTGTATTTGCTGCATCGCTATTTCGGCCGCGATGGACGCGAAGAAGCTGAAGCGCTTCTGGACCGGCGCTCCGGCGACGCCGACAACCCACGCATTCTAGGCGCATTCAACGAGCCCACACCGGATTGGCTGGCGTTCTATATGTTTACGTTCTTTACCGATCGCGATGGAAAATTCCAGTTGTGCGCACTGGCTGAATCGGGCTTCGATCCCCTGGCACGCACATGCCGGTTCATGCTGACGGAAGAAGCGCACCACATGTTCGTGGGTGAAACGGGTGTCAGCCGAATCCTGCAGCGCACGTGCGAGGTGATGAAGGAAGACAAAATAGAAAATCCCGCGGGCGTGCGCGCGCTGGGCGTGATTGACCTGCAGACCATGCAGAGATATTTGAATTTTCATTTCAGCGTGACGATCGACCTTTTTGGCTCGGACGCGTCCTCGAACGCGGCTAGCTACTACACCACCGGATTGAAAGGGCGGTACGAAGAAACCAGAATAGAGGACGATCACTCCCTCCAGGAAGCTGTATATCCAGTGCTCGAAGTTGCCGGGAATAAAATAATCGAACGGCAGGTGCCGGCGCTAACTGCCCTGAATGAAAGACTGCGCGACGATTACATCGCTGAGATCCAAGGCGGCGTCGATCGCTGGAATAAGATTATTGAACAAGCCGGAATTCCGTTCCGTCTACTATTGCCGCACAAGGGATTTCACAGGGCGATCGGAAACTTTGCCGGAAAATTCATCAGTCCCGAGGGCGACGTGCTGACGAACGAGGCTTGGGAGAACAACCAATTTAAATGGCTGCCGACCGCAGAAGATCAAACCTTCGTTCAGTCTCTTATGACCGGGCGCGTGATTGAACCGGGAAAATTCGCAAATTGGATTGCGCCTCCAGTCCGCGGAATCAATCGTCAGCCTCTGAACTTTCAATACGTACGATTTAACTGATCCGGCTTGCAATCGGAGAGAGCACTGTAACTTCACCTCCCCAGGTCTTGACTTGCGATTTATCCTTCCTTCTCGGTTTCCCGTTCCGCCGGTATAGGCCCCCTTAAATGAGAGAAAGTCGGAAAATCGGCGAGGCCGAGTTTAACCGGTGAGACAACCGCAACCGCTAGCAGAAATTGAGTCGGAAGCGACTTAGATTCGTGTAAAGCGGCTAAGCCAATAATCGCTATTGATTGGGGTTGAGCATGCGGGTCTTCATCACCGGAGCGTCGGGATTCATCGGTTCTCACGTAGTCTGGAATCTGAGCGACGAGGGCCACTCGGTCTTCGGCAGTGCGGAACATTTGGACGTTGGGAAGGCAGTTTGGAATTCGCGGTAAAGTACACGCGGTGGCGCTTGATATAAAAAATCATTCCGATCTCGGGTCGATCACGCGGCTTTTGCCATCGTAAAAGTGAGCAATCTCAAAGGCGCGATCAACATTGACTCGGGCCAGTGACAGTAAAAGCCATCGTGGAAGCGATCGCCGGAATTATGGATACCCGTGATGGGTCGCTTATGGGGCATTTCCATTGATCCGTCGGAGCCAGCGGTGCTTATCGCTGACGCGAAAAAGCTAGCACGCAACTTTCGCGTTGGCATCCTGCGCGCGAGCTCAATCCTAGTGCAATGACAATTGGGAGAGTCGGCCCCGAACTCTAACTATTCGAAACCGCACTCTGAAATACGGTGTCTTAGAGCAGTGAGATCGTTCGAACGTAAGGGACGTTGAATAAATCAACGAGGAAGCCGCAATTTTAAGGCCGGATCATTACTTCATTCGGTCCGGACGGCAAATTAAACTTCGCGCCGCGTTCCTGGTTCAGCCGCAGAGTCGCGGGTACGTCTAATTCGGCAACCTCAACCTTGTGCGTCCAAGAACCACTGCTCCAAAAATCCGCGCGGGTAAAAATCGTTGTGCCAACGATCATGTATTTTCCAATTTCTTCCTGGTGGCCGTCGCGAAACACCAGCATGGCAGCGGGAAGCGTCTCGGCTTCAGGAGTTCGGCGAGCATTGGCCGTCGAAGGTTCACTCAATTGCCCACCGGTATGTGACTCACCATTTGTAACGCGGGCCCAATGATCATCCTGCAATTCCAGCAGCATCGGTTCAGAATGATGTGAAGCGGGTGCTGGAGCAGCTTGCTGAACGGTATAGGGAGGCGCGGGCGCGTCGGTGTATCCCGCGCCGGAATCGAAATTGGAGTAGTAATATGGGCCAAAACCTGAATCCCCGAAATATCCATTCGTCCGGCGGACCCGCGGCCCGCGATTCCTGAAACCACCGCGCGAAAATGTCATTCCGCGGCCGGAAAATCCGCCGCCTCCGTGTCTCTGGGCGCGGGCGGGCGATGCAAAAAGCGGTGCCGTCAGTATCAAAGCGAATATTACGACAGTGCGTCGATTCATGGAGTAATCCATTTCGGCGGCGGGGAGTCCGCTGGGTTTACCGTCAAACCTAGATATAGTCTCATCCCCGTTCGGAGTCAAGTTTTCGGTATGTAAGAAGCATGAAGGAATCGAACGCATCCGGCAGGCCGTGACGAAGGATGGAAGGCAGTCAATGCGAGCGAGGGAAGCAAGGAAAAATTACAGGAATCTGTTGGAGAACTGTCGGCAGTTACTGGCCAGCATCTCCGATGCCGATGCGCAAATCGAAAACGCGAAATGAACTTGATGCAACCGCTGAGCGCGGCGCCTTTCGTCGCTGGAGGTTCGCGGCGCTCTGCTCCAAAGAGTTGCTTTCATCATCAACGACTATTTGTCCTCGCCGTAGGTGTACTCTGCCGTAGCGGGCCAAGTAGCCTTGATTTCCTTGGACCTTCCCGATTCCACGCCATCGCAATTCACCGCCGTCACCTGATAGTAGTAAGTCGTCCCTGGAACCAGGTGCCCGCCGTTCATGAAGTAGCTTGTTTCTGCACTATGCTCGGCGTAGTAGGTTTCTTTTCCTGAAGCTGTCCCCCGATAGATTTTGTTGAGCTTTACTGGGCAAGCGCTTTTCGAGACAACGCCCTGCGTCCAGGTGAGCTTTATCCCGGTATTTGTAGTCTCTGCCTGGGCAGAGGTAGTCCGACACCAAAGCAGCTTTAGCAAAAGCAAGAAAAGAAATGGAAGTTTTTTCATCTGTTCCCCTTGGTTTAATTTCTTTTACGACGCCGAAATAGATACGCCGCGAGACATGACGCTGACAAATGAAACTCGCAGTAGGGCGGCTCTGAATTGTCCGTCATTGCGCGTCGCTGGCTTGGCACAATGGGCTTGGGGGAACTGAGTATAGATCACACGATTGAGGGGAAAACTGTTCAGGGGTACATGCGCCAAAAACTGTCCTTGGTACAGTCCCATTACCGCTAACTATTTTTGTCGTTACGCGATGCTACCGACCCAATAAAATGCTGCGCTGTCCGTTAAGAAGGAGGCGTTAGTCGAATCGTCTGGGAAGGAAATCGCGAAGAGCCATGCCCTCGCACGGTTATCGGAGTGTTTGTGGTCGGAAGTGACCCTTTCCTAATCGGCAGCGTTTGCAACGACGGGTGTCTCGCGATTCGCAAGGGGTCTTGTAGATGAGCTGGATTGCCCACAAACACTTGTTTGTGGGCAGCAAGATCGCGCTCAGTCTCTCATTGAAGGGTAGGAAGTTGCGGCAATGATTCAGACAGGGTTTTTGGGCAAGGATAATTCAACAGGCAATCATGGTCGGGATACTAGCAATTGCCCGCCTGCTTCACGACATTTGGGGCACGGTCCCGGCTTCACGTCGAAGTTATCGCGGTTATGTCTTCCTCGGGCGATACATACCCACAGTTAGGTTGGTCGCAACGCCAGTGAAAACTCTTACCATTGGAGTGATTGATTTTCCTCAGGCCACGTTCGTCCTTTCTCGGAGCGGTTCGATTTGGTTCCTGTTGTAGATGGCTACTGCCGCTGCAAGCACTCGTTGCGTTTTGACACCGACAACCAATCTCAAAACCGGGGAAACGCTATTCAGCCCGCTTCATCCCGAGTTAGACGACCAGCATAGGTAGCAGCGGACCGTCAACGCAGGAATTGGGCGGTTGCACCCTTGGCCAGCGTCCGCACGGTGTCCCATGCACTACCAGGCACGCGCTGGAGACCGTCCAGCACGTGCCGTATTGCGGACAGAAAGTAATCCAAATCTTTTTCGCTGATATTGAGGGGAGGCAAAAATTTGATCAGCTCGGTGTGATAGCCAGCCACCTGAGCAAGTATGCGGTGCTCGTGCATCAGCGGCATAATCACGGTCTGGCTGAACACTCCCTCGTTGAGCAGATGGAGCGCATCCCATGCGGCGCTGAGCTTCACCGCGCCGCAACTTTGGCGTGCTGTTCTTCCGCCCGGGACGCAAGCTGTTCGTAATCGAGTGCCTGCAAACGTAAATCCGCCGGAGCCGCCACAGCCAAGGCACGCCACAACGCCAATTTTCCTTGGATTCCCAGCGCCAGAAATTCCAGTGCCTCAAATGTTCCCAGGCTGCTTGCCGACTCATGCCTCAGCTTTAATCGGCCAAGCTTTTCACCCAACCAGGCGGTGACTTCTTTAAGCCCACTTGAGCCGGTTCCCACGCGCTCCGAGAGTTTTTGCAGCACCTCTTTATCGGCTTCTATGTCGGCCAGTATAGCGGCAGCAAACTGGCCAAGCGAATCGTGGGAGTGTTCGTCGCGGAGGCCGCGGAGACTTATGACCGTACCACTAATGTCAACCACTGTTACTTGTAGAGCGTGGGCGATTGCCAGATATAAGTTAGTTCAACCGAACCATTCTTGGGATCAGACAGGTAGCGCGCGGCTTTGCCGAAACGAATCAATTCGGCATCGCTCATCTTCTGTAGGCGCGCCCTGAATTCTTCTAGGTCGAATTGACCTGTGCCTACCATTTTTTGAAGTTATGTCTTGAACTTTTTAAGATAATTGCCCTTTTTTAACCTTGCCTGCGCCTTATTATATTCGTCCCTAAGACTGACACTCGCTCCTTTATCTAATTTCCAGCGGTGGGCCTCTGGACGCGAGTAATGCCACATCGACACGAGGACGTCGCTCAAAGTCTTCTCTTCAAAGGTAGGCGTCAGGATATTCGTGAGGGCATCGACGCGCTAGCTTCGATCCGATTGCGGCCCTTATGTTTGGCTGCATATAGCGCGGCATCGGCCTGGCTCACCAGTCTGGCGAATTCTGGCGTGCCTTCTCCCTGAAATCCCGCAACGCCGAAACTGGCGGTAACGCGAATTCTCTGCTCGCGAAACGAAAATTCCCGAGTCCGAAGATCTTCTAAGATACGCTCCAGGAACGTGCGGACGTTGTCCTCATTTGTATGAGTGAGCACCAGAAGAAACTCTTCGCCGCCGATGCGGCCTCCAATGTCGGACCGCCTCAGTTTCGCCTTTAGGATTTCCGCAAAGCCCTTAAGGACCATATCTCCTGCGTCGTGACCGTATGTATCATTCACCCGCTTGAAGTTATCCAGATCGGCCATTGCCACCCAAAACGAGAAGCCGTAGCGCGAAGCTCCGCTCAGTTGGCGAGATGCAAACTCCTCAATGGCGCGGCGGTTTGGCAATCCTGTAAGGGGATCGGTAAGAACAAGTTCTTTCAGCAGCTGGTTTTTAACTTCGATCTGCCGCTGCAGGTCGATGATTCTTCGGCCTACTGCCACGCGCGCCGCTAGTTCTTCGGGATAGAACGGCTTGGTCAGGTAGTCGTCGGCACCCGCCGCGAGCCCCTTCACCACGTTTTCCTTCTCGGAGATGCTGGTTACGATGATGACATAGGTGTAAGAAGATTCGGAACTCGCGCGAATTTGCTGGCACAGCTCGATGCCGGTGATATCGGGCATGATCCAGTCCGTGATTACGAGGGCGGGCCGATGCTGCTCGAACAGTTCGATAGCGCTTTGGCCCGTCTTCGCAAACAGGATTGAGTACTGATCTTTTTCCAGTGTCCGTTCGACAATCTTGCGGTAGACCGCAGAATCGTCGGCCACCAGAACTGTAAAACGCTCATCAGCATTACCCATGCAATCCTTTATGAGAGTCTGTCAGCTGACAGGAATTGGCAAATGCTAACACAGGAAGGGCGGCGGAGTCCGTGGTTCTGCGTTGAGTTCGTGGCGTTTGAGGCAACTAGCCGGTTACGCGTTAGTCTTAATCAGAGTCAGGATATACGCCTAAGTGGTGACTAAGTCAGCACGCTTCGCGAAGCGACCAATAGCCGCCCCGATTACAGACGAACCTTCGCCATCACGACTTGTTCTGACATGCACCACGCGCGCACTGCATTTTACGTGCTCTGGACTGCGTCCCGTCAGTTCAACGGGGAGCTTCAAACATACTTCGATTTCTTCACCGAAAGCAACGCGCTTACTGGATTTAAAATAAATTCCGAGTTCGGAGATGTTGATGGTTTCTCCTTCCAATACCCCCTCCTCGCGAGTTACAGAATATTGCGCGCCGCGCGTCCGCACTCGCTCGGGAGGTTCAGGTGCAAATATCTCCGTCAGCACTCGAAATTGAACAGGGACGGCACAGGATCTTCGGGGGGCAGTACGACGTTCCATGGTTGCTCCAGCTGGTTGCTGCTCTCTGTGTTACCTCGAGGAAAATTGCACCCTGAGTTTTTCGGAGAGTACGCTTGTCTTTAGCCGGACGCAACTGAATTTGCGTGAATTTACGTATTCGTAAATCTCATTCTGAGACAAAAGACATCCACTGATTACTCCTTGAAATAACAGATTCGATGGCAGTGACATCTGTGAGGGGTTTGAGCGACCAGATGCCAGCCGTAGGAGCATAAATGACGAGCTGGAACGACGTTGACGAAGTTAGAGATGACGCGCGGTCACTGTTTTTGCAATTGTCGTCTAAAATTCCGGGCCTGGAAAGTCTTCCACAATGCCTTGGCCGCCTGCCACACCGTAAGCAGAATGCAAATACCCAACGCTGAAGCGGCCACTCCGAACACGAAACTGTAGTCTTGATGGACGTTCGCTTGCACTGTTCCCTCCGTCCGCAGCCTGTACTGTAGGGATCAGACCCAAATACAATAGGCGAATGAAGAATAAGACCAGCGATCGGATTCAGAAATAGTCCATTGGTACTTTTTCGTTGGTACTTGCTCTTCGTTGCAAATCATTTATAAGAGTCTTTGGCGACATCCTCGGGTGGGTTTGCGCGAATGACTTAGGAGACAACCGGAAATTTACCAACGTTTCAGAAAATGAGAGAACGAGTTTCTTACCGTTGAACTTTCGAGCGGAGGGCTCGAGGCTAGCCTGGGATCTCGGGTATCGGCCACAGAAATTCAAATCGAACAAAAACCGAGTGTGGGCCCTCAAATTCAGCGAATTGATATGCTCCACGCTGTTTCATCTTCACTCGATCAATAGCTCTTCACAGTGCCACGCTATGACAGACTCGAACCTGCCTTTCTGCGACGGTTCCTAGACATCCTCTTACATCGCGGATTGCTGGCACGCGCCCTTAAACTAGAAGGTCAACTTCATCCCGAACTCAATCGTCCGCGGCGCGCCCAAAGCGAATACGCCGGTACCAACGCCAACGCGAACGGAGTTGGCATTCGCATATGTCGTTCCGTTCACCGAACCAGGGGTGCCAGTAAGAATTCCACTCAGTACATTTCCGGGTATATTGAAGTTCGCAAAATTGAAAAGGTTATAGAAACTAACGCCAGGCTGCAGTGTGAACTCCCTTTCTCGAAGGTTTACTTTACCGATCCAGGTTAGACTGGCGTCAAATGTCTTCAGCCAAGTGAGCCCAACTTCACCCGGCACGGCCGGGGCAAGCGATGGGGCCACCGCGCATGCGGCTCCTGCCGACACGCCATTGGGATTGTTTACACAAAGCTGGTTACCGGCTCCCAGTTGCGCGGCTGTAAACAAACCTTGAGAGACCAGTAACTGCCCCGCAGGTGTGAGATTGTCAGCCACGTTGTTGTTGTAGTTGTTTATAACGTTTGGCAGATCGCTGACGGACACACCGCGCATGAATGAACCTTGTTTGGTTCCCGGGACGGGATCGCCAAACGTGCCATCACCGGTGAAATCCGTTCGGAAGATTTCTCCGGGGCCGATGCCCGTTTCGGGGACTGCCAGCCCACTGGCCAATGGGCTATCGAAGTGAAAAATGGTGCCCAGGCGAAAGTGAGCCGGCAAATCTGCATAGCCGCCAAACGAAAATTGATGGGTGCGGTCAAGAGCAGAAGGTCCACTGAAACCGCAGGGATTATTGTTATCGATTGCTGGAGTGATGAAATCCTGATCGCCAATCGATGGCGATGTGGAAGTCGCTAAGGAACCTCCGCAATTAGTGAACCGGGAAAGCGCATAGGCAAATTGGATGTTTAGATAGCTAACACCGCGGAATGGACGCTTCACGTTATCGACCAGCTTAACGTCCATCGCGTTGTAAACCGAACGGCCAATCGGGTACAAGAAAATTGCCGGCCCCAGATTTGGATTTGCGCCCTGGAACGCGCAAGCAACACCTAGAGCTATCGAGCAACTGCCAACTCCCAGGTCTGCTGCGGAATCGAGCCCGTTATTGGCATAGCTCGCAATCGACGCACCCGGAAGCCCAGTAAATTGATCCACCACAGGAGAGTGCAGAGCGCAACTAGTCGCCGGGGGGCTGAAAGACATGGGACAGCCGAACTGAGAGTTCGTGGTTGCGATCGCTTGTTGAGCGGCCGAAAGGTTGAAGTATTTTGGATTGACGTCGCCAGAATGGTTCGCATCAATTCCAATTAGGTAATGTGTGTTTACATTCCGGAGGTAGTCGATGCTTAATACCATTCCTGGCATCAACTCTCGCTGAATACCAGCGTTCATTTGTACCGAGTAAGGCGTTCTATAATTGGGCGCCAGCGCTCCTATCGGGATCTCCGAACCGCTCGAGATCAAGTTCGGCAGATAGGAGGGGTTGGACGCGCGAGTACCCACGGCAGCGGACGCTTGTTGATAAGTTGTTTGAAACGCGGCAAGGCATTGCGTTGTAGTCATGCCGGTACAGTTTCCAGTACCGGCTCCTAACGTGGCCCCGATGAGTGAACTGCAAATATTGGACGCCGTCGTCGAATCGACCCCTCCCAAGTATTCCGAAGTTCCGTTAGGTAGCGGGACGATAGAGCCCACACCATTGCTGCAAGGTTCGGGAGTAGCAAGGAAAGCACCGGTGGCCAGGCGTTCTGGCCGATCGAATTCAACATTGTTCCAGATCGCGTTCTCGTAGAACACTCCAATACCTGCGCGAATTACCGTCTTTGAGTCCTTGCGCGGATCCCAGGCAATGCCTAGCTGCGGCCCGAAGTTATGGTTTGGTTGGCGAACGGGGTTGGCAAGACCCGGCATGAGGGAATCAAGATAAGTGGCTGTCACACCTGTAAAGCCCGGCAGGTCACTGTCAGTTCGGCCCGTGTCTCGCACGTAACGCACCCCATAAGTCACCGTGAGGTTCGACTTCACTTTCCAACTGTCGCCTACGTATAGACCCAGCCGATTATCCGGCGGCGTGCCTCCGCATTGTTCATTGAATGCGGGTATTTCAGTGCCGCAGCCGAGCCCATTCCCTATAAACGCGGAATCTACTGGATAATTGAGAGGGCAGCCGCTGCCCGTGATGCCCCCAGGGCAGGTGAACGGCCCGGTAGCAGCACTTGCCACTTCTGTTGAGCTGCCGATCGGGAATATGTCAGGAGTGATTGCATTAAACGCCGCAAAGCCCCCTCCTCTCAGCCGGTTATACGATACGCCGTACCTAAGAATGTGGGTGCCCAGCAACTTGCTGCCGTCATATTTAAGCTGGCGATTCGTCTGGAAAGTTTGCTGAGGAGCAAGCAAATTTGGCCCGGTAAAAAAGCTAAAGCTTATGAAATTCAAACTGACAGGCAGATTCGCAAATGGCAAATTCGATCCCAAAACCGTATCTCCGAGGTTATTTACGAATTTCAAGTACTCGAAACGGAAGCTGTGAGTAAATCCGCCCTTGGTAGTGAAATCCGCACCTATAACATGTGTCTTGGTGTAATTCTTATCCTGAAAAGGCTGATAACCCACGCCCCCGCCCGTCGCTATTGCCTTGCTATCGAAATAACTGAACCGGTAAAACATGCGCACGTTCTTCCAGAACTGCCAGTCGAGCCTCGTGTCGTAATCCGTTTCGCGGAAAGGACTATTAGCGTTCCCCGTGTATACGTCGAAAGGCGCCGCAGGTATTACCGGAGCTACTAGGTTTTGATTGGTGTGTTCGGCATCAAGAAAGAAAAAGAGTTTGTCCTTCAAGATCGCGCCGCCCAAATTGCCTCCGTCCTGATTTCGAGCATAAGGTGACGGAGGGCCAGGAAGCGCAGCGGCGAAAGCGCTGTCACGGAACAGCGCGAACCCTTCACCGTGATAGTTATTCGTGCCTGCGCGAGTTGTAACGTTCACCGCGCCCGATGACGTTAGTTCATTCGAAAGATCCAGGGTCGATTGGCTGATCTGAAATTCATCGATCGCGCTGGCCGGAATATTCTCTGTCGTGGTGCCCACAGTCTCATCGCTGACGTCCACGCCATCTACCTCAATACGCGCCGTGCGTCCAAAACGGCCACCCATGGAAATCGAAGAAAAACCTACTTTGGTAGGGTCAAAATCAGCTCCATCTTGGATTTGTACCCCTGGTTCGAGTTGCGCCAGATCCAGAAAGTTCCGCCCGTTGACTGGCAGATTCTCGATCTGCTCTCTATTCAATACTCCCTGAACGCTTGGCTGCTCCGTATTCACCGCCACAGATTGCTCGGCAACCTCAACCACGGTGTTAGACGCGCCGACCGGCAGGCTTAGGTTGATACCTGAGACGACCCCTACTCGCACCACTACGCCTTCCTCGACCGTCTTAAAACCGGCAGCTTCAGCACGGACAGAATAATTTCCTGGTACTAGCGTGCCAGAATTATATGTACCCGCCGATGAAGTGGAGGTCCTGACGGACTGGCCCGTATCCTGGTTCGTGATGGTAACTTTGGCCCCTTGCACAACCGCGCCGCTGGGATCTGTCAGCGTTCCCTCGATACTCCCCGTCGCGACGGTACTCTGTGCATAAAGCGGCGAGGATGTAATCAGAATGAATGCGAAGAACGTTCCAAACAATGCAATTGTTGCCGTTCGTGAGATTCGAAAGAGCATATTGACCCACCCTCCGGGAATAAAAACTCGATATCCCGAAACAATTAACAATATTACTGGTGACGATATACCTCGAGATTTGTACGGTCAAGCTAGAGTTGCAACTTTCGCAGCAGGGCAATCGTCGCTTGCCAGTATTTTGAATTTGGGAACCGCGTTGTCCCAAGACTAGGAGGAAATCGAGCCGGTGTTCGCGGCAATTGGAGCCATCAATCTCGGTTGCGAATCGTTGCGACTAGCTAACGCGTACAAAAGCGCGCGTCGTGCTAAAGTGGCGCCATGGTTAAACCGGAAATTGTCGACGGGGTTTTAATTCTTCACGTTGAAGGAATAGACAAACTTTGGGCGTTCAAAAGTCAGCTTAGCATTCATCTGCGGCACATTACTGGCGTACGATTGGACGAGGAAATCGTCAACGAATGGATTCGCGGAATTAGGATGCCGGGCACATCTGTGCCCGGAGTGATAACCGCGGGTACGTTCTATCAGGATGGAAAACGCGTTTTCTGGGACGTCCATCATCCCAACCGAGCGGTGGTTATTTCTTTAGCTCACGAATCCTACAACGAACTGATTATTGAAGTGGAAAATTCCGAGGCATTTGTCACGAACCTCAAAAAATCCATCAACCAAGTAATCTAAGAGACTTACGGGCTGTCCGTTTCCCCGAAATTTTCAATGCTAAGGCTGCTTTGTCACGCCACTGGACGCCGTCCGCTGAATAGATGGATGACGAAGGCGATAAGCGCAAGTATCAGCAAAATATGAATGAGCGCACCCACAACGTGAAAAACGAGGAAAGCTCCAATCCATGCGAAAAACAATATTAGAGCGAGTGCCAAAAATCCGTAGCGCATCGAGATTTCTCCCTGGTTCGCGATACTAGCACGGTTAAGGTCGGGACTTCCGCGCGAGAATTCGATCGACGCATACTGCGCCGGGACCAGCTATGACCAGCGTCAGCAATGCCCACCCAATAAAGCACAATCACTTCCTTGTGTTCGCTCCCCGGATTCTTGCCAAAAAGAACGCGAAATGGGGGAGAGAAACGCCACGCCACAAAAATGTTCGCAAAGCAGTAGAGCGCGGCCCATCTGTAGTTCCCAGCCCGATCATCAGCAGAATTGCACTAACGAATCTGAAAAAAATGCGATAAAGAATGACACGTCGGAACCTATGCCGATCAGATTAGGAAGGTGCGCCCTTATAGTTATCTCGCCCTTAAATCAGCCAAGAAATCACGGCTACTCGGGATTCTGACAGTAAGTTTAGTGTGGAGAACAAAAAGCGAACATGCTAGGTTGTGAGCGTGGATGAATCGCGGAAAAAAACTTTAGCCGTTTGCGCTGCTTTTATTGCTGCGCCACGCATCATGTTCCTGGATGAAGAGTCGCCTTCTACTTTACGGGATGCGTTAACCGATGCTATTCGAAAAGCAGAAATGTTGCTCAGTCAGATTGACGCGCGCTGGCCGACAAATCGAATTGCGGGTAAGGGCTAGGTTGCGATGCCAAAGACGTTTACAGGAATTATTTGAAAGCAATTCACTGATTGCGGAGTGGTTTTAGAATCGGCTTTTCCTTAACTTCCAGGCGACGCTCTAATTTCGAAGTGCAATCTCAGTGGCTGCAAGCCAACGCTTCGGATACAGTGTAGTCACGGCAGCGGCGCCGGTCATGCGCATCCTGGATCTTGGTCATCTCGGAATACACCTCCCAATAAGGCTGTTCCTCTTGAGGCGAGCTGTGCCGTCGTCGCAAAGCCGCGCATGGTTCATGTTCCTAGAACACTCGTCTTCCGCAACCGACCCTTGACCGGCTCGACTGCTACGAGAAAAATTTGCTTGCATCCAGCCTTTAATCTGGCTTGCACCAGGTATCGCATGCGGTACTTTTAACATCTCGCACAGGTCGGATGCGCCGCGCAATTCGCGGAACAAACGGCTGGCGGTTAGCCTGTATGCGGTGTATTTTGTGGAGTTAACTCCAACCCCGGGATTTAATTAGGGCAAAATAACAGGTAGGAGAACTTATGAGTTCGCGCTCGATCGCAAGTTTCGCGCTGGCCGTAGCGATAAGCTTATCGCTCACGGCGTGCAAAGATTCAAAAACGCTTCAAGAAAATGAACAGCTAAAGGCACATATTGCGCAATTGCAGAAAGACTCCGGCGATCTTGGAAACCGAGTGGATGTTCTCACTAAGGAAAATGCCGACCTTGAAGATGAGATCGAACTTGCGAAAAAGCTATGTCCCGCGAAGAAAGCAAAAAAGTCAAAGGGACATCATCACCATTATCGTTCATCGAGCACGGGAGCGAACAGTGAGGAGTAATTTGGTGGCAAAACTAGCGCTCGAAGGCACGCGGCTAGGAAAAAGGACCGCCTATAGTACTCTCAGTACCGTTTTACAATTCAGCACCTATGGCTGCGTGATCTGTTGCTCGTTAGCCGGGCAGCTGCTATTTTTGATCGGATGGCCGATCACCGTAATACCCTCTTAAAAAGTGAACTCAACACCAGGCGTAGTCAGCGCGTGGCGGCACGCATCCGCGTGCAGGTGCAGCGGCGAGCTGACGAGAGAGGCTTTCTTTCGGAAGTTGGACATACTTTGGTGGTGAATGCTCACGGCGCCTTGATTAACCTCGCAATGAAGGTCCAGGCTAATGACGTACTGTTGGTCAAAAATATCACCAGTGGCGACGAAATGTCCACTCGGGTAATCCGCGTTAGAGAAGAAGGGATTAACCAAAACGAAGTCGCCCTCGAGTTCACTGAGCCTGCCCCACGTTTCTGGCATATCGATTTCCCTCCTGCGGATTGGAAAGTCGCATAGCAAGTGGGTTGCACACCTTCCATGTCGGAGTAGAAATTCCTTCTTTTGTTTCACGAAAGTCTCCCCCAGAACCGTCGATATGCCGATCAGAGCTTAGTATTTGGCTGATCGTCACATTCGCGGTAAGCTTCTCGCGGACGGGGGGCTGTAGCTCAGACGGATAGAGCAGCAGTTTCCTAAACTGCGTGTCGGGAGTTCGACTCTCCCCAGCCCCACCACCTTACTCTTTCATAAGCAGCGGTTTAGGCCCGCAAACGTGCTTGCTGTGTACCCCTCCAGGTGATGACTGCAATAGAACTGCAATAGTTTGCCCCACGAACCTCAAAGCGGGCGGACAAAACCGAGCGACGCAAAATAGTATTTTGAAAAAATCTCCGGGTAGATTGACGCAGATTGAGTCGCGGCCATCCGAACATGGTTTCTCCCCAAATGCCACGGTGGATTGTCAGTTCGCTTCAATCGCAGGACGGCACAGAGGGAGAAACAGTACAAAGCTAGGTTTGATTGGTTTATATCGGACTTGCTCGGTTCTGAACCAACATCTACGACAAATCTACTACAGTGTCTGTGAAAAGACTTCTACTCAAGCGCGCTTCCTATCCTCAACCGTTGCCTGCGCTGCATAATCCACGCCTAGGTGCGCTTTAAACCGCCGATTTGCGGTAATTGCACAGCGTCTGCGCAACTTTTGTATCGCTCCCGCTTAAATTCCTCTAGGGTTACAGCACAGCACCTGTACGAAGCTCTAATGCCCGACGACGCTATCTGGGAAATTCCTACAGCTGGCTAACTTTTACCTGGAATTCGATTCGTCGGCCAGCGGGCATCAACTTGGCTAAGCAAGATTTCAGCTTTCCTTATGGCATCGGCCATAGCATCTCTGAGAGCGGCGGGTGATTCTTCGTCCATAAACATTAATCGCGGCGCTGCGATGAAAGCGGCGCAGACTGCGAGCGTTTTCTTCTGCGAATCGTCCATGGCGCTAATCTAGCATATTCGCTTTTTGTTCGCCCTGCAAATCGCACGGCCTTCACATGGCGCTTGACAGCATATCGGTCTTTCTGCAATTATCGAAATATGTCGTCCAACCAATCCAAAGTAAATATTAAACAGGTCACGCGCTACGCCGATATGTTCCAGGCACTTGGAACCGAACCCAGACTCCAGATTATGCGGCTGCTGTTGTCCGCTCACCCTGAGGGACTTTTTGTAAACGAAATTCAGGAAGAATTAGAAATCCCCAACTCAACTCTTTCCCATCACCTCGACAAACTCAGAAACGAAGACCTTGTAAACGTACGGCGTGAAGGCACATTCCTTCGCTACACAGCGGACATCGAAGGATTGCAGGAACTTTTGCGGTTTCTCTATGCGGAATGTTGCACTCGAAACAAGGCGGTCAAGCCGAGTGACGTGGTACAGATTTGCAAATAAGGAGACGCGATGAGTGACGTGAATATCAAAGATGTAGTGAAAGAGAAGTATGGCAACGCAGCACTGCGAGTGAAAGGCGGGGGTAGTTCGTGTTGCGGTGCAACTCCTGCCACAGGCTGCGGCTGCGACCCCATCACTGCGAATCTCTACGACAATGCGCAGGCAGGAGAAATTCCCGTCGAAGCGTTACAAGCGTCTCTGGGGTGCGGGAATCCCACAGCACTCGCGAAACTCAACCTCGGCGAGACCGTTCTGGACTTGGGTTCAGGCGGCGGCATCGACGTACTGTTGTCGGCACGACGCGTAGGCCCGACTGGAAAAGCCTACGGTCTGGACATGACAGACGAGATGCTTGCTCTTGCGAACGAAAACAAAGCCAAAGCAGGCGCGGAAAATGTTGAGTTTCTGAAAGGCGAAATAGAACACATACCCCTGCCCGACGATTCTGTCGATGTTGTCATCTCGAACTGTGTAATCAACCTCTCTGCGGATAAAGCGCAAGTGTTGCGGGAAGCCTATCGCGTTGTCAAACCTGGAGGCCGTTTCGCGGTGTCGGACGTTGTGACTCGCGGCGAAATTAATCCTGAGATTCGCAAGAGTTTACTTCTGTGGGTCGGCTGTGTGGCTGGCTCGCTGGACGAGACGGATTATCGCCAGAAATTAGAATCTGCTGGGTTTGCACAGGTGGATATCGAACCAACTCGAATCTATCGGGCGGCCGATGCCCGAGAATTTCTGGCGACAGCAGGGATAGATGCCGATGCTATCGCTCCTCAGGTGGACGGAAGGATAATGAGTGCGTTCATTCGCGCAGTGAAGCCAGTGGGTCAGCCAAAGACCAGTTGCGGCGCTCCCGATTGTTGCCAGTAATATGGAACGTCAATACAACGTTCTCTTCCTATGCACGGGCAATTCTGCCCGCTCCATCATGGCTGAGGCTATTCTCAATCGAAAAGGCAAACCTACGTTTACTGCGTATAGCGCAGGAAGTATGCCCACGGGAAAAGTTCGGCCAGAGGCTCTGAAGCAATTGGAGGGTGCGGGTTATTCTACGGAGGGTGCCCGAAGCAAGAGTTGGAACGAGTTTGCGAATCCCGATGCACCGAAAATGGACTTTGTTTTCACAGTATGTGACAACGCGGCCAAAGAGGTGTGCCCAATTTGGCCAGGACAACCTATGACGGCACACTGGGGAGTTGCTGACCCTGCTGCCGTGACAGGAACCCCTGAGCAAATCGAACGCGCCTTCCGTGACGCCTTCATTACTCTTGACCGCAGAATCGGACTGTTTCTGTGCCTTCCACTTGCGAATCTCGATGAACTTGCAATCAAGAGAGAAGTTGACCGCATCGGGCAGCAATGAGCAATTCACTCGCCCGACGTGTTGCAGCAGAATTCCTAGGAACTGCCTTTTTAGTGACCGCAGTCGTTGGCTCAGGAATCATGGGAGAAAGGCTCGCCAATGGCAATGTTGCTCTAGCCCTGCTCGCCAACACCATTGCGACTGGTGCTGCTCTCGTGGCGTTGATTGCCACGTTCGGCCCGATTTCTGGCGCTCATTTGAATCCCGCCGTTTCCCTAGCGGATGCGATGGAGAGTGGACTACGTTGGGCAGAGGCCCCAGCTTACGTCTCTGCTCAGATTCTCGGAGGAATCGGTGGAGCGATGACAGCGCATGTCATGTTCGGTTCGTCGCTAGTGTCGCTCTCGCATCACAATCGAAGTGGACCTGCTCAAGTGTTTAGCGAATTCATAGCTACATTCGGGCTTCTATGCGTCATTTGGGGATGCTCTAGGCTTCGCTCAACAATAATTCCATTCGCAGTCGGAAGCTACATCACGGCGGCGTATTGGTTTACTGCGTCAACTTCCTTCGCCAACCCTGCCGTCACAATTGCTCGGTCGCTCAGCGACACGTTCTCCGGCATCCGACCCTTTGATGTACCACTCTTCCTTCTCGCCCAACTTGCGGGTGCGGTTGTGGCAACGCTGCTCTTCCGCTGGTTAATTCCGAGCGTTCGAAAGGAAGCCGCGAATGTGGTCCCCCCCCATTCCTAATCACTTCAGCTATCTTTCTTGACTTCCTTCCTGTACGCATTTAATTTGCTGGGGATGAGATTTTCCAAGCCAATTCTGCTCGCAGTACTCGCAGTCGCTCTCGCGGCGTATGCGTTTGACTGCGGTGCCATGACGACGCCTGAGCTAGCAATGCAGTGCTGTAACTCGATGCCTTGCTCGTCGCAGGGTCATCATGGTCAGGATTGCTGCAAGACCATGCCAGCGATGCACGCACCGTTCGTGCAACCCTCGTTTGTACATGGGATACCGTACTCGCCGATGGTGGTCGCGGTACTCACGACATTGGATGAATCTCACGGCATAGATTCATCCGCCCGTGCCATTGCAGAACATTCCCACGCTCCGCCCATCGCCTGCGTACCGGCTCCCGCGCCTCTTCGTATCTAGTCTGTCCTCCAGTCGGCTCCCGACTCAATGGATTTGTGTGCTCGGGAATCAATGTTTTTGGTGGAGGGAGAATCTGTGGGACTACGACTGTCAATTTGTGTTGAGCAAAGAGTATGCGTGTTCGTGTTACTTTTCGGTGTTCTCGGTGTGACGACAACAAGAGGGCAAGGTTCCGCTCCCGAGACAGCACCCCCGCTGTTCCCCGGTGGCGGACTCATCTCCTACAATTCCATCTTCACGACACGGGGATTGATGCCGGAATCAGGCGGAAGTGTCCCTCCGACGGCTCGTCCTACCTCTTCACACGAGGGCGACTTCAATTTCACGTGGGGGTTCCACCGCAACTTTGACTTGACGATTCTCGTTCCGATAGTCACGAATCACTTTGAAAGTACGAGTCACTCTAGCGTTCGTGGAACGGGGCTGGGCGACGCGGTGATGCTGGTAAAGTACCGTTTCTATCGGCGGGACTCACAACGAGGGACGACACAGGCGTCCCTCACATTCGGACCGAAGATTCCAACGGGTCGAACAGACCTAACCGATGGAGATGGCAGTCTGCTCCCCGCCAGCTTGCAGCCCGGCTCGGGTTCTACGGATTTCTTTATAGCAGCGAATTGGACTTACACCGGACTCTTCAACCTCAAGCGTCTAGTTGCTGACGAGGATTTTCACGCCTTAGTGCGTACACAAGGAACGCAGGCAACTCGGCTCGGCAGCGACATTGAGTCACGCTTCTGGCTGTCATACCGACCTTATGAATCGAAGAACGTGACCCGTGAATGGTTCATTGGACCCGTTTTGACTTGGTTGCACTTTCAGGATGACCGCGTCACGGGAGCAACTCAGAGCGGAAGTGGTGGCGACATATTGCTCGCTGGAGCCACGACTTACGTGGGTCTGCGTCCCGGAATGCACGTTTGGCTCGGGATGGATTGGGACGTGACGCATTCCACGGGTGAGATGTTCATGCCTGTCCGCCGTCACATCAGTTTCGGAATCACACAGCAGTTTCGGATGCATCTTTGGTGAAAGGAGGAACGATGAAGACGAAAAACCTCGCGCTACTGGCTCTGCTCGGTTTGATGCTTGCGCCAGCGACTCAAGCGCAAATCAAACACATTGAAATGCGCGTCCAAGGCATGACCTGAAACTTTTGAGCATACGGGGTGAAACAGCACCTCGGACGCCAGTCTGGTGTTCAAAACGTTGAAGTCAGCTTGTTAGATGGAAAAGTTGAGGTGACGCCGAAAGAGGATGGGCAGATTGACCCCGCCCAACTTCTGAAAGCGACATACGACAGTGGTGTGACCGTCGCAGAAATGGATATGACTGCACAAGGGAAGATAGTGAAGGACTCCTCGGGCAATCTCAGTTTGCAGGTTGAACCGAATCGGTCGTTTGTTTTCGCGCCGAACAAATTGTCGGAAGGACTTGAAACGCTAGCGGATTCCCAAACGGTGGTCACGGTTCGTGGTCAGTTGTACAAAAACCCCACAGGGAAAAAGAAAGCAGACTCTACGGCTCCCTTGAAACTGATGCTTCTGGAAGTACAGAAGAAGGAATAGACACTGAAAAAACGCCTGTTATTTCTGAGCCTCGCTGCGGTGGGACTCGTCGGATGTAAACAACATCCGGCGAGTTCCCCTCAGCCGAAAGCGGCTGCAATCGCCGCAGGTGAGATTGGTTCCCGCTTGCCTCAATTCTCCGTGAAGGACTTGCAAGGACGCGAGATTTCCTCGGCTGACCTACGCGGCAAAGTGGTGCTCATTGATTTTTGGGCGACATGGTGCCAGCCATGCAAGAGAGAAATGCCGGGCTATCAGAAGCTCGTAGACCGCTATGGCTCTCGCGGACTCGCAGTTGTTGGATTCAAATTCGATACCATGATGGATGCAGAAGACCCTGTCCTGTTTGCGAGGAAAATTGGAGTCCAGTACCCGCTAGCGGTCGCATCAGATGACCTGAAACAGAAGTTTGGCGGCATCGAAGGCTTGCCGACAACGATGCTCTATGACCGGCAAGGAATACTCCAAAAAAAGGTCATCGGGTTTGAATACACGAATATCATAGAATCGGAATTGAGAGTTCTGCTTTAACATTCACCGACCGTGCTATTAAGACGTGACCATTCCAAACAGGGACCATCATCTCAAATGATGCGCGTTAGCTATGAGAGCCTAGCATTCGAAAATCAACATCAGCGGACTATTTCAGGTCGCGTGGCAGCACGTTTTCCCCTTCATTGCCTCCCGTCCCTCGTACACAATCAACGGCATTAAGGCTAATGCCGCAATGGGGTCTGCCCAACTTACCCGCCACATCATATTGATAGCGAGACCCACCAAAGCAATCAGTGCCAAATAACCACAGACCGTGGACTCAGCGGCATCAGCCCTCAACGCTGCGCTACTAGTCGCCGCTGATAGCCGTCGTTTTTGCTTTGCGAGCCAAGGCATGACCGCTGCGGCGAGGATGAGCACCACGATTCCGATGGGACTGGACCGGGCTTCGACGTGTCCGAGCAGCGTAAGAACGGAGGTGATTGCAACAAACGCAGCTAGAACAAAGAGCAACCCGCCCGCGATTCTCGCCGCCTGCCGCTCCTCGTGGTCTCCGTGAGATGGCGAATAGAAACGCCAGAGCACGACCGCCGCAGAGAGAAGTTCGACCGCGCTGTCGCCGCCGAAGCCGAGGAGCGCCGGGCTGCGAGCCATCCAAGCTGCACCCAATGAGACCACCGCTTCGAAGCTCATCCAGATGAGCGTAAGAACCTGAATCCGCACCACTCGGCGTGTAGTCTCTGACGGGAATGTATTCGGGGACGTGGACACATGAGCATTATGCCTTTGCTCTAGTTTTGCGGCTCGGGGAGAATTAACGAATCTCCGTGGGGTCGCCTGTCTTATGCTCTTCAATCTGGAATCGCAAAAATTGGTGAATTGCGAGAAGAGCAGCTTTATCAGGCGAGGAAATAACGACCTGTCCTCCATTGGGTGTTTCCTCGAACGAATAAAGAATATTTCCGCGCAATCGGTTCATTTCCGGTACGCCCGGTGGAACCGTGTCGTGCACGAACATGGGGATATCGAAGTCTCCCTTTTGAAACGCTTCCGCAATGTGGGTTAGGTGCATCCTGACGCTGTTTCGCCCGTCAACGTCCGCAGGGTCTTTGACTTCAACCCGGATGGCACCCCCGTTGGTTCTTAATAAGAAATGGTGCGCTATAGTGGTTTGGGAAAAGCCCATCCCTTTTTCGCCGCGCTCGTTCATCTGTGAATGGGCGTCGTGCATTGGACAGATTGCTTGCGAGATTTGGCTTTCCGCCTTCTTTTCACTCGAAGATTGCTGAGCACCCGCACTCGCACCGAATGCGAAGATGCAAATCGCCACCGCGAAAATCAGTTTCATTTTTTGCTCTCCCGTCTTTGATTGCCGTGAGCCAGCCTGCCAAGATTTGAACTTCGAGTGTGGCTCTTCGGGTGAGTTACAGCCAAGGCTTCCAACAATCGAGCCTGTTTCCCGTGAGGCGTTTTGGCTAACAGGCTGTCCCATTTGGCAAGCATGGCTCACAAATCGCGCCGCCAAGTCTGCAAGACTTGGATTCGAGATTCGAGGGCGAACAGCTTGTCGGCAGCCATGTCACGAACACGACGGCATGGCGCACCTCCATTCTTCCGTTCGCGGAGGATATCGGACAGTTCGTTCACGGAAAATCCGATGGACAGCGCCGCTCGAATTAATTGCATCCGAAGCAGAGCTTCGCGCGGAAACAGTCGGTAACCGCCTACCGAGCGGGGTGCAACCGGCAGAAGACCATGCCGTTCGTAGTAGCGCACTGTATCTGCGCTCATGCCAGACAGCCTTGCCAATTCTCCAGAATAAAGGGGTCGATTTAGGGAAGCTGAACTCACGGTGTTAGCCTAACGCTTGGAACCCGTTCCAAGGTCAAGCAATTTAAGGATAGCGGCACCGGGTAGGGTCATTTAGATTGTCTCGCCCTCCACCATCGCCGCGCAGCAACCCACGCCCATACGGCTTCGACCAGCCCAAAAGGCCATGCGCCCTGAAGAAACCCGTAGGCAGAGCCGAGCAAACAAGACCCTGAAAACGCCAAGATGAACCACGAGCTACGCTTCTCAAGCGCGTAGGTTACGAGCATCAGAATTACTGCAAAGAAGCCGAAGACGCTTAATTTATCCATTTTTCAAATCTGACAGATTTTACTAGGAACAGCTCGCCGTAACGGTCAGGTTTACGCTTTCGTTGACCCTGCCCGTGGGGCGTCCTATTATGACGCCCAGCGGATGACCTACCGTGATTGGCAATACCATTTCTCATTACCGCATCGTTGAGAAACTCGGTGGCGGCGGGATGGGTGTGGTCTATAAAGCTGAGGATGTGAAACTCCACCGCTTCGTGGCCCTGAAGTTTCTACCCGACGGGTTCACGCCAGATTCACAAATTCTGAGTCGCTTCGACCGTGAGGCGCAGGCCGCTTCCGCCCTGAACCATCCGAATATTTGCACCATCTACGAAATCGGAGAACACGAGGGGCGGCCGTTCATTGCGATGGAGTGTCTCGACGGGCAGACATTGAAGGAAAGAATTTCCGGCAAACCGCTGCCTCTTGAGCAAATGCTAGAGTTGGGAATCGATATTGCCGATGCGCTCGAAGCGGCCCACGCTAAAGGAATCGTTCACCGCGACATTAAGCCTGCCAACATTTTTGTCACCGAACGCGGACATGCCAAGATTCTGGATTTCGGACTAGCGAAGCTGGTACCGGCGGCTGCCGTTAATTTTTCGGTGATGCTTACAGCCAGCGAGCTAGAGCATCTCACTCTCCTTGGCACGGCGATTGGCACTGTTGCATACATGTCACCAGAACAAGTGCGAGGCGAAGAGCTGGATGCGCGCACGGATTTGTTCTCATTTGGCGTGGTGCTCTACGAGATGGCCACCGGGGTTCTGCCCTTCCGTGGCGAAACCATAGGCGTGATTGCGGAAGCGATTCTGAATCGCAAGCCCGTTGCGCCGATACGACTAAATCCCGACCTTCCTGCAAATCTAGAAGAGATAATCCACAAGGCGCTGGAGAAAGATTGGAAGCTTCGATACCAGAACGCCGCCGACATTCGCATGGAGTTGCAACGGTTGAAGCGTGATTCGGATTCGGACCGTGCACCCACTGTGACAGCGCAAGTCGAGCCGAAGCCCATTACAACATCCACTTGGCTCCGACGGGCGGCGGCCATGGGAGCAACGACACTGGTTCTCGGGCTGGTCGCGGGTGGCTGGTTCTTCTTCTCCCACAAGACCCATGCGCTGACTGACAAAGACACCATCGTTCTTGCAGATTTCACGAATACGACAGGTGATTCTGTGTTTGACGGCACGCTGCGGCAGGGGCTTTCCGTACAACTGGAACAATCGCCCTTCCTCAGCATTATCTCTGACCAGCAAATCCAGCAAACCCTCCAGATGATGGGACGGAATCCCGATGCAAAACTCACGCCGGAAATCGGGCGAGAACTCTGCCAACGGACGGGTAGCGCCGCTGTCCTCGACGGTTCGATTGCGCAGATTGGCACGCAGTACCTCCTGACCCTCAAAGCGATAAATTGCGACACCGGAGAGTCGCTGGCGAGCACGGAAAGTCAGGCTGGCGACAAGAACCATGTGCTCGATGCTCTGGGAAAGACAGCTTCGGAAATTCGCAACAAACTCGGCGAATCGCTAAGCATGGTGCAGAAGCTTGATACCCCCCTTGAGCAAGCCACCACGCCGTCGCTCGAAGCACTGAAAGCCTTCAGCTCGGGTCGTAAAGTTTTAATCACAACAGGGTCTGCCGCCGCGATTCCGTTTTTCAAGCATGCCATCGAATTCGACCCGAATTTCGCGGTCGCCTACGCAATGTTGGGGCGCATGTATGGGGATATTGGGGAGTCCGGCATGGCTGCCGACTACAGTCGAAAGGCTTACGAACTCCGCGACCGAGCCAGTGAGGCTGAGAAGTATTTCATCACCGCATCCTTTTATATGACGGTCACCGGGGACATGGAGAAAGCTGAACAAACCTGCGAGCTTTGGATACAGGCTTATCCCCGCGCGGAGATACCGCATTCTTTCTTGTCGGGGATAATTCTCCCTGTGTTTGGGCAATACGAGAAAGGGGTGCAGGAAGCCACTAAAGCAATCCAACTGAATCCGGACTTCCCCATCTCGTACTCCGTTCTCATGTTCAGTTACCTCGCTCTGAATCGCCTCGATGAGGCAAAGGTCACCTATGGACAAGCTCTCGAACGCAAGCTTAATAGCCCTGACTACCATATTGTCCTGTATCAGATTGCCTTTTTGCACATCGATGCGGCGGGGATGGCGCAACAGGTCGCGTTTTCGACAGGCCAGCCGGGAGTGGAGGACGAACTGCTAGGTTTGGAAGCCGATACAGCCGCCTATTCCGGGAGGCTTAAGAATGCCCGAGAGTTTTACCGGCGGGCGGTGGATTCTTCCGAACGCGCACAAGTGAAGGAAGCTGCCGCAACATACTCTGCCATGTCAGACCTGCGGGAAGCGTTGTTTGGCAACGCAAACGAAGTGCGAGGGCGGGCCACTTCTGCAACGGGGCGCTCGACAAGTCGCGATGTAGAGTACGCTGTTGCGCTCGCCGGGGCGTATGCCGGGGACTACGGAACAGTGCAGGCACTAACCGACGATTTGAGCAAAAGGTTTCCCGAAGACACAATCGTGCAGTTCAATTATCTGCCAACCCTCCACGCAAAGCTTGCCATCAACCAGGGAAATGCTTCTGAGGCCATTGAAAATCTCAGCGCCGCCTTAGCGAATGAGTTAGGAGCATCGACCAGTACGTTCGTTGGGACCGGCTTGTATCCCGTTTTTGTGCGCGGAGAAGCGTATTTGGCAGCGCATCAGGGCAGCGAAGCCGCCGCCGAGTTTCAAAAAATTCTCGACCATCGCGGAATTGTGCTTAACTCACCCATCGGAGCACTCGCGCATATGCAAATCGCCAGAGCCTACGCAATGCAGGGCGAAACCGCCAAGGCCAAAGCGGCATATCAAGATTTCCTCGCGCTGTGGAAAGACGCCGACCCCGAAATTCCCATCCTCATCGCTGCCAAGTCGGAATATGCCAAGCTGAAGTAATTTCGTCGCTCGGGTTTTTGGTAGCTACCAATCGCAAATTCAGGCCGCTCATGCAATGACACATCCAACCAAAGTCACGGTGATGTTCCAGCTTTTCCATGGGAGTTGTGAAGATGGACAGTCGATACCGACTCACGTCTGGTACTTAACCTGTAGTCTGCGGACCAGCCAAACGCACGAAATTCCGAACCATAAGATTCAATGACTTCCGATGGCCGGAAGACTACCCCTTTCAGACCACCGGGAACTTGGCCGGTGACGCAACTTCCCGGGAGTTGCGTCTTCGGGCGCCGTCGTGCACGGACGATTCAATTGGTATAGCCTGGAATTGAAGGTAGCACGCTGTTAGTGCTAATCTCCGCCCAGCGGAAGTAAGCCGCCCGAGGTCCGGTTACAAAATACAACGTCAGAACTTGAAGTATGGAGGAATGGAACCATGACGAAACAGCGAATTGGTGTTCTGGCTGCGTGCTTGCTGCTTGCAACTGCGGGAATGGGGCGGACGCCGCCCGCGAAGCAGACCGACGTTGAAAAAAAAAGTAGCAGTGCGGCTCGCAGCGCGCTGGTGATGCCGGGTTCGGAGCAATGGATGGACATTCCAGCGGCAGCGCTGGTAGGGACTCCGTCGGTGGAGATGGGCGGAACGTTAAAGCTTGCGGTCCTACAGGGCGACCCGATGACGGCTGGGCGTTCGTACACGCTTCGTCTTTCCTGCACGGACGGGACAAAGATTGCGCCGCACTGGCATCCCACGACGGAAAATGTGACGGTGATTAAAGGCACATTTCTGCTGGGAATGGGCGCGAAGTGGGATGACGCCACGATGAAAGAAATCCCCGTGGGAGGCTTCGCGTCCGCGCCTGCACAAATGCGGCACTATGCTCAGTGCAAGGGTGACGGCGTTCTGCAGGTGAATGGAGTTGCGCCTTTTGTGGTGAATTTCGTTGGGCCAGACGAACCGGGTCCTGTGAAGAAGACGAATTAATCCTTCTGCCGGGCGAGCCTGCTGAAACAGCTTTCGAGGAAGTAATCGGAGCACATCGTCGCGGCACTTGTGTGATTAAGGCCGTTACCCGAGAAGTGCTACATTCAAATCCCGGTTAAGCGGCGGCGGACAAATTGCTCGCTTCGGCCAGAGGCATCACTGTTTCATAATTACCAACCTGGGGCACACTAGCTTTTGTCAGCGCGCCAGATTCATTGACCAAGCGGCATACCGTCGCCCTAGAGACTCGATGTTTCGTGGCGACTTGCGTTAACGACATTCCAGAGCGGCGGTCTGCAACAACTTGGGTCCGGTCGATATCTAGCGGCGCACGCCCGATTCGCCGCCCTTCCAATTTAGCTCGCCGCATTCCGGCTCGAACTCGCTCGACGATTAGGCTTTTTTCAAGTTCAGCAATCGCGCCCACAATCACAATTATCGCCCGTCCCAGTGGACCCCCGGTGTCTATGTTCTCGCGCAGGCTAATGAACTCGATGTTGAGATGAGCCAGTTCGTCGAGCACTTCCAGAAAGTGCCGCACACTTCTCGCCACTCTATCGAACGCCGCAACCAGCACGATATCGAAGCGGTGTCGCCGAGCATCTGACATAAGCTGGTCGAGTCCAGGTCGCTTCGATTTCGCACCGGAGATTATGTCGGTGTATTCGCGCACAATCTCGTACCCACGCTGCTTCGCCATTTCGCGCAGGTCGTAAAGCTGCGTACTGATTCCAATACATGCGCTAGTCGTTGGTAATGTCCGAGTGAATACGCCCGGTTTCACACAAGTCAAGGAAAATCAGAGTAATGGAAGTACCAGACCATACGCGTGAAGTGAATCAACAGCCGCTGCGATACTAACGGCAAGTCGATTCGGCACCCGGCGACGAATCATCCTTGGCAAATGCCGCAAATTCGATGGGTGCGAGAGTCGTTCACAATCCTTGCAACAGAGTCCTTTCGTTGACTTGCCTTCGGGCACAACCTAAGATGAGCGCCACATGCCGGATTCATCATCGTTAATTAACCGCACCGTTTCCCACTACCGCATCGTCGAGAAACTCGGTGGCGGCGGCATGGGTGTGGTCTACAAAGCCGAGGACACCCGACTCCATCGTTTTGTTGCCTTGAAGTTCCTTCCCGAGGATTTAGCCAAGGACCACCAATCACTTGAAAGGTTCCGCCGAGAGTCGGAGGCGGCTTCCGCGCTCAATCACCCCAACATTTGCACGATTCATGACATCGGCGACGAAAACGGTCAGGCGTATATCGTAATGGAGTTTTTGGACGGTGTGACGCTGAAGCACCGCATCTCCGGGCGACCGATAGAAATAGAGACAGCTCTTGATTTGGCCATCCAGATTGCGGAGGGACTCGACGCGGCGCATGTGAAAGGCATCGTCCATCGCGATATTAAGCCCGCCAACATTTTCGTCACCGAGCGAGGGCACGCGAAAATACTGGATTTTGGTTTGGCTAAGCTGGCACCGAAGCGAGAAGCTGTGGCCTCGGGGGCAACCTTAGCAACAGGTGCGATGGCAGGGTGAGCGATGAGCATCTTACGAGTCCAGGCACCGCTGTCGGCACAGTCGCCTACATGTCGCCCGAGCAGTTGCGCGCCAAGGACTTGGATGCACGTACAGATTTGTTTTCTTTCGGCGTCGTCCTCTACGAGATGGCCACGGGAACACTGCCGTTCCGTGGGGAAAGCTCCGCCGTCATCACGGAAGCCATTCTGGACCGCACTCCATTAGCAGCCATTCGTCTCAACCCAGACATTCCGCCGAAACTGGAAGATGTAATCAACCGCGCCCTGGAGAAAAACCGCAATCTGCGTTATCAGCACGCGAACGAGATGCGTGCGGAGTTGCAGCGTCTGAAGCGAGACACGGATACAGGCCGAGTGTCAGCAACCAGTTCTGCGCCGGTGGCAGCGCCACAGGATACAGTTTCTCGGCCCATCGTCCAGCACCCAACACCCACATCAGGTTCTGTTCCGACTGCTGCCTCATCGGCTGACGTGAAAGTCGCGGAAGTTCACTTGGCCGGTGCGAAAAAACTCTGGAAGATTGTGGTTCCCGCTGCTGTCGTTGTGGTCGCCGCCTTGGTCGCTGGTGGTCTCTACTTCCGGTCGCGTCACGCGCCTTTGACAGAGAAAGACACCATTGTGCTTTCCGACTTCACCAACAGTACGGGCGACGCGATTTTTGACGACACGCTGAAAACAGCCCTCAATGTTTCCTTGCGGCAGTCGCCTTTTCTCAATGTGCTCTCCGACAGTGAAGTGACGGAGACCTTGCAACAGATGACCCGTCCGGCTGACACAAAGCTTACGCCCATGGTGGCCCGCGAGCTTTGCCAGCGGACAGGCAGCAAAGCCTATCTTGCCGGGTCAATTGGTAGTTTAGGCAGCGAATATGTACTGGGATTAAAGGCGGTGAATTGCCAGAGCGGGGACACACTGGCGCAGGAGCAGGTCACAGCGGCGTCCAAGGAGAAAGTGCTAGACACACTGGGTGAAGCAGCATCGAAGCTACGCACTGAGTTGGGCGAATCGCTGGCTACGGTGCAAAAGTTAGATGTTCCGCTGGAAGAGGCCACCACATCCTCGCTCGAGGCTCTCAAAGCGTACAGCCTCGGCGGAAAGGCGCTTGATGAGAAAGGACCTGTCGCATCGCTGCCTTACGACCAACACGCCATCCAGCTTGACCCGAATTTTGCCATGGGCTACTTGGCAGTAGGCAACGACTACTTAAGTCTCGGCGAGCCGGGGCGGGGTAGCGAGTACTTCACCAAGGCATTTCAGTTGCGCGAGCATGCCAGCGAGTGGGAAAGACTACGAATCGCCGGACTCTACTATGGGACTGTCAGTGGTGAACTGGATAAAGCGGTTCAGACACATCAGGAGGAGATTGATACCTACCCACGGTCAGCCGGAGCGCGTGTCAATTTGGGCACCGTGTACGGCGAACAGGGGCAGTATGAAAAAGCCGCGGAGGTCACGAGGGAAGCCTTGCGCCTTGCACCGGATTACGCGGCTTTGTACGTCGATCTCACCAACTACGGCCTTGCCTTGCAGCATTTCGACGAAGCGCGACAAGACATCCACGAGGCGCAGGCGCGAAAAATGGATAATTTCATATTTCACAATGCTCTCTATGCTCTTGCCTTTCTCGGGGCGGACTCCGCAGCGATGGCGCAACAGCAACAATGGTTTGCAGGCAAACCTGATTATGAGAACTGGGGATTAGCGCTCGCATCCGACACCGAGGCATATGCCGGTCATCTCGGCAAGACACGGGAACTGACCAAGCGGGCCGTGGACTCCGCCATCCGAGCTGACAGCAAGGAAAATGGGGCAATATGGAAAACGAATGAAGCTCTGCAACAGGCCGGTTTCGGCAATGCCACAGAAGCCCGGCAGTCGGCGGCAGAGGCTTTGAAGCTGGCTCCCACAAGTCAGGGCGTTGAGAGCGAAGCCTCGCTTGCATTTGCCTTGGCGGGCGATACGGCACGAGCCGAATCCTTGGCCCAAGACTTGGGGAAACGATTCCCGCTGGACACCCAGATGCAGTCGCTTTGGCTGCCTGCGATTCAGGCGCAATTGGCGCTGGACAAAAAGAACTCTGCTTCCGCCTTGAATACGCTGCAAGCTGCCTCATCTGATAGAGGCAGGAAATATTGGCGACGAACACAATTTGCCGTAACTCGATCCGACTCGGCCTTCGAAGCAGGGTGAGACACCAGCGAAGCTTTGGTGGTTCGTTTTTACTCTTCGATGGCCGAATGAATTAACCACCTATTTTGATTACTGGTTGCGGTTCAATAGGCCCGCAACAATCACAGTGATAGGGGTACTCGCCTGGATTAGCATCCTCTTGGATGGTTGCTTTTTTACTCTTCTTTTTTTTCACGGTATACGAGGACTTTTTGAGTGGCGGCTGACAGCCGGCTATCGGACTAGACTGTTTCCTTTTGCACAGATTCGCGAAAACATCTTCGTGCAAACCAGTCTCTACGAACGGATGTTTAGAGCGTAGCGTATGGATTACAGCGAAAACCGGAAACCTACAAGAGGCAGCGGCATGTGCCGAACTCCGGTTCGGAAGGAAGAGACCAACTCTCGCGATATCTTCAACAATGAAACTACAAATCGGATGGTTGCAGGGTGAGCGGAAGTTGCTGATAGAAGGGAAATTTTGGTTGCGGGGGCCTGCAACGTACCGAACGCGTTCATCGTACCGAATTGAACTTCCTCGTCCCGCCGTCTAGTTGGTGATTGTGGGCTTACACCGATACGTAAACAAACGTACTATGCTCGACGGAGGTGAAGCCGATGAGGAACGACGACATAGCGTTAGTACTTGCAGATTTGATTGAAGTCACTGCTAGTTTGGAAGAGGAAGTTGCGTTTCTGCTGAAAGCAGCTCCTCGTGATCTTCAAATGGAACACATACTAGGGGTTGACGAAACGGAGCATGTATGGCATCGCCAATTGCAATCGCTTATTGCAAAGGTGAGTGACCTTCGGAAGGGTCTGGAATCTTAGTTCAAAGCAACGCAGCAGCCTGCCTAGACCTATTGGACCGGGCGCTCATCTGTGATTCAGGTTGTGCCACAAGCTAATGGTTTTGGCCCAGGCTCTGAAACGCTTGAAATACGTTCCTTCGTCCGGGCTACTACTTGTTCCTCGCCCCCACGGCCAGCAAGACGACCCCACCAACCAGTGCTATCCCCCCAAGTATTGGAGGAAGAGAAATTCGCTCATGATTTTCCGTGGTCACATGCACCGATCCCACATCGAGCACATTCTTCTGTCGTGTGTAGTTGATGCCTTGATAGGTCAGGACCAGTGCGCCCACAACGATTAACAAAATCCCAACCAAACCCGTCGGTTTCATGTTTAGGTCACCTCATCTACACAAGCTAAAGCAGCGACCACCGTAACAAGCAGTACCCGTTTGTATCGGTCCAATTCTCTTCTATCCATATCCAATCCTGTCGTATTCGAAGGGGAAAATTCCGGGTTGAGCGCCACATTTTTCACCCGAAAGATAACAGTTGATTCGCCGGATGCATTTCGAGAGTGCTGCACAAGAATCATCTAGGCCTTTGCATGGTCCTGACGTTCAGATCTGAAATACGTGTAAATGACGGGTAACCCTGCAGTCAGATGGGTCAAAATATCCTCTCGTTTCCTTCTGGAAATCGGATGGGGGCGCAGTTTTGGGTCGGGGTCATGCTCGTACGCTAGCATGAAAATCGGGACCAAACTGCCTCCGTGTTGCTCGTCATCTACCAGCTCGTTCCAACTGTCCCGTCGCAAATTCATCCCACGGAGGAAACCTTTTGCCCAATCGTTTCCTTGTGCCAGGCCATTCTCATCTTCGAGCAAGAACGGGAAGTACACCCGACCTTTGTATAAAGTGTTTGCAATCGTGTTCCAGTGGCGAATGGCAAGATTCAGGACCTTCTCGGCTTCCTCAAGGCTCTGGAAAATCCCTTCATTCGACAGCTCGTTACCCCAGACGTACGGCAAGTACTCGCTAGGCGAAACCGTCTCGGGACCACAGATGAGTGCCGTAAAAAAACCGTCCATCGCTTCCAAGCTCATGGCCCGACAATTCTTGAGGCTACGAAGGAACTCGCCGAGCTTCGCAAACTCATCGTTCGTCAAGGGATTGGGACTTGCAAAAGGCCGCATAGGAGGCATCGTTTGAGATTCATGTGGATTGTAGGAATTCGAGAACACAAGTTCAAAACGGCACTAAACGGGTCAGAACGAATCCAAGACGCGGTTTCCGTAACAGGACGGGATAAAATTGTTAGAGAAGGGGAGTTTTTCAGTCAATTCGCACGGCTGTCCCTCCGTGTTCTTCTGCAACTGCCGCTTGAGAGCCTTAACCCGCTTCGAAATTGCCGCAACTTCCTTCTTCGCAACTACGCCCGCCTTCGCAACCTTGTGGTCGGTGCGGTCAGCTTTCCCCATTGCAGCCCCAATTTTTACCGCTGTCTGGGCGAGTTTGCTGTTCTTGGCCATTCTTTATTCCTCCGATTATGGCAAGTTCAGAAATGCCATGGCTCCCTTTGGGGACTACGATTCTCCTCCGTAGTCGGAAGTTAAATCGTTTTCGGGTACGTCGTTCGTCGAAACTCCGGCCTCCGCTGTCGCGGTGCCAACGCCTTGATGAATTTCTGCAGACGAGCCGCCGCTCGGCCCCTTAGAATGCGTCGCCTTCTTATGCTGAATTGGTTTTTTCCTGCGGTTCATCTTCTTCCGGCTAGCGGACTTCTTCTTGCCTGACTTCTTCTTGCCTGACTTCTTCTTGCCTGACTTCTTCTTGCCTGACTTCTTCTTGCCTGACTTCTTCTTGCCTGACTTCTTCTTGCCTGACTTCTTCTTGCCTGAC